>Ga0056111_1000047_pt1 | contig 35126 bp, 30 predicted proteins | sample WorMetloBBELIZE2_FD_83874 | JGI IMG/M metagenome (GOLD analysis project Ga0056111, IMG submission 83874) | Marine gutless worms symbiont microbial communities from Max Planck institute for Marine Microbiology, Germany - Olavius longissimus B... ... | reverse complement strand
AGATAGATAATTTCGTCGCCTGTGGACTTGTGGATAAGTGCCAAGGTCGCAACATGACCTACATTTCAAAAAGCGGACAGATTACGAATTACAAAACCGGACAACTTGACTTATCACTAACAGTGTGTTTATAGTGGTGGTAGTAATTCCTCTACTTAAAGGTTTATTCACATGAATCGGCGTTTGGCTTTGAGTAGATTATTGCTGGCGGTGTAACCTGTTGACATTATAGTGTAATTTGGTGGCCAGAGGCAGAATTGAACTGCCGACACGAGGATTTTCAGTCCACTGCTCTACCGACTGAGCTATCTGGCCTTATAGAACTATACAAAGAGGCGTATTAGACATTCTAATCCAGGATCGGTCAAGTCAATTATTTTAATTCAGCTTATAACGCTTTATCATACGGTAAACACTACGTTCACTCACTCCCAGTATTTGCGCAACCTGCATCCGGCGTCCGGAAAATTTGCTCAACAGCATTTTCAAATATTCATTGGTAAGCTCATCCAAACTAGGGTCTTTAGTAAACGACAGATTGACATTGCTAGCTTGCTCAATTTTGACATCAAACGCCAAGTGCCGAGCTGTTATTATTTCCTTTTGCTGGGATAAAATTATGGAGCGCTCAATTACGTTTTTAAGTTCGCGCACATTGCCAGGCCAATCATAAGATACTAACTTCCTGATAGCTTCCTGCGACAATTTTTTGTTGATTCTTTGGGAGAACTTGTGATTTTTCAAAAAGTACTTTGCTATTTTCTCTATGTCTTCCCGCCGCTCACGCAATGGTGGAGTTTTTATGGAAAATGCATTAAGGCGATAATATAAATCCAGCCGAAACTTGCCTTCCTTACACATTTCCAGCAAATTCTCCCGATTGGTGGCGGCTACTATCCTTACATCAGAGTTTAAAGTTTTATTACCCCCCACTCGCCTGAAAGTTCCGCTTTCCAAAACACGTAATAACTTCGCCTGTACACTTTGGTTGATTTCACCAATTTCGTCCAAAAACAGTGTGCCGCCTTTAGCACCTTCAATTAGACCTTTTTTTTGTTGATCGGCTCCGGTAAACGAACCTTTCTCATGGCCAAACAACTCTGATTCAAATAACTGCTCCTGGATAGTGCAGCAATCCACCACAATAAAATTCTGCTTGGCCCGCAGACTGTTATCATGAATATTCCTAGCGACCAGTTCCTTGCCAGTGCCACTTTCACCTAATATCAATACGGACATATCGCTTGGCGCCACTGCATGTACCATTTCTTTGACTTTTTGCATTACCGGGCTCTGCCCAATTAGTTTCTCCACGTTATTTTTGCTATTTATTTTCTCTTTTATAAACTGGTACTCAAATTTTATTTTGTTGGTTTCCAGGGTTTTTTCAACACTTAATAAAAGTTTGTCAGGCGATATGGGCTTTACCAAATATTCAGAAGCCCCTGCCTTGATTGAGCTTACCGCGTCCTCGACACTGGCATAAGCTGTAAGTAATATAGTCGGTGCTATGTCGGTCAAGAACTCAATATGTTCATTAATCAGGGCGTCTGGCAATCTAACATCAGAAATGATCAAGTCTGGTTCATTTTTTTCCAGGTATTTCTTGGCTTCTGCCCAATCATACACGCTGTCAGTTTTGTATCTATCCGACAACTCATTATCAATCAATCTATTTAAAGATTTATTGTCTTCAATAATTAAAATTTGCTCGTCCATATCTTACCCGGCATTTTTTGGCAAAAAAATAATAAAATCACTGCCATATCCTAATTTACTGTTAACCTCCAATTTTCCACGATGGCTTTTTATTATACTTTTACAGATAGCCAGCCCCAAACCAGTTCCCTTTGATGCATCAGCCCTTTTACTGTAAAACGGGTGGAAAATATCTTTCATATGTTCAGGACTAATTCCAATTCCTGTATCGCTGAAAACTATCTTGATAATATTATCTATAGATTCTATAGCAACTACCAATTCTCCCCCATCTGGCATGGCATGAAAAGCATTTTGAGCTAAATTTAGTGTGACTACCCGCAAATCGCTATCAGAGCCGGCAATAGTAAAATCATCGTCATCTCCTTTTAGCTTAGAGATAATCGCTATCTCATGGTCTTTGGCTTCCCATTCCAACAAGCTTAAGGTATCAAGTATTGCGGTTTTAACTGAAAACAGTTCCGCACCAAGGTAAGGTTTCGCACTTAATTTTAACAAGCGATCTGTGACGTCAATACAAGCCCCTATTTCATCTTCAATAATTTTTATATTTTCCAGCAAGTCATTCACTTCTATCTGGTCATTGTGCTTGTTGTTAACACATGAATGCAAGGCAAATTTGATCGTGGACAAGGGGTTTAATATTTCGTGTGCCACCCCATATGCCAACATACCAAATTCTGCTAATCTGGTTTCATGTGAATACTTAACTTCGTCAGCATAATCTCGAATTGATTCGATTATGAACGTCTCCTCTACACCGTCTACCTTAACCTCCATTGGCATGGCATTAACCTCAACATAATAATGATTGCCAGTTTTATCTATATGCTGCTGAACAGTTTTAAAACCTTGTTTATTTTCTTCTATTATTTCCGCCACTGGACAACTAATCATGGTCGGTATACAAGGTTTGTCTCTTTGAAAATTGGCTATGTAGCATTTGTTGTGTTTAGAGGAAATATCATGCCTTTGCCGGTACGCCTTATTACTTAGGGTAATATCAAAATCCTTGTTTATAATACAGATTCCATCAGGGAAAGTATCCACCAGATTTTGTAAAAAATCCTTATTTTCATTCAATTGGCTAATTTTTTTCTCAAGACTCTGCCCCATGAAATTAAAAGTTGTAGCAAGGTCAGAAAACTCATCATTACTTCTTATGTCCACTCTGGCTTTTAAATCGCCTGCTGCCAATTCCTTGCTGGCTTGAGAAATTTTTTCAACTGGATGCAATACAAAACGGCGAATAAACCACAAACCACCAATAATGTTGATAAAGGTTATAAAAGCTCCTGAGCCTGTCAACATTAGCAAAGACCAGAATGTCTTGTCCTTGATAGTACTTACATCATAGTCAACCATTATATACCCTCGCACTGGCTGTTCCGCTATAGACTTATGGCACACGGTACATTCCGGTTCAGTATAAACTGTGGTAATCTTGCGTAAAACTTCCTTGTCTTCCTTAACAATAATATTAAACAACGAGGAGGTATCCTGCAGGTTTAAATCAGGTCTTGTGCCAATATTCCTCTCAACATTAGAAAAAACAATCTTGCCGCTATTAGATAGTATGAAAATTGAGCTAAGATCAGGATTTTGTTGTACCAAATTACCAATTAAATGATTTAACTCATCCTTTTGGTTATTTAACATGGTTTTTTTTAACAACGCATGAAACAGCTGGTTTATCTGGCTGGCTGCATTTTCTCGCTCAGAATATAACTGTTTTTTATACAAAAAACTAAAAATTACCACAAACACAACAACACTTACCAAAATACCCGCTACAGTACCGATGATAAGCTTTTGATTGAGACTTAATCTTTTACCTGCCAATTAAAATTACTACGCTAGTTTTCATGCCTTGCTAGTATATATACAATAATAGTTACTCACCAATAATTTGGCGTGTTCTTATACGACCAATAAACATCATATCGGGTAGTTTTACCAATAACTTGCTGCGCTGGCTTCATGGCTTCAAGAAAGTCCGCATTAATTGAACGCTTAACTACTACTCTTTTCCTGACGTTTCTCAATGCCGCAGTTAACATATCTTGAGCACTGCCGCTCCTCCCTACTATTTCACGTAAATATTGCATGGCTTTAAGCGGCAATCTGGCTTTTTGCTCTTTGGGATACATGGGGTCCAAATAAATCACCTCGGGCTTTGTTTGTATATTTTCAAGAATTTGCCGCGCATCTCCGATTTCCAGAAGTAAATTATTTCTAAAAAACTCTCCATAATTTCCGTCCTGATACGCTCGCATTACCGCATCTTCTAATAAAGTTGCTACCACTAGGTCTTGTTCTGCCAATTGAATTTTAAATCCACGTGCTAATAAAGGCACACTATCAGATGCCCAGCCTGCAGTTGCGTCAAATATTAAAGTTCCACTTGGATGTTTGCCGATAGCCTGGGCCAGATAATCCCTTTGTTTTTTTCTGCGGTGGATTTGATACAGACTGGAGCCAGATAAAAAATCAACCCGTAACGGTCCTAACCTGCCTGATGTATCTACAAGACTTATGCCATTAGACGCGACTACAAGCCAGTATTTTATAGAATTATCTATCTTGTTGGAAAATTTAAAATTTCTGGTGCCTGCAATATACCTGGCTTTTTTTTCATATTCAGATCCAACATACGATATTCCTATAATCAATCTTCCGGGTCTGGTAATTTTATTTGATTTTGCGTGCTGTACTGATAATCATGAAAAATATGCTCAGCGTCCAACAATTGATAACTGCCATCAGATTTTTGCAACGTGGTATCCTTGAGACGGTATGAGTTTTGCCCACAAGTCCACACATTAAATTTGCGCATTTGCGTACAAAGACAGGTTTTGTCAAACACTTTTATTTTCTCGGATGTTGAATACTGATCGACTGCCTTGTTATAGGCATCAATATACTTACAATTCCCTTTATTATCTAAAATATAACCATATGACTCACAATTAGGACGAATACCTGAACCTATAGCCGGGCTTTGCTTTAGCATCCGCATCGGATAGCCAGTTGGGGAAATTGTGTTAACTTCTATATCTTCTTTCCGGGATTTACAATATTCCTGTTTAACTTTGTCTGGCAATCCACACTCCTTGGAAATAGTAAACCTAGTGGCAACTTGCACTCCGGATGCTCCATTTGCAATTAACTTCACTGCATCCGAACCCGTAAAAACACCCCCAGCTGAAATCACTGGAATACTTAAACCTTTTACTTTAAGAAACTCTAATACGTCGTGCATGATGCTAATAAGATTGTACTTCATCCAATCTAGTCCAAAGCCTAAATGACCACCAGCCAAAGGCCCCTCAACTATTACGAAATCCGGCATGCGGCCAAGCTTTGCTGCCCGCTTTAATAACAAGCCAAGAGCCCTGGCTGAAGATACAATAACACCAATACTGGCATCTTTAAATCTTGGGTTATCCTGCATAAGATCAAAAGAACCAAGATGTAATCCGGCAGCAAGGGTAATACCATCTATTCCAGCATCCAGCGCCGCATTTAGCCTGGCACGCAAAGTCTCTTTGGCGTTGTTCATGGTAAGTTTCTCCATAATGTTTATGAATATACTGCCTGAACCAGTCTTGCCAGCCATGGTTTCCTGCACTTGTCTGGTCTGAGCCTCTCTTATCTCGTTTATATCAAACTGAACTATAGATTTATCCGGGTTATTGACATTAAACTTATACTTTTTTAGACGCTCACCTACGTACCTGGTTTTAAAATCCTTGTCAATCACGGTCTGAATCATGGCATCAGAAATAGTGCCAATCCCACCTAAACCACATACTACCTGAGCTAATTTACGGGTAGAAATATCTACCCCCATTCCTCCCTGGACAATTGGCACAAATTCTTTACCAGAAATAAAAAGCCGGTAATCATCCAGCTTTTTTGACAGATAATCCTTGATCATCAGGCTAAAAACTAGTTACGATTTATTTTGGTAAGAATCATTTTGGTCAATTGACCCTTCTTGGTGGTATATTCAATCTTGACCGGTATAAATCCCAATTTCTCTGCACACCATGCTTTAAAGCTATGACCTTTGGCATTCATCCGCACAACCTTAGTGGCATTATATTTACCAGCCGGGGTTTTGACACTTTCTTTTCCTCTTACAATCAAGGTATATACAGAAGGATCTTTAGATTTTCGATAAACGCTGCGAACAAAGCTTCCTTTACCTCCAGCCAGACCCTTGCTGATAAAATATTGAAAACTTAGCAGGTCTATAGCGTTTGCAGCCATATTTTTAACTCTAAGCTTATTGGGTTTATCTATATACAAGGTTTTACTACCCCATTGATATCTATGCTTAATAGTTCTATTTTTTCTACCCCGTTGTTCATAAAAATATGCAAGCGGCAAAAATTCATTACCTTTTGTGTGAAACCTGGACTTTTCCACTATACTTTTAACGAACAACTTCGCCAGGCCATATGGTTTGGCTACTGAAGAAAAACTATAAGTATTGCCATTTTGCACTAGTTTTCTGGTAACGGCACCAACCTTCATACCACCCCAATACAAATCGTAATTAGCAGTAAACACCTCCTTAGCTAATAGGCTGTTTGATACCAGCAATAACCAAACCAATAAAAGTTGTTTCATAAATCAAAAATCAAAATACAGGCAATCATTATAAAGCACCTAAACTCAGGCTATAGCACTTTCAACGCACATTATTTCAGCTGCAGCTGCCTCTTTATCCTCAACCAAAGCCTTGGCTTTAAACTTCCAAAAGTTTCTTTTATTAGTTAAAATTTCAACCTTTAAAATCATCTGATCGCCTGGCACTACTTGTCTTCTGAAGCGAGCCTTATCCACTTTAGCCAGAATAGGCAACGTGTCTTCTGCCGAAGTTCTCTCAACCGTCATACATGTAAAAGCTCCTACTGCCTGAGCCATGGACTCTATAATCAATACTCCAGGAAATATTGGAGCTTGTGGGAAATGCCCTTGAAACATTGGTTCATTTATTGTGACATTTTTAATCGCCGTTAAACTCTTGCCCGCTTCAAAATCTAACACCCTGTCTATCAGCAAAAACGGGTAGCGATGCGGCAACCTTTGCATTATTTCCTTTATATCCATAGCAGTATTATCTAACAATATCTAACTTTGCTTCTAAATTCTTGATTCTTTGAGTAAGGCTGGCAAGACGGGACAGGCCAGCAACCATTTTCCTCCACACGTTGGCCTTACGAGCAGGCCAACCTGAAGAATAAGTCCCGGGAACTAAAACGGATTTAGTAATCATACTTGTGCCAGTTATCTGCACGTTATCACAAATAGTAAGATGCCCGGAAATTCCCACCATACCAGCGATAGTGCAATTTTTGCCGATTTCAACGCTGCCAGAAATCCCGGTCCCGCCAGCAATCGCCGTATTTTCTCCTATATGAACATTATGCGCCACATGAACTTGATTATCCAGCTTCACCCCATTGTCGATAATAGTATCTTCGAGTGCCCCTCTATCTATAGTGGTATTACTGCCAATCTCAACGTTATCTCCAATTACCACCCTGCCAGTTTGCGGGATTTTTAGCCACTTGCTATTATCTTTGGCATACCCAAAACCATCATCGCCAATAACTGACCCTGCATGCAGGATACAATCCTTACCAATTTCTATGTTATCCAAAATAGTTACGTTTGGCAGTATTTTACTGCGCTTGCCAATCTTGCTATTTGCGCCTATATAACAGTTTGCTCCGATATAAACCTCGTCACCGATTGTAACATTAGCCTCAAGTACAGAATTTGCTCCGATTGAGACTTTATCACCAACGCTTGCGCTGGTTGCAATAACAGCATTTTTGCCAATACTTGCTACTGGCACAGCGCCGGCATGAAAAAAATTAGCAAGCTTAGCGTAAGCCAGATATGGATCATCCACAATAAGCTTGTTGCCCTTATACAACTCACTATCCGCAGGTTTTAAAATAACCGCTAGCGCTTTAGTTTCTGCCAAAAAACAGCGAAATTTTTTAGAACTTAAAAAGCTTATTTCATGCACAGAAGCTTTTGATAATGAGGATATGCCGGTTGCTAAAAGACCAGATTCGCCAATACAGGTTGCACCAACCCTGTCTGCTGCCTCCTCAAGTGATACACTGGTCATTTCTTCTTTTCCTTTGCAGTGGCTTTTGCTTGTTTTTTAAGCTCTTCTAAAATTAACAATGATATATCTATACTCTTGCTAGCGTATACTACCCCCTCGTTAACAATCAGATCAAAGTTACCTTTGGCCGCCACTTTGTCTATGGTCTGCGCAACAATTTTTTGCAGTTTTCTTAACTCTTCATTTTTCCTGAGAGCCAAATCTTCCTTAAATTCTTCTTGTAGCCTTTTAAAATCACGCTTTAGGCTAATTATTTTCCGCTCACGCTTAGATCTTTGTGACTCACTCAGTATTACTACATCTTTTTGATACTGTTTTTCTTTCTCAATTATATTTTTTTGCTTTTTGAGCAACTCTTTATCTCTGGCTGCAAATTCTTTTTCCAAAATCTTTTTTGAATCCTGCGCCTGCGGGGCCGCACCTAACAACTGCCCTACATTCACAAAACCTATCTTGGTCGTGTTTTTATCTATCTGTTTAAGCTTCTGTTGTACTGATTTTAGCTGCGCATCAAATTTTTTAACACTTACACTTTTGTTCTCAGCCCATAACTTTCCACCAAAAACCAAAACATAAAAAACTGCCAACAACTTAATAAATGATTTGTGTCCCATATGTTTTTCTCCTAAAAATCTCCCCCCAACTGAAATTGGAACGTCTGTTCTTTATCACCATCTTGGCTTTTTATGGGCTTTGCCAAACTAAACACTAAAGGCCCCATAGGTGATAACCATTTCATACCAATCCCGGCTGATATCCGTAAGTCATCCGCATCAAAGTCATCTTTTAAACCAAACGCATAACCAGCATCGACAAAGCTTACCATCCTTACTGCCTTATTATCCAGAAAAAATGGCATTGGGGTGATAATCTCGGCGTTAAATACAGTTTTTAAGTTGCCTCCTAAAAATCTGTCAGAATCATTAATGGAAGACGGACTTAGTGTTGATTCCTCAAAACCTCTAACCGAACTTACCCCCCCCGCATAAAATTTCTTAAAAAACGGCAGATGTTTGCTGGAGCCACCCCTGCTAACTCCGTAACCCAGGTCCGCTTTTAAACGTAAGGTAACATTTTCTGAAACCAGAAAGTAATTATTGCTAATATACTTGAAACGGTTATATTTGGCATCACCCACTCCAAATAACAAACTTAGTACTTGTTTTGACCCTGAAGTCGGGAAAATTGCTCTGTCACGTGAATCACGGCTCCAATTTAAAAACAAATCTGCCAGGTCAAAGTTTGCTTGGGTGTTGCCATTAGATTTTGTAGTAAAACTTGAGCCATATTCGCTAATATAGTCAGTACATTCCTGAAATGTTGTGCCACAAATTATTTCAGCCCTGGATAACTTTGCTCCTATGCTAATCCTGTCATACTCATTTATGGGAATACCAAAACTAAATTCGCCTCCAAATTCGTCAATAACATATGAGGCAATCTCAAGATCTTCAGTATCTCTTTTACTATAAAATAAACCATATCCTAAACTAACGCCATGTCGGGTAAAATATGGATCACGAATGTTCAAAGAATATAACTGCCTGGATTTGCTGGTGGATAAATTAAGCGCAAATCTCTTTCCAGTACCAAGAAAGTTGTCCTGACTGATACCGAAGGTAAGTCCTATCCCTCCAGATTGTGAATAGCCCAAACCAAGATTAATACTACCGGTACTTTTTTCCACGACAGAATAGTTGACATTGATTTTGTCCTCAGAACCTTCAATTTTGGAAGTTTCAACATTTACCTCCTCAAAGTACCCCAAGCGACGCAATCTCTCAGTTGACCGCTTAAGTTCTTCTCCAGAAAATCTGCCCCCCTCAAACAACCTTAATTCCCGCCTTATAACCTCATCCTGCGTCCTGGTATTACCTGTTATATGTATACGGTTAACATAAGTTCTTTTGCCAGGATTAATTTGATAAACCAGATCCACATGTTTTAAGCTAACTTTTTGCGGCACAATTTTTACCTCTGAAAATGCATAGCCTTGAGCACCAAGTTTTTCGCTTATTGCCTCCCTGGCAGCTACCAGTTTTTTTTGTGAAAACACTTCACCATTCTTAATGGCAGTTGCAGTCTTTAAAAACCTCCGTGGCAACCTGGTACTACCGTCCAGTATTTGTTTTCGGACATAAAAACGATTACCTTCGTTTATATTGTAGTTTATCGTTATATCTTTTTTGTCCGGAGAAATACTAACCTGACTGGCATCTATGCTAAAGTCAACAAAACCCCGATCCATATAAAAACTGATTATGGTTTCGATATCAGCTTTTAGTTTTTCATTTGAGAATTTATCAGATTTACTAAAAAATTTATACCATTTGCCAGGCTTCATTTCCAATAAATTGATCAGAGTTTTGTCACTATAAGAGCGATTGCCTACAAATCTTACATGGCGTACTCGTGCTGCCCCGCCTTCATATACATTAACCACAACCGCCGCTCTATTTCTCTCCAGGGGTACTATGCGTGGCTTTACTTTCGTGCCATAAAAACCAAGCGCTATATATTGGCGTTCTAGCTCCTGAGCTGCCTTATCCAAAGCCGAGTTATTTAAAACCCTGCCAGGAGCCAAGCCTATTTGTCTAAAACCTTTTTTAAGATCGACAGTTTTAATTTCCCTATTACCCTTAAACTCCAGAGAATTAATCGCAGGCCTCTCCAACAATCTCAGCACCAAAACATTGGCATTTTGTTCGATAGTCACATCCTTAAACAGGCCTGAAGAATACAAATCACGCGTAGCCTGAGCCAGAATTTCCGGATCTACCAAATCGCCCCTTTTAAGCGGGAAATAGTTAAACACCGTACCCACGGAAACTCTCTGCAAACCATCTACCCTTATATCGCGTATAGTAAACGGCGCAAAAGCCTTGGCTGCCAGATTACATACCAAAAGAAACACTAGTAAAAGCTTTTTCATCTAATTTAATACCAAACGGCTAATATCATTGTAAACGGCAAAAATTGTCAGAGTAGCAATAAGGACTATGCCAATTTTTTGAAACAAAATCTCAAAATCTTCTGAAACTGGAGAACCTTTGACGAATTCTACTAAATAAAATAGCAAATGTCCTCCATCAAGCAAGGGAATTGGTAATAAGTTTAATACTCCAAGGCTTATACTAATCAAAGCCAAAAAACTGGTAAAGCTTACAAAGCCGGCATGAAACGAACTACCGGCAAATTGTGCAATACTCACCGGTCCTCCTATATTCTGAGAAAACGGACTTTCGCCGGTTAGCATCTTCCAGATCATCTTGAAAGTAAGCCAGGTAATATTCACAGTCTGTTGTACTGCTTGCGTAAACGCCGTGAACGGATCATATTTTATCAACACCAAATATTCCTGATTTTTTGAAATTAATGGTGAAATACCAATCCGGCCAATGTTTTCACCATTTACTACAATATTATCAGGAACTATTACAGCTTTATATTCCACGCCATTGTTGCGCAAAATTCTAAACTCAAGCCCATTGCCGGGGTTTTCTTTTACTATCTTTACCAAATCATACCAGTCTTTTATTAAATTCCCGTTGATACCAACCACCTTATCGCCACGCACCAAACCGGAGTTGGCAGCCGGACTGTCTAGAACTATTTTATCTACTACCGGCAGCATATCAGGGGCTTTTGGTTTTAGTCCCAGATTTTCCAGCCATTTTTTTGGATCCTGGGGAAAATCACCACTTGGTAAATCAGTACTATAGACTCTGCCATTTACACCCCTAATTTTAAGCCTAACCTCATCTCCACTCATAGCGGCTTGCACCAGCTCCGTCATTGCCTGCCCCCAGCCTGAAACCTCATTGGCTCCAACCGCCAAAATCATGTCATTCACAGCAAGGCCGCCATTTGCCGCAATTGATGATTTTGCAACTTCACCGATAACAGGTCTTATATCATTGGTACCAACAATCGCGACTAACCAATAAGCCATAATTGCGAATAAAAAATTAAACAAAGGCCCGGCAGATACTACAGCGGCTCTTACCCATAAAGGCTTACGATTAAAAGCCAGGTGCAGTTCCTCTTGCGCTACTTCACCTTCTCTTTCATCCAGCATTTTTACATAACCGCCGAGAGGGATAGCAGCTATAACAAATTCAGTATCGTAAATTTTATTTCTGCGGGATAACAAAGGTTTGCCAAAACCAACAGAAAACCTTAGCACTTTAACCCCCAGTCTGTGTGCAACCCAAAAATGCCCAAACTCATGCACAGTTACCAGAATCAAAATCGCCAACAAAAATGAGATCACGGTGATCATGTATTTATCCTTTCAACATATTCTTTTGCCAAGGATCTAGCTAACCGGTCTGTCTCTAAAATCTCGGATATTGTTCCTGCTTTGGTAATTTTCATATCTGTCAGCGTAGATTCAACGATGCCGGCAATATGAGTGAATTTGACATTACCCTGTAAAAACTCGCGTACCGCTACCTCGTTGGCCGCATTTAATACGGTAGACGCAGCTCCTCCTTGATCCCAAGCCTCACGAGCCAGCCTAAGGCACGGAAACTTTTGTAAATCAGGTTTTAAAAACTCAATCTCAGGCAATTGATAAAAATTAAGGCTTGCAACACCCGATTTAATTCTCCCTGGCAAACCAAAAGCATGAGCAATCGGTATTCGCATATCTGACTGACTCATTTGTGCCAACACAGACCCATCGATAAACTCAACTATAGAATGAATTATACTTCGTGGGTGTACAATTATCTCAAGATCATTCTCGGCAATTCCAAAGAGCCATTTGGCCTCCAACCATTCCAGGCCTTTATTCATCATGGTGGCTGAATCCACTGATATTTTCGCACCCATACTCCAATTTGGATGCTGAATAGCCTCCGCCGGAGTTTTCTCTGACAAGCTATTTATGTCATCATGCAAAAAAGGACCGCCGGAACCTGTTAAAAATATCTTTTTAACTCCCGTAATATTTTGCCCTATGCAAAAATCATCCGGTAAACACTGAAAGATCGCATTATGCTCACTATCAATCGGAATTAGTTCCGCTTCACTTTGTGTCAGCTCACTCATAAAAATTTCACCTGACATAACCAAAGACTCCTTGTTTGCCAACAAGATTTTTTTATTGGCTCTAATAGCCGCCAAGGTAGAGCTTAGACCCGCAGCACCAACTATAGCGGCTACTACATAACTAACACTAGCTAATGCGACAATTTCTTCTAAAGCCTTGGCGCCACTTTTTAAATTTATATCAGATGCAAGTTTTGTCTTAAGCGTATCTGCGGCAATCTCGTCTACCATTATCACCGTTTGCGGCTGATATTTTTCACACAGAGCCAACATTTTCTCAACATTGTTATACGCACTTAAGGCAATTAACTCAAATTTATCAGGATGTCGTGCAATTACATCCAGAGCACTGGCGCCAATGGAGCCTGTGGCACCTAATATACAAACTCCCCGCTTATTGCTCATGAATGTAAACCTAAAAAATTGTAGAGTAGATAAAACCCTGGAGCCGCGGCGGTTAAACTATCAACCCTGTCCAGGATGCCTCCATGCCCCGGTAATAAATTGCCGCTATCTTTAAGACCTGTCTGCCGCTTGTATGTGCTTATTACTAAATCTCCTACTACTGAAATTATAGTAACAAGCAATATCAAAACCAGGCCCGGCAAATATAAGTTATTAGTAAAGTATAAAAAAATACCCCCGGTTACCAGAGCCAATGACGCCCCGCCTATAAAGCCTTCCAGGGTTTTGCCAGGACTTATATTAGATGCAAGCCTAATTTTACCAAATTTCTTTCCAATAAAGTAAGCCCCGGTATCTGCAGACCAGACAATAATTAACAGTAAAAATATTTTAATTCTCGCATCTTGCAAAAAATAAAAACCCTGCCATGCTGGAACCAAAATCAATAATCCACTTAACAAATTAATCTTGTAATCTGCAAACATAGCTTGAGTACGATCCGGAAATAATGGCAGCCAAAAAAATGCAGCCAGCCAAAATACAACACCAAAGTACAACCAGTATTTAAAATAAACCGCGCTTACCAGGCAAATACCAACCACAAACAAATATATAATTTTTATTTTGTCGGATTTCACTCCAGCCAATCCCGTCCACTCCCAGGCCGCCAGCATTACCAAACCTGCCATAACCAAAGCAAACAAAAAGTTACTGGCTTTATCCAGCACTAAAAAAACCAATAGCAGTAAAATAGCTGCGGTAACAATGCGTAATTGCAGTTCTTTGGTCAATTTATATCATCATCAGTTTTACCGTACTTTCTTTCTCTGCCTCCAAACCAGAAAATAGCCTTATCCAGCTTATCTTTGGTAAAATCAGGCCATAAAATGTCGGTAAAATATAGTTCTGTGTAGGATAGATGCCAGATAAGAAAATTACTGAGTCTATATTCGCCTCCAGTGCGAATAAGTAAATCAGGTTCCGGCAAGTTTTTAAAGCTTAGAAAAGTAGAAAAATATGCTTCATCTACCATATCAGGATCAACATTTGCCTTCTTAGCTTGCAAATACATATCTTTTGCGGCCTGAACAATCTCCCATCTGCCTCCGTAATTTGCCGCTATATTAAGCACCAAGCCGGTATTACTTGCAGTTACTGTCTCAGACTTGTTAATTTCTTTTTGTAGATTTTGCGAGAATCGCTGCTTATCTCCTATGATGTTAAGTTTAATGTTATTACGATCAAACTCTGCAGTTTCACTTTTTAAAGAGCTCAAAAACAATTCCATTAACAAATCCACCTCTTTTTTTGGTCGTTGCCAATTCTCGATACTAAAAGCAAATAAGGTTAGAGCCTTGATGTTTAATTTTGCACAATGTCTGACAATTTCTTTAAGTCTTTTTCTACCTTCTTTATGTCCTGATATTCTTGCTTTTTTTTTCAGCCTGGCCCAACGACCATTACCATCCATGATAATAGCAATGTGCTGCGGCAAGAGTTTATCGTTACTGGTCAATTTGATTTGTGTGTATATCTTTCTACTATGAAGCCATACCAGAGAAGCTTAATTGATTTGAATTACATTTCCATCAAACTGCTTTCTTTGTCACTGATAATATCATCCACTTTCGCTGTGAACTGTTTGATCGTACCCTGAATCTCATCCTCAGCTTTATGCGCTTCATCTTCAGAGATTGCTTTTTCTTTTAATAGTTCCTTAATATCATGATTAGCATCACGACGAATATTTCTAAGGGCGATCTTGGCATTTTCACCTTCTTGTTTAATTATTCTAACCAAATCTTTTCTACGCTCTTCCGTTAAAGGCGGCAAGGGAATTCTGATATTTAGGCCCGAAGTAGCCGGGTTAAGCCCAAGATCTGATTCTAAAATAGCTTTTTCAATTGGCGCCACCATTTCTTTATCCCACGGCACCACGCTAAGAGTTCTTGAGTCAGTGGCATTTATGTTAGCCACCTGATTTAAAGGTGTGGAATTACCATAATATTCAACACTTATTTGATCTAACAGGCTGGGATGAGCCCGACCTGCTCTTATTTTCGCAAGTTCACCAGTTAAAGACTCCAAAGTTTTGTTCATCCTTTGGTTAGTATCGTTTTGAATATCATCTAACATATTTATCCTGTGATTAATGTTCCAATTTCTTCGCTTAAAGCAGCCTGGGACAAATTATTCGCACTTAGCATATTAAACACTCTTAGCGGCATACTATATTGCTGACATAATATTATCGCCGTCATATCCATAACCGCAAGATTTTGCGCCAATATGCTGGCATAATCAAGTTTTGAATAAAACCTCGCATCAGCAAATTTTGCCGGGTCCTTGTCGTACACACCATCAACTTTTGTGGCTTTGAAAACCACATCAGCGCCTATTTCTATTCCGCGCAAACAGGCAGCAGTATCAGTGGTAAAAAAAGGATTGCCGGTGCCACCTGCAAAAATCACAACCTGGCCGTTGGTTAGTTTCTCTATAGCTTCGGTATAACTAAAACCTTGTGCCATACCGGGTATCGTAACTGCTGACATAATTGTCGAATCAGTATTCTGCGCTAACAGTGCTTCGTTCAAAGCAATAGAATTCATTACCGTGGCCAACATACCCATATGATCAGCTGCTACCTGACGGGTACTGAAACTTGCTATGCTGGCACCACGTAAAAAGTTGCCAGCACCAATTACAATTCCCAGCTCTACCCCGGTAGCTTTGAGTTCGCCAATTTGAGCAGCGAGGTTTTCCAATATGTCCGGCGCAATACCAAAATTTTGCTGCCCCATCAAGGCTTCACCGCTTAATTTAAGCAATATTCTTCGATATATAGGAGAACTATTATGCATTATTACTTAATCTGCGCCATTACCTCGTCTGCGAAATTCTCGGGTTTTTTCTCAATGCCTTCGCCTACTTCCAGCCTGCTAAATTCTAAAACCTCAGCTTTCGACTCTGTCAGTAATTTACCCACAGTTTTGTCTGGAGCTTTAACAAAACTTTGCCCTAGCAAAATAATCTCACTGATAAATTTTTTAATTTTACCATCAATCATTTTTTCAATGATGGCATCAGGCTTGCCACTTTCTTTAGCCTGAGCAACAAAAATTTCCCGTTCTTTTTTTAATATTTCTGCTGGCACTCCGGATTCATCCAACGCCAAAGGCTTGCTGGCTGCTATATGCATTGCTATATCCTTAGCTAATTCATCATTACCGCCTTTTAAACCCACCAAAACTCCTATCTTGCCGCCATGTGAGTAACTTCCAACCACATCTCCGACCGCTATTTTGGCAAAACGCCGTACGCTAACATTCTCACCAAGCTTTGCAATAAGCTCCTGCCTGTTCTGCTCTATAGTTTTACCGTCAAGTTCAAAGTTATTTAAGCCATCAATATCCTGTATATCAGAGTCAAGTACCGCCCCGGCGGCCTTGGCGGCAAATTCTTTAAATTCATCTGCCTTGGCTACAAAATCAGTTTCAGAGTTTACCTCCAGCATTACCGCCTTATCTGCCTGTTCATTTGTTGCGATTGCAATCATGCCCTCTGCTGCTATTCTGGAGGCTTTCTTATCAGCCTTGGCTAAACCGATTTTGCGCAAATTTTCTATTGCCAGGTCTATGTCGCCATCAGTTGTCTGTAAAGCTTTTTTACACTCCATCATGCCGGCACCAGTGCGCTCACGCAATTCTTTCACCATACTTGCTGTAATATTCATTGCGCCCTCCGGGTTTTATCCGCTTCATCCTTGGCTCCGGTCGTAATAGAAGCCTGAGCTTCCACGATAGTATCTGCCACCGTTTGAGTGTAAAGCTTGATTGCTCGAATCCCATCATCATTACCTGGGATTATATAATCCACCAGGTCAGGATCGGCATTGGTATCAACAATTGCCACAACCGGAATCCCAAGTCTTTTGGCTTCCATAACCGCATTACGTTCACGCACGATATCTACAATAAACAAGGCATCTGGCAGCCTGCGCATATGCTTGATGCCATGTAAAGCGTTTTCAAGCTTTTGTTGTTCCCGGGCAAGTCTTAATCCTTCCTTTTTAGTAAGGCGTTGCAGGCGTCCATCACTTGTCATAATTTCCAGATCTATCAGACGGTTGATGGAACGCTTTACCGTTTTAAAATTTGTTAACATTCCACCAAGCCAGCGAAAATCCACAAACGGCATCTCACAACGCTCTGCTTCTTCGCGAATGGTTTTGCTTGCGGCACGCTTGGTACCAACAAACATCACTGTGCCTTTGCCAGCTACTAAAGAACTAATGAAATTTAAGGCCTCGGATAACATATCTGAGGTTTTTTCCAAATTTATAATGTGAATTTTATTACGGCTACCAAAAATATACGGTGCCATCTTCGGACTCCAGAAGCGGGTAGCATGCCCAAAGTGCACACCGGCCTCCAGCATTTGACGCATAGATACGGTCATATTTAATTTCTCCTGTCGGGTTTTAATTTTGCGCAAATTAATCACTCCAATCACCAAAACTGGCGACACCCGGAATGACCTTGACAACTTGCGCGCATATTTGACTTAAACTTACAATCGGCCAGGCGCGTAATTAAACCATAAAGCCGCATGATTCTCAATGTAATGTATGCGTCTGTTAGTAACATGTAATCTGTCCGGATTTATATTAGCCTGTTTACGAGGCGTATATGAACCGGACACAGTTGTTACATAAGATAAAACAGATGAGGATTTTGCGGACTAAGAGTTGAGACCGTCTATAATCCAGACAAAAAGATAGGCTAAGGCAAATAGTCCGATAACAAGAATAATCAAAGCGCTGAGAAAAACCCCCAGTCTATGTTGTTTTTTGAAAACGTGATTAACCCAATAAACAAAACCCACAAACCACAAGCAACAATCGACTTAACGCTAAACGCCAATTCATCAGCTAAACAAATCCTTAAGCAAAGGAATTACTACCACCACAATAACCAAACCAACCATCCATTGAAGTTGGTTGATTTTAGATTCAAGTTTAGCAAGCTCTTTTTCTATTTTGTTAAATCGGTTGTCATAAGAAGCCTCAGCAGCCTTGCCAGCTTTATCTTCACTGGCCCCAGCCTCAAGCAGAGCGTCGTAAACTTCTTTAATCATGGTAGCCATGTTTATAGTATGGTGGCGGAAGAGTTAAATGTCAAAAGTAGATTTAACAAAGTAGATTTAACTTTCTGCGTTTTGAAGCTAAGTTTATTTGCACAAACAATAATATGCACATTTATATTATTATTAAATGTTGTTTTTATTAATATATAATATTATATTATCATCATGGACAGATTTACAGCTGGAAAATATATAAAATCAAATATTAATGCTCCAGAGGAGTATGAATACTTTTTACCACAACCGATTAACCGTGAATTTTCTATCACCAATAAGAAGATACTAACATCTTTGGAGCAAGCGACAAGGTTGCTGGGCGAATTAAACGCCTATGGTGAACTGGTGCCGGATGTAAATTTTTTTATCAGGATGCATGTGGTATCGGAAGCTGTTTCATCTTCCGGAATTGAGGGCACAAAAACCGGGATGGATGAAGCATTACTTGCAGAAGAAGATATTTCACCAGAAAAAAGAGATGACTGGCGTGAAGTTAATAACTATATTCTTGCTCTGGATGAAGCAATTGAAAGTCTCTCGCAACTTCCTGTATCTCTACGATTAATAAAAGATGCTCACAAAATCTTGCTATCAGGCGTGCGTGGCGAACATAAACTACCTGGTGAAGTCAGAAGAAGTCAGAACTGGATTGGAGGCAGCTCTATAAATACAGCACATTTTGTTCCACCTGCGCATAACCATTTATCTGATTTATTGACGGATTGGGAGAAATTCTGGCATAACGAAACTCTAAACCTCCCTGTTTTAATTAAAATTGCGATAAGCCATTATCAGTTTGAGACTATTCATCCGTTTTTAGATGGCAATGGACGAATGGGTCGTTTGTTAATTATTTTGCAACTTATTGAAAGAAGTTTTTTGAAATATCCGCTTTTATATATTTCAGACTTTTTTGAGCGGTATCGCCCTGCGTACTATGATGGTTTAACTATGGTACGACAGCAAAATAATCTGGAGCCGTGGATATTGTTTTTTTTAGAAGCTGTAGTTGAAACTGCAGAGCAATCTATAGATACTTTTAAAAACATTCTTGCGCTTAGAGGTAGATATGAAAATGACATAACCAAGCTTGGCAGAAAAGTGCCAAGAGCTAAAAATTTATTGCTTAAGTTGTTTGCAAATCCGATAATGAATGTAAGACAGGTACAGGAATATCTGGAAGTAGGTTATCCGGCGGCCAATAACCTTATTAATGATTTTGTAGAGTTGAGCATTTTAAGTGAGCAAACGGGCTACACCAGGAATCGGCAGTTTGCGATGCGTGATTATATTAGGTTATTTAGAAAGTGAAGTTAGTATTAAATGTTAGATGATCTGCCCAAAAAAACAGACACGATCACCAATTTAATACACTATCAATATATAGTAGAATAATTAAAACCAATCACTATATGTAGTGTTACAATAGGCAGTATGGAAGAAAGATCGCTACTGTTTGATACCTGGTCTGCTGATAAGGTTGTGGTGTCAGGAGAAAAGATTGAGCAGCTGCCGCAGGACTTGTATATACCGCCGGACGCTCTCAGAGTGGTGTTAGATGCTTTTGAGGGGCCTTTAGATCTTCTTTTATACCTAATACGTAAGCAAAATCTGAACGTGCTTGATGTTCCGGTTGCAAAAATTACCGCGCAATATATGCAATATGTTGAGACGATGTGTGAATTTGATCTGGAATTACCGGCTGAATATTTGTTGATGGCGGCTATATTAACAGAAATTAAGTCCAGAATGCTGTTGCCAAGGCCGGTGGCGGAGGAAGATGAGGATGATCCAAGAGCCGAGTTAGTACGCAGGTTACAAGAATATGAAAGGTTCAAGCACGCTGCCAAAGATTTGGATGAATTACCAAGAATTGGCCGGGATAATTTTGTTTCCCAGGCTAAGCCGCCTGCCAGGGAAGATGCGGTCTTGCCGACTGTGGATGTTAAAGATTTGCTGGAAGCCTTTGCCAGAGTTTTAAAGCGCTCTGACATGTTCAGTTCACATCATATAAGTCGTGAGCCATTGTCGGTAAGAGCCAGAATGACCAGCGTTTTGGCAAAGATCAAAACCAACAGGATGTTAAGCTTTACCGAGCTTTTTACCGCTAAAGAAGGTAAAAGTGGTGCTGTGGTTTGTCTTTTGGCTATTTTGGAGTTGTTGAAAGAGCAGTTAATTGACATTGTGCAGGCAGATACAAATTCTGAAATATATGTAAAACCAAAAGGTGATTAGTATGGAAGACAAGCTTGTAAAAATTATTGAAGGTGCTTTGATGAGCTCCAGTAAACCTCTTGGGCTCAACCAGTTGAAAAGCATATTTGAAGAATCGGCAAGACCGGAGACCAAGGAAATACGCCAGGCCTTGCTAAGCCTCCAACAGCATTATGCAGGACGTGGCGTGGAGCTGGTTGAGGTGGCAAGTGGTTGGCGCTTTCAGGTACCGGAAGATATAGCAACTTGGGTTAAGCGTTTGTGGGAGGAAAAACCTCCGCGTTATTCCAGAGCGTTATTGGAAACCATGGCTCTGATTGCCTATCGCCAGCCTATAACCCGCGGCGAAATCGAAGATGTACGAGGAGTGGCGGTTAGCTCCAATATAATCAGAACCTTACTGGAGAGGGAATGGATACGGATTTTGGGGCACAAGGAAGTTCCAGGTCGACCAGTTATGTATGGCACTACCAAAACATTTCTCGATGATTTCAATTTAAAGACCCTGGAACAACTGCCAAGTTTGCTTGAATTAAAAGACTTAGGTTATGCTGAAAACGAAATTCCTGCGGTCACTCCGCAAACTCCAACTGCTGCTTCTGCTGCAAAAGTAAATTTACACTAATTTACCCTAGCCTTATACTACGGAATTTTATATTCTATGTAGTCTTTGTCAATTTGCTTGGTATGAAACAGGATTTGCCGAAATCATACGGCTTGTATAACTCGGAAAATGAGCATGACTCATGCGGAGTCGGTTTTATTGCTAATATAAAGAACAAAAAGTCTCACTCTATTATTGATCAGGGTCTTACCATACTGGAGCGTTTGCACCACCGGGGCGCAGTTGGAGCAGACCCGAAAGCCGGCGATGGTGCGGGCATTTTACTGCAAATTCCAGATGGTTTTTTTCGTGCAAAAGTAAATTTTCCCTGCCGGAAGAGGGTCGATATGCCATTGGTATGTTGTTTATGCCTCAGGATACAAAACAGCGGCAAATATACAAAAATTTGGTGCATGAAATCGTTGAGAACGAGCAACATGAGATTATAGGTTGGCGCAAGGTAGCAGTTGATAATTCTGATCTGGCGGCAAGTATAATTCCAACCGAGCCTGTAGTGCGCCAGGTTTTTATTAAGTGCCCGGATGAGATTAAAACGCAGGATGAATTTGAACGGCGGTTATTTTTGCTGCATAAGCAAATCACTGCGCAAGCAAATGAACGTGCGTTACAGGGCTATTTTTACATATGTTCCTTTTCTTCCAGAACTATAGTATATAAAGGCATGTTGCTGGCACATCAGATCCGTGAGTATTATCTAGATCTTAAGGACACTAAATTTGTATCGGCGCTGGCTTTGGTACACCAAAGATTTTCCACCAATACTTTTCCAACCTGGGATTTGGCGCATCCATTTAGAATGATTGCTCATAATGGGGAAATCAATACTATTCGTGGCAATAAGAACTGGCTGGCGGCGCGTAAAAACTCCATGCAGTCCAAATTATTTGCTGATTTGGACAAGGCCTGGCCCATAATTCCAAAAGCACAGTCGGACTCGGCGGGTTTTGATAATTGTCTGGAACTTTTGTATAACAGCGGTTATTCATTGGCACATGCCGTCATGATGATGATCCCGGAATCCTGGGGCGATAATATATTTGTCAGCCAGCAAAGCCGGGCATTTTATGAGTTTCATGCAGCGCTTATGGAACCTTGGGACGGTCCTGCGGCTATTGCCTTTACGGACGGAGTGCAGATAGGCGCCACTTTGGATAGAAACGGGTTGCGACCGGCGCGTTATCTGGTTACCAAAAATGACACGGTAATTATGTCATCTGAGGTTGGGGTTCTGGATATACCTGAAAATGAAATTGTAAAAAAATGGCGCTTGCAGCCTGGCAAAATGTTATTAATTGATCTTGCCCAGGGACGAATTATTACGGATGCGGAAGTTAAAAAAGAACTGGCTGCCGCGCATCCTTATCAAAAGTACATCGATAAGGCACAGATTTATGTACATGATCTGCCCATCGAGTCTTGTCCAACCTGTGCATTAACTGATGATGCACTGCTAAATGCGCAGCAGGCGTTTAACTATACTCGGGAGGACATTAAATTTTTATTAAGACCCATGCTTGAAACCGGAGAGGAGGCTTTAGGTTCAATGGGTACTGACATACCACCTGCGGTTTTGTCTAACCGGGCCAGACATTTATCAAATTATTTTAAGCAGAATTTTGCTCAGGTTACCAACCCGCCAATTGATCCGATCCGAGAGGAATTGGTAATGTCGCTTCGAAGTTATATCGGACCCAAACCAAATATCCTGGATTTTGAGCATGATTGCACTCACAAGCGCCTGGCGACTCTGCAGCCGGTGATAAGTAATGATGAATTAAATGCCATTAATAAAATCAACAATAATAATCCTGATTTTAAAACCAGAATCATAGATATAACATACGAAGTAAAACATGGTGCTGACGGGATGCGGGCAGCCTTGCAATCAATATGTTATCAGGCGGAAAAATCGGTTAAGAAAAATTACAATATTCTGATTCTATCAGATCGCAAAGTTGACAAAAACCATGTGGCAATTCATTCGTTGCTTGCCACTTCTGCAGTGCATCACTATTTGATACGCAAAGGTTTGCGTACCGAGACTGGACTTGTGATCGAAACCGGGGCTGCTTTAGAGGTGCATCACTTTGCCGTTTTGGCAGGTTTTGGAGCTGAAGCTATAAACCCCTGGCTAGTTTATGACACTATATTGGACATAGCGCAGGAAACCAGGGCTGATGCAAATGAATATAGCAAAAATTATGTTAAGGCAATTGGCAAGGGGCTTAAAAAAGTCATGTCAAAAATGGGTATTTCAACCTACCGCTCTTACTGTGGCGCACAAATTTTTGATGTGATTGGCTTGTCATCTGATTTTGTTAATGAATATTTTACCGGTGCGGTTGCAACCGTTGAGGGCGCTGGTCTGGAGGAAGTTGCAACAGAAGCCATAAGCTGGCATCAGCAGGCCTATGGGTCAGGAATATTACATAGTGAAAGTTTGAATGTTGGAGGTTTATACGCTTTTAGAACAAAAGGTGAGAAACACATCTGGAACCCCGGCACAATTGCCAAATTACAACGTGCGGTACGAGCTAATTCCGCGACGACTTTTTCTGAATTTTCCAGCTTGGTTAATACGCAGGACAAAAACCTTATGAATTTACGCGGCTTGTTGGAATTTAATTTTGCCAAGGAGCCAATACCACTTGCAGAAGTAGAATCTGCGAAGGAAATTGTCAAACGCTTTTCCACTGGCGCCATGTCTTTTGGTTCTATTTCCTACGAAGCTCACTCAACTTTGGCTAAGGCTATGAATAGTTTGGGCGGTAAATCTAATACTGGTGAAGGCGGGGAAGAGCCGTCAAGATTCAATCCATTGACAGATGGCAGCCCCAACCCGGAAAGATCGGCGATAAAACAGGTAGCTTCCGGGCGCTTTGGGGTCACTACTGAATATTTGGTTAACTCTGATGAAATTCAGATAAAAATGGCTCAAGGAGCCAAGCCGGGAGAAGGCGGACAATTACCTGGGCATAAAGTTAACCAGCAAATTGGCAAGGTTAGGCATTCTACTCCTGGTGTGGGGCTTATATCTCCGCCGCCACATCATGACATTTATTCAATTGAGGATTTGGCACAACTAGTGCATGATCTTAAAAATGTAAACCCTGATGCCAGAATTTCAGTCAAACTGGTATCGGAGGTGGGCGTTGGTACAGTGGCAGCCGGAGTTGCCAAGTGCAAGGCTGATCATGTGACCATATCAGGTTATGATGGCGGCACTGGAGCTTCACCTTTAACCTCAATCAAGCATGCAGGAGGGCCGTGGGAAATCGGACTGGCCGAAACTCACCAGACTTTGGTTTTAAACAAACTCAGAAGCCGGATTTGTGTGCAGGCCGATGGTGGTTTGCGTACCGGACGGGATGTGGTTATAGCGGCTCTGTTGGGAGCTGATGAAGTGGGTTTTGCCACCGCACCTTTAATTGCCGAGGGTTGTGTGATGATGCGCAAGTGTCATCTTAATACTTGCCCGGTCGGGGTAGCAACCCAGGACCCTGCACTCAGGAAAAAATTTACCGGCAAGCCGGAGCATGTCATAAATTATTTCTTTTTTGTAGCAGAGGAAGTACGAATGCTTATGTCCCGACTTGGATTTAGAAAATTCTCCAAGATGATCGGACAAATGGACAAACTTTATTTGCGTGATGCTATTTCACACTGGAAAGCTAAAGGCCTTGACTACACAAAGATTTTAACTAAGCCGGAGGCAGAAGATCCAAATGAAATCTCCAACACTTCAGAGCAGGAGCATGGCCTGGATCAGGCTTTGGATGTGGAAATTATCTCCCAAGTGCATAAGGCGCTGGAGTATCAGACCAAGGTTGAGCTTGAGCAAGATATTTACAACTATAATCGTACTTTTGGCGCCATGTTATCCGGTGAAGTTGTCAGGCGTTATGGACATGCCGGTTTGCCTGCAGATACCATTGGCATTAATTTAAAAGGTACTGCCGGTCAGTCTTTTGGTGCCTGGCTTGCACGTGGTATAACCTTGAAGTTACAAGGTGATGCTAATGATTATGTAGGTAAAGGCTTATCGGGTGGCAAAATCATCATATGTCCGCCTAAGAACGTTGCAATTGACAAAGCCGAGGATAATATTATCGTTGGTAACACGGTTCTATTTGGGGCTATTAGCGGAGAAGTATATTTTAGCGGGGTTGCCGGTGAAAGGTTCTGCGTCAGAAATTCTGGCGCTCATGCGGTGGTAGAAGGCGTTGGCGATCATGGTTGTGAATATATGACTGGTGGTGTCGTAGTCTGTCTTGGCAATACTGGACGTAATTTTGCCGCCGGTATGTCAGGCGGCATAGCCTATATATATGATGCTGATGATAACTTTAGGCCTAAGGTAAATCTGCAAATGGTTGATTTGGAGAGTATAGAACTTGATGCGGGCAAAGTGGATATTTCTGATCACTTGGCCGGGGATGAAACCAGACTCAAGACCATGATTAAAAAACATGTTGAATATACTGGTTCCAAACTTGCAGCACAGATTTTGCATGATTGGCCGCAAAACGTGAAAAAATTTATCAAGGTAATGCCCAAAGACTATAGACGAGCCTTGATGGCGCTTAAAACACCTGCGGATGCTGCATAATGGGTAAAGTGACCGGATTTATGGAGTATCCGCGCGAGGAGCGAGCTTATAAGGATATCTCCGATAGAATCAAGAATTACTCTGAGTTTGTTATAGCACTGCCAAATACAGAATTACAGCGCCAGGGAGCGCGTTGTATGGATTGCGGCATACCGTTTTGTCATGCAAGCTGTCCGCTTAATAACATTATTCCCGACTGGAATCACCTGGTGTATGAAAGTGATTTTAAATCTGCATTGGAAGTGTTGCATTCTACCAATAATTTCCCTGAATTTACCGGCAGGATATGTCCTGCGCCCTGTGAGGCAGCTTGTACCTTAAATATTGATGATGCTCCCGTAACCATAAAAACAATTGAATGCGCGATAATTGACCAAGCCTGGGACAACGAGCTTGTAATGCCTGAAGTTTCGGAGGTAAAGACCGGCAAGAACATTGCAGTTGTAGGTTCCGGCCCGGCCGGGTTAGCCTGTGCGCAGCAGTTGTGCCGGGCCGGACACAATGTGACCGTATATGAAAAAGCCCCGGTTATCGGTGGTTTGCTGCGTCTGGGTATCCCGGATTTTAAATTAGAAAAAAAGATAGTAGAACGCCGGGTACAACAAATGCGTGCTGAGGGTGTCAGTTTTAAAACTAACACTCATGTTGGAATCGATATTAAAGTCAGCGAGCTTGTTGATAATAATGACTGTGTGGTTTTAACTGGCGGTTCTGAACAGCCGCGTGATCTGGAAATTGCAGGTCGGGAATTAAGTGGAATTTACTTTGCCATGGAGTTTTTAAAAGCAAACAGCAAATGGGTCCAGGGTATACACGAAGCTGATAAAGTAATTTCTGCCAAAGACAAAAAGGTAGTGGTTATTGGCGGTGGCGATACCGGTTCTGACTGCATTGGCACGGCTAACCGTCATGGCGCACATTCGGTTACCCAGTTAGAAATTATGCCCAAGCCTCCGGAAAAAGAGGACAAGGCTCTTACCTGGCCGGATTGGCCGCATAAAATGCGTACTTCAAGTTCACAAGAAGAAGGCGGTGAACGTCTGTGGTCGGCAGCAACCAAAGAGTTTATTGGCAATGACGATAATCAGGTGACAGCGATAGAATGCGTCAAGGTTGACTGGCACAAGGATGCTGACGGCAGCTGGCTGATGTCAGAAGTGGAGGGCTCTGAGTTTACGGTAGAGGCAGATCTGGTTACTTTGGCGATGGGTTTTTTGCATCCGGTACATGAAGGAATGTTAAATGAGCTGCGACTTGAGCTTGATGGCAAGGGTAATGTCAAAGCTAAAGCTGAAGGTAAATATGCCTACCAGACTTCGGTTGAAAAGGTATTCGCCGCCGGCGACATGCGTCGTGGTCAATCTTTGGTAGTGCATGCCATCAATGAGGGCAGGCGCTGTGCCAAAGCGGTTGATAAGTTTTTAATGGGAACTACTAATTTAATATAAGGGAGACTGATATGAGTGATGCGCAACATGCAAGGGTTTTAATTTTAGGTTCTGGACCTGCAGGTTATACAGCGGCTATTTATGCGGCCAGAGCCAATTTGCAGCCGATGCTTATTACCGGTTTGCAACAAGGCGGACAGTTAACTACTACAACCGAAGTCGATAATTGGCCGGGTGAAAAAGATGGTATTGACGGTACACAGTTGGTAGAGAATATGCGTATGCAGGCTGAGCGTTTCAACACCAGGATTATTTTTGATCAAATTACCGCAGTTGATTTAAACGAGCGTCCATTTAATTTAATGGGTGATTCCGGCTCTTATACTTGTGACGCACTTATTATAGCCACTGGTGCTTCGGCTAAATATTTAGGTCTGGAGTCTGAACAAAAATATATGGGTCGCGGGGTATCCGGTTGTGCCACTTGTGATGGTTTTTTCTATAAAGGTCAGAAAGTAGCAGTTGTAGGAGGCGGTAATACTGCGGTAGAGGAAGCTATTTATCTGTCTAATATCGCCGAGCATGTAACGCTAATACATAGACGTGATAAATTTAGCTCAGAAAAAATTCTGGCAGATAAACTTATGGATTTAGCTGCAAACGGTAATGTCAGTATAAAATGGAACATGCAGCTGGATGAAGTTTTAGGAGATGATACCGGGGTAACCGGTGCCAGAATTAAGCAGTATAAGGGTGATGCCACGGAGGAGCTTGATTTGTCAGGTATCTTTATTGCAATTGGCCATACGCCAAATACCGGAATTTTTACCGGGCAGCTGGATCTGGAGCATGGTTATATAAAAGTCAAAGGCGGCAGTGAAGGCTTTGCCGCCCAAACTAGTGTTGCCGGAGTGTATGCGGCGGGGGATTGCGCGGATCATGTGTACAGGCAGGCGGTGACCTCTGCCGGCACCGGTTGTATGGCAGCACTGGACGCTGAAAGATTTTTGGAAAGTTAGCGCTATAAATCAAGGTCCTATTTATATCCTGGGTAGTGATGAGATATCATTTCCTGATGCCAATCTGGCTCTTAGTGAACCAAATGGTTTACTGGCTGTTGGCGGAGATTTATCCGTCGACAGATTAATTGCAGCTTATAAAAACGGTATTTTCCCCTGGTTTAATGAGACCGAGCCTGTTTTGTGGTGGTCGCCGGACCCGCGGGCGATATTATTACCTGGTGAGCTGCGGATAAATCGCAGTTTGCACCGGGCCTTGAAGCGCCGCGAATTTAATTTTAGTTATAACCGGGATTTCGCCGGAGTAATAAAAAACTGTGCCAGACCCAGAGCAGGTGAATCCGGAACCTGGATTACCGACAGGATGCATGAGGCATATCTGGATTTACACCGATTGGCTCTGGCGCATTCGTTTGAATGCTGGCACAAGAACAAATTAGTTGGCGGTATGTATGGAGTATGGATTGGCAACGTGTTTTTTGCCGAATCCATGTTTCGAAAGGCCGACAATGCTTCCAAACTGGTTTTGGTATATGCGGTTAATTTTTTAAGACAACGGCAAGTTAAATTAATTGATATTCAAATAATCAGCCAACATCTACAAAGCCTGGGGGCAGTGGAAATTAGCCGCCGGGAGTATTTGCAATTACTAAAGTCCAATATATAACACAACAAGCTGTAAAGACACATTGTCTTGCCAGTAGTTAAGATTTAGTCTATAGGCAATTCTTACAAGATTTTCGGTTAAATTAAGTGGCGGCTGATTAAATGCAATTGCCTCAAGCGGAATGCTGCTTTGTTGTGATTTTAATGTCATTTTCAGGTGTTTGTCGCCTACCACTCTTTGTTCTAATACTGCAAATTCTCCATCAAATATCGGTTCCGGGAAATCCTGCCCCCAAGGTGAGATGTCCCGCAAAAGTTTGGCAAAAGCCAAATTGAATTCATTTTCACCCAGTTGACCATCTGACAGAATTTCCCCGGTCATATCATCAATAGTTAATTGGCCTCTAATTGTTTGGTCAAAAGCCTCGGCAAAGGCAGTAAAGTTATGCGGCTTTATGTTAAGTCCGGCGGCCATGGCATGGCCGCCGAATTTATCAATAAGCCCCGGATAATTTTTGTCTATGCTGTCCAGGGCATCGCGAATATTTATTTTGTGTACTGAGCGGGCCGAACCTTTCAGGCTGTTGCCATTTTTGGCAAAGGCAATAACTGGTCGATGTAGTTTTTCCTTTAAACGACCGGCAACGATGCCAACGATGCCCTCATGCCAGGTTTTTTGATACAGACACAGGCCAAACGGTAAATCATTATCAGCTTGAAAGCCGTCTACAACTTGCTTTGCCTGCTCTTGCATTGTTCTTTCTATGTCTTGACGTTCCTGGTTAATGCTATCCAGTGTGGCGGCAAGTTTCATGGCGTTGGTTTTATCATCAGACAGCAGGCATTCGATGCCAATGCTCATATCCTCCATTCTACCAGCAGCGTTTATTCTTGGTGCCAGCTTAAAGGCAATATCACTGGCAGCTACGTACTGTTCTTTAAGACTGACTATTTCCAACAGAGCTTTTATCCCCGCACAGCTTGAGCCTGATCTTATTTTACCGATTCCGGCCTTGATTAATATGCGGTTATTTTTATCAAGCGTAACCACATCAGCCACTGTGCCAAAAGCTGCCAAATCCAGATAGGATGCGGGAATCAGCGGTTTAATATTATGTTCTTTATACCAATTATCTTGCGTAAGCTTATCGTGCAATGCACACACAAGATAAAAGGCAACTCCAACTCCACACAGATTTTTACTGGCAAAAGTTTCACTGACAAGATTTGGGTTAATTATGACGTTGGCAGCCGGCAAGTTTGCAGCCGGCAGATGATGATCTGTGACTATCACTTTAATATTATTTTCACGAGCAAGAGCAATGCCGGCAAAACTGGCGATGCCATTATCCACGGTGATAATAAGATCAACCTCAAGCTTTAGTGTTTCCTGTACCAGCTCTGCCGACAGCCCATAGCCATGACGGGATCTATTCGGCACTCTATACGTTATATTGGCATTTAGTTGTCTTAAGGCCCTTACTACCAGAGCGCAGGCTGTTGCGCCATCTGCGTCAAAATCGGCAACCACCAGAATACGTTTGTCAGCATTAATAGCGTTTAATATTAAATCAGCCGCCGCTTTCACATTGCCAAGAGAACTTATAGGAAGCAAGTTTGACAACCTAAGCTCAAGTTCCGCCTGATCCTTGATTCCACGATTAGCAAAGATATCGTGCAGGATCCCGCTTAGGCTGGTATTAGTTATCCTGGCCCTGGGCGCCTGGCGTCTGCCTAGTTTAACTTTCAATGTATAAAAACGCCAACTACATATTATCCATAATAGCTTTTTCCACCACGGCATACTCTGCCGCCACTGTAATTAACGGCGTTGTACTTTGGGCTATTGCGGTGTCGGGGTCTTTAAGCCCATGACCGGTTAAGGTACAGACTATCTTGCTATTGGTTTCAAGCTTGCCTGCCTTAATTTCTTTTATTGCTCCTGCCAGGGAAGCGGCGGATGCCGGTTCGCAAAAAATACCTTCGGCCTCTGCCAGCAATTTTTGTGCGGATAAAATTTCTTCATCATCACATTTATCAAACCAGCCGGCTGATTCTGTCTTAGCTTTTAGCGCTTTATCCCAACTCTGAGGATGACCTATGCGAATAGCGGTAGCTATAGTTTCCGGGTTATCAATCATTTTACCTTCTACAAAAGGCGCAGCCCCGGAGGCCTGAAAGCCCAACATTTTTGGTCTTGAATTTACCAGGCCGTTTTCAAAATATTCACTATAGCCCAGCCAGTGTGCAGTAATGTTGCCGGCATTTCCCACCGGCAGACAATGATAGTCAGGCGCTCTGCCTAATTCTTCCATAATTTCAAAAGCCGCGGTTTTTTGCCCCTGGATTCGAAATGGATTAATAGAATTAACAATGGTAACGGGTGATTTGTCACCAATCTTTTTAACCATCCGCATGCCTTCATCAAAGTTACCCTTGATTTGAATTACAACGGCTCCATGCATCATGGCCTGTGCCAGTTTGCCCTGGGCAATTTTGCCATCCGGTATCAGCACAAACGCCCGGATTCCAGCCCTAGCCGCATAAGCCGCGGCAGAAGCTGAAGTATTGCCGGTGGAGGCGCAAATAACAGCCTTGCTGCCTTCTTCCACCGCTTTAGTCACTGCCATGCACATGCCTCGGTCTTTAAAAGAGCCAGTGGGGTTCAAGCCTTCATACTTAATATAGATATCAACGTCATGTCCCAGGCGTTTTGGTATATTGCCCAGCCGAATCAAGGGAGTATTACCTTCACCCAGGCTGATAATTCTGGTGTCATCATGTACCGGCAGCCGGTCACGATATTTTTCTATTAGACCCGTATAACGTTCTGTAAATGGCATCTATATAATCCTGATGAAAATTTACAAGTATTGTAACCGAGTAAAATGCTAGAATTCCGGTTTTGCATCACAAAAATTATGTGTGGAATAGTAGGGGCTATAACCAAACGCAATAGTGTGGATATCTTGCTGGACGGTTTAAAGCGGCTTGAATACCGTGGTTATGATTCGGCCGGAATTGCCATGCTAAATGGTGCCGGGATTAACCGTTGCCGGGTTCAAGGTAAGGTGGATGCGCTGGTTGAGGATGCTGCGCAAAATTCTTTGCAAGGCATGGTTGGCATAGCTCATACCCGCTGGGCCACGCATGGCAGGCCTAACGTTTCCAATGCCCATCCGCATATGAGCGGTGATGAAGTTGCGGTGGTGCATAATGGCATAATCGAAAACCATGAAACTATAAGAAAAAATCATGAAAAACATGGAGTTGTTTATTTATCCGATACGGACACGGAGGTTATCGCGCACCAGATAAAAGCTATGGTAGATGCCGGTATAGATCTGTTAAGCGCAGTTAAAAAATCAGTTAAGGAATTGCAAGGCGCGTATGGAATCGGCGCGATAAGTTCAGGTGAACCGCAAAGACTGGTGGCGGCTCGCCAGGGCAGCCCGCTGGTTATAGGTTTAGGAAAGAAAGAGAATTTTATTGCCTCTGATATAAGCGCGTTGCTGCCGGTTACCAACAAATTTATAATTCTGCAAGATGGTGATGTTGCCGATATAAGCTGTGAGAAAATTACCGTTTATGATGCTGCGGATAATGTAGTTGAACGGGAAATTCACGAATCCGCTCTGACTGTCGGCAGTATTGATAAAGGTGAGTTTTCTCATTACATGCTAAAGGAAATCTACGAACAGCCGGATGCCGTTTCTGATACTCTGGAGGGCAGAATATCGCAAAATACGGTATTGCCGGAGATTTTTGGCGTAGGTTCCGGCAAGATTTTTAAAACCATTAAACGCATACAGATTGTGGCTTGCGGTACCAGTTATAATGCCGGCGCGGTGGCAAGATACTGGTTTGAGGACATTTTGGATCTGCCGTGTAATGTTGAGGTTGCAAGTGAATATAGATATAGAAAATCCGTGCAGGAACCTGACACATTATTTGTATCCATATCACAATCCGGGGAAACTGCTGATACCCTGGCAGCGATAAAAAATGTTAAAAATAACCTAAAACTTACCATTTGCAATGTGCCTGAAAGTTCGCTGTTGCGTGAGTCTGACTTTCAGCTGTTAACCCACGCCGGCCCTGAGATTGGAGTTGCTTCGACCAAGGCGTTTACCACTCAACTGGCGGCTTTATTGCTTTTGTTATTGTCCATCGGCAAAGAAAAAGACAGTATCAGCGCTGAACAGGAAAACGAATTAGTGCAGGAGTTACGGGAACTGCCAAGAAAAATTGAAGATATTTTAAAATTGGATACTGAAATTGAACAGTTGGCGAGTAATTTTTCTGACAAGCATAATGCGTTATTTTTAGGCCGGGGGGTAATGTATCCGATAGCGCAGGAAGGCGCGCTTAAGCTTAAGGAAATATCGTACATACACGCCGAGAGTTATCCGGCAGGCGAGTTAAAACATGGCCCTCTGGCATTGGTAGATGAAACCATGCCGGTAGTGGCTGTGGCGCCGGATGATGATCTTATGGATAAATTACAATCTAACCTGGAAGTGGTGAGTGCCAGAGGCGGGCATTTATACGTAATTACCGACCATAGCAGCATTTACCAGGATTATGAACACATTAATCTGGTAATTACCAATACCAAAAGCAAAATAACCCGTCCGATTCTTTTTACCGTGTTATTGCAGCTGCTGGCGTATCACGTTGCTTTGGTAAAGGGTACGGATATTGATCAACCACGGAATTTGGCCAAATCCGTGACAGTGGAATAGCTTATGCGCCAGGACGAATTTTTGCAATTTGCCTTGGACAATAAGGTATTAAGATTTGGCGAGTTTACTCTGAAATCCGGTCGTATCAGCCCGTATTTTTTTAATGCAGGTCTTTTTAATACCGGTGAGGCAGTTATGCGCCTGGGGGAATTTTATGCTGAAGTCATTGCCGACACTGCCATCGAATTTGAAGTATTATTCGGACCTGCCTACAAAGGTGTGCCGCTAGCTGCGGTTACCAGTGCTTGTCTTTATAAAAATCATAATATAAATGCCGGGTTTGCCTTTGACCGCAAGGAAATTAAAGACCATGGTGAAGGCGGTAAGGTGGTAGGGGTGCCTCTGGCCGGCAGGGTATTGATTATTGATGATGTTATTACCGCAGGAACTTCAGTTCGTGAGGCAGTAGAATTGATCCGGGCTTATGGTGCCAGGCTTGCCGGAGTGGTTATTAGTCTTGATCGACAGGAAAAAGGCACAGGACACAAGTCAGCCATTGAGGAAATACAAGATACTTATAAGGTTCCGGTCTTTAATTTGGCTAATCTTGACAATCTGGTGGAGTTTGTATCCGCACAGCCGGGACTTTATCAACACAAAGATAAAATCCAGGAATATCGCCGGAACTACGGAACTTAGTTAATAGTTTCTATATTGCGGCCGGTGATGTTGGTAATGAGTGCCACCATACCTAGAATTTGCCGCACGCGTTCTTTTTATCATGCTGCGATAATGTAAAATTGCACTTTGCCCGTTAGCGGATAAATCATATACTTTCCAGCCTTTCGGAGTCGGATGGAACTTAAACGCGATTCTGGTCGGGTATCCGTGCGGATGAGTTATCATTGCCGTTACTGTTACCTCATTGCCAAACTGGGAACGTCTGGGTTTAAAAAATCTGATGTTTTTATTGGTATAGGCATAATCCACCAGGTTCTTTGATAGAGACCGAATAAATGCCGCGCGGATTTTATGCTCAAGCTTTTCCAGTTCATTTTGGGTCATGTTCCTGGCATAACGGCCCGCTGCCAGTTTGGTCATGCGGGCAAAATCAAAGTAACCGGCAATTTCGCTGTCGATAAATTTCAGGATTTGTCCCAAGTCCCTGGTGCTGGAATTTCTCAGAAAATCAACAACTTTATATATACCGTGTTTTAGCAGAGCATCGGGAGTTTCTTGCGTTTTGTTGGGATGATACTCAGCCAGAGCGGCATTGCTAAAGCCAAAACTTACAATAGTTAGTAATATTAGAGCTTTGTTAAACAATTTTCCTGGCATGATTATGTCTTTTATTTAACCGCCCCTGCTTTAGGAGCAGTGTAGTTGGTTAGGAGGGGCCGATTTGTTTTGATGTCGGGGTGTTTGTGAGGTGTAATGTAGAAAAATTCGCTGCTATTATGACTGATGCAGATGCGCTTAATTTGAAGTGATATTCATTTGTATTT
>Ga0056111_1000046_pt1 | contig 35198 bp, 33 predicted proteins | sample WorMetloBBELIZE2_FD_83874 | JGI IMG/M metagenome (GOLD analysis project Ga0056111, IMG submission 83874) | Marine gutless worms symbiont microbial communities from Max Planck institute for Marine Microbiology, Germany - Olavius longissimus B... ... | reverse complement strand
CTGACCGTGACGCACAAATTATTGATGCTCTTGAAGGCTCGTATAAAGATAATTTTATGTTGCAATATAATTTCCCGCCATTCTCGGTTGGGGAGACCGGTAGAGTTGGCGCCCCGGGGCGCCGCGAGGTTGGTCACGGTAAGCTGGCCAAGCGTGGCATGGCGGCGGTTGTGCCTACAAAGGACAAGTTTCCTTATACTATGCGAGTAGTATCGGAAATTACCGAGTCTAATGGTTCCAGTTCTATGGCCAGTGTTTGCGGCAGTAGTTTATCAATGATGGATGCCGGAGTGCCGCTTAAGGCTCCGGTTGCCGGAATTGCTATGGGGCTGGTTAAGGAGGAAGATAACTTTGCGGTTCTTACCGATATTTTAGGAGACGAAGATCACTTGGGAGATATGGACTTTAAAGTTGCTGGCACCAGTGATGGTATAACCGCTTTGCAAATGGATATTAAAATTCAAGGCATTACCAAAGAAATTATGCAAATTGCTTTGGAGCAAGCCAAAGGCGCCAGAATACATATATTAGGCGAGATGAATAAGGTTATAGCCAGTGCGCGTACTGAATTATCCAGCCATGCGCCAAGATTTATCTCTTTGCAGATTAACAAGGACAAAATCCGGGATGTTATCGGCAAAGGTGGGGCTACTATAAGATCTATTCAGGAAGATACCGGGGTTACTATTGATATCAGTGATGATGGTATGGTTAAACTTGCGGCAACTGACGAATCGCAGGCTAACGAAGCTAAAAAACGTATAGAGGAAATTGTAGCTGATGTTGAAGTGGACAAGATTTATGATGGCAAGGTAGCCAAGATCATGGATTTTGGCGCGTTTGTTACTATTTTGCCTGGCAAGGATGGCCTGGTGCATATATCGCAAATTTCTGAACAAAGAGTAGAAAAGGTTGAAGATCACTTAAAAGAAGGCGATACGATCAGGGTCAAGGTATTGGAAATTGACCGTCAGGGTCGGATTCGGCTTAGTATGAAAGATGCCAATTAACGATAAGACCATGCTTACAGGTAGTATGGTCGCATTGGTTACGCCAATGCTGGATGATGGTGCAGTTGACTGGACCAATCTGGATAACCTGATAGAGTTTCATATAGGTAGCGGTACCCAGGCGATTGTTGGAGTAGGCACAACCGGTGAGTCTGCAACATTGGATGAAGCCGAGCACTGCGAGCTTATTTCCTATATAGTGGATAAAATTGCAGGCAGAGTTCCGTTTATAGCCGGTACCGGGGCCAATTCCACTTCTGAAGCTATAAGGCTTACTAAATGCGCTGAAAAGGCAGGCAGTGATGCAGCCTTGCTGGTGACTCCTTACTATAACAAGCCAACTCAGGAGGGTTTGTATCTACACTATAAAGCTGTAGCTGAAGCGATAAGTATATCGCAAATTTTATACAATGTTCCAGGGCGTACCGCTTGTGATTTATTACCTGAGACTGCAGCCAGATTATCCAAAATAGACAATATAATTGGCATTAAGGAGGCGACCGGCAAAATCACACGAGTTAATGAACTAAAAAATACCTGCGATACTGGGTTTTTGTTATTAAGTGGGGATGATGCCACATGTACTGAGTTTATGTTAGCAGGTGGTGATGGTGTCATATCCGTAACTGCTAATGTTGTGCCAATGCAAATGCGCAAAATGTGCGATGCGGCAATAAAGCAGGAGCAAGAAACAGCTTTAGCTTTGAATAAGCCCTTGGAGGATTTACATAAAAATCTTTTTTGTGAATCAAACCCTATACCGGTCAAATGGTTACTGGCGGATATAGGGCTTATCCATGATGGGATCAGATTGCCGTTAACAAAACTTTCTGCAAAATATCATGAAACTTTACGTGAATCTATAAGACAAATACAGGCATGAATTGGATAAAAATTTCTACCTTATTTTTTTCTGGTTTTTTTTTAGTATCTTGCGGCTCCGCCTCTCATAAAAAAGGCGACAAAATAGCCTATAAATCAAGCAGGGTTGCACCACCATTGGAATTTCCGCCTGATCTGACATCAGATCGTATCACTGATGCGTATGCTCTGCCTAACTATACCGGACCTAATACATTGTCAGGCTATGAGAGCGCCAGACGCGGTCAGGCCGGATATTATTCCCATGCCGCTACCAACACTGTTCTGCCGCAATATAATGATCTGCAACTGGTAAGAGTAGGTAACCAGCGTTTTATCCAAACTTCTACTGCACCATCTGTGCTGTGGGGTAAAATCCGTAATTTTTGGCTTAAAAACGGTTTTGTTATTGAAAAAGAAAGTGCGGTAGCCGGGATTATGGAAACCAATTGGGCTGAAAATCGTGCAGAGCTTAAAAGTGGGCCAATACGTCGTGTGTTATCCAAAGTTATCGACTCTCTTTATTCTACCGGTACCAGAGATAAATTCAGAACCCGCCTGGAGAGAAATTATGCCAACAAGAAGACTGAAATTGTAGTTAATCATCAACGCATGATTGAAAAGTTAAGGGGTGAAAGTACGGTATGGACTCCGGGTAAAACCATGCCAGAGCTGGAAGGTGAGATGATAGCAAGACTAATGGCCCACCTGGGTGCGAGCAAACAGCAAGCCGCTCTTGCCAAATCTTCACATGCTTCAAGTCTAGAACGAGCGAGGCTGGTAAATACCAATGGCGTTCCGGCACTTCATTTGCTTGATAGTTATGACAGTAGTTGGCGCAGGCTTGGTAGTGCCCTGGATCGGAGTGGTTTTGCAGTAGAAGATAGAAATCGTACTGCCGGGCTTTATTACGTGCGGCATGAGGATCCGGTGGTTGCCAGCCAGAAACGGGGAATTATCAGCAAGGTGTTTAGCAGGAAAAAACCCAGAGTAAACAAGTATTTGGTTCATGTAAAAGCTGCAGGATCTGGCACAAATGTTGTGGTTACTGATCGTGCCAGGAGAGTTTTGGCCGGGCATACCTCAAATAGAATTTTAAAAATTTTACACGAACATTTAAGATAAAGGCAATGCAAATTTGGTTGTGCTAGTGATAAGTCAAGTTGTCCGGTAGTCCCTTTTCTGGGTTAATCTATACCCCGTAAACAGGCTAATATAAATCCGCACAGATTACATGTTACTAACAAAAAAATGAAAACTGCTTGCATAGATATATATATCTATACTGGTAAACACATATTTTTCACAGGAGTCAAAATATGTTGAAAAAATGGATAAAACCAGAATTAGTAAATATAATTACCGTGGAGGCGGGGAAGGCAGTGGTGGGGACGGAAATGAAATCGCAAACAACCGATAACTATGGTCATAAGTTAGCACATGCATATAAAACATGGAACGCAACAGGATTAGTACATGCAAAAAAAACTTCGACATTTCATGTTGTTGAAAGAAAAATATCCAGTCCCTTGACACTTGGCCTATTCACCATACACTTCACAAACACCCCCGCATCAAAGCAAAGCGGTCCATCATAGATTTTGACGAAAAATTGGCGACCGCCTTAGGCGGGGTGAGTCGCTCCTAAAGCAGAGGCGGCCGAGTCGTCCGTCAGTTCCCTTTGTTTGGCGCCGTTTATCCGGCGCTTTATAGAACGACCACCGCTGCCGGATACGAATAAACCCTGCCGCCTAACGCTTGTTGTTTTACTAAGCTATGTGTAGTATGCTACAATATAAGCGGTTTCGTAACTATATAGGTATAACATATGCTTCGTGAATTAAAACACGAGTTTAAGATTTCTGATCCGGCGGTTGCACAATTAGCCGGGTTGGTGAAGGCTGAAGATAATGGTGATATTAAAGGTGTCAGAATCTTTGTGAGTGGTTCTGGCTGTAGTGGTATTCAGTATGGCATGACTTTTGCTGATGTGGAAGAAGATAACGATGGGGTGATGAAATTTGATGATGTAAATATTTACGTAGATGACCAATGCTTGAATACTATGGATGGTATTGAAATTGATTTTGCTGATGGCCCGAATGGCCCGAGTTTTGTATTTAATAACACCAAAAAAGATGATTCTGCCTGTGGCACATGTGGTTCTGCTGGTGGTGGTTGTGCCTAATTTCTGATTTATGAGGTTATGACCTCATTCAATAAGTAAAAAAGCGAGAGGTTTTCTCGCTTTTTTATTGGTTAACAAATTAGTTTATAGGGTGACAAAAGACAAATCTTGTTTTCATTGCGGATTACCGGTTCCTATTGGTTCTAATTTCAGCGTAAAGGTTTTTGATAAGGAACAGGATATGTGTTGTCCTGGATGTCAGGCTGTGGCAGCAGCAATTGTAGAGGAAAACCTGGAAAACTATTATAAAAATCGTTCGGCCTTACCTATGCGTCCTGATAAATTAGTGCCAGAAGAACTGTCGCACATGCAACTTTTTGACCGGGCGGAAGTGCAAAAAAGTTTTGTTACGGAAGCTGACGATAAAAAATCTGCTAATTTGATTTTAGAAGGCATAGTTTGTGCAGCCTGCGCCTGGCTAAGCGAGCGTCATGTACATAAAATGCCTGGAGTTATAGAATTTAAGGTCAACTATTCCACTCATCGTGCCAATCTTGTCTGGGATGACAAGGTAGTAAAACTTAGTCAAATACTTAAGGCCATTGGCGACATTGGTTACAAGGCGCATCCGTTTGACTTTGACAAACAAGAGAAAATATACAAGGAAACTCGCCAGGATATGTTACGGCGCTTGGTGGTAGCTGGCATTTGCTCAATGCAGGTAATGATGCTGTCTGCAGCAATTTATCTTGGTGCCGGTGAGGATCCTGAATCTGCCATGTATCAATTTTTGCGTTGGACCTCATTTTTGCTTGCCACCCCGGTAGTATTTTATTCATCTGCGATATTCTTTAAGTCAGCCTGGCGTGATTTAAAAATTAAAAGCTTAGGGATAGACGTGCCAATATCCCTGGCGGTAAGTATCGCTTATATCGGCAGTATATTAGCTTTGGTAAATAATTTTGGTGAAGCTTATTTTGACTCAATTTGCATGTTTGTGTTTTTCCTGTTAATAGGCAGATACTTGGAGCTTGCAGCAAGGCATAAATCAGGTGAGGCAATTGAATCCATGGTGCGGTTAACCCCCGCGATTGCAACCAGAAAAAATGCTGGCAAATTAGAAGAGGTCGCGGTTATTGATTTACAGATTGGTGAACAGGTTTTGATAAAACCTGGTGGCCTAGTGCCAGCTGATGGCATAGTGGTAGAGGGAATCAGCACTGTGGACGAATCCATGCTGACAGGTGAAAGTATACCTTTAATTAAACGTGAAGGTGACAAATTAATCGGTGGTAGCAATAATATTAAAAGTCCATTAATTATGCAGATTACTAGTTTGGGTGCAGATACGGTCTTATCATCTATTTTACGTTTGTTGGAAAAAGCTCAGACGGCAAAGCCCAAGATTGCCAGGTTGGCTGATATGGTTGCAGGTTATTTTGTTGCATTCATTCTATTGCTGGCCCTGGCAACAGTAATTTATTGGTGGCAGTATGATGCTGCGGAGGCATTTGGAATTTTAATTTCCATGTTGGTAGTTACTTGTCCTTGTGCATTGTCATTGGCAACTCCAGCAGCAATAACAGTAGCGATAGGTAAGCTTGGAAAAAAAGGAATTTTAACCGCTAACAGTAACGCTTTGGAAAATCTGGCGGTTATTGATGATTTAGTATTTGACAAGACCGGCACTTTAACAAAAGGCGATCTAACATTGATAAAGATTGTTAATTTCACCAAGTTAGCAGAGCGAGAATTAATTTCAATTGCCAGTTCATTAGAGGCAAGATCTGAGCATCCTGTGGCTAGGCCATTGCTAAAGGAAAATATATCTACAGTAGAAGCTAAAGAGGTTAAGGTGAGTGTAGGCTCTGGTATAGAGGCACGGGTAAATGATACGATGTACAGAATTGGCACCTTGGATTTTGTGCAGGATGGAATTGCCAACAATTCTGAGATAACCGAAATAGCAACTGAACCAAACACTGTATACGTGTATCTTGGCGACCAGACCAAAGTTATCGCATGTTTTAAGTTTTCTGATACTTTACGAGCTGATGCAATATCAACAATAAAAGAGCTGCGTAAATTAAAGGTAACACCACATTTGTTAAGTGGAGATAAGGATAAAGCAGCCAAAGCAATCGGCTTACGCCTTGATATTGCAGAAGCAAAAGGGGGTCTGATGCCAGATGACAAGCTGCGTGAAGTAACAATATTGCAAAAAGCAGGCAGCGTAGTGGCAATGGTTGGAGATGGTGTAAACGATGCTCCAGTGCTGGCTGGGGCTGATGTATCATTCGCTATGGGACAGGGAACATCCCTGGCCAAGGTAAATTCTGATATAGTTTTATTTTCTAACAGACTGAAGTTTATACCATACTCGATTAAAGTGGCTAAATTTATGTTGCGGATAATCAGGCAAAATATAACTTGGGCAATAGTTTATAACCTAGTTGCCTTACCATTAGCAATGATGGGGCTGGTTGCACCGTGGATGGCGGCAATTGGTATGTCTTTAAGTTCACTGTTAGTGGTGTTAAATGCATTGCGTATAAGAAACATAGCCTTGTGAAAAAAAGTGATACTTGTGTGGGTAATGAACCATTCGCTTTGATGGTGTTAGGTGATGATATGGCACCGGACTTTATTAACGGTGCAGTTATAGTGGTGGATTTATCTGAGCCATTAGTAAATGGCGCCTATGTAGTGATTGCAACTGCCGAAGATGTGTTTTTTCGCCAATATGTGCAGGAAAATGGCAAATCTTGTCTTCGCGCTTTATCCTCTGAGGTCGCTGATATTCAACTTGCTGATGGTTGGCAATTAAAAGGAGTAGTAGTGCAATCTCGATACAATGGACAAACATGTTTTTATGAATATGAAAATGGCAAGGTGCAAAAATATGTGAAGCGAAGAGGCAGGAGAAATTCCCTAAAATAAAAAGTCTGAATTGACTTTTGATGTATGGAGGCATAGAATTTTGCAAATTTTCCATCTTTAATTTTAATGCCAAATGCTCAAGATAAAATCAATCCCTGTTAAGAATTATATAAAAAGCTCTTTACGTCGTTTTGGTTATGAATTACATCATACCGAATCAGAAACTGACCCATTTTATGTTCAACAGGCATTAATAAAAGGCTCAAAGCCTGTGATTTTTGATATAGGGGCGCATGTAGGAGCAGTTACGGGTATTTATCGCAAAATGTTTCCTGACTCCACAATACATTGTTTCGAACCTTTCCCGGAGTCTTTCGCAAAGCTTAAAAAAAATACTGAAAAAGATCCATTAACTTTTTGCCATAATTTTGCTGTGTCGGACAAAAATGGTACTGCAATTTTCCATTCTAATTCTGAGTCAACCGCAAATTCTTTATTGGCATCAGACAAAATGGGTGGGGCTTTCTGGGGAGATAATGTAGTTGATGCCAAAGAGCAAATTGAGGTAAAAACAATCAGTCTGGATGACTTTTGCCAAGAGCAGAAAATAAAAGAGATTGATATCTTGAAAATAGATATCCAGGGTAGTGAATATGAAGTGCTTCAAGGCGCTAAAGATCTTTTATCTGTTAAACGAATAAAGTTGATCTATACAGAACTTATATTTTGTCCAACATATGAAGGACAGCATGCCTTACATGAGTATTTATCATTACTGGCCGGTTTTGGCTATGATTTTTTAGATATCTATAATCAGACCAGGAGACATAGCCAGCTTATTCAGGCAGATGTTGTTTTTGTCCCGGCAGAACTTAAATCATCGTTGATTCCCCAATAATCTGCAGGCCGGATAGTATTTAATAGCAGTTTTCTTTCTATACCAATGAATAGTGTTTTCAGGATTCTACATCCAATAACTGTTTTTATTGCAGGCTGGGTGACCTGGTGGGTGGTTTTTTTTCTGGCTCCATACGGCGATATAGATGGCAATTTTTATTTTAAACACAAGGCATTTCCATTACTGATTAAATTTAGCCTCATGTTTTTATTGGGCATTATTGTTGCATTGTTTTTGGTAAGGAAAAAAAATATTAGGTTTAACCAAAACATCTCGGTAGACAAATTGGTCAAGCCGGTTATTTTGACGCTCTTTATTGCCATGGTTGCAGATATTCTGCAAACTATAGATCTTATTTTTGCTACAGGAGGAGCCGAGAGCTTTATGGAAGCCAGGGAAAATTTTAGAGCTCAAGCTGCAGCAAGTATATTTCCGTCTTCTGTTTGGTCTGCAATCTTTCTGTTATTCAAAGTATCAAGTTTCCCGATATTTATAGCTTTAGTATTTATCAATGATTTTAAATCTAGATATCCCTGGTTGTTTTTTTGGAGTTTGGTCGTATCTCTATATCCGCTACTAAATATGATAGCGTTTGGCAAGAAAGCTTTTATGATAATAACGCTGGGGATATATATTTGGTTTGCTCTGTATTTTGGCCTTTTTAAAAATAAAAAAAATGCAGTTAAGATTTTGATTGTTATGATTATCTTGTTTATATTAAGTGGCGCAGGGTTTGCTTATAGATCGGGAAGCGCGTTAGCGTTTCTGGTAACGGTTACTGCCGAATACAATATGGCAGAGAACGTGCAACCTAGTGAAAAATTTGTAGAAGATGTAGAAGAAAAAATAGCACGAAAAGACAGGATTGGTTACGGTTTAAGGCTTGGTGGAATGGTTTTTGCTCAATACTATAATCATGGCATCTTTGAGTTTTTTCATTTATATGACTGGAAGCCTAAAAATCTCAATAATAACGGAACTGCCACGCTTTCAATGTTTTATAAAGTTTTGGCCGGTGTGGGATTGTTGCAAAGTATTGAGTACTACAGGGAGTCTGACAGTATAATAGACAACAAGAACTGGGTTTTTGATTCTTTTTACGGTGGGCAGTTAAAGGATTGGGGGGAGGATAACGCATATTATTCTTTCTTTTTTATTGGCATGTTTTTTGCTCTGCTATATAGATTGGCGCAATCGTCCATATTTGCGTTTCCACTATACGCTGTCACCTCTAACGTGATTTTTTTTATTCCAGTAACTGATTTAATTTATAACGGGCAATACTGGCATTATTTTACCTTAAGCTTAGTATTCTACCTATATATGGAATTTGTGGCAGGCAGAACCAAACGTAGGAATATGCATTAATGTCATGCAATTAACTTGCTTGTAATTACTTTGTGTAAAGACTATATCTTTCCATCAGATAACATAAACAATCCTGCTCGATCACGCGTTTATCAACTGTAAGCATGGACGGCATTATGGGCACTTTATTAAGCAGTTTGCCGTTTGAGTTTATAAAATATTCTGCCGTAACAAGATTGCCATCTTCGCTTTTAACTTCCAGGGGTACCTTGTTTCCGTATACTTTCCCCCATATGGTATTTGCTGGTAATTCGCTAAAATTGAATTTATCAAGCTCCGCATTAAACTGAATGGTACGTTCTTCGTGGTTAAATCCAAAACTTGTCTTGGGCGGGATTTTTATTATTGCTACTGTATGATATAAGTCCAGTTCTTCGTGTCGCAATGGTTTGGCTGATAATTCAGTAAGGCGCAAACAGGCATCAAGAAAATTTTTTGCGTGTTCAATACCATTTTCATCCCCGGCCTTACCGGCTTCAATAGTTATGGCCGGGCAATATTTGGAGAAGGCTAAAGACTGTACGCCGCGCGGGCTGGTAAAATAAATTACCGTACGGCTGAACAACATTGCCAATCTTAAAAATCTATTATCAATAATATTGATACAACCGTAATGTGGGTTAGTTCCAGTATTGTTATGAACATCAATGCTGGCGAACAAGTTACGGCTTTGCATTATTTTCACAACTTGTTGCATCATGGCGGTTTCTGGTGATTCAATCTCACCGCCAGGCCAGACCCGGTTAAAATCTGCCTGACCATCAAGGCGCCGCAGGCCGTGTCTGGCTGCTTTAACATTGCCAATGAAAATTGATAACCCTCTAGGTAGTTCTTTGTTACCGCCTCCAGGAACATACTCTCTAAGCAGTCTGCGCACTGCCTCCCAACCTGTAGGTTCGTTGCCGTGTAATAATATGGACAGAAAAATCGTGGAATCTGTCCTGCCCGGCAAATGCACTAGGGTTGGCCCTTGAAGCACATTCGCAAGTTGTGCAGCTTCAAGTTCCAGCAGGCCGTTAGGCAGTTGGTTAATTTCAGTTAACATTTACACTTTCCAGGTATGTACCGGCATTTGGGTATTTTGCCGGTAACGATAATCAAGTGTCAGTTTATGCCAGTCGTTGCCATAGGCCTGTACCCATTGTTTTTGCCAGGAAGAACCAGTTTGGCGATTACGTAACCTGGCCGCAATTATGCCTAAATATTTTTTACTTTCATTATCGTTAATTTTAAGCATTGCAAGTCCATGTTGGGCAATTGGCAACAGTTTATCAAGACATAGTCGGCGTAGATTTAAAACTTCACCGTCCAGCCAGTTGACCTTGGTATCCATTCCGTATTTAGCGGCCCGGTAAAAATTATCCTTGCTATGTTGATGTGAGATGCGTTGTTCCAGGTCGTCTTTTTGTGCCAATGCAGTTATAAGACCAAAGAAAAATGCGGCATTAGCAATTTGATCAATATGTGTAGGCCCTGCTGGTACAACTCTATGCTCAATCCGTAAATGTGGTATTCCATGTTGATTAAAACCTACTAATGGCCTGTTCCAGCGCCAAATAGTCCCGTTGTGCAGGCGCATATGGCTTAAGCTTTCTTCTGCCTCGTCCATTAACATAGGCAGCAAAACAGGGTAACGTTCACAGTTCGCGGCAAATACTTCCTGAATAGTTTTGCGCACATACCTTATGCCGAAGGTTACCCGACTGCTATAATCGGAACCGCCTACTGAAATTGATTGTTCAAAAAGCGGGATCCTGGATTCTTCCCACAATTGCTTGCCAAAAAGAAATGGTGAATTGGCACTGACTGCCACCATCGGCGCAGAAATTATTTTTGCCAGATTATAATATTTCCCTGCCTGGGTGGCATCTAGCTGTAAATGTATTTGCAATGAAGTTGCTGCCGCTTCCAACATTACATCGTCATGTTCTAGTTTTAAACTCTCCTTGCCTTTTATGTGAAGATCAATTGGCCGCCCCTTACGCAAACGCAGAATTTGGTGATTTAAGGCTTGATAGCGCTTAAGTTTGGACATGTTCGCAAGACACAGGTCATGCTCTTGTACTGTCGGCAGAATACCGATAGCTAATAGATCAAGCCCCATACTGTGAGAAATCTCCTGGTATTTATGCCAACGGCTTGTAAGCTCGGCTTGCAACAGTGACAAGGTATTGCCCTCCAGAGTTTTTGGTTGTCCATTAAGCTCCACATTAAATTGCGCCAGCTCGGATACCACCTCATTATCATCAAGTTTTTGCAGAAATTCTTCATTAGCCGGGGCAGGGTTGCCTTGCTGGTCTATTAGCCAGGCTTCCAATTCATAGCCTGCAACTGGTTTGACAGATTCAAAGCAATCATTTTCCAACATCTTTTCCAACAGTCTGGTTTCCCGTTTAAGCCTTAGCAAAAACTCGGTAAAATCAGCCTGGGTAAAGTTTATGTCATTTATTTCCTGTCCCATTTGCAAATATCCTATAAAATGCTTTGTATCTTATTTTGAAAGTCCGGTAAGATTTTATCTGCAAACCAAGGATTTTTCTTCAGCCACAATCGGTTTCTGGGTGAAGGGTGGGGTAAAGGAAAATAGCTCGGCAGATATTTTTTATAATTTCTTACATTATCGGTTACAGTGGCTTTATTTCCCAGATAATGTCGTTGTGAATATTGACCGATTAACACGATCAATTTAATTTTTACAATATGGCTTAGCAATTCCTGGTGCCATAAAGGCGCGCATTCCGGCCTTGGCGGCAAATCTCCTGACTTGCCTTTTCCAGGGTAACAAAACCCCATTGGAATCAGTGATATTTTTTTGGTGTCATAAAAGGATTTTTTATCGATCTGCATCCAGTATCGCAACAAGTCACCACTAGGGTCATTCCACGGGATGCCCGTTTCATGCACTTTTCTGCCTGGGGCTTGACCGATTATCACGATTTTGCTGGTTTTTCCGGCAGCTATGACCGGTCTTGGTTTATGCGGCAAAACATTCGCGCAAAATACACACTTGTGAATTTTGTCTAAAATTGACATCAATTAGTTTATACAATATTTTAACTTATCTCACAAATGCCATTTGAGTAAAGGATTTAAAATGGGAAATAGCCAGCAAGTAATTATAGATGGTAATGAGGCTGTGGCCTTAATAGCACATAAAATTAATGAGGTAATTGCCATCTATCCTATAACTCCGGCCTCGCCAATGGGTGAATTGGCGGATGAATGGTCTGCTCAAGGACGTAAGAATATCTGGGATGTGGTACCGGAGATTATAGAAATGCAGAGTGAGGCCGGAGCTGCCGGCACAGTGCATGGTGCGTTGCAGGCAGGTTCCTTGATCACAACCTTTACCGCTTCGCAGGGTTTGTTGTTGATGATGCCCAATATGTATAAAATTGCCGGTGAATTATCACCAATGGTAATCCATGTTTCCGCCCGGTCTTTGGCCACGCATGCCTTGTCAATTTTTGGCGATCATAGTGATGTAATGGCGGTCAGAGCTGCAGGTTTTGCAATGTTATGCTCGGCTTCGGTGCAAGAGGCAATGGATATGGCACTGATTTCCCAGGCCGTAACCTTGGAAAGCAGGATTCCGTTTGTACATTTTTTTGACGGTTTCCGCACTTCGCATGAGATAAACAAGATATCTTTACTTGAGGACGAGGTCATCCGCAATATGATCGACAATGATCTTGTTGCCAAACACCGCCAGCGGGCTATGAGCCCTGACAATCCGGTTATTCGTGGCACTTCGCAGAATCCTGATGTGTATTTTCAGGCCAGAGAAAGTGTGAATCCGTATTATGCGGCCATACCTGCAATAGTGCAAAATACCATGGATAAATTTGCAAGTATCACTGGTAGATCTTATAAACTTTTTGATTATTACGGTCACCCCGAAGCGGAACGGATAATCATTTTAATGGGGTCGGCGGCTACGACCTGTGAGGAAACAGTAGAACATCTTATGGCTCAAGGCCATAAAGTAGGCATGGTAAAGGTGCGTTTGTACCGGCCTTTCTCAAGTACTGCCTTGATTGACGTCATACCAGGCAGCACAAGCTCCCTTGCGGTTCTGGATCGAACCAAAGAACCTGGTGCTGTTGGCGAGCCACTTTATCAGGATGTAGTAACCGCATTTGCCGAGCAAGTTAATGCTGCTAGTCCTAAATTTGCTAATATTCCAAAAATCATTGGCGGGCGTTATGGTCTATCATCCAAGGAGTTCAACCCGGCTATGGTGCGTGCGATATTCTCCGAACTTGATAAAACAAAGCCACAGAATGGCTTTAGCGTTGGTATCACGGATGATGTTAGCAATTTAAGCCTTGAGTGGCAGGATAAAGTTAAGCCGAATGATGACCTGATTGATACCAAACAATGTATTTTTTATGGTTTGGGTGCAGATGGTACGGTTAGTGCAAACAAAAACACCATCAAAATTTTAGGTGAGGAGACCGAACAATATACTCAGGGTTATTTTGTCTATGATTCAAAAAAAGCCGGAGCGGTTACCGTCTCTCATTTACGCTTTAGTTCAAGACCTATTAGGTCAACCTATTTAATCGAGAATAATCAGGCAGATTTTGTCGGTTGTCACCAAAGCGTATTTCTGGAGCGCTACCCAATGTTAGATAAAGCCGCTGCAAACTCGGTATTTTTACTAAATACCTCAACCTCTAAAGAACAAATTTGGGATACGCTGCCACGTAATATGCAAAAACAAATAATTAAGAAAAAAATTCGTTTTTTTGCGATTGATGCTTATAAGGTTGCGGAGGTCAATGGCATGGCTCGGCGTATCAACACGATTATGCAAACCTGTTTTTTTGCGATATCAGGTATTTTGGAGCAAGATGATGCGATTGCGAAAATAAAGCAGGCAGTGACCAAAACCTATGGTCGTAAGGGACAAAAGATTATAAGCCGAAACTTTGCTGCAATAGACGCAACGATTGTTAATTTATTTGAGATTAAATATGAGAAAAAAATAACCAGTAATGTATCCCAGATAAGCAAGGCGCCGGATAATGCGCCTGATTTTGTGAAAAATGTTACTACCAGGATTATTGCCAATAAAGGAGACAGTTTACCGGTTAGCAGTTTTGCGCCTGATGGCACTTGGCCGGTTGGTACTGCTGCCTGGGAAAAACGTAACATTGCCTTGGAGATTCCGGTGTGGGATGAGAGTTTATGTATTTTCTGTGGCAAATGTGTTTTTGTTTGTCCGCATTCGGCTATTCGCAGTAAAGTTTTCAGGCCGGAGGAGTTAAAGACCGCACCAGCGAAATTCAAACATATAGCAATCAAGGGTAAAGGTTTGGAGGGTTTGCATGTAAGCTATCAGGTAGCGCCTGAGGATTGCACCGGATGCGGAATTTGCGCTGAAGTGTGCCCGGCACGAGACAAAACAAATGCTGCACACAAGTCATTGGATATGCTGCCACAGCCTCCACTGCGTAAACAAGAAAGTACTAACTGGGATTATTTTCTAGGTTTAGCGGAATATGAACGGGACAAAATACGCTGGCCGGTTATGAAAGAAGCGATGATGGCAGAGCCGTTGTTTGAATTTTCAGGCGCATGCTCTGGTTGTGGGGAGACACCTTATATTCGTCTTGCAACCCAGATGTTTGGTGACAGGATGCTAGTTGCTAATGCCACTGGCTGTTCTTCTATTTATGGCGGTAATCTGCCTACAACTCCCTATACCACTAATTTGCAAGGTCGTGGCCCTGCCTGGAATAATTCGCTTTTTGAGGATAATGCCGAATTTGGTCTGGGGTTTAGATTAGCGGTTAATCAACAGCGGGAACTTGCGCTTACGCTTATGGATGATTTACACGATCAGCTTGATAAAAAATTATTAGAAGATCTAATAAATGCAAGGCAAATAACGGAACCTGAAATATTTGAACAACGTGAGCGTATAGACAAGGTCAAAAACCGGCTAAAATATATAAAAACCGATAAGGCTAGACAGTTAGAGGCGGTTGTTGATTGTCTGGCAAAGAAAAGTATCTGGATAATTGGCGGTGACGGCTGGGCCTATGATATTGGTTTTGGGGGCTTGGACCATGTATTGGCATCTGGACGAGATGTAAATTTCCTGGTATTGGATACTGAAGTTTATTCAAATACTGGCGGGCAAACATCCAAAGCTACGCCGAAAGGAGCGGTTGCCAAGTTTTCGGCCGCCGGCAAGCCTGTAGCCAAAAAGGATCTTGGTATGATAGCGATGGCTTATGAAAACGTATATGTGGCAAATGTTGCTTTTGGCGCTAAAGACCTGCATACTTTAAAAGTTTTTATGGAGGCTGAATCTTTTACTGGACCGTCTATAATTATTGCTTATTGTCCTTGTATTGCACATGGAGTTGATCTTAAAAATAATTTACAGCAGCAGGTAATGGCGGTTCGTAGCGGCCATTGGCCTTTATATAGATTTGACCCAAGACGCTTGGCTGACAACCTGAATCCTTTGCAATTAGACAGCAGGCAGCCTGATATTGCGCTTAAGGATTATTATATGTCTGAGACCAGGTTTAGCATATTATGGCGTACACATCCGGATGTGGCTGAGCAATTTGTCAAGGCTGAGCAAAAAGCTGTGCTAAAGCGTTATCAGCATTTGTTAAAACTGTCGCAGTTGGATATATCTGAGGAGACAACCTGATGAATATAAACCTTACGACCAGGTATCTTGGGCTTGAGTTTAAAAACCCTTTAGTACCTTCATCCTGTCCGCTTAGCCGGGAGCTTGACAGTGCCAAGAGTCTGGAAGATGCAGGAGCCTCAGGTCTTGTATTATTTTCCCTGTTTGAAGAGGAGATAATACAAGAGGAGGAAGAAATCGCCAATTTGTTGCAATTTCAGGATTTAGGTCATGGGGAGGCCGATAGTTATATTCCCGATCACTTTGAACAGCTGACCAAACTTGAAAATTATCTTGAGCATATTGAATCTTTGAAAAAATCTTTGGATATTCCAGTAATTGCAAGTTTAAATTGTATTACCGATAGTGGCTGGCTTGCGCATTCCCGGGAGATTGAGCTTGCAGGAGCCGACGCTTTAGAACTTAATATTTATCACATACCAACTACGGTAGAAGAGACAGCTATTGCCACGGAAGATTTTTATCTGGGCATTGTCAAACATTTAGCCAAGTCAGTAAACATACCTATAACTATAAAATTGTCTTCTCAATTTAGTGCCCCGGTTAATTTTGTCCATAGACTTGAGAGCTCTGGAGCTAATGGCGTGGTTCTGTTTAATCGCTTTTATCAACCGGATATTGATCTTGAATCACTGCAGCCAAATCATCAATTACATTTATCCCAAAGTTATGAAGCCTTATTGCGCATGCACTGGGTTGCACTGTTAAAAGTCAAGGTCAATCTTTCTCTTGCCGCTACTGGCGGTTTGCACACAGCTCGAGATGTAATCAAACTTTTATTGGCAGGGGCGGACATCACACAAATGGCAAGCAGCCTTATTATTAATGGGCCGGAGCATATAAGTAAGGTATTAGACGACCTTAAAAACTGGATGCAGCAGCATGAATATGAATCGGTAGAGCAGCTAAAGGGCAGTTTTAGTCAACAGCGTTCTCCAAGCCCCTGGGTTTTTGCAAGAACCAATTATCTTGAGATGTTGGGTAAAAACTATCAAATCAAGTTAGACTGATACTAATATGCAAAGACAAAAAGCCATTGCCAGATGGCTTGAAACTTCAACTGATCTTAACGATTTTAAATTAACTTTAGCCTCATTTGATGCCAGCTTCAGGCGATATTTTCGGGTCACAAGCGCTGCTAAGTCTTATATTGTAATGGACGCACCGCCAGCCAAGGAGTCATTGGAACCTTTTGCCAGCCTTAGTACGCAGTTTCGCGCAAGCGGCATAAACACCCCAAAAATTTATGCCAGGGACGATAAACAGGGTTTTTTACTTTTGACGGACTTTGGCAACACTTCATATCTGGATGTTTTAAAGCAGGAAAACGTGGATAGCCTTTATCGACAGGCTATGGATGTTATTGTCAAATTACAGAAAATTGACAGGAACACACTAAATTTACCGTTGTACGATGACAATTTGCTTATTGCTGAAATGATGTTGTTTCAGCAATGGTATCTGGAAAAATTTACCAAGGTTAAGTTAAGTAAGGCGCAGGAGAAAACCTTGCGAAAGATTTTTAGACTTCTATCCGAAACAGCTCTTAGCCAAGCACAAGTTTGCGTGCACAGGGATTTTCACTCAAGAAACCTAATGCATCTTGACCAGGATAACCCTGGGGTAATTGACTTTCAGGATGCGGCATGTGGCCCGATTACTTATGATCTAGTATCTTTGATTAAAGATTGTTATATAGATTGGGCAGAGGAGCAACTTACAAGCTGGATTGCGTATTTTCACAATCAGCTTACAGATAAGACTCTGAGCCTGGAACAATTCGAACGTGATCTTGATTTTATGGGAGTGCAAAGACACCTTAAAGCCAGTGGTATCTTTGCCAGATTATATATACGCGATGGCAAGCCAGGTTATATTAACGACATTCCGCGTACTCTGGACTATATAAATAAAATGGCGGATAAATATTCCGAGCTTAAGGCACTGAAGGATTTTTGTGTGTTTGATAGGGAGTTTTTTGTTGTTTGATTTTGGTGGCAACCGTCATGCCGTGAACAATTTTCGTCAAGCATGCGTGGCGGTGAAAAATCTATATTCTCAACCTCTGGCATTGTGAGCTGATCAACAATATTTTTGCTCCCCTCCGTAATGACCCTATATTGTTCTATGCTCAATAAAACATGAGACACGCGCCCACGATTAGTGATATAGACTATGGCGTTTTTGGCTGCCTTTTTTATTTTGCTGGCATCCTGATTAAATTTTCTGCTTGATACGGTGGTAAAAGTCACAAACAATTCCTTGAATAATTATGTATGTAGTTATGCTACTACAAAAGAGCGCTGTATTAGCGATTTTTTTCATTTTCACGGCGTTAGAATTTGTTAAAACTTATCATTTACTATACTAGATGCAAACTCCATTTTTTTGACAAATCTTGTCTTGTTAATACTTCAAAATTATCTCATGCAGTGGCCTTTGCAAATGTTGTATCAAGGTAATTCTTAGGTATTTTAGGGGGCGGTCTACCCGACTTTAATCTATTTTCAAGTACGGGTGAAATAATATCTGCAAAAATTTCATATCAAGATATTTTTCCAAGAAAACGAAAATTTCCTGGTCTGCCTAATAGATTCTGTCATATTCTTCAATTGAGACATCACCTCCATTTTTTTTACGTTCGTAATAATTTTGATATTCTCTCATAATAAGACCCTTTTTTTTCCCTACTTCAAAAATCTTATTTAATTTTGCAGTTATGTCATCCCCAAATATAAAACTAGCTTCCATTGTTTTTATTCTAAAATCATGAAGGCCTTTATAGTAATCACCAGTATCCAAACTTTCTGCATCTTTTATAATTTCTAGGACTTTTCTGGTTTCAGAAAAAATGACAAATCTTTTTTCAAAAAAGTTCAGTTTAATGTTTTTCTTTATTAAGTCCATGTTCTTTTGTCTGCACATAAAGTGTATATACAGCAATAACAATAGACGCCACACCGATAATCACGGTTTGAAAAAATTCTAGCTCAAGTAGTGTGAAAGTCATTTTATATTAACTCATAATCCACCACCAACGGCGCATGATCAGAAAATCTCTCATCTTTGTAGATATCAGTTGCAACCAGCTTATCAACAAGACTTGGCGTTATGAGGTGGTAGTCAATCCGCCAGCCGGTATTATTTGCCCAGGCCTGACCACGATTTGACCACCAGGTATATTGGTGTTCTTGCTGATTTAGCACCCGAAACGCATCAACCCAGCCTTGTTTAGCGAACAGCATATCCAGCCAGGCTCTTTCTTCTGGCAAAAATCCCGAATTTTTTTGATTTGAACGCCAGTTTTTAAGATCAATTTTTTTATGGGCAATGTTCCAGTCACCACACAAAATATAATCTCGTTCATCTTGCAACATTGATTTTAGGCGTGGAGTCAGCTGGTCCATGACTGCATATTTAACCTCCTGGCGCTGTTGACTGGATGAGCCGGAAGGCAAATAAATAGAAGCGATACTTAAGTTGCCAAAATCAACCTGTACATAACGTCCTTCAAGATCAAAATCAGCAAAACCCTGACCCAGGCCATAAGTTATTTTATCCGGTGAATATTTAGAATATATTGCCACGCCACTATAGCCCTTTTTTTCCGCAGGATTAAAATATACATGCCAGCCTTCAGGCTTGAATATTTTTGGATCTAGCTGTTGTTCCTGGGCTTTTATTTCCTGCAGACAAATTACGTTAGTCTTGGATTTTTCAAGCCAATTAAAAAAACCCTTACGCGCGCCGGCACGAATACCGTTTATATTTAAGGAAACAACCCTCATGCGCAGGGGGTTGCGGTGGTTCTGGCTTGAGCTTCAATAAATACTCGTTTGATTTCAGGATATTTCTGTTTAATAAGCGTATCAAACCTGGCAATGGCGGTTGCAACTTCAGCAGCGCTGCTGTCGTCTTTGAAATCAGCATTTATATTTACTAAAATAAAATCAGGTCCCATGTGCATGGTTAAGACCTCTTGCACTGATTCTATTATTTTAATCTGGCATGCCAGGGATTTTATATTTTGTATTATCTTCGGATTTGCACGCTCACCAATAAGCAGACCTTTAGTTTCATATGCTAACCAGGCGGCAGTAAGACCCAAAATCAGCCCAATGATGACCGATGCCAGGCCGTCTGCGTAGATCCAGCCGGTAAACTGAAACATAAACATAGCTCCTAATGCCACCAATAACCCGAGCATGGCGGCGCTGTCTTCAAACAGTACTACAATCAAGGACGGATCCTTGCCATCTTTAATCGCGCTGACAAACCCGCTATTACCTTTGCGGGCATTAAACTCCCTGACTGCCATCCACCAGGCCACACCTTCAAACGCTATACCAAGCCCTAGAACTATATAGTTGATGATGATATTTTTGATAGGTGATGGGTGTAACAATCTATGTATGCCTTCATAAATCGAAATACCAGCACCTACTGCGAAGATTAATATTGCAACAACAAAACTCCAAAAATAAATCTCCTTACCGTGACCGAAGGGGAATCTTTCATCCGGGGGTTTACTGGCGCGCTTGAGACCATGAAGCAACAGAACTTGATTTCCGGTATCGACCAGAGAATGAATTCCCTCGGATAACATGGCCGAACTTGCGGTAAACCAGGCTGCAGTAAATTTACTTACAGCAATAAGAAAGTTACCGATAAATGCGGCAATAATTATTTTCCTGGAAGAGTGACTCATGGTTAGTAAGCTCTGCTGGCTATGCCATCTTGATCTATCATCCATGGTGACCAGACAAGATTCACTGTGCCAACTTCAAGATCAGTTTTTCTTGATTTAATGCTGATAGTATTTATTTCCAATTGCTCAACAGTCAGCGCATCATCCAGCGCGGCCCTGGATTCTTTAAATTCTTCATCTAGCAATCTTAAATCCTCAGTTAGCATTTTTAGCTTTTCTTCCGCTCGTTCCACATCCACACCTGATTTGGAAATACCTAGTGATTTACGAATAGCACTTGAAGCTCTGCTAACGTTCCTGGCAGAAGTTAGTTTACGACCAAAAAGCGCACCAATTACCGTGGCACCGATTGATAATACGGCCTGCATTTTTTGGTCTTTATGCTCGTCTTCTTCTTTTTCTATCATGGCTTCTTGCGCTCTTATTCTATCCTCAATTCTGGCAATTTTAGGCGCGTATTTTTTGCGCAGTTTTTCCAGTTCAAGATCTCGGTGTTCCCGTAGAGCCTGATTAAGACTAGCTTTAAATTCACCTTCGGTTTGTCCGGCGTGTGAATACAATTTTAATTTTGGGCAATAAAATACTTCCAGCATTTGATCTCGATAAAGCATGGTTTTAAGCTGTCTTTGCCAGGCGGTATAACTTTTGGTTCGCATAGCCTCGGGAGGAAGCTCGGCAAAGTTTATATCAGGGTCGGGTTGTTCTGATGTATTGGGGGCCTGATCAGAAACAACCTTGTCAGTCCAGACATTATCACCAATACTGCCGTGAATATTTTTGCTTACATATTTTGTCTGCCATAAATCAAGTTTACTCTTGCTATGCACAAAATGTAGCTGTATTTTGGCTGTGAGTACCGGTCGATAAATGAGTTTATTATCAGAGTTTACGGTTTTGCCAACTGGAATAAATTTTTCCTTAATGCCGGTTTGTAGTATTGGTCTGGCTGATGTTTTCTGATTTTTTTTCAGAATTTTCTCAGCGGTTGCAGTTATGGCAGGTTTATTCTGTTTTGCCAACTTGTTAATTTGCTCCCTGGTCAGTGGTCCGCGTAAATAGGACATAGCCCAACGAGTATGAAATAACTCCGGGTTACTTTCATGCACGTTGTTTACCAGAAATACCCGCTTTTTAAGACCCGAGAGCATTTTGTCCATTTGGTTACGATTGAAACCAGTGCCGGCGGCGCCTTCCAGCCCATCAATAATTCTGGCTTTATCTTGCTCGGTCTGTAATCTACCTAGGAACCAGGTACCCATGTTGGACAAACCTTTGTAGTCAAGATCAACCGGATTTTGGGTAGCCAGCAAAACTCCAAGACCATGAGCTCTGGCTTGTTTGAGCAAGGTTAGCATAGGGGGTTTGGACGGAGGATTAGCCGTTGGCGGGAAGTAGCCTGCCACTTCATCCATATATAAAATTGTCCTGAGGCTGGAAGTGCCAGGTTGCATGCGCACCCAACTTACCATTTCGTTCAGAAATAAGGATACAAAAAACATCCTTTCTGATTCGGATAGATGGGAAATTGATAAAACGCTAAGTTTGGGCTTACCATCTTTTGTATACAGCATATTACTGATATCCAGACTTTCGCCTTCCATCCAGGCTGCAAAGCCAGGTGAGGCTAGAAGCGAGTTTATAACCATTGCCAATTCCATCCTGTCTTTAGCCGGAAAGAATGACTCCAAATCCATTACTCCAAGTTTGGTAAAAGGCGGATTTTGAATATCAGCAATTAACTGGCCTAATTCATAATCTTTCAGGTCATGCCAGGCTTTGCTAACAAGGTTGGATATCAGTATATGTTCGCGGCTTCGTACCGGGTCGGTATTAAGGCCAATTAAAGCCAATAAGCCTGAAACTACTCCTGACACTCTTTCGCGCATGGCATCGTTATCTTTAAGTAAATCGGCATTTGGGGCGGCAAACGATTGCAAAACTTTAATTGGTCGACCGGAAATGTTACCAGGGGTATATAACGCTAATTCACATGCAGCTTTAAACTTTTTAATGCGTTTGCCATCCTGCCCCCAGTCAGCAAGACCGTTTCGCCACAAGTTAGCCGTATGTTTGGCATATGCTTTAAGATTCATCCCTTTGCGGGTTGCTTCAGCAGGGTCTATCCAGGGTTCGAAATCACCGGGTAAAAGATCAGGGAAAGTTAAAAATAAATTACTTATATCACCTTTGGGATCTATTATCACCGCCGGGATTCCGTCTATAGCCGCTTCTTCCAGCAGACTGACCGAAAGCCCGGTCTTGCCGCTGCCGGTCATGCCTACTACCAGGCCATGAGTAGTTAAATCTTTAGAATCATATAAGAAAACTTCATCAATGATTTTTGCGGCACTATTGTCATAACGCTTGCCAAGGTACAAAGCTCCCAACTTTTCAAATTCTTGCATTTTTCAGGTCTTGAGTATTTAATAGTTGCACAGTATACAAAGTAATTTGGACAAGATAAATTGCCAAATCAAAATATGCGCCGTAAACCTATACAAGATCACAGGGTAAGAAACCATCTGCTGGAACTATACTATGATCAAATTCTACAGATTTACCCGTCAGTTTGGGTGTTTCCCCTCGTTGTAACATTTTTACTATGGAGCAGTATCAATAGTACAATTTTGTTGGTATGGCTGTTAGCGGGCTTTGCGGTAGATTCTGTGGTTTATAAATTTCGCATTTCTATGTTGAAAAATATTAAAGCAAGCAAAAACCTCAACACTGACAAATATAATAAGATCGTCAAGCGTGAAAGTCTGTTACTAGTTATATCCTCATTGCGTTGGTCTTTTGCCGGTTTCGTGTTTTATTTGCCGGAAGGTTTTATCGTGCAGGCGCTTATCTACGCAACTATTTTAGGCCTGGTTTCGAGCTTTATTTCTTATTCGGCATATCAGAGCCGGTTGTTTTATTTTTATTCAGCTCCGATATTATTATCAATAATCGCCAGACTTTTCTTATCGGTAGAGGTTATCTCTGATGCGGTGTTCTTCTTTATCGCCTTGTTAACCTTTTATATTGCTTCAATCAAGTCGTTAAAAAATCAGGAGGCCAGATATATTGAGGCAGCTGAGCTTAAATTTGCAAATTTGGAATTGATTGCGGATTTGTCAAAAGCTAAAGAAACCGCAGAAAAGGCTAATCGGCATAAGAGTTCTTTTCTGGCGGCAGCCTCGCATGATCTAAGACAGCCGGTGCAATCTTTAAGGTTTTTGGTTGATTCCTTAAAAAGAAGAGCCAACAAAAACTCGAATCAAGATTTGGTGGAGATGATTGATCGTTCTTCCAATTCGTTGTTCATGTTGTTGGATAATTTACTCGATATTTCCAAGCTAGATGCCGGAGCTGTTAAATATAGTAAAATAGCGGTTTCAGTCAGAGAATTATTTGAACAGCTTGAGATAGAATTTAGGCCGGTTGCTCTTAAAAAAAATCTGGAGTTTGTAGTTGCGCCAATCGATGAGTTTGTATTTTCAGATGCCAGTTTGTTGTATCGTATTATGTCTAATTTACTGGATAATGCCAGTAAATATACCAAACACGGCCAGATAAAGTTGACTGCAAGCCTTAAGGATGATCGTAAAACTATAGTCTTTACCGTTAGCGACACCGGGATTGGGATTCCACCTGACAAGCAGCAAATAGTGTTCGAGGAGTTTCAACAATTGCATAATCCGTCCCGAGATAGCGAAAAAGGTTTGGGTTTGGGTTTGTCCTTATGTGAGCGTATGGTTAATTTGTTACAACACAAAATACATTTGGAATCTGTGGCAGGTCAGGGCACCAGCGTTGCCGTTGAGCTTGAAAGATCAGCTAAGGTGAAGCGTCAGGAAGCGGTCAGTGCGTCGGAACCACAGCTTTTAACCGACAAGAATATTTTGATCATTGATGATGAAAAGGATGTGCTAGAGTCATTGCGCATAATTCTTGAGAGTTGGCAGGCTAACGTTATTGCAGCTGGCGGCGAGGATGAGGTAATGATGATTTTAGAATACTTGCATGATCCGCTGGATATTATTATCTGTGATTATCGACTTAAGGACTCTAAAAATGGCATTGTTCTGGTAGGATTGATAAAGCACAAAATTGACTGTGAGCTTCCTGCAATTATCTTGACTGGTGATGTGACAAAGCCGGAGCTGGTACAAATTGATAATGATAATCTTAAAGTCTTGTCAAAGCCTATTTCAGCTGAGAAGCTAAACATGACAATATCCGGTCTGCTAGATTAGCTGGTTTTAAACTATTCCTAAATCTTTGGCGGCTTTGACGCATTCTGTGCGGTTATGTACTTGCAAATTTGCGAAAATTTCCTTTAGATGAGTCGCGACCGTATTGTCAGTGATTGCAAGTTCAGCGGCGATTTGCTTGTTACTCTTTCCAAGCTCTATTAATTGCAGGATTTGTTTTTGCCTTTTGGTAATGCCAAGGTATTCGCTGATGTCGTTTTTGGTGGTTTTTTGTTTTTTGCTTGCTGCTTTAATATATGATGGTATATAAGTTTTGCCGTTGATAACAGCACTAATAGCTTCTTGCATTTGAGCTACCGGCTTGCCTTTGCTAATAAAGCCTTGTATGCCATTTTCTATCATCCACAATATTTCTTGCGTATCGCTCTCACCTGATACCACAAGTATTGGGGTTGTTATTTTATTGAGCCTAATAATTTTTACCAAGGTTTTACCATCAATATCAGGCAGGTTTAGGTCAAGTAAAATCAGGTCAAAGTGATTGCCGGACAGATGTTTCAAAGCAGAAGCTGAAGTTTCAGCAGTTGTAACCGTGTAATTAAGCTGGGTTAAAAGGTTGGTAAAACCGTTAATCACCAAAGGATGATCATCAATCACCAATACTTTGCCTGGGTTTTCCATATTTTTTATGAACCGGTTAACTTCTTGATAAGTTTTAAACTATCAGACAAAGCTCCTGATAACCTCACAAATTCATCAAACGGATTTTTTTTAGGGGTGTAATCATAGATATTGGTTTTGTTGAATTGATCCTTGGCAATCCTGGTTCTACTGGAAAATCCGTCAATCAATCCAAGCTCCAGAGCTTTTTTACCGCTCCAGATAAGGCCTGTGAAAATCTCATCAGTATTTTTAAGCTTTGTACCACGACCATTTTTCACATCAGCAATAAACTCGGCATGTAAATTATCCAGCATGGCCTGAATTTGGTCTTGTTCAGCTTTATCTACTGGCGAAAAGGGGTCCAAAAAACTTTTATGCTTGCCAGCTGTCATCATCCGTCGTTCTATCCCGAGGTGTTCCATGGCTTTGGTAAAACCAAAGGTGTATAGGCCTGATAAAACCACGCCAATAGAACCTACCAGGCTTGCCCGATTAGCAAATATTTTTTCACAGGCTGAGGCCACATAATAACCGCCAGATGCGGCTATATCCGTAACCATACAGTGAATATTTTTGCCCACATGTTTTTTACGCAAGCTGCGAATTTCATCATAAATCAAGGCGGATTGTACTGGAGAACCGCCTGGACTATTGATCTCCAAAATCACCCCTACGGACAGGTCATTGTTTAGTGCGGTTTGCAAGGCCTCCATGACAGGTGCGGCTTCAATATCCTGATCTTCGCCTATAACTCCTTTAAGCTGCACTAGGGCTACATGTGGTTTGAAAAAGGCAGCCTCTTTTTTGCCAAGTAAAACGCCAACAACCGCTATAGCAATAAAAATAAAAATCAGCTTGAAAAAAAACTTGCGTCTGCGAGATTTTTTAAGACTTTTAAGCTCGTGTAGTAATTCCCTACTTACGTTTTCAGTTTCGGTCATTTCGTATTTCCTTTGCTAAAGCCTGTATTGTATGTCAATAGTATTATTTCCAACACTATTTAAATGTAAAATAGCAAGATTTAGCTTCATGTCACGTAATGAGTCAAGATACGCGCAAAATCCTGATAACCAGTGCTTTACCCTATGCCAATGGCAGTATTCACCTAGGGCATATGGTAGAGTACATTCAAACCGATATCTGGGTAAGAGTGCAAAAGTTGCTAGGAAACACCTGCTACTATGTGTGCGCTGATGATGCTCACGGCACCCCCATAATGTTAAAAGCCTCTGAGCTTGGAATCACTCCGGAGGAACTTATCGCAGATATATCTAAAGAGCACCAGCAGGATTTTGCCGATTTTCATATAGGCTTTGATAATTTCTACAGCACTCATTCACCGGAGAACCGAGAATACGCCAGCTCAATATACTTGCGCCTTAAGAATCAGGGTTTTATTGAAAGCAAAACCATTAGTCAGGCTTATGATAAACAAAAGAAGATGTTTTTGCCGGATCGTTTTATTAAGGGTACGTGTCCAAAATGCAAATCTGAAAATCAGTACGGTGATAACTGCGAGGTTTGCGGTGCCACTTATTCACCAGCCGATCTTATAAATCCGGTATCGGTGATATCAGGCACGCCGCCGATTAGCAAAGATTCCGAGCATTTCTTTTTCAAACTGCCGGAGTTTGCCACAATGTTAAAAAAGTGGATTCACGCCGGACATTTGCAAGGGGAAGTTGCCAGTAAATTGGATGAGTGGTTTGAGGTAGGGCTTAAGGCCTGGGATATTTCCCGTGATGCGCCATATTTTGGTTTTGAGATTCCAGGAGCAAAGGGCAAATATTTCTATGTCTGGCTGGATGCGCCTATAGGTTATATGGCCAGCTTTAAAAATTTTTGTGATAAGAACGAGCTGGACTTTGACGAGTTTTGGCACCAGGATAGCAAGACGGATTTAGTGCATTTTATCGGCAAGGACATAATTTACTTTCATGCCTTGTTCTGGCCTGCCATGTTGGCAGGAGTCGGTTTGCGCACTCCTACCTCGATTTTCGCGCATGGTTTTTTAACCGTAAACGGTGAGAAAATGTCTAAATCCCGTGGTACTTTTATTAAAGCCAGGACCTATCTGGAGTATTTAAACCCTGATGCCTTGCGTTATTATTTTGCCGCCAAATTGGGCGATGGTGTAGATGATATTGATTTAAATCTTGCTGATTTCCGGCAAAGGGTTAATTCTGATCTGGTTGGTAAGGTGATTAATATTGCCAGCCGTTGCGCCGGGTTTATTAATAGAAATTTTGACGGCAATTTAAGTTCCAAGTTTACGGAAACTGAACTTTATCAGGAATTTGTTGAGGAAAAGAATACGATTATCGATCTATTTTTAAGGCGCAGATATAATTTGGCGATCAGGAATATCATACGACTGGCCGATATAGCTAACAAATATATAAATGATAAGGAACCCTGGGTATTGGCAAAACAGGTAGGATGCGAGCAAGAAGTACAGAATGTTTGCACTGTCGGACTCAATCTGTTTAGAGTGCTTATGGTTTATTTGCAGCCGGTATTGCCGAAAATTACTGAAAGCTCCGCAAGTTTTTTAAACACCAAGTTAGATCTTAAAAGTATTGTCGTGCCTCTTACCGACCATAAGATCAATAAATTCAAGCCGCTTATGTACAGGATAGAAGAGGGCAGAGTAGATAATATGTTAAATGCAGAGAAACTTTCCGGCGACCTTGACCGTAGTTAGTTATAATTATGAACTCTAAAACACTTAGGAGTACTCAATGCAAACAGTTGACAAGCCAACCAGGATTTTCTTTTTAATATTTAGTGCCGTTATTTGGCTTGGTATATTTTTGACCGGGTTTAATGTTGCACATTGGTTTTTGTATCTACCAGCAATATTTTCATTATTTGCCGGTATAACCGGTATTTGCCCTGGTATGATTATTAGTAAAAAGCTTGCAGGTTAGCTTCTGGATTCATTCGAGATTAGTTTAGCGGATTGAAGTCTGATCTTGCTACAACTATTTTAAAACCGGTTTTTATATTATAATCCCGAGTATTTTGCTCGGGATTGTGTTTTATATATGAAAGAATACTCCTTGCTCCTGGTTAGCACGGTATTGGTCAATAATTTTGTCCTGGTCAAGTTTCTGGGTCTGTGCCCGTTTATGGGGGTGTCAAGAAAACTGGAAACTGCGCTTGGCATGGGCTTTGCCACCACCTTTGTTCTAACTTTGTCCTCATCCTTGAGCTATCTGGTTTTTGAGTATTTATTAGTTCCGTTTGCAATTGAATATCTAAGAACTATTGCTTTTATTTTGGTTATTGCCTCGGTTGTGCAGTTTACCGAAATGTTTGTGCGTAAAACTTCGCCGGTGCTTTATCAGGTTTTAGGAATATTTTTACCGCTTATTACCACTAATTGTGCGGTATTGGGGGTGGCCTTATTAAATATTCAGGAGCAAAATAACTTTTTACAGTCTGCTACATATGGTTTTGGCGCTGCAGTTGGTTTTACCCTGGTTTTAGTATTGTTTGCCGCAATTCGTGGACGTCTGGAAGTTGCTGATGTTCCTGCTCCTTTTAAAGGGGCTGCGATTGCGCTAATAACTGCAGGATTAATGTCACTGGCTTTTCTAGGATTTAGTGGTTTGGATAAGGTATGAGTGAGATCATAGTGCTAGGCTTATTGGCAGTGAGCTTTGGTTTTTTACTTGGGTTTGCCGCTGTTTATTATAAGCCGGATGAAGACCCAATTATTGAGCAAATCAACGCCAAGCTGCCGCAAACCCAATGTGGTCAATGTGGTTACCCGGGTTGCAGACCTTATGCCGAGGCTATAGCAAATGCGGATGAAGAAATAAACTTATGTCCTCCGGGCGGCGAATCTACAGTAGTAGAGCTGGCTGATTTTCTAAATAAGGAAGCAAAGCCTTTAGCACAGGAAGAAAGGGCTCCTGCGATTGCGTTGATAGATGAGAACACCTGCATAGGCTGCACCTTATGTATCCAGGCCTGCCCGGTTGATGCAATTTTAGGTGCGTCCAAATTAATGCATACGGTAATTGCAGATGAATGTACAGGCTGTGAGTTATGTCTGCCTCCTTGTCCGGTTGACTGCATAGAAATGATTGTAATCGAAGCGAATATAGATAATTGGGTAGCACCGATGCCAGAGCCAGCCAACGCATAATGGCAAGAAAAATCTATAAATTCCACGGTGGGGTAAAAGTTGCGGATTTTAAAGAGCCATCAACTACCACGCCAATCGGCAGGATTCCGCCGCCTGAAGTACTAATAGTACCCTTAAGGCAGCATCTTGGTATTCCTGCCAGATCTGTGGCTAGCATTGGCCAATATGTAAAAAAACACCAGATGATAGCCAAGGCTGTTGCTGGCAGGCTAAGTAGTACAGTTCACGCGCCGGTTTCAGGTGAGATTATTGACATTAAAAACCATCCGATAATTCATCAGTCAGGTATGGATGATGTATGCATTTTCATAAAAAATGATGATAAATATACCAAAGTTGCGACAGCCGGAAATGACGATTTTGCCAAACTTGGCAAAGAGGAGCTTTTCGACAAAATCCAGTCTGCTGGCATTGTAGGTTTAGGCGGCGCAGGTTTTCCCAGCGACATAAAGGCTTTGGGAGGCATGAAAAACAAGATTGAGACTTTAATCATCAATGGCGCTGAATGTGAGCCTTATATAAGTTGTGATGATCTTTTAATGCGAGAAAGGGCGGCAGACATTATACAAGGTATTAAAATTATCAAAAAAATTGTGGAACCTGACAAAATTTTGGTTGCGATTGAAGATAATAAGCCCGAAGCTATAGAAGAACTTAAAAACAAGAATAACGATAATCAAATTGAAATTATTAGTATTCCAACTATTTATCCTTCTGGAAGCGAGCGTCAGCTGATTAAGATTTTAACCAACAAGGAAATAAGAGCAGGCACTATCCCGGCAGATATTGGAATCTTGTGCTTTAATGTGGCTACCGCTTTTGCCGTTTATGAAGCGGTAGCTTATGCCAAACCTTTGATTGAGCGAGTGGTAACTATAACGGGTGACAAGTGTGAAAAAGCTGGAAATTATACTGTTACTATTGGCACTCCAATAAGCCACATTGCTGATTTTCTTGGGTTTAAACCTGCCAACGGAATTATTTGCGGCGGGCCGATGATGGGCTTTAAGATTAACTCGCTGCTGGCGCCGGTTAGCAAGACTTGTAATTGTCTGCTGGTATTGGGGGTGGATTTTGCCAATAATGTTGCACCTTCACCTTGTATCCGTTGTGGAAAGTGTGCGGAAGTATGCCCCGCCAGATTATTGCCGCAGCAGTTATATTGGTATTGTAAGGGTAAGGATTTTGCAAACGCAGAGAATTATGATCTTGTCAATTGTATTGAATGTAATTGTTGTACCCATGTTTGCCCCAGTAATATCCCCCTGGTTGCCTACTATAAATCGGCCAAGATGCAAATTCGCAATCTTGAGTTAAAGCGCAAAAAGTCAGAGCATGCCAAAATTCGCTATGAGAATCGCACCGCAAGACTTGAGCGTTTAAAAAAGGAAAGGCAAGCCTTGCGCCAGCAACAAAGGTCAGCTATGCAGAAAAAGCAAAATAATAAAGCTAAAATAATTCAGCAGGCTCAAAAAAGAATCGAGCAACAAAAAAATGGACAGTAAAAATATTCAAATACCTTTATTGCATGTTGCACAAACCAGCAGCAGTATTATGTACCAGGTAGTCCTGGCCTTGAGTCCCGGAGTCTTGGTGCTGGTTTGGTCATTTGGGCTTAGCGTTTTAGTGCAGATCGCTATTGCTATTGTGACAACTATACTGGCCGAGGCAGTGATAATGCTGCTGCGCGGTAAAAATATTTTTAAAAATGTATTTGATGGCAGCGGCATAGTAACTGCTATTTTATTGGCAATTGCGTTACCCCCGGCCTTACCCTGGTGGGCCGTTGTAATTGGCAGTTTGTTTGCAATAGTGCTGGTAAAACATTTATACGGCGGAACCGGTTTTAATATTTTTAACCCGGCGATGATGGGTTATGTGGTATTGATAATTGCTTTTCCCAAAGAAATGACTTCCTGGGTCAGCATTGGTAGTATTAGTGAGTTAAGTCTGTGGCAGCAGCTTGCCCTGGCATTTGGATTTGAATCGATTGACAGCTATACCGGAGCTACTCCACTTGGAGGCATGAAAGATTCTTTGCTGCAAGGGCTTACGGTCAATGAACACTTGTCCCGGCAGAATCTTGGGTTTTTTGCGATAGAACACTGGGAATATGTAAATTTTGGTTTTCTGATTGGCGGCTTATTTTTATTGGCCCGCAAAATAATTACCTGGCATATTCCGGTGACACTGCTTGCAAGTTTTAGTATTTTAGCATTTATTTTTCATCTGATTGATCCTGCAGTATATTCTTCGGCCAGTTTCCAGATGTTTGCTGGCGGCACCATGCTGGGCGCGTTTTTTATTGCTACTGACCCTGTAACCAGTTGTGCCAGTATTAAAGGAAAAATAATCTTTGCTATGCTGGTAGGAATTTTGGAGTACCTTATTCGAACCTTTGGCGGCTATCCTGACGGGATTGCTTTTGCGATAGTCATAAGCAATATGTTTGTCCCGCTTATTGACTATTATACGGCTCCAACACGCCGGATATGAATAATAAACCGGTAAGCGTAGTAAAAACCACCACATTGGTAATTTTGTCATTTGCTACAGTCAGTGCTGCTTTGTTATTCATGACCAAAGTCGTTACTAAAGATCGGATTGAGTTAAATCGTAAGCTAACCTTGCTTAAAAGTTTTAACCAGTTATTGGCAGCAGATGAATATGATAATGATCTGGTAGCTGATGTTATTTCAATAAAGCCCGCGCCAATATTTGACGACAAGCAACCGGTGGCAAATCTCGCGCGCAAGAATGCCAAAATTACTACCGTATTTTTACGCCCAGTGGCCAGAGAAGGTTATAGTGGTAAAATTCATCTGTTATTGGCGGTTAAGCGTGATAAATCCCTGTTTGGGGTTAGAGTATTGAGGCATAAGGAAACCCCGGGTCTGGGTGATAATATTGAGATTAGAAAATCTGCCTGGATCAAGATTTTTAAAGAAAAATCTTTACATAATCCTTATAAAAATAATTGGAAAGTAAAAAAAGATGGTGGAAAATTTGACCAGCTTACCGGAGCAACTATAACTCCACGGGCAATTGTCAAAACTGTTAAGAACACATTATTATACGTGGAACAAAATTATCACGAGCTATTTGATGATAAATAAACAAATATTCAAAACTGGGCTGTGGGACAACAACGTAGGTTTGGTACAGCTGCTAGGTTTATGCCCGTTGTTGGCCGTAACATCCAGCACCATCAATGGACTGGGAATGGGGCTTGCGACCACTGTAACTTTGTTAATCTCAAGCGCTTTGGTTTCTGTAACACGCAATCTGGTGCCAGCTGATGTGAGAATTCCGGTATTCGTGCTGATAATAGCAGCCACCGTAACTATAGTTGAACTTTTGATGAATGCGTACTTTCATGATCTTTATCTTATTTTAGGCATATTTATCCCGCTGATTGTCACCAATTGCGCGATTATAGGTAGAGCAGAAGTTTTCGCCTCGCGCAACAGTGTTGCAGAAAGTGTTACGGATGCCTTGGCTATGGGACTTGGCTTTACTTTGGTCCTGGTGGTTTTAGGCGCCATGCGAGAGGCGTTGGGTTATGGGACCTTGTTACGTCAGGCTGATCTGCTGTTCGGCCAGTTTGGTGCATATTTGCAGATAACTCTGTTTGATAATTATCGGGAATTTTTAATCGCCATTTTACCGCCTGGCGCGTTTATCGGGCTTGGGATACTGATAGCAGTTAAAAATATAATCGACACCGGACAATCTCGCAAGAAAATATCTGCACAAACCGAAGCCGCCACAGCGTGAACCAACAAAAGCGCGTCCAGATTTTTGCAAAACTTGCGCAAACTATAAAAAACCCAACCACTGAACTTGAATATCAGAATCCGTTTGAGCTTCTAATTGCCGTAATATTATCTGCACAGGCCACTGATGTTAGTGTCAACCGGGCTACCAGGAAACTTTATAAAGTTGCCAATGATCCTGAGTCAATTTTAAAGTTAGGCGAAGAGCGACTTAAAAAATATATCAAGACCATAGGACTTTATAATGCCAAGGCTGGCAATATTATAAAAACCTGCCGAATAATCATAGATAAACACCAAGGCAAGGTGCCGGATAATAGAGAATCTTTGCAGACCTTGCCCGGGGTAGGCAGAAAAACTGCGAACGTGCTTTTAAATACGGCTTTTGGCCAACCTGCCATAGCGGTTGATACTCACATATTTCGCCTTGGCAATCGCACCGGGATAGCCCCCGGTGACAATGTGCTGGAAGTGGAGAAAAAACTTTTAAAATGGGTGCCGAATAAATACAAAAAAGACGCGCATCATTTGTTAATCTTGCATGGCAGATATATTTGCACCGCCAGGAAACCAAAATGTCGGCAATGTGTGATAAATAAATTATGTGAATTTGAGGATAAGGCCAAATATGCATAAATTATTGGTGCATAGCAACAAACTTTCAGGATCTGACATCGCTCTTGTTGAAAAAATTATTGGCAAAAAGCTTAATGCCGCAGATAACTTTTATTATGTCGATGAAGCCAATATAAGCCAGGATGCCATATCCAGGCTCTCACGGCAATTAAAGACAGATATAAATCTGCTGCCGGATTATTTTGAACCTGACAACATAAAGCTGGTAATTTCTGATATGGACTCAACCTTGATTAACATAGAGTGTATTGATGAAATTGCCGATTTTGCCGGTATCAAGGCGGAAGTTGCAAAAATTACCGCAGAGGCCATGCGAGGGGAGATAGACTTTGCCGAGTCCTTGAAGCGTCGGGTGGCATTGCTAGAGGGGCTTGATGCCGCAGTGTTGCAAAAAGTCTATAACCAAAGACTCAGGCTAAACCCGGGAGTTGAGGAAATGCTGGCCGGTCTGGAAGAGAAAAAAATCAAGTTCGCTTTGGTTTCAGGCGGCTTTACTTTCTTTACCTCGCAGCTTGCCAATAAATTACAAATTGATTATAGCAAGGCTAATGTTTTAGCTGAGAGGGAAAATACTCTTACCGGTGAAGTTGTGGGTGATGTTGTAGATGGTATTGCAAAACGTGAATTTTTACTGGAGATTTGTGAAAGCACAGGTTATAACCTCAAGCACACAATAGCTATAGGAGATGGGGCCAATGATCTTGCAATGATGGGTATTGCCGGTTTGAGCGTGGCTTATCGCGCCAAGGAAATTGTTCAGCGGCAGACTGCTACACATATAAATTACGGGGATTTGAGTCTGGTGTTGGATTTTCTTGTTACTAACTATCAATGAACCAAACGAAGTATTTCATAAACCCTAACATGTTAAATGTTAGGTGTCAGCCCAAAAAACTCTTTATTTTCACAAAAATATAAATCAAGCGGTGAAAAACGCCAACTTCCGGTTTTTAGAGTGTTTTGTATGTGCGCTTTTTCCCGAACCCAGTTAAACCTAAAATCCCAAACATCACTACTGTCCGGGTAATTTTCACGCCTCTTGCATAACCTGCTCTATAGGCCAACGGGCATTTACCAATTACAAAAACCAAAACTGCCTGTGCTTTAGGAAGCGGTGTAGTTGGTTAGGAGGGGCCGTTTGCCTTTGATGCTGGTGTGTTTGTGAAGTGCGCGTGGAGCCCAGGGAGCACTCCATTGCTAATTGGTCGTGTCGAATTTATATGGAATTTATTCGTGGTATTT
>Ga0056111_1000045_pt1 | contig 35767 bp, 33 predicted proteins | sample WorMetloBBELIZE2_FD_83874 | JGI IMG/M metagenome (GOLD analysis project Ga0056111, IMG submission 83874) | Marine gutless worms symbiont microbial communities from Max Planck institute for Marine Microbiology, Germany - Olavius longissimus B... ... | reverse complement strand
CTTCACAATCGGATGATAGATTCTGAATCACACTCGTTCCTCGCTGTTCAGAATGACGGTGACTTAGACAACATCTAGATCAAAAAGATCTCGTCATTCTAGCGAGCTTAAGCGAGACTAAGAGTCAGCTAACAGCAAACGCCTTTCTTTCCAACTCACCTTCACCACTTCACAATCGGATGATAGATTCTGAATCACACTCGTTCCTCGTTGTTCAGAATGACGGTGACTTTGACAACATCTAAATCAAAAGATCTCGTCATTCTAGCGAGCTCAAGCGAGACTAAGAATCTGCTAACAGCAGACGCCTTTCTTTCCAACTCACCTTCACCACCGCATAATCGGATGATCGATTTTGAATCACACTCGTTGTTCAGAATGACGGTGACTTTGACAACACCTAAATCAAAAAGATCTCGCCATTCTAGCGAGCTCAAGCGAGACTAAGAATCTGCTAACAGCAAACGCCTTTCTTTCCAACTCACCTTCACCACTGCACAATCGGACGATAGATTCTGAATAACCCTTTGACTTCTAGCTGAGTTGTTTTAGGTCAATAGCGTATCTGCCTCTTTGTGCTTATACTGGGCACATTGGTTACTAGCACGAAATTTCCATGAAACAATCTCTACAGATCTGGCTTGAAGCCGCTCGTCCAAAAACATTACCTCTGGCATTGGTCTCTATCTTAACAGGTAGCGTGCTCGCCTACTCGGCGGGTCATTTCTCACTGACGATTGCCATCATGGCTTTCGTAACCGCGACATTGCTGCAAATTCTGTCCAACCTGGCAAACGACTATGGCGATGCCGTTCAAGGTACAGATAACGACAAACGCCTCGGCCCATTACGAGCGATGCAGTCAGGCGCGGTAAGTGCTAAACAGATGAAACAAGCGATTATCTTTAACATCGTTCTGACCGCCATTTCAGGCTTGGTGTTGGTTTTCTATTCACTAAGTTCACTGGAAAGCATTGTCACATTTATCGGGCTGGGAATTCTGGCCATTCTCGCCGCCATTGCTTATACCATGGGTAGCAAACCATACGGTTACGTGGGGCTTGGCGATATATCAGTGTTCTTGTTTTTTGGTCTACTCGGCGTATCCGGTACCTACTTCTTGCATACTGGTCACGTAGACACCACGCTATTCTTACCTGCTCTAGGCTGCGGTTTACTCGCCGTTGCAGTACTCAACATCAACAATATGCGTGATATCGAGAACGACCGAGAGTGTGGTAAACGCACAGTCGCAGTGCGATTGGGTCAACGCAAAGCCAAGCATTACCACTTTGTTTTACTTGGCGGTGCTATTCTTGCCTTTGCGGCTTACTTGTTAATTCAAGACAAACCCGTTTGGATTAGCTTGCCATTTTTACTTAGTATTTATTTCGTGGCCGATCATGGTAAAGCGGTTTGGCATACACAAAAGCCCGCTCAGATAGCACCAATGATGCCAGTCATCGTGAAATGCTCTTTAGTCACCAACGTTTTGTTTGCAACAATTGTGGTAGCTCAAACTCTAGTAAGTTAAAAAAGGATTGTCATTGCATTGACTTAATGCCTAGATATACTCAAAGACAACCAATTTCTGTTTAGAAAGGTACGCTATGGAATACAATACCTCAGCACTCTGTGATATCTACCTCGATCAGGTAGATGTGGTTGAACCAATGTTCAGTAACTTTGGCGGTCGCGCTTCATTTGCCGGGCAAATCACCACCATCAAGTGTTTTGAAGATAATTCGTTGATCCGCGAGACATTAGAGCAAGATGGACTTGGTCGCGTTTTGTTAATTGACGGTGGCGGTTCCCTACGTAAAGCCCTTATCGATGCAGAAATCGCAACCATTGCGGAAGAAAACGAGTGGGAAGGCATTGTCGTTTACGGCTGTGTTCGTGAAGTAGATGAACTTGAAGATATGAACTTAGGCATTCAAGCCCTCGCTTCTATTCCTGTTGGAGCGACCAGTCAGGGGATTGGCGAATTGGATGTACCAGTCAACTTTGGCGGCGTCAGCTTCTTACCTGAAGATTATATTTATGCTGATAGCACCGGAATTATCCTGTCGCCTGAACCATTGAATATTGATTTAGAGTTGGATGAAGAAGCATAGCGAGTCTTAGGTGTCTAAGTTATAGGGTCTTCTCTTGGCTCTTAGCGCCTAGCCTTGTCTTAACATTTTCTACTTCCCTAAAACACAAACACCCGCTTAACGCGGGTGTTTTTAATTTGGAATGAAGAAGCCGAATTATTCCACTTCGTCCATTTTGCCAAGTAGTGCACGAATGCGCTCTTGCCATTGTGCGTGCTCTTGCTGTGCTTGTTGTGCTTTTTGCTCTAGCTCTTCACGTTGAGAGCGAAGCTCGTTCGCTTCTTCCGCAAGTTTAGCTTTATCTTCTTTCAGCTCTTCGACTTCCATCTGAAGAAGAGTGATTGTGTCAACTGCAGTTTGAATTTTAGATTCTAGTTGTTCTAGTACTTCAAAAGACATCTTGGCCTACCTATGTTATTCCGTTGGGACGATGTGCGAGATTGATGCACACCTAACCTATATAAGGTTCATTCTACTCAGCGTCGCGATGAGAAACACTCACTATATTCGATATTTTGCATCATTCGGTCAAAAAATCAGCGCAATCTCACTAAACGCTGACTTTTCTTGTCGCCGAAGCATTTTTGAGCAAGGATTTTGCGTCTCGCTACGCTGAAAATCGCCCTAAGTATTGATCAAATTCAAGTTAGATAAAGTAAAAGCCTCGCAAAAAGGCAAACGTTTACTCGACCTTGTGATAGAATCGCCGCGCAAATTCTTCTTCCCTCTTGCTTACTTGGAGACATCATGAAACGCGATTTAGCAATGGCATTTTCCCGTGTGACTGAAGGTGCAGCTCTGGCTGGTTACAAATGGCTTGGCCGTGGCGATAAAAACGCAGCCGATGGCGCAGCTGTTGAAGTTATGCGCACGCTACTGAACAAAACAGATATCAGTGGTGAAATTGTCATTGGTGAGGGTGAAATCGATGATGCGCCAATGCTGTACATTGGTGAGCAAGTGGGTATTGGTGGTGATGAAGTAGATATTGCAGTCGACCCGATTGAAGGAACGCGTATGACGGCAATGGGACAATCGAACGCACTAGCCGTACTTGCCGCAGGTGAGAAAGGCAGCTTTCTTAAAGCGCCAGATATGTACATGGAAAAACTGGTTGTTGGCCCTGGTGCAAAAGGCGTAATTGACTTAGAAAAGCCGTTAAAAGAAAACCTAGAGAACGTAGCAAAAGCCCTGAACAAGCCACTTGATACCCTAGTCGTTATTACCCTTGCGAAACCTCGCCACGATGACGTTATTGCAGAAATGCAAGCAATGGGCGTACGTGTTTTTGCGGTGCCTGATGGTGACGTCGCTGCCTCTATTCTAACTTGTATGCCAGACAGTGAAGTGGACATGATGTACTGTATTGGCGGTGCGCCAGAAGGGGTTGTATCAGCAGCGGTAATTCGAGCGCTAGACGGTGACATGCACGGTCGCCTGCTTCCTCGTCACGAAGTAAAAGGCGATACTGAAGAAAACCGCATTTACGGTGCAGATGAACTAAAACGCTGCGATGAAATGGGCGTAAAAGCAAATGTTGTACTCAAAATGGAAGACATGGCTCGTAGCGACAATGTGGTATTTTCAGCTACAGGCATCACTAAAGGTGACTTGCTGGAAGGTATCTCTCGTCAAGGCAATATTGCAACCACAGAAACGCTGCTCGTGCGTGGTCGATGCCGTACTATTCGTCGCATTAAGTCGACTCACTACCTAGATCGTAAAGATCCAGAAGTACGCGATATTATTCTTTAAGCATTTCTCGAGGCTCTCGCTCAGTCTGAGCTTGAGCCTTTCTTTCCGCACAGCCGGACAGTAGATTCTGAATCACCTCGTTCCTCGCTGTTCAGAATGACGACATTTATTGACTCATATGAACATAGCGCCTACAAATCCACACTCAAATTAAGTCAACACTTTTCTTTACTAACCCTATCGCGCATAATATGTACTGACGTATAAATGGTGGGTATATGAAGACCGTAGATAGGATATTGCAAATCGTTAAGCGTGATGGCTCCGTCACTGCAAAACAACTCTCTTCTGAGCTAGGGATGACAACTATGGGGGCTCGTCAGCACCTGCAAAGTTTAGAAGATGATGGCATTCTTTCTATCCATGACGTAAAAGTAAAAGTTGGTCGCCCTGCTCGTCATTGGTCTCTCACTCAAAAAGGTCATGAGCAATTTACTGACCGTCACGGTGAGTTGACCATTCAGTTTATAGAAGCTGTCGAACATATCTTTGGCAAAGATGGACTGGAAAAAGTCACATCAGAAAGGGAAAAACTCACATTACAAAGTTATCGTCAGCATCTTGAGCAATGCGACTCTCTGCAAAGCAAACTAGAAATACTCGTCACATTAAGAGAGCAAGAAGGCTATATGGCCGAGCTCGAGAAAGATGAGAATGGATTTATCTTGATCGAAAATCACTGTCCGATTTGTAAAGCCGCAACTCGCTGCCCAAGCTTGTGCCAATCAGAATTAAGTGTCTTTCAGTCTTTACTTGGACGTGACACCAAAGTAGAGCGTACCGAACACATCATTAGTGGCCAAAGACGCTGCGTTTACCGCATCCAACAACTGCAGTAACCACCACAACCAAACATCGACATGCCGCACTTATTCAATCTCAAGCTTGAAAGCTTCTCTTATAAGTGAGACGGCTGAAGAATTCATCCTCTCTCCTCTTTCTAGTGGTATAGGCTTTTAGTAACTAAAGGCAATTTCCATAAGGATTTGGAGAGCATCGATGTCTAATCTACGTCATATCCCATCCCAAACGCTTCCTCCATTCGATGAAATGGTTCGAATGGCAGAGCGAGATCCAGAAGCTTTTGAGCAATTTCGTCATGAGATGGCGAAAGAGATGATCGAAAGCGCATCAGAAGATATGAAAGAAAGATTGTGGGCTCAACAAAGCCACATTGATAGAGTCATCAGCACGTGTAAAAACCCTCATCACACCAATGTGGTATTGATGAACGAGTTGCGAAAACAGGTCGTAAAGTTCAAAGCAGCGCTAGAAGGGGAAGCGGCACCGACACAAAAAGCGGATGTGGTTAGCTTAAATGCGTTTAAAGATAGGGATGATTTTTACTGATACTCAATAGATAGATCGAGAAAGTTAGGGTTCGTTTCTCTTACCAAGGCTAACTTCCACTCACGCTTCCACTGCTTGAGCTGCTTTTCTCGGTTTATAGCATTAGCCATATCGTCGAATAACTCAAAGTAAACGAGCTTATGAACGTTGTATTTCTTGGTAAACCCTTCCACTACTCCATTTTTATGTTGCCATATTCTTTGGGGCAGCTGACTGGTAACACCTATGTAGAGAACGGCGTTGTTATTTGACGTTAGGATATAAACGCAAGGTGTCTTATCGATGATTCATTCTCCTTCATTATTCGCTGTTACTTTTCCATTGTAATTCGCGAGCTCAGTCAGTTTATTTCAAACTCGGAGCACTCTGTGCGTAGATTCTGAATCACACTCGTTCCTCGTTGTTCAGAATGACGGTGGCTTTAACAGCCTCTAAATCAAAAGAGTTCGTCATTCTAGCGAGACTAAAAATCTCGTAACAGCAAGCTCCTATTCTTTCCCGTTCACCTAAACCACCGCACAATCGGATGATAGATTCTGAATCACCTCGTTCCTCGTTGTTCAGAATGACGGTGGCTTTCACAGCTTCTAAATCAAAAGAGTTCGTCATTCTAGCGAGACTAAAAATCTCGTAACAGCAAGCCCCTATTATTTCCCGCTCACCTTGGCCACTGTTCAATCGGACGATAGATTCTGAATCACTTCGTTCCTCGCTGTTCAGAATGACGATGACTTTCACAGACTCTAAATCAAAGGAGCTCGTCACTCAATCGAGCTTTAGCGAAACTAAGAATCTGGTAACAGCAAGCTCCTATTCTTTCCCGCTCAGCTTAACCACTGCTCAACCGGACGATAGATTCTGGACCACGCTCATTCCTCGCTGTTCAGAATGACAGTGGCTTTAACAGCCTCTAAATCAAAAGAGTCCGTCATTCTAGCGAGCCGCAGCGAAACTAAGAATCTGGTATCAGCAAGCTCCTATTCTTTCCCGCTCAGCTTAACCACTGCTCAACCGGATGATAGATTCTGAATCACCTCGTTCCTCGCTGTTCAGAATGACGATGGCTTTAACAGTTTCTAAATCAAAAGAGTTCGTCATTCTAGCGAGCCTTAGCGAGACTAAGGATCTGGTAACAGCAAACTCCTACTCTTTCACACACAGCTTAACCAGGGCTCAAGCGGACGATAGATTCTGAATCACACTCGTCCCTCGCTGTTCAGAATGATGATGACTTTAACAGCCTCCAAACCAAAAAGGATCGTCATTCTAGCGAGCCTTAGCGAGACTAAAAATCTCGTAACAGCAAGCTCCTATTCTTTCCCGTTCACCTAAACCACCGTACAATCGGATGATAGATTCTGAATCACACTAGTTCCTCGTTGTTCAGAATGACGATGACTTTAAGAGCCTCTAAATAAAAAGAGCTCGTCATTCTAGCGAGCCTTAGCGAGACTAAGAATCTACTTTCAGCACGCACGATACTTGAAGCAATTACTCCGGCTCAGGGCCATATTGGTTTGGTCCTGATGTTCCCTTTAAGAAACCACATTCAATTAGAATCCATAAACCACAAATCAGAGAAATGGAAGCAACGAACATCTGTGGGGTCGACGGCTCTTGCGCGGCAGGGCTGGTCATTGGCGTGGCAATTCGTCCGATAATCAGCGGAATATTCAGTGCTAGCCAATAGATCGATTTGTTGCGGTCGTGCCAACGCTTGGTGGTGATCGCCAAATCAGGGATCAGCAGAACCACCAAGAAAATAGGAAGAAGCACATAGGAGAGAGTAGGAAGCAGCTGGCTGATACCGGCACCAAAGCCTAGAATGGACACATAGTAAATGACGTTCCAAATCCAGTAGGTTTTACGGTCTATACGTCCTTGAAAAGAAAACAGTAACTCTTTAGTCGACATCAAATTTTACCCCAAAGTAGAAAGGTTATAGATTAGCCGAGTCGATATAGTTTGGAAAGGACACCGATAGCTTGGGTGCCCACAACGCCCTTGCAACAAGCAGAGCAAGGCTGAGAATTCGTAACAATAACCCCTCGCTATTCTCAGGTAATTCAGCGCAACCTAGTTCACTACCTTTTGGAAGCTATCTATATCCATGTCTCGGATATTGACCGTTAAACTGTGCACGTGACTGGCTTGCTCTTGAAGTGTCGCCATCAAGGCTCGTGACAGTTCTCGCTTTTGTTCTTGGGAGCGACCAGATAACAAATCAAAGTTGATATGGATAAAGTCGAGGCTATCTCCCTCCTCTCCTATTAACCAATTGTGGCACCGGAGCGTTCTAGATTTCACTGACGCGAGTTCAAAAAGGCCACTTTCTAACGCCGTTTTATGTAAATCCTCCAGCAACCCCTGAACATTGACGCGTTCTTCCACCGAGTTTGAATACTCTAAAACGAGATTTGGCATTTTGATTCCTTTCTACAACAATTAATTCCAGCGCGTAGTAATACCAATCTCAGCAGCAATTTCCGAGGAATGAACTATCATTCTGTCTACGCGATCACCAATCGGTTGCTTTTGACAAAAATAACAGGATCGATGCTTGGTCGAATCAGTAAAGAAAGCCGGACAAGACATGACGCCAATCATGATCTGTTCACATTATTCTGTTATATTCCTACGTAGATTTTTTACATTAATTGACTATTTACATTAATTGACTATTTACATTAAAGATAAGGGAGATATTCCTATGCGTCGTCCTGTAGTGATGGGTAACTGGAAACTAAACGGCAGCAAAGCAATGGTAACTGAGCTGCTAACTGGTCTTAACGCTGAACTTGAAGGCGTTGAAGGTGTTGACGTAGCAGTCGCTCCACCAGCACTTTACATCGACCTAGCAGAGCGCGTAATCGCTGAAGGCGGTAACAAGATCATCCTAGGTGCTCAAAACACTGACCTAAACAACAGCGGTGCGTTCACTGGCGATATGTCTCCAGAAATGCTGAAAGATTTCGGTGCTACTCACATCATCATCGGTCACTCAGAGCGTCGTGAATACCACAACGAATCTGACGAGTTCATCGCTAAGAAATTCAACTTCCTAAAAGAAAACGGTCTAACACCTGTTTTCTGTATCGGTGAATCTGAAGCGCAAAACGAAGCTGGCGAAACTGAAGCAGTATGTGCACGTCAAATCAACGCAGTTATCGACACTTACGGTGTTGAAGCTCTAAACGGCGCAATCATCGCTTACGAACCAATCTGGGCTATCGGTACTGGTAAAGCAGCAACAGCTGAAGATGCACAACGCATCCACGCTTCTATCCGCGCACTAATCGCAGCGAAAGACGAAGCAGTTGCAGCACAAGTAATCATCCAATACGGTGGTTCTGTTAAGCCAGAAAACGCTGAAGCTTACTTCTCACAACCAGACATCGACGGTGCTCTAGTTGGCGGTGCTTCTCTAGACGCGAAAAGCTTCGCAGCAATCGCTAAAGCAGCGGCTAAAGCAAAAGCGTAATCTCGTTTTTACTGAGAGTAGAAATAACAAAGGGATGCATTATGCATCCCTTTTTGTTTGTGTTGTACCGTCGGAGTACCTAATAGAAAGTTCCGACCTACGCTGGCTCGGCAATTTTCACGGTTGGCTTTTTCGCTAGCTCCGCACTGGAATCTTTCTTATAAAGGTTCTCGTAGCAGTAATTTGTAGCTTCAATGTAGCCTTCTACACTACCGCAATCAAAGCGTTGACCTTTAAATTTGTATGCCAAAACACAACCAGATTGAGCTTGTTGCATCAGCGCATCGGTGATTTGAATCTCGCCACCTTTGCCCGGCTCTGTATTTTCAATCAGCTCAAAGATATCAGGGGTCAGAATGTAGCGACCAATAATCGCTAGATTGCTAGGTGCAGTACCTGGCTCTGGCTTTTCAACCATGTTATCAATGCGGAAGATATCATCTTTGATCATCTCGCCAGCAATCACACCGTATTTATGCGTTTCTGATTCCGGCACTTCTTGTACCGCAACGATTGAACAGCGGAACTGTTTGTACAGCTCAACCATTTGCGCTAGAACGCCTTTGTCCTCATTCACACAAAGGTCATCCGCGAGCACTACAGCAAACGGTTCATCACCGACCAATTCACGTCCCGTAAGAATAGCGTGACCTAAGCCTTTCATTTCACGCTGACGGATGTAAGTGTAACTCGCAGAATCAATCAAAGAACGAATATCATCAAGCAGCGCTTCTTTACTTGTACCGCTAATTTGATGCTCTAGCTCGTAGTTTTTATCAAAGTGATCCATTAACGAGTGCTTACCACGACCCGTGACGATGCACATACCGTCCATACCGGCTTCAATCGCCTCTTCAACACCGTATTCAATCAATGGCTTGTTCACCACTGGCATCATTTCTTTCGGCATCGACTTAGTTGCAGGAAGGAAACGTGTACCGTAACCCGCTGCTGGGAATAAACATTTTTTAATCATTTTGTTCAACCTAACTCAACTAATAGCGAGCACTCAGCTCGCTATTTATTATTTGTTGTAAAACTCTTTGTACCAAGAGACAAACTCAGCAACTCCTTCTTTTACTGTTACTCTTGGTTTGTAACCAGTCGCAGAAAATAAGTCTTCTGTATCCGCATAGGTTTGATAGACATCACCAGGTTGCATCTCTCGGAAGTTTTTCTTAGCTTCAATACCCAGTTCATCTTCAATTGCTTTAACAAAATCCATTAGGTTAATCGGTGAGCCATGGCCTATGTTATAAACGACGTAAGGCGCAGAGCTACTTGCTGGAGTACCGGCTTCAACGGTCCAGCTATCATTACGTGCAGGCAACACATCCGAAATACGAACCACACCTTCGACAATATCATCCACATGAGTAAAGTCGCGCCACATATCACCATTGTTATTAATATCAATGGTTTCACCGTCAAGAATCTTTTTAGTGAAAATAAAAGGAGCCATATCAGGGCGTCCCCATGAACCGTAAACGGTAAAGAAACGCAGGCCTGTGGTCGGAATATCGTATAGATGCGAATAGCTATGAGCCATTAGCTCATTAGACTTTTTGGTTGCCGCATACAGTGACACTGGGTGATCAACACTATCAGATGTAGCAAATGGTACTTTGGCATTTAAACCATATACAGAACTAGATGATGCATACACTAAGTGCTTAACATCATTTTGACGACAACCTTCAAGGATATTCAAATGCCCTACTAGGTTAGAATCTGCGTAAGCATGAGGGTTTTCTAAAGAGTAACGTACGCCAGCTTGTGCAGCCAAGTGAATCACACGATCAAATCTCTCTGTCGAGAAGAGTATTTCCATCGCAGAGCGATCAGCAATATCAACGTTCAAAAACTTGAACATAGGATGCTCAATACGGGCTAGTCGAGCAAGTTTCAAGTTTACGTCGTAATAATCATTTAGATTGTCGATACCAACAACTTCATTTCCTGCAGCATTTAATTTCTCTACTGTTGCACTACCAATAAAACCAGCCGCACCAGTCACTAAGTATTTCATCAGATTAATTACCTTAATAAAACGAAAAGCCAGTCAAATACGACTGGCTTACTATAATATTGTTTCAGTTAGTCGCTACCAAACAGGTCTCGTGTGTAGACTTTATCAGCTACATCAGCAAGCTCTTCAACCATGCGGTTAGAGACAATCACATCTGCACTTTGTTTAAACTCATTCATATCTTTGATTACACGTGAGTTAAAAAACTCACCTTCCTTAAGTACTGGCTCATATACCACTACTTCAATACCTTTCGCTTTAATGCGCTTCATAATGCCTTGAATAGACGAAGCGCGGAAGTTATCCGAACCAGCTTTCATAATTAAGCGGTAAATGCCCACGACTTTTGGCTGACGTTTGATAATGGAGTCGGCAATAAAATCTTTACGAGTGCGGTTTGCATCAACGATAGCACCAATGATGTTATTAGGAACTTCTTGGTAGTTTGCCAACAATTGCTTTGTATCTTTTGGTAAGCAGTAGCCACCGTAACCAAATGAAGGGTTATTGTAGTGGTTGCCAATACGAGGATCTAAGCCTACACCTTCAATAATTTGGCGCGCATCAAGGTTATGTGCTTCAGCATAAGAATCTAATTCATTGAAGTAAGCCACGCGCATCGCAAGGTAAGTATTTGAAAACAACTTAACCGCTTCAGCTTCTGTAGAGTCAGTAAACAGGACTGGGATATCTTCTTTTACCGCCCCTTCAACCAGAAGATTGGCGAATGTTTTAGCACGCTCACTGCGCTCACCAACAATGATACGAGAAGGATACAAGTTGTCATAAAGTGCTTTGCCTTCGCGAAGAAACTCTGGCGAGAAAATAATGTTTTCGCAACCAAACTCTTGCTTAATACGTGCAGTGTAGCCCACTGGTACCGTAGATTTAATCACCATGACTGCGTTCGGATTAATGGTCATCACGTCCTTAATTACCGCTTCAACAGAAGCAGTATTAAAGTAGTTGGTTTGTGGGTCATAATCCGTTGGCGTTGCAATAACAACAAACTCTGCGTCTTTGTAAGCAAGTTCTTTATCTAACGTTGCGACAAAGTTGAGCTCTTTGTTTGCAAGAAAATGTTCGATCTCCGCATCAATAATTGGAGACTTCTTGTCGTTCAACAAATCCACTTTTTCTTGGATAATATCAACCGCCACAACCTCATGGTTTTGTGACAATAAAGTGGCATTGGACAAACCGACGTAGCCAGTGCCTGCTACAGCAATTTTCATTTTTATTTCCTATTATTTAACTGACGCTAGCATATCAAAACATCAACACTCTCTGTAGAGTGCGGTAATTAACTAAAAGCCTAAACCAGCAACAACGACTTAATTCAATTGAGTACCCAAGTAACGCAAATAAGCGTTGCGGATGCGCAACTTGTTCTGCTCAAAGTAATCTTGACCATAACGACCGCGGTTAAAGTATCGACGAAGCATACTATTATCCATTGCAAGTTCATCACCCTGGCCAGCCGCTAAGTAATTTTTATCGTTTCCAACTCTCGTCATAACGTTGAAATCATAAGCCTCGTTGCCACGAACTTGTACAACACTAGGCGACATATCACGCCATGGCGATAATGGCAGCTTTACCGACACAGTGACAAACTGCTCTTCGTCTGTATCGTTAAACTTTGTCACCTGATAACTTGCAGATACTTCAATGTCTTCAAACCAATGTGATGTCGTGAATTTTGCGCCAACATCCCCTTTCCAAAACTCGCCAGCAGTTGCGTTAAACTGCCAATCCCACTCTGGCATAGAGAATGTGTAACGAGTTAAAAAGGTTTGGCGATCTGGGTTCGCATAACCATTTTTGTCTTTTTCGTCTTGATGTTGGAAATAGCTCATCTCTAATCCCAACCAATGGTTGCCCGATTGAGAGAACCAAGTTGATTCACTACGCGCACCGATATAATCCGATTTAACCAAGCCTAGGGAAACCTGATTGGCAATATCGACATATGGTAAACGGAAGAACTGATGTATCATTGCACGCTCAATCTCGTTTTCGTACGCGCTGTCTTCGAAATACCCACCCTCTTCAAAATCATCACTTTCTGCTAAAGGTAAAATATGACGAACATCAATTGCCGCACCAGACCATAGGTAGGTGTATAAGTTGCTAGACATGGCAAAAGAGTAATCATACACTCCGTACTCGGTTGCTACGCCATGCCTTACCATAGGGGAAAGTACGATCTGCGAATCTAAAGTGCCTGAATTGACTCGCTTCGTTTTCCAATCAACCATGTCTAATCTTTCCGACAAATCGCGCGTGATAAACTGAATGTCATCGCAAACTGCGCTACCATTGACAAAGCTTTGATAACAGTTAGAGTTAGATAAAACGCTGACCACTGGTTTTTGGTTGGCAAGCATCACAAGTTCAAATTGATCCGATGCAGCACCAATATCTTGCGCCGCATTTTGACCTAAATGACTCGACACAATACCCAGAGCTACACCTAGTCCGTCAACTTGATTATGGTTGTAGCGGCGGTTCTCTAAAGCCACCACAACTTTGTCATATGACATGCCAACTTGAACGTTAACGAAGCCTTCATTTTTTAACGCACTAACCAAAGAGGAAATTGACGCTTGTTGCGCTTTGTTTTGCTCAACGACTAAACGATCCATTAACGTCATATTATTCTTCGCGTAGTCGCGAGAGCGAGAGTATTCCGTTATCAATGGCATCGAGAGTGCAGCACTCCAAACGCTCGAACCATCCGATTCATGACCAGAATAAATCTGGTAGCTTAATGAGGCGGTTATATCGTTAGGCAGTAGATCATCGGGAGTAAACACTTTTACAGAAGAGTTGAATTCTACTGAATCGTATTCGCCTACTAGTTGAACAAAGTCAAAAGGTTGGTATTCAAAGCCACCAAAAGGGCCATCTAGAACACCAACTACACGTTCTTCTGACTGACCAAAACCAGCAGAAACCCTTAAAGGAAATGCATTAAATGTATAATCAGCGACGACAAAATTAGTCATGAGCTTAGTTTCAGCTCCACCGATATCTTGCATACCCAAAGCGAAATCTAAGTACTCATTTCCCCAAAAATTAGGCACCTGATACTTCAGTGACAACGATAAGTCTCGAATACCGCCACAGCCTTCTTGAAAACAGTTCGAGTTATAATCATAAGTAACGATACTACCGTGAGCTTCTAATCCCTCAATAAGGCCAAAAGATACTTTGATCGAATCTAAACCTTGGACCTCGTCAATCCAAGGACGTCCTTGCGCAAAAGATAAACCAAAATCACCATATTCTTTTACTTGAGCATTAGGGGTAAACATTAAGCCCGTAAAACTCTGATTAGAAGGTAAGCCCTCTAACTGTTGAGTTACGTTCATTGCCCCCACATAAAAAGGCAATGAACACACCACAGCCCCCATAGTTATCTTTTTTTTTGTCATTGGTCATTATCGCTGCTGAAGTTGGATATACGTAAAAAGGCACCAAAGTGCCTCTATCGAACTGCTTATTTTTCATCAACTTTATATTTGCATCAAGTTTCATTTTAATTAATGAGCCCTCTGACCAAGGAAACACCAACGCACATATAAAAATGCCACAAAAAGGATTTCAGAAATATGACTGGCTCACTTTTTCAAAAAACCGACCAAGTTATCTTTTTCGAAAACCAATAATGCATTCACCTTTTTGTCTTCCATTAGTTTGAATGCTGTCTGAATACTGACCTCAGGTGATGTTGATACTGGATTGAAAGTTGCTATATCCAAAGCACTTAAATCAAATACATCTTTACCATTAGTTTCCATAGCACGACGTAAATCACCATCAGTAATAATTGCGACCTCAGGAGTATCAATTATTACTGCAAGTCCAAGTTGGCCGCTTGAGATAACATTGATGACATCTTTAAAAGGAGTATCCGGCTTCACTATAGGAAGACCATCGGAGATCATTTCGTCTCTAACTTTACCAAGTAAACGACGGCCTAGACTTCCTCCAGGGTGGAAACGAGCAAAGTTCTCCGGCTTAAAGTTTCGTTCCTCCATTAAGCAAATGGTCAAAGCATCTCCCATGGCCAATGTCGCAGTAGTTGAGGCTGTAGGTGCAAGTTGCAATGGACATGCTTCTTGAGGAACAGTGACATCTAAATGACAGTGAGCAGCTTGCGCAAGAGTAGATTCAGGTCGACCAGTAATAGCAATAATAAAGTTCCCATTATCACGTAAAAAAGGGAGCAGTTTTAGCACTTCATCTGTTTCACCGGAGTTAGAAATAGCAATAAAGACGTCCTCTGGCCTAACCATACCTAAATCACCATGGAAAGCTTCACCCGGGTGCATGAAAAAACCAGCCGTCCCTGTGCTTGCGAAGGACGCTGCGATTTTCTTACCTATAATACCTGATTTACCCATACCACAAATAATAGTACGTCCTTTGGTATTTAAGATCGTTTCAACAGCAACTGCAAAAGACAGGTCAAGCTGTGTAGCCATAAATTCCAATCCGCTGATTTCTGTGCGAATAACTTCCCTAGCACGTTCAACTATTGACATTTTAGTTTTCCATTATTGTTTTAACGTTAAAATAATCTTGCTCAGTATCAATACCATGAGGGGGAGCCTGTTCAACAATTGTTGCACCAATGGACAAGCCATTGCTCAAAGCACGTAATTGCTCAAGCTTTTCTGTATTCTCTAAGGATGACTCTGAATACTGGCAAAACTGACGAAGACTTTTGACTGAATAAGCATATATCCCTATATGTCGATAGACGGTATCAGTTGATTTTGGTTTATCACGATTATAGGGGATAGCCGAACGGGAGAAATAGATAGCTCGACTGTTTTCACCCATAGCAACTTTAACGATATTAGGATTATTCATATCTTCCACTGAGTGGATAGGTGAAATAGCCGTTGTAATATCAAATAAGATGTTATCTTTGGTAAAACCAATGAGTTGACGTATCAACGAACTTGGGATTAATGGTTCATCTCCCTGAACATTAATGACTAATGCCTTATCATTCCAACCAAGCTGACTGGCAACTTCATTTATCCTATCAGTTCCACTAGCATGGTCCACATCAGTCATCACACAAGGTATAGCCAATTGAGATGCTTCAGAGAAAATGCGGTCATCATCAGTTGCTACCACTATATCTTGACATGGTACACCTGCCTCCACAACACGTTGAAATACATGCCAAAAAATAGGTTTACCACATAACTGAAGCAATGGCTTACCTGGCAAGCGTGAAGAGCCATATCTTGCCGGAATGACAACTTTTATCTTGCTCGTCATTGGTTTACTCTCTTAGGTCGTTACGGAAATTATGTTTGTTTATAGATTTGCAGATCGCTAACAAAATTAAACTAACTTAGACTCAATAAATGCTCTTTTATTTACTACTTGGTCGATCTCTAGCAGTGTTTGCAGAAGTTCTTTCATATGTTTAAGAGGAAGCATATTTGGCCCGTCGCTTAAGGCAACCGATGGATTTGGATGTGTTTCCATAAACAAACCATCAATGCCAGCTGCAACAGCTGCTCTCGCAAGAACTGGAACCATTTCACGCTGCCCTCCGGACGTAGCGCCTTGACCACCAGGTTGCTGCACCGAATGCGTTGCATCGAAAACAACTTTACAGCCAGTTTGACGCATCACCGAGAGACCACGCATATCAGAAACTAGCGTGTTATAACCAAACGAAGTACCACGGTCACATAGCCAAATGTCTCGATTACCGACTTCATGACACTTCTTTACCACTTGCTCCATATCCCATGGTGCTTGGAACTGGCCTTTTTTGATGTTAACAGGTTTACCGGCTGCGGCTACTTTCTGAATAAAATTAGTTTGACGAACCAAAAAAGCAGGTGTTTGCATAACATCCACAACTGAAGCAACTTCATCTATAGGTGTATCTTCATGTACATCAGTCAACACTTGAAGACCTAGATCACGTTTGACATTAGAAAGGATCTCTAAACCCTTTTCGATACCCGGGCCACGGTAACTGCCCGCAGAACTACGGTTTGCTTTATCAAAACTTGCTTTAAAGATGTAATCAATACCCAAATCATCAGTTATAGATTTCATAGTAGAGGCAACTTCCAAAACGAGCTCTTCAGATTCGATAACACATGGGCCTGCAATTAAAAACATTTCTTCACCTTATAAATTATAAATCATTAAAAAAGGTCACGGGGATCGCTTTTCATAGCGAAATTAAACTCTTAAACCTTACGATTCTAGATAATCTCATTTGATAATTCTTTTCAGTATTAAATACTAGTTTTAACTAACTATTTAATGCACCCCACTAATTAAAGCCTTGTATTTTTTTACAATTGAGACGTCTTTGAAAGCATCAGTATTAGAATGAAAGTCGTAATGGTCATCCTCTAATACTTGCTGGATTGAATTAGAAAGAGCATTTGCATCATCTTCTTTAACCAAATATTTTGATAAACTCCCTGTCAATATTTCAGAAGGTCCGGAATGACAATTAGTGCTAACGACTTTGGTATTTAAACAAAGAGACTCTAACAAGACAGTTGGTAAACCTTCGCGCTTTGAACTAAGTACTAAGCACTTAGCATTTTTTATAATAGGATAAGGGTTTTTTTGAAAACCAAGAAAATCCACACGAGACTCGAGGTTCATTGCGCTTACTTTACATTTTAGTTTTTTTGATTCAACTCCGTCGCCTACAAGAACTAATTTTAAATCATCTTTTTCCAGTAATGAAAAAGCATCGATTAACAAGCTAATATTTTTTTCCGGAGAATGTCTTCCTACGTGACAAATATAAGAGTAAGGTAGTTTTAAATCGCCACGTAGAGATTTTGAATTAATAGAGTCAAAGTCAATATAGTTATAAATAACTGTAATTCTATCTGAATCAAGATTAAAAGAATTAACTAAGTCTTTTTTAATTGATTTTGATACAGTAACTATTTCATGCTGACCAAGGATTTTCTTATAAATTAGACAATTTAATTTATTTAAAAATTCAAACTTTGAGTTCAAATACTGTTTTGATTTCAATGAATGCGCAATTGCTATTGTATTTTTTTTTATTAAATTAAATGGTACAAATCCAGAATCACTGCATAAAAAAACTTTATCATATACTGACAAGTCAACTTTTCTTTCTAATATTGAAGAATAAAAAAATGACAACATATAACGATATGGCAAACCAAATATCTTAGTTAATACTTTATCAACGAAACCAAGTAATCCTCTACGAGACAAACCAGGAATAAAAATTTTTCTTAGGTTAATATCGGGAGATAGTTCAATTCCATACAATTCGTTATATATAATAAAGTCAACTTCAAAGCCATGTTTAGACATTAGTTTGGCCAGATCTGAAGTAACCTTTTGCGCACCGCCTATTCTCAAAGAGTCAATAACAAAACATATTTTATTCATAGCGACCTAAATAGCTCAATATAATTATTTACTATACGCTCAAGAGAGAAGCGTGATTGGATATCTCTTTTCATAAAATCTGAGTTAAAATTATCCGATTGAAAATTTTTTAGGATTGACACTAATTGATCTTTCGTTTCAAATATAATTCCGTTATTAGAATTAACAATTTCATTAATTCCACCAGGACAATTTCTTGCTACGACCGGAACTCCTAGTGAAATTGATTCAATTAAAACATTAGGAAAACCTTCATACTCCGATGTCAACAATACCGCTAACGAAGATGTAATTTCTGTATGGATGTTAGAAGAAAAACCACAAAGTTTTATATCATCATTTCCTAAATTATTAATTAAATCATTTAGCTCATTATAACATTCACCCTGACCATAAATGTCTAATCTAACTCCAGCTTCATTAGCGGCAATAATTGCCATATTTATATTTTTTTGTTTAGACAATCGGCCAATTAAGATGAATCGATTACGATAAGATACTGTATTACTATCCTTATTATTAAAAAAAACTGGGTTGTTTATTTTTATTAGGTTTTTCGAACTTTGAGTAAACTCACTCGCATCTAATAACATATCTTGCGATTGGCAGACTACAGCATCATAACGGGATAAAGAACGTACATATAAGTATTTAATGATATGACTTCTAACACAATTCAACTCTAATGAAGGTATATTAGAAAGCCTACAAATAAATTTTGTTCTACTCTTAAAAAAAGGTATAAGCGTAGAGAGAACAGCAATAGGATAAATTAAAGTTGTAAATAGATATTTGGGCTTAAGTTTTTTAAAATAATAGGCCAATTCAAATGGTACAAAATAAATTTTTTTTGATTTCAACTTAACCAAATTAACATTTTTACTTATGTTAACTCTATTGGGCCCATTATCGTTTAGAACGAACAAATATAGTTCATAACTATCACTAAATTTTGAGGATAATGCTGAAACCACCTTTTCAGCCCCCCCCCCACCAAAAGAAGGTAAAAAAACAAAGAAAACATCACGCTCCATAAGAAAAAGAAATCCTTCTATAGTTTAGCATACAAAAGACACAACCAACTATCACCCTCGATAAAGAATAAGCGAAAACACTATAAATAAAATCGGAAAATAACATAAAGCTTAGTAGTGTAGATAGCATTACAAGAAACTCATTTATAAGAACAAAGTTCATTTTTCTATCAACAGTTAATAGAGAAATAAACGGTGAGTTAACTATTCTAATTAGAACAAAAGGTAACAAGAGTACAACTATAAACAATGAATCTTCGAAATCACCCAAAAGATTATAGTTGACAGTTATAATATATATCATTAAGGATGAAGAAAAAATCAATAAGCATACCTTTGAAACTTTATACACATATCTCTTTGAGATATTTACCCTATCCTGAACAGCTCTAGTCGTAAATTCGCGTTTTAAAACATTAATAAGTGGACCAGAAATTAATCGAACAGGTGCTTCTAAGACTTTTTGTGCAAATGAAAACAAGCCTAACTCATATTCTGAAAATCGCCTTTGGATTAACATTAGAGGAAGCGAAAAACTAAAAGCGAACAGTAACCCTTGGGGTAAGCTATATTTTGGAAAATCTTTATATTCAATTAGAGTAGTATAGTACTGAGATGGTGTTATTAATTTAAGATTAATATCTTTTATTGGAAATACCAAGAAAACAGTAACTAAAATATTTGTAATTATTGTAGAATACAGTAAACCATCGTTAAGGCCTTTGTAATAAAGTGAGTATGAAAAAATCAAAAAGCTCAAAGCTCTTAATAGTTTTGAATAGGTTATACTTTTATATGATTCTTTATAGATATTTATTTGTTCAACTAAAAATGAAAGTGATGTTGTAATTCCTGCAATAACTATTAGCCAAGAATTTATATTAAAGAATAAAGGATTTATTAATGCAAGCACACAACATATACTTGTTGTAAAAATTAAGTTGTATAAACTAGTAAATATAGAACAATTTAGTTCTTTATGGTTTTTTGCAATACTAATCACCTGCTCATATCTTAAAAAAGCAAGTACTGAATACACAGTTAGTATTGAAGAGAATAGTCCAAAAACCCCAAATTTTTCTACTCCATATAACCCCATAATAAATGGAATAGAAAAGAAAGAAATAATTGATGATGCTAGATTTCCAGAAGATAGCTGTAAAACTTTTTTAATCATTTAATTTCCACAACTTACCAAACAAAATATCGTATTCGATATTACTAAACTTTTCGAAACCACTTCCATGAGCAAAAGTCAGCTCACCAAAAAAAACTGCTCCATCAACATTATATAAATCAACTCTTACATAAGAAAAATCCGAAGCTAATTTTTTTACAACGTCAATCATCTCACTAAAACCTTCCGGTTTTTGTAAGATAACTTTCTTATTTTTATAACAGATATCAGTATCAATTATGTTCAAATCAACATCGTAAATTGTTCTGTTATGATCTTTATGACGCTCAAAATCAACTTGAACAAAAATAACAAAATCATCGTTACCTTGATTAAAAACATGAAACTTATAGTCTTCAGGTATAGAGCCATCTTTTTTAACAAGCTTTTCTTCTGCCAAAATTAATGGATTTATGTCTGAATACCACTTTTCATAACTTGCCTTTCCATAATCATTTTTAACTTGTTCATTTAAAGATCTTGCAATTTCTGCTGCATTTTCACGATCTTGATCATAAATATAGACAGGCCCAGAATTATGAGTAGCTTTTATAACGGCACTTTGATTAAGATCCTTAATATCTTCTTCGGAAATTTTATCTGATATATATAATAGAGGGATTAAATATTTTTCTCCAATTTTATATTTAACATACTCCCTTACTGTAAACTTGCAAGAACATAGAGAAAAAAGTCTATTCTTACCCTTCAATTTTCTTCTCTGTATTTTACCATTAAATGTGTCGAAATTTAAATCATACCCATGAGCTCGTTTGAATTTTATCTTTAGACCAAGATTGAATGGTATAGACTCAAGTTTCTTGTATATATATTGCTTAACCTTCATATAAAGCCTTAAAAAATCTTTGATTTGACAAATTTAATTATTTTACTTTTATTAAACTTCCAATATATTTTTCTAGCAATTGGCTCGAAGTTAAATACTAAACTTGACTCTAGTAAATTTTTTTCCTGAGTAAAAACAAAATCTTTCTTCTGATCACTGGTGAATAAAACTGGTTGTAAGTTACTAATATCAAATTCATTTTCGAAAGTACGTTTTACTTCATTGTTTTGAAATGCAATGCGCTTGTAGTCACGTGAAAGCATAGAGCGCATAATTGATTCAACATCAGCTGTAGGAAATATATTCCAAGATGCTTGAAAAAACTCGGGACAGTCTCTGTAGATCAAATGTGCAACTAACCGGTTATGCTTCATTGCGGTCAATGAAATTGAACTTGGTGTTGTAATCACAAAGTCAACTAAAGCAAGAACTTCTTCAAAGCTTCCTGAAATATAATTTTTTTTTGAAGGAATACGTAGGTCTTCGATCAATCTATTATCAAATATCCTAAAAATAACTCTAAATTTTTTTTCAAAGGAGATTTGAATAATCTGCTTGTAAATTGAAAGAACTTTTTTATATTCATCTTCATTATAGTATGCTGTATTAGCTGAAGTAATCAAAAAAGTATCATTAATCGGAAGATTTATATCTTTATCTAAGTTATTTAATCTATATGGCATAAAGCAATGTGCCTTTATTCCTAGCTCTTGAAAATACCCTTTGGCCCTATCACCGATCACTGCTATATTACTCGATAAAATAGGATGATAATTATTTAAGGATAGTTTTTTTGCAAGTTTATTTTCAGTGAAGTTTGTAAACTCTACCACACCATCAAAAAATAACAGTGTCTCAATGTCATTTTCAGCACATTTATTTATTATCAAACTATAACTGGGGGATAGATAGATCGTATATACGATTAAGTCATATTTTAAGATCTTTTTTAAACTTAGGTTTGCTCCATCAAAAGTATACTGTTTTGATCTAATTTTCTGGCCTAATAATTTTTCATAAAACTCTAAAGTTTCTAAAAAAAGAACACTTTTATGACTCATTCAAAATCTCCTGATAAAGATTTTTATATTGGTCATTCATTTTTTTTAACGTAAAGTTATTAATAGCTCTTTTATGCGCTGCATCACCAAGATTTTTAACAAGAATCTCATTTGTATAGCACTGATATAACTTCTCTGAAAGCATCTGATAATTTTTCACATCAACAAGCAAACCAGTCTCTCCATCAACAATTACTTCAGGAATACCTTCGACACGCGTAGCGACGGATGGAATTTTATAATTCGCAGCTTCTAGAAAAACTAAGCCAAAAGCTTCAAACACAGAGGGCAAACAAAAAACATCAATTGATTCATAAAATGATTTTTTTTCACAAGGATCCACCCAACCAATAAATTTGACAAACTTACTAAGGTTATTTTCTAGCACATATTGTTTACATTCAAATTCCAACTCACCTCCCCCCCCAACAATAACTTCTATTTTTTCTTCACTTAAATTATTCTCTTTAACTAAGTGATTAATAGCTTTTAGAAGTGTAATTGGATCTTTCTGGGGATCTAATCGGGATAAAAAACCTATTGTGAATTTTTCTTTTTCCCTTTTCTTAAAGTCAATAGAATGATCAAATTCTATACCATTATAGATACACTTTTTAGACTTTACCAATGGATAGTATTTTAAATATAACCGATTAACTGTAATCAGCTTATCTGAAAATAAGTTTGAAAATGATTCGATTAGATAATAAAAAGTTCGTTTTAAAAGTGACTCTTGTTTATGAAAAGATATACCATGTACTGTATGGATAACTTTCAAGCCACACATTTTAGCCGCAATACGCGCAATGATTCCAGGTTTTGTTGAATTTGTATGCACAATATCATATTTTTCTTGCTTAAAAAGCTTCCATAACTCAACAAATGCTTTTATGTCATGTATTCCTATTTCTCTCTTTAGGTTATTTACAAATACCACTTTGACATTAATATCTTCAAATACCTTGATAAATTCATTAGAGCATTCATACTCCGAACCGAATATTATTGTTTTGTTATAGGTATTATCCAGCGATTTAAGAATATCAAAGCTAATCATTTGTACACCAGATAGCTTGGGAATAACCTGTATATGCGCAATTTTTTTCATATGCAACTCAAAAGTATGCTCCAATTCTATTTTCAATTAAAAGATTTGCGATTAAAAATAGATACAAAAGTGTTAATAGGAAAACAGATTGTTTGTGTTTGAACTTAATGATCAGATAGTAAATAACAAAAGGTTCTACAATCGAAAATGCTCTTGAAAACCTTCCAGAGAATATATATATCTCATGAAATACTGCCCAAAAAACTAAGCTTAATAGATATAAAACTAATATAACTTTAGTCTTATTATTATTAAATTCCTTACGATAAAAAAAACTAAACAATAATAATAAAAACACTTTTTGTATTGAAAATAAACTCCAACTAAAGCCTTCCGCATACTGAGAACCAATGTTTTTATGCTGAATTGCCATCATCATAGGATTTAGTATTGATATGTTAATAGATAGCAGTGTATTACTTATCAAAGAATACATAGGAATGAAGGTGGCACAAATAGACAACAATGTAATGATAACTACTTTATTCAAACTGTAATTTATAGTCATCATGAGCGGAACAACTAGAAAAACACAGTTTGAATAATGTATTAAAGTTGCAAATACAATTAGCAAATAATATGAAAAATATTCTCGATCGACTAGATATATTACGGCATACATCACCACAGCTAATGATAAGGCATTTCTGACATGGTCAATATTAAGCTCATAATAATTACCAAAGCTAATATAAACCATCAACCAAAACAGATAACTAATGTTAAATTTTTGAGATAATTTATATGCGCATATCGAGAATACAATCGTAACGAACAAATTGAGATCATTCAGCTCAAATTTTAAATAGTTCATTACATTTAACAGATGATAGAATGCTGGCTCTAATTCTTTTCGAATCTCTTCACTACCTTTTAAGAATAGTAAATAATTATCATCATCAGCACCTACTCCATATGATTTCATATAAATAAATATACAAATCACCACAGTGTTAATTGTATATAAAACCTTTACAGCAATTTGGCTAGGCTTATTTATTTTCTCTATTAACAATGATATCGATATTAATAATAATATGTATACATAAGGCCAATGGGTAATGGATAACATTTATTTCTCGCACATCATTTATTATTAAATTTCAATATAAAGTGGAAATCAAAGGTTCTAGTATCGTGAGACTAAATACATTTTTAAAACTACTAATGATAGCAATACCGTTCCGGATTACTCGATCTCAATGCAATAATTGATAGCAAGTCAACTTTTGTTCGTAGCCCATTTACTAATATTATTTTAGGTCATATCTAGAACTCAATGACATCACTATGTAACTAAGCAAAGCAGTTTTCCAGCTGCATCTAGCGCATTCTTCATTTTAAATCGTGAGATTTTTCCACTTTTCATCTCAGTATACTTGCGCCACTGAGACAGTTTTTATTCATTTAGAGACAACCAGATTTTCACTAACTGTTTGTAATTAATTGATTTGACTATTTTGCTATCCTGCCCCAACAGGGTTACATTTGACTTCTACTTAGACGTAAACTGAAGTCCTAAAGTATGAAATAGCTTGTTAAACCAAGACGAAATACGCCAAATATAACTAATCACAGCAAAGTAACATGCAAATAAGATCAAGAAAGCAACAAACATTATTGATTCACTAATACCAACAAAATCAGCCCATAAGCCTACCGCAGCACAAACCGATGCCATCGAACAGATGAAAATTAACGTTGCACCTGGTGAAAGCCCAATACGTTGGCAAATATGGTGTAGATGTTCTCTGTCTGGTTGGAATGGTGACTGACCTTTACGAATACGGCGGATCATAATGGTTGCCATGTCCATCAACGGTAAAGCTATCAACCACAGCGCTGTAACTGGCTTAAAAGCTACAGCTCCTGGCTCTTGTGTGCCGCGAATCAGCATCCAGACCACAGTAAAGCCGATGAACATACTGCCTGCATCACCCATAAAGATCTTAAAGCGACGACCAAGTGGGAAACCTAAGTTTAGGAAGATATAAGGAAGCATCGCAGTTACGATCAATAAACAGATCGTAGCTAAATATTCGTTTCCGTTGTAGGCAAATACAATACCTAATGCTGTAAAGGTGACAGAAGCTAACCCGCCCAGCAAGCCATCTATGCCATCAACCATATTAAATGCGTTAATTGCGCCTATTACCGCAATAACGGTGATCACTGCGCCAGCGACTTCATTAAGGGCAATGGTTTCGCTCCCCATTAAGTAGCCTAAATCGTGTAAGCTGTGGCCTCCGATGTAAATCATCGCAAGGGATATTCCGGCTTGGATAATAAGACGAATTTTGAAACTTACATCGTAGTAGTCATCTAATGCGCCGAGCACTATAAGCACAGCCGAACAAGATAAGTAGAGTGATAGGTTGTCATTCATTGGTAGGAACAGAAGGAACCCGACCAGTATAGTAGAGAAAATGGAGATGCCTCCTACAAGGGGTACTACTCCTTGGTGGAGCTTTCTTGCATTGGGTTTATCTACTAGACCTACGCGCTTAGCAACTTTGCGCATAGCAAAAAGTAGAACGAACGACAAAATAAATACAAATAAATATGCATTATTCATGGTAGCCAACTGTGTTATTAAATAAGTTTGAGGTAAATCTATAACGCATCCGACTGATTCCCTTTACGGATTCCATTGCATCACAGGTCCGATACTGCTGATTCTTGCTTCGCTCGTATCTAGACACGCCGAACTCTAAGAATGAGCAGGTGATTTTTTGGCGCGACAAAACCACATTAGCCAACGTGGGTTGTAACGCATTGCAAACGCTAATTTCTAATTTCTAATATTGAATATGTAAGTAACTGAGTTCCAGCGACACAAGCTCGTGACGGTCATCGGTTCTCAGCCTTTTATAGGCAGGCCAAATACAAAGCTGAACATACTAACTAACGGTTTGGGCCAGTAGTTATGTACTTCTATAAACCTAGTATTTGGTTTTGATAGGTATGAGAAATGGAGATTTAAATTGTAACCTATGCCTAACCAACATTTGCTCGCCACTTTGTTAGCTTTGAGCGTCCCTCTGACAAAAGGGAATTACATAAATTTGTAATAGTTCTCGTTTTTTATAAATCAATCTTGCCAGAAATGCACTTAGGTGCTTATTATTAAAACTTATCTTGCTTGGTCTCTCTTCTGTTAGGAAAGAGACTAACAGACGATTTGGGCACGCTACCGCCCCTAGGTCTGGCTCCTAGAAGCAAGTTTTAGACGTAGTGTTTAATGGTTGCGTTTCCAAACAGGAGACGAATTGTATAGTAAACACGTTGCAACTAAAAGTAGAACGTGTAAAAAGCTTGCAAAAAAATGTCTTTTTTCTGACACTTAACTCGCCATAAACGTGACGCTTTTTTTGTTGGCTTACTAATTATTAAACTCCTTCCGGCATAGCTGATGTTTGTATAGCTAGCGCGTTAATCTCAGAAGTCTAAGTGAAAATAGTTGCAATAATATGAATTGCATCACAACAGGTTGCAATGCTACACAGTCAAATTTATGACGAATATCTAAGTCTCTCTAAACTTTCGGTTTTGCTGTTTTCTTACTCTCATTATCCTTGCCTACAATACGCCCACTTATTCACCACTTTCTGCTTACCTTGTTCATTGCGCGATTGACTGAGCCGTTTTTACGTCGCGACGTGTCGCTATATATGAAAGCAAATACTCGTAAGCGTGGGTTAACAAAGGAAAAGACGTCGTTTCGTTATGAAAGTACTGCACCACGGTGGGAAAAATACGGTTACTGGCTCTTGTCACGAGCTCGTATTACAAAATGGAAGTGTGCTGATCGACTGTGGTTTGCTACAAGGTCAAGATAATGCTCAGCAGGAGAGTTTGAATATCGACTTTTCTATCTCTGATCTCAAAGCGGTTGTTCTAACCCATTCTCATATCGATCATGTTGGTCGGCTACCTTGGCTATTGGCTGCAGGTTATAAGGGACCTATCTACTGTACGGAAGCCACCGCTGAGCTCGTACCGCTTATGTTAGAAGATGGATTAAAGCTCCAGTTAGGCATGAGGCGCCATCAAAGGGAAAGCTTGCTCGATTTTATTCGAACGCTTATTCGCCCTTGCTCTTACTCCCAATGGATAGAGATAGAAGAACATACCTATCTTCGCTTTCAACCAGCAGGACACATTTTAGGGTCTGCATATGTTGAGTTTCATTTATCAAACAATGAAGTTGTTGTGTTCTCAGGGGATTTGGGACCTCGTAACACGCCTCTCCTACCTGACCCGGTATCGCCTGAAAAAGCTGACTATTTGTTTATCGAGTCAACATACGGCAATAAAGTTCACGAAGATGTTGAGTCTCGCAGTAGGCGATTGCTTTCTATTATAGAGCATGCACTTCAGGATGGTGGCGTAATTGTTATACCTGCTTTTAGCGTCGGGAGAACTCAAGAGTTACTGTTTGATATAGAACAGCTTATTCATGAGCACGCCTTGCAAGATTCTCTGCCTATTATTCTCGATTCTCCTTTGGCTAAAAAGGTAACTACTACCTATCGGCAATTTAAAAAGCTTTGGGGAGCTGAAGCGAAAGAGCGGCTCGAGCATCACCGACACCCTCTTGCGTTTGATCAATGTATTACCGTCGAAAGCCACACTGACCATTTAAAGCTCGTCAATCGACTCGCGAGCACGGCAGAAGCTGCTATCGTGGTTGCGGCCTCTGGTATGTGTGAAGGTGGACGTGTCGTCAATTATTTAGAAGCATTGCTGCCAGATAAAAGAAATGATGTGTTATTTGCAGGCTATCAAGCAGAAGGGACGTTAGGTCGGCGAATTCAGGATGGAGAAGAGAACATACTGATTGAAGGAAGGCGCGTTAGAGTGGAGGCTCAAGTACATACCATGTCAGGTTACTCTGCACATGCGGATAGGGACGATTTAATACAGTTTGTTTCTGGTATCCCTACTCCTCCGAAAGAAGTTCACCTTATTCATGGTGAACAGGAGTCGAAAAGATCGCTTTATCAACAACTGATAACCCTCGGATATAACTGCGTTATATAGTGAAATGAACAATCATTTAATTTCGAGGCAATATAATATATCGCAAACATAGTTTTTCGAGTTCATTGATATAATTACGTTAAGATTCAAAAACAAGTCATGAACAAGGACTCAGGTTCAAGAAAATTAACAAAGTTATGAGCATGTTCTGGATTCAGGGATATAATTTCTATACGAAATAAATTATAATCGCCGACTTGTAAGCAATTGGCTAGTCGATAACAACTTATTCCATTCCTATGACAGACAGTATGAGCGACACGCTTCAAGAACGAGAAGCTTCTGAATTAACTAAGCATAATTCTATCAGCATAACATCAGCATTGGACGAGTTATCCGCAAGTGAATCAAATGCTTGCCTTTATATCTACTGTCCAAAAGAAGACGAAGCAAAAATTGCTCAAGTACTTAAGAGGCATCCTGAGATTAATGCTCAGGTTAATAACTATTCTCTTAGAGACTTCAAGAGCAAAACGCTTTGCCACTTCAAAAGCTCGCATCTAGATCCTGAACAGCAAGCGTTTCTTGTCGCGGCGACAGAGCTAGGTGCTTGGGTTGAGCCATTAGTGAGCTATTTTGACCGTTCACTCGGATATACTGAAACGGAGCTTTTGCACAGCGGCTACTTCTTACACCAAAAAGCTTTTTCTATCCTTTCTAATCGCAAGAACAGCTGGCAAAAACGCTTCATCGATCTGTTGTTTGTTTTCATGCTGTCATGGGTTGCTATTCCAGTAGGGCTTATTACGGCACTACTCATTAAGCTTGAATCGCCAGGTCCGGTATTCTTTAAACAGCGTCGTACCGGCCAGTATAATGAAGAGTTTGAAGTGATTAAGTTTCGCTCGATGCGAAACGATGCAGAAAAGAACGGAGCCCAATGGGCAACAAAAAATGACGCGCGCGTAACGAAAGTCGGCTGTTTTATTCGTAAAACTCGCATTGATGAGCTCCCTCAGTTAATCAACGTACTAAAGGGAGAGATGTCGATGGTTGGCCCTCGCCCAGAACGTGAAGTGTTCATCTCTGAGTTGGAAAAAGCCATTCCTTACTATCGCTTTCGTCACGCCGTTAAACCTGGGGTCACTGGCCTAGCTCAAGTAAAATATCCTTACGGCGCATCGGTAGAAGACGCTATTTGGAAGCATAAATACGATGTCTACTATATCAAACACCAAAACTGGATGATGGAAGTGAAGATTCTTTTCCTTACAGTCAAAACAGTGTTATTTGGGATGGGGCGTTAACAATGACATCAAAATTTTCCGTTCTTTGCTCTTTGTACCACAAAGAGCAACCTAGTTATTTAGAACAATGCTTTGAGAGTCTAGAGTGGCAAACTTTGGAAGCTAACGAAATTGTTGTTGTTCACGACGGCCCCCTAACGCCAGCTTTGTATCAAGTATTAGAAAAGTGGGAGAAAAGACTTCCTCTAAAACAAGTAAAACTTGAGAAGAACGTTGGCCTAGGAGAAGCGCTAAACAAGGGGTTAGAAGCTTGTAGCTATGACCTTGTAGCACGTGTAGATACTGATGACATTAACCATATTGATCGCTTTGAAAAACAAGTTGCTTATATGGATTCCAATATCGATGTTTTTGCTGCAAGCTGTGACATTAACGAGTTTGAAACTGACCCTAATGAACCGAGCAGAGTAAAAAAAGTACCTCACTCAGATAGTGTTTTAGAGTACAGTCTCAAGAGAAATCCATTAAACCATATGTCTACTATCTTTCGTAAACAGGCAATCGTAGCAGTTGGTAATTACCAACACCATTTGTATATGGAAGATTACTATTTATGGTTGAGATTACAGGCAAATGGTTACAAAATCAGTAACATTTCGGAAGTACTCGTTAGTGCTCGCGTGGGAAATGGTATGCTCGAGCGACGTCGTGGTTGGTCCTATGCGTTGAGCGAACTAAGAATGATGCGAAAAATGTATAATTTAAAGCTCGCGAAGGGTCCCAAAACCGCCCTCTATTTTTCAGCGAGAGCTTTTTCTCGATTGATTCCTGCAACTATACTTTCAAAAACTTACGAAAGATTATTAAGATAGTAATCATCAACGAGCTTACAGGATGGGGCTACCCAAAGCACCATCCTGTTTATATAAATTCTAAAACGCCGAACGCTGATTAATACAAAGTAAATAACAAATAGCTCTAATTAATAATAGAAATACTGTAAAGTAAAGAATCGTACCTAAGAACAAGCCAGGCTTGAGCAACCAAGACAATGATTTCATCCAAAAAACTGTTACTAATGCTGAAGATATAATGTCTCCTCGCCCATAGACAGTCATCTTCCTAAGAAAGCAAAGCAATAATGCTAACAGAACTATAAAGATAGCCCCTCCTATAACACCAAAATATAAAAGTGCGAAGAAATCAAAGTGATCTGTAGGACCACCTGCAATAGTATTGCCTGAATAATGAGCTAATAGTAACTGCTTGCCTATTTCAAATTGTCCTATATCATAACCTGCCAACTTTGACATAAAAGAATAAGACAAAATAGGAGCAAGCATTACTACTAGTATATTATTGACAGAAATTCCTTCATAGACATCATTAGGTAATCCCATATAATACATATCGCCATTTGACAAAATCCTGTCTGTCAACCTTCTAAAGAGCAATTCAAAAATCTCGCCATATTCCAAGTTCATATTTATAGAACTACTAAAATTATAAAATAGAACTACGAAAACAAAAGTAAGTGATAGAAAAATAATCATGACCATGTTCTTGATGGACACACTAAAGTTAGGGTTAAATATTTTCACACTCACAAGCGCAGCAAAAATATAGAATAACAAGTCTGCTTTTGCACCACTAATAATCGCATTAAAGATCATGAACGTTATAAAAATAGCATATAAAAATACTTTCCTAAGTATATTCAATCTAAGACGATAAAGATAAATAGAAATTATACATATGATAGTAAATGTACACATTTCTAATATCCTAACTATTGGCCCTAGACCTCTGTTATCCTCAAATCTATTAGTTTCTGTAAAAAGAGAAAAACCCTTCGTTTTTATAGTAAAGGCAACAAGCAATAAATAGACAAAAATAATGGAGAACACAAATGCTTTTTTCTTGTCAAAACAAAATATCGAAAAAAACTTATAATCACTTGGAGCATAGCTTATTCTACTAAATATATTAATTGATATAAGAAATAGAATGCCGTAAAAGGAAAATATTGAGAACGTATGATCGGATATATGTCCAAATATATATAATAATATTATTACCGAATAGGAGGTGGAATAAGTAAAAGTATAAGTAAATGTAAATGGATCTAGTAAACCATTGATAGAAAGTCTATGAGAAAACAAGTAAAGGACTGCAAAAAGCAGTATAGACATATAAACAAAATAATCAAAATACTCATAAGAGACTTTGAAAAACGCTTCATAATTCATATTACTTTCTTCTCGACCTATTCTTAAGAAAATAAGGCAGATGGAACAGATATGACATTTTAAACCTTACAAGAAAGTAACTAAAGTCGCTTAACTTTAAATCCCTAACCACTCTTAAAAAGTAGACAAACCAAATTTGAGACACAGACTTGACGTATAGTTCTTTAGGACACATATTTTTATATACATCTAAGAACATGGTATACATTTTCTTATAGTCTTTATAGGTATTTTCCTCATGATGATTGTACTTACATATCACTATCTCAGGTTTGAATGAAAAACTAAATTCGGAGTTAAACAGTTTAATGAAAACTGGATAGTCGTCGAACTTTAACCCTAGATTAAATACATTCAAGCTTCTAAGTGCAGCAGACTTAAAAATTGTCGATTGAAGAAGTATTGGGCTTGGGTGGTTATAATATATTTCCAGGCTCCTTCTATCTTTTGGCAAACTAAAAAACGCCTCATGTTTAGCACCGTAAGCGTGTTTTTCATGCCCATCACCAAATACGTTCAACGCACCAAAAATAACAAAGTCTTTTTCTTGATTTTTAGAGATATATTCTATTGCTTCAACAAACCCTTCAGGTATAACTAAATCATCTGATGATATTACATAAAAGTATTCTGTATTGATATCTATTAGGGCAGTATTGAGCGAATCAACCAAGCCTTTATTACTTTTTTTCAATACGGAACTTATATTACTAGTGTTATTTTCACTTACAAATTTAGTGATGATATCTTGAGAGTTGTCTTCTGACGCATCATCTATGATGTAAACTTTCACACCGATATCAATCAATTTATTAAGCCGAACAAACAGGCCGGGCAAATACTTACCATGATTAAATGAAGGGACAACAATTGTTATATTTTCGTACATTTTATTTCCCTACAATTTTTAATGAGAAGAATCGATAACATAAGTAATAGAGTGAAGTTATGAACAGAGGATCGGATAGCGGATAAACAAAAGCCAACAATACAGTTAATATTGAATAATATATATATCTTCCGTTTGTTTTGTTGGACAAAATGAACCTCTGAAAAAAAACCAATTCAAACCGAGATTCAGAGCAACGCTCCAAAAGATTAATGAAAGGAAATAAAAAGACTACTAAAAAGGCATTACTTAACGGTAGAAATGGAACAACAACAGCTGTATACCTCAAATTCACCAAAAAAAAGTGTAGTAGTAAGTTAAATCTACTTCTTATTGAATTGTAAATAAAATACACTAATAAAATCAACAATAAAACGCAAAAAATATAAGTGCTATCAAAGTTTACCAATTCTAATAAATACAACAGCAATCCGACTACTGCGAACCTAAATGCCACTATCTTATATATATTCCGTTCACAATAATGAAGCTCTTTTTTTCCTAATCTTAATGTCGGCTCTTTTTCTTTTTTTATTGTATATACATCATTAAATATGTACCCTAACTCATAAACTGTATATATTAATGAGATGTTGATTATTGAAACTAACAAACCATAATAACCAGAATAACAGAAAGATAGAAATAACAATGGTAATAAGTAAATAAACCCCCAAGAGGCCAATTTAATGCTACTTTTAAACCTTGTGCTGTAAGAATAAAAAAATGGTGCATAAAACTTTATAAACATATGATTCTTCTTATGCCCTTATCTTTCCAAAATTCATAATTTTTCTTTCTACCAGAAGGAACAACTGCGATGAACTCATCACATAGTTCAATGCAACTAGAGTCACTTTTATTATCAGTAACAAACACTAACTCATTTGATACAAGAGACAGTTCATACATTGTATCTTTTTTATTACCAAGAAGGTCTCTTCCTATCGTTCCATCACATATATTCTTACTGCTGAAGTTTAACTCAGAGGAATAGACCCTTTTTGCGCCAACACACTCTCCGATACTTTCAGCAACAGGGTCGACGGTTGCTGACAATAATACAACCTCAAAGCCACTTCTTTTAAATTTATTAAGCAATTCAAATATAGATTCATTTCTATCAATTTTACTTACAAACTCGTTTGCTTTATCCTTAAGCATCTTATCTTTATATCCTTTCAGGCGTTTAATATTATAATATCTAATAATATCAATTGAAAAGACAATATTAAACACCTTGTTGAAAAGCTTAAGCATCATGTAATCTTGAGGAAAAAAGCCACGCCTCTCTGTTATAAACTCTATATATTTATATGTGGTATTGCACTTATACAAGGTATCACATATATCAAATACGGCTATTTTTTTATACTTTTCCATTATTTAAAATTCCATACATTCGCTCTATGAGACAAGAACAGGGTCGCAATATATACTAATCCACCTAATGCAATTTTTATAACTAATGACACATAGTAATTATCTACATAAACAAAAGTTAAGATAGGAACCATCACTATTGATGCAAACAAGAATGGAAATAAGCATTTCAATTGCTCGATGAATTTAACGGTCAAAACCTTAGATGAAAAATAAATTGTAATTATATATGAAATAAATGAAGTAATTAACAATGCCCAGCCCAAATAAATCAAATCATGATGAAGAACACCTAACATTATGCCAGATAAAACAAAGGGCACTTTTAACAAATCAGACTTAAAAAACAAGTCACTACGGCCTAGCGCGTTCATGGCATTTATGTTCACATTGCTTATAGAAGAAAATATTTTTGCTACTGCAAAAAGACTCAGTAATGGCACTATATCCACCCACTCTTCTCCAAGGAATATGTAAGTAAACTCCTTTGTTACAAGAGAGAACCCAATTAGGGTTGGTAATGTGATTAATGCATTAATACTAAGTATTGCAGTAAAATTCTCATTAAATTCATTTTTATTTAACTTAAATTTTGACAAAATCGGAAATGAGACAGCTTGTGTTATTGAAATAATCACACCAGAAAGCATTGTTGTTGTGTTATTAGCTTGCGAAAATACACCGACATTAAAAGAGTTAAAAAACTTACCGATCAATATAATATACGAGTTATTTACTATTGAAGATAACATCCCAGACAAACTCAAATATATACTATATTTAGCTAGGCTTTTTAAAACATCATATGAAAAATCCCAAGTAGGACGCCACTTAGATAACCCCCAACAAACTGCAGTATTAACTAAAGCTTTAGTTATATTAAAGTACACAAAAGCCCAATATGAATAACCAGAGTTTAATAAATATAACGCAATCAAAGAACTAGTAATAGTTGCAACACTATTAGCAATAGCAATTTTATTGTACCTTAGCTCTATCATTAATATAGCTTTAGGAACAACATTGATGGAGTTAAGAATTACGATTAACAGAAGTGAGCGAATTACATCGGTCAGTTCATCTTTATCATAAAACTCAGCTATAGATTCAGCAGAAAAGTACAATACTGTATATATAAATATGGCAAAAAATATTGAAGTCAAGAAAATCGTAGATTTATCAACTTTTGTAATATGATTTCGCTGAACAAGTGATTGTGTCAGACCATAATTAACTAAACTCTCAGAAAGTATGATAAAAACGGCTGCCATTCCAATCAAACCAAAATCAGAAGGACCAATTACTCTACCTATATACAATACAACAACAAAATAAAGAAATTGGTTGATCAACTTATCAAAAACTGTCCATGCCAAGCCATTTTTTAACAATGAATTCACTTTATTACTATCTTACTAGGTTAATTATAAGTAAAGGAAATCTACCCCTTTACTTATACTTAAAAACTACAAATTCTTCTTCTTCCACATTATTTCAGCGAAAGTAAAGTCTTCTGGCCAATCTATATCAATTGAGCTCTCTGCATCCTGTATGTACATCGAAGGCTTTAGTCCAATTCGATCATTTAGCTTTTTGTAGTTTTCTACGCTATTTAAAAAGACTGAGCTATCGATT
>Ga0056111_1000041_pt1 | contig 39908 bp, 44 predicted proteins | sample WorMetloBBELIZE2_FD_83874 | JGI IMG/M metagenome (GOLD analysis project Ga0056111, IMG submission 83874) | Marine gutless worms symbiont microbial communities from Max Planck institute for Marine Microbiology, Germany - Olavius longissimus B... ... | reverse complement strand
CTGTCATGTAAGTTGCTCATATCATTAAGTATTTTCTGGAAAATACTATGATACTCTTTGAGCTTTCGTGAGCAACTTACTTTTGACATTTTTTTAATTATTTCCTAAATGCACCACGGGTTTTATAAAGTATTATGTACACATGCACAACGATATGCATCCTCGCAATGTGTCAACAAAAGAGTCTTTCATTCTGGGCAATGTTCTGCTGGAAGAAAAGCGTTCTATTCCTGCGTCTTTGTATAAAAAAACACTTAAGCTAAAAAAGAATAAAGAAAAAGCGGTATTTGTCCCGGTTCGTTCCATGCAGTATCTGGCAATTATTGACACTGCGGAAATTGTTTTTGTCAATGGACTTAACAAGCGTTTAATTGAGTTTTCATGGAATAATTTTAATTATAAAAAATCAATGAAAATCACTGATCCTGTTGAATACATTCTTAAATTTTATGTGCCCGGCAAAGAGGAGGAAGCAAGGCGTATGCAGCGTGAATTCGAAGTACATGTGGATATTATGCTGTCAAGATTAACGACTCCAGGTTCTGTGGAAATTATAGAATTTACAAACGGATAACTTTACGAAGTCAGAGAAGCAAATAGGGTAGGTAGTTTTTCCGGCAGTCTCTCTACATTATCCACAACCGTGTAGTTGTTCTCGCCAAATATTCTTTTTACATAACTATCGGCATGAGGATCCAGTGTCAGGCAGTAACTAAGTACGCCCTGAGAATATAGCTCTTCTACCGCTTTTTTGGTATCGTGTCTTAGGTGTTGTGGATCACGTTCATCAATATCTGCCGGTTCTCCATCAGTTACCAACAAAATAAGCTTACGTCTTTCCTGCTGTTTTAGCAAATGATGCCCGGCATGTCTTAGTGCCGCACCCATACGAGTCGAAAGCCCGCCTTGCATTCCTGCAAGTCTGGATCTGGCATCATCATCAAAGCCCTGATTAAAATTCTTAAAGCGATAATATTGCACATCATGGCGACCATCAGAGGCAAAACCGTGTATTGCAAATGGATCCCCAATACCGTTAATTGCGGTTGCTACCAGAGTCGCCGCTTCGCGAGTAAGTTGTAATATGGTTTTATCCGACCCTTGCACAGTTTCATTAGTTGACTCTGACAAATCAAGCAGCACTACTACTGCCAAATCACGGGTATTTAACACATTACGCATGGTTATACGCGGGCTGGGCTGCTCGCCCATACGAATTGCGATCATCGCGTCAATCGCAGCATTAATATCTATCTCATCACCATCTTCCATATTGCGTACTCTTTGTACGCCCTCCGGAGTTAAAAGGTCAATAATTTGTTTAATCCGATGGGCGACAGGTTTGTATTCGGTGATAATCTCATTAATATCATCCGGATCGCCTTTGGGCTGAAATCTTTCATATAAGGTTACCCAGTCTGGCCGCGCTAGTTGAATTTGGTAATCCCATTCCTGATAATGAAATGGGTCTGATACAGGTTCTTTACCCCACATATCATTAAAACTGACTTGGCCCTCGGTAAGGTCGTCTTCATAGGGGCGCATGTTATCCGAGCATACCCATACTTCCTGTGCATCATCTCCGGCTAGTTCGCAATCAACTTCATGTGCCATTTCCATGACACTTACCTTTTTGCGTACCTGTCTTTGACTTGCCGGCAAGTACTCGGTGGCATTATCCCAGTCAAATTCTTTAAAGTGCCAAATGATACGATTATCATCGCGGTATGGAATACGGATGCGCTCCAAAATACGCAGGCTTGGTACCGCCTTGCGTTTAGTGAATATATTAAACAGAGCAACCCCCATCTGCCAGGCAAAGTTGGGATCATCCTGTTTTTCTTCTATATCATTATGAAATTTGGCAGCAAACTCATTTAATTCTTCGTCCTCGGAACTAACCTCAGCTTCCAGTAACATCAAGGCCAAATGCTCAAGCAATAACATGGCAGGGTGTTCTGGCTCATCCTCGTGTTCAACCTCAACGATAATATCTTTCCACAGATTTTTAAGGCCGGGAAAATCTTTTACCGCTTTGTATTCGATGCGGGCATCTTCTAAAAAACCGATAAAGAACATCTGCGCCGGGCTAAGTTGCTCGGCGGACATCGAGCGATCGGTATAAACCAAATGCGCTGCCATGTGTGCCGCAGTAGCTCGGTATAACTCAAGTCCACTTACATCTCCATAATCATCCAGAGCGTCCGGCAAATGTAAGATGTTATGTTCTATGTATGGACGAAAATCAGCAAAATCAGCGCCGGTTGGGCGCAAGAAAAAATCTCTGCCCCAAAAAGCTCTTAGGTAGAAATTAAGCTTTCTTTGGGTTTTAACAAATAAAATTCCGCGACGCTCTTTTTGTAATACCGCCTTGCTGTCTTTTGACTTAAGATTAAAATAGGCTACCAGGTTATCGAAATCACGCCGATAGGCTTTAGTACCAAAATTGGCCCAACGCCTGAGCCCGCTTAGTGTCAGTTTGGATAAAAGCTCGTCAATGTGATTTAGCATCGGCCGCACTCCGCGTGAGGCGGTAGATGCAATCTGATGAATTAAGGTTAAATACCCTCTAAAGAGCTGTGCATCACCTAAGTTTCTGGCGGCCGCCGGCATACTGTTAAACAACAGCACAATGACCTCGCCTGAGGTCATGGAAGATAACTTCATTGCTGCACCCAGGCAGTCACCAATAATATCCTCTCCGCATTCTTTCACCACCAACGGCATTTCCTGCAGATAAGTTGCAACTAAATCCTTGCCCTTGCCAAGATGACACAAGGTTTTGGCGCCATCCATATACGCTTCAAGTGCTGAGGGCGACATAATGCGTGCCGCCTCATGGAAGGTGCCTTCCAGAATATCAACTATTTCCGGCGAGGCTTCTCGCAGGAAATCTGCGTAATCTTCAAGCTTAACTGACATAAGCTTAAAACCTTAATTTTAGTTAAAAAAGGTTTGCACCGATGCTGCCAGGGTGTCGCGCATATCCGGGTCATCGGTAAGTGGAGTTACCATAGTCATTATGCACGCGGCTTCCGGGTCAACTCCTTTAGATATTAACTGACCTGCATATACCAATAACCTGGTAGAAATACCTTCGTCCAGCCCATGGCCTTTCAAGTTTCTGGCACGATGGGCAATATGTACCAGTTTGCCGGCGGTATCCGTATCTACTCCAGATTCTTTGGCGACAATCTGAATTTCAAGTTTTTCTTCCGGATAGTCGAAATCCATACCGCCGAAGCGTTGTTTGGTGGACTGTTTTAGGTCTTTCATAAGGCTTTGATAACCTGGGTTGTATGAAATCACCAATTGGAAGTCTGCATGAGCTTCAATCAATTCACCTTTTTTATCTAACGGCAGAGTGCGGCGATGGTCAGTCAGAGGGTGGATAACTACAGTAGTGTCCTGTCTGGCTTCGACAATTTCATCCAGATAACAAACAGCCCCAATTCTGGCAGCAGTAGTCAACGGACCGTCCTGCCATTTGGTACCGTCTTTATCCAGTAAAAATCTTCCTACTAGATCAGAAGCCGTCATGTCCTCGTTACAGGCCACGGTAATCAGAGGCTTTTTTAATTTCCATGCCATATGCTCAACAAAACGTGACTTGCCGCAGCCGGTAGGCCCTTTGAGCATCATTGGCATTTTTACATTGTAGGCAGCTTCGTACAAGGAGATTTCATTGCCAACCTCCTCATAGTAAGGTTCGTCCTTAATAATATACTCATTTGGGTCAACTTTAGTAATATCTGACATATCAACACCTTTAATTAATATTCATCATCTGTTTCAAATTCACCAGACCAACCAGTAGCTTTAGCTTTGGCCATTGCTTCCTGATATATTTTCTGGTGGCGCTTTTTTAAATCTTCCGGCAAATTACTGACCATGCAGCCATATTTGTCCCACTCGGCATTGACCTTATCCATTAAAGAATCAATCCCGGCTAGACTCCAGTTCTCACAAGTTTCGGTTTCTGGAATCAAACCAAAAACCCAGGCATCCCTGATGATTTTACCAATAGTTGTCATGCCGCCATTGATTTCATTATCAATGCCTACATATCTATCTGGTTTTGCCATAGTAGTTAAACCTGGCCCAAAGGCCAGGTTACTCATATCAGTTAGACTGAAACTCCGCGATAAACCACCATCGCCGCACCGGCTGATTGGGCAAAGTTGTCAAACCCTAACAAACGAATATGATTATCAGGGTGGGCAGCTTTGCAATTTTCCAGCTCGGCCAAAATGGTATCTACATTAGTTTCACCAAACATTGGCAGCTTCCACATATACCAGTAGTTGCTACGGGCGTTTTCTGGTTCTGTATGCTCAATGCCTGGATTCCAGCCCTTGTCCACGATGTACTGGACCTGGGCACGAACAGATTCCTCACTTAAGGGCGGTAAATAAGAGAAAGTCTCGTATTTACGGCTTTGCTCGGCATCGCTCAAGCTTGAGTTATAGTCTTGAATATCACTCATAGTATACTCCTTAAAATATTAAATAAACCTAGCGCTACTTATGAGCAACGTCTAGCTTGTCAACGGTATCAAATTCAAACTTGATTTCTTTCCATGTTTCCATAGCGGCGCCAAGTTCCGGACTATGCTTTGCAGCATTAGTAAGAATATCTTTGCCTTCTTTTTCAAGTTCGCGACCCATATTACGCGCCTCAACACAAGCTTCAACCGCAACACGGTTAGCAGCAGCGCCAGCAGCATTACCCCATGGATGACCAAGGGTGCCACCACCAAACTGTAGTACTGAGTCATCGCCGAAGATGCTAACCAATGCCGGCATATGCCATACGTGAATACCGCCAGAAGCAACAGGTAGCACGCCTGGCATTGCGCCCCAGTTCTGATCAAAGAAAATGCCACGAGAACGATCTTCTTTAATGTAGCTATCACGCATAATGTCAATCCAGCCAAGAGTTGCGTCACGGTCGCCTTCAAGTTTACCAACAACCGTACCTGAGTGTAAGTGATCACCACCGGACAAACGCAAGATCTTGGTAAGAACACGGAAGTGAATACCATGATGCGGGTTACGATCAAGTACTGCGTGCATCGCACGGTGAATGTGCAGCAACATGCCGTTATCACGACACCATTGCGCCAATTGCGTGTTAGCCGCCCAGCCACCTGTCAGGTAGTCATGCATTATGATAGGAGCGCCGATTTCCTTGGCGTATTCAGCACGCTTCATCATTTCATCAGAAGTAGGCGCAGTAACATTTAGGTAATGACCTTTACGCTCACCAGTTTCAGCTTCAGCTTTTAAGATAGCTTCCATTACGAAATCAAAACGGTGCTTCCAACGCATGAATGGCTGTGAGTTAACATTCTCGTCATCCTTGGTAAAGTCTAAACCGCCACGTAAGCCTTCATAACAGGCACGTCCGTAGTTTTTGGCAGATAGACCTAGCTTTGGCTTAATAGTACAACCCAATAATGGACGACCATATTTATTAAGTATGTCACGTTCAACCTGGATACCTTGCGGTGGTCCATTACAGGTCATAACGTAAGCAACCGGGAAGCGGATGTCTTCCAGGCGCAACGCACGAACTGCTTTAAAACCGAATACGTTACCAACCAAAGAGGTCATAACGTTTACAACTGAGCCTTCCTCAAATAGATCAATAGGATAGGCAATAAACGCATAGAAGCAGGTGTCATCACCAGGAACATCTTCAATTGCGTAGGCACGGCCCTTATAGTAGTCAAGGTCGGTCAACAAATCTGTCCACACGGTAGTCCAGGTGCCGGTTGAAGATTCTGCGGCAACTGCAGCTGCTGCTTCTTCTCTGGGCACACCGTCTTGTGGTGTGATTTTAAATACAGCCAGAATATCCGTATCAAGCGGGGTATATTCAGGCATCCAATAAGTTTCGCGGTATTCTTTCACACCGGCGTCATAAACTTTAGCCATATAAGGTCTCCCTTTTAGTTAAAAAAATAGTGCGTATGATAATAGCAAGACAAAATATAATGTAAAATTAAAGTTATCATAAAATTATATATATATTTATTTATGTTTAAGCCAACATTCAGACAGTTGCAGGTTTTCCAATCAGTAGCTGATAATTCCAGTATTTCTAAAGCAGCTCAATTTCTGCACTTAAGTCAACCTACGGTTTCTATTCAGATAAAGCAGCTGGAGCAGCAGGCTGGTCTTAAATTGTTTGAAAATATAGGCAGGGGGCTTAAATTAACCTATCCTGGCAAGGTGTTGCTGGAATCAGCCCGCAAGATTAGACTTGAGCTTGCAGAAGCAGAACAAAAGATTGAAGATTTAAAGGGTCTTAAAACCGGACATCTGGAATTGGCAGTAGTGACTACCGCTAATGCTTTTTCTACAAAACTGTTGGCGCAATTTTTAAAAATTCACCCTGGAGCAACTTTCTCACTTACGGTAGCTAACAGACAAGAGCTGATTACAATGGCTAACCAGGGGCAAAGCGATTTGATTATCATGGGGCTGCCGCCCGAAGGTCTGGAAATTAAAGCCGAGAAATTTGTCGAAAATCCTTTGGTAATAATAGCTCACAAGGAACACCAGTTGGTTGCTGAAAAAAATATTCCGTTTGCTAGTTTGCTGCACGAATCTTTTGTGCTGCGAGAGCCTAGTTCAGGAACTCGTCACGCGCTTGATCGCCTATTCCGAGCAGAGGATGCCAAACTTACAGCCAAACTGGAATTTTCAAGTTCAGAAGCTATTAAACAGGCGGTACAGGCCGGGTTAGGTCTGGCGCTGGTAGCAAGGCATACCATAAAAATGGAACTTGCCAGTGGAGCGGTAAAAATTCTTGATATAGAAAATATGCCGCTGATCAGATACTGGCATCTGGTAGTGCCACGTGGAAAGAATTTGTCCCCAATGGCGCAAAGGTTTAAGGAATTTGTGTTGGAAGAAGCGCCAGATTTGTTGTGATTATTTGCCTATATTTCGGCCATAAGACGCAATAACTGTTATCCGATAATCAAGTCTTTTGTCCAATTGCGAGCACAAAATCTCTTATCCTGAATATATATGCCTTCAAAGCAAATGCTAATATAACTCCCAGGGAATTGGCAATAACATCAAGCAGACTCGGGTATCTTCCAGGAACCAGGCTTTGCAATAATTCTAGTATTATGCCCAGTGTAAAAATTCCGATAGCGTATTTGTAGGCGGTTTTTTTATCATATGAGATACACAAAAACCAAAAACCCAAAAAGCCGTAAGCCAGAAAATGTTGGGCTTTATCCCATAAATTTATCGGCATGGGAGTTGCGGTGGTAAGTGACAGATATGCAATCAGGCTAACCCAAATTAATCCTAAATAAAACCAGATCTGATTAAATGCTTTCAAGGTAAACAACTGCTAACAAAGCTATTCCCAGGATGATTCTATACAACACAAAAGGCAGCATACCTATTTTGTCTATAATCTTCAGGAAAAAATGAATACATAATGAAGCTACTACAGCCGCCACAGTAGCTGCCACAAAAATATCATGCCAGTTGGCAATGGCAGGTTCGCGCAGAAGCTTGTATATCTCGTAAGCTCCAGCCAGGAAAATCACCGGAATTGCCAGTAAAAACGAGAATCTTGCACTAGCCTTGCGACTAAGCCCTAACATCAAGCCTGCGGTCATGGTAATGCCAGAGCGGGAAGTGCCGGGGATCAGAGCCAGAATTTGCGCCAGGCCTATGTAGATGGCATCTTTAAAATTAATACTTTTATCATGCCTTTGCTTGCTGCCCGTTATATCGGCAAAATACAGTAACAGACCAAAGCCAATTGAAGTTATGGCTATAACCACAGACGAGCGTAAATTGTTTTCTATAAAATCTGCCAGCAAAATGCCAGCCAGTCCAACCGGTATTGTTGCGATAAGCAGCATGTAGAATCTTTTCGAATCTTGGGTGTGAGTTTTGTTAAAGATTGAAAGTACTCCATCACGGCTTATGTTTAATATATCTTGCCTGAAATAAAACACGACAGCTGCCAAAGTTCCCACATGCGTGGCCACATCCAGCGCTAGGCCTTGATCCTGCCAGCCGGTTACCACAGGAACCAACACTAAATGACCGGAACTTGAAATAGGTAAAAATTCAGTAAGCCCCTGAATGATTGCCAGGGTAATTGTTTGGATAATGTCCATGGGAGCATGATTTTACTTTATTTAATTGATACCAACTGAAAATCGGGAGGCTCGATATTTTTGCACAATCCCAAAACCTTTACAACTTCACCCATTTGCTCCGGCCTGACCAGAGTTTGAATTTCTTTGGATATTTTTGCTCTTTTGACAATACTTGCAGAATCTTCAACCAGCTCAGTGATACCGCCATAAAGCAAAAATTCTGCTTGAGATACAAATATGTAGGCGTCAACCAATTTGGCAATTTGGCTAAAGTTTATATGTGCGCTTATATCACACAGTCCCGGGAACAAGAAAGGGTCTTCATGCTGGTGATGCCGGTAAAAGCATTTTAAGGTGCCGGTCTTACGTGCCGGATGATAATACTCAAAATCCTCATAACCATAATCTATCAGCAGTACCAAACCCTGGTGTAAAGATTGCAAAACTGTGTTAACCCAGGGCACAACCAGCTCCGAATACTCTGAGATATAACCATCAGGATATTCGGACAAATGATAGGGCAAATCCAGAACAATCTCTTTGCCCTTGCGCCAATTAAAGGAATCTGTTACCAAAATCTCATAGATCTTTTGATGCTCTATGACAAAACGCTTAACCGGCATCGCATCCATTACTTCATTAGCCAGAACCACACCATTTGTTTTTTGTGGCAGTTTGTTTATCCACTTTACTTTTGCGCTGTAGCCAGGGTAGCAGTTTGCCAAAGTTTCATTTTGTAAATTTTGCAAGTGTTTGCTGGTTTCCAAAATAAGATATTTATCAATGTTTATCCCCATCTTGTCAAACTCAGACAATATAAACGCGGCCAGACGGCCAGAACCTGCGCCGAACTCGACAATACATGGATTTTTGATTTTTTTTATTACTGACGCAATTTGTCTTGCCGTGACTTTTGAGAATAAATCAGAAATTTCCGGTGCCGTAACAAAATCACCGGATTTGCCAAAACTTATAGTAGGCGAATTATAATAACCAAGTTCAGGGGTATATAATGCCATATGCATGTAATCGCTAAAGCACATGCCGTTGTCTTTGGTATTTATGGTTTGCTGAATTATGTCCCTTAGCTTATTGGAACGGGCAAGAGCAGAGGGAGCAGGTTGGGGAAGGCTGGGCATAAAGCTGAAACTGGGTATTGTAACGTCTAAATATTACAAGGATTTTAATTGCTTGAGAAAAAAGTCACACTAATAACCGGCGCTACCAGACGGCTCGGAGCCGAGATTTCCAGGGTCTTGCATGCTGCCGACATAAACATAATCGTCCATTATAGAAGTTCGAGGCAAAATGCGCTTAATTTAAAGCAAGAACTTGAAAGCGCCAGGCCCGCTTCGGTTGAGCTGATCAAGGCAGATCTTAAAGATATTAAAAATACGCAGAATCTATTGCAACAAGCAGCAGGAATTTGGGGCAGGCTAGATGTTCTGGTCAACAATGCTTCAAATTTTTACCCTACGCCAATAGGTAAAATCAAGGCAAGTGATTGGGATGATTTGTTAACTGTAAATCTACAGGCCCCGTTATTTTTGGCGCAAGCGGCTCACAAATATTTGCAAAAAACTTCTGGAGTTATTGTCAATATTACCGATATTTACGGTCTTAGCCCGCTTGCAAATCATACCGTTTATTCAATAACAAAATCCGGGTTAATTATGTTAACCAAATCTTTGGCTCACGAACTTGGTCCTGAAGTTAGAGTTAATGCTGTGGCACCAGGGGCGATTTTATGGCCTGAGCATGGTTTGAGTGATAAAGCCAAACAGGATATTTTGCAAGATACCCCCCTAAAGCGTGTTGGTTCTCCTGCAGATATTGCTAAAGCGGTCAGATATTTGGTGCAAGATGCGATTTATACTACAGGACAGGTTCTGGCAGTTGATGGCGGTCGGACTATTTAAAATTTTGTGCGTTTAGTCTTCCAAGCCCCGCGGCAATCTGGGCCCCAAGCAGAAAAAAACTCCAGGATAAAAAAATCCAGATTAAAAATATTGGCAGAGCGGCAAGTGTGCCGTACATTACCTCATAGATGTTGAATTTGGCAACATAAAGGACAAAGCCTTTTTTGGCTAATTGGAAAAATAAAGATGTGATAATCCCACCGGCCATGGCATGGAGAAATTTCACCTTGCAATTTGGCATCAAGACATAAGCTAAAATAAAAGCTGTGGTTTCAAAAGCAAATGGCAAAATTTTAATTACAGCAGAGTCAAGACCGCCATAAGAAGTTAAAGACAGACCGGCGCCCAGCAACAAAGGCCCTAAAGTAATCATGGTCCAATAGGTTAATATTCGCTGGCCAATAGTGCGACCTTTATGCACTTGCCAGATTTTGTTTAGGCTGTCTTCTATGGTAGCCAGCATTATAAGGGCAGTAACTAACAAAAATATAAGACCAACTACAGTTAACCTGCCAGCCTTACCAACAAAATTATCAATATTTTCCTTGACTACGTCACTTGAGGCTGGCACCAAATTGTCATACACAAAGCTCTGTAGTTGCTCGGACCAGCCGGAAAATACCGGAAATAGTGAAAAGGTTGATAACACTACGGTTGCCAGGGGCACTAAAGCCAGCAAGGAGACATAAGACAAAGCAGCTGCCATATGCATGGTATTTTCCGTAAATATTTCCCACAAGGCAGCTTTAAACAGTGCCCATATTTCAGATATATTACGGTTTATTTTTTCAAATCGCGTTGACATCTGTGGCCATACTACAGCAAAAATCACTAGGTGTTTATGAATTGCTCTCAATACTCGCTGTAATTAAGTTAATTTGTTTAGGGCAAGGATATAAAATGCGCTGGCGTAACCGGCGAAAAAGTTCGAATATTGAAAACAGAATGTAATACTTTTGCCTCTAACAGGTTATAATTCGCAGCTTTATTTGTTTCAGGAAACAGAAAATGCCTATATATGAGTATCAATGTAAAGCATGTGGATATGAGTTTGAAAAAATTCAGAAAATCAGTGATGCCAGGCTTGTTGAATGCCCTCAATGTGGTAAGGAAGAACTAAAAAAACTGGTTTCAGCATCAGGTTTCAGACTCAAAGGTAGCGGCTGGTACGAAAGCGATTTCAAGTCAAACGGAAAAAAAGCTAATGAGCAAGCGCCAATCCCAGCCTGTGCCGCAGGCGCTTGCAAAGCTTGTCCGGCAGATTAATAATTTAAGTGAGCGGCATGCGTAGCCACTTATGTGGTGCCATGAATATGGATTTAGCCGGTCAGGAGGTTGTCTTGTCTGGCTGGGTAAATCGCAGACGCGATCATGGCGGGGTTATATTTATTGATTTACGTGATCATTCGGGCATCGCCCAGATAGTATTTAACCCTGCAGACAAGGACTCTTTTGCGGTGGCAGAAAAGGTAAGAACCGAATATGTCTTGACAGTTAAAGGTCAGGTTGCAAAACGCCCTGAGGGTACGCAAAATCCTGACATGCCTACAGGAGAGGTAGAGATACTTTCAGCCAGCGTCAAGTTGTTAAATACCGCAAAAACCCCTCCTTTTATGCTGGATGATGCCAAGATAAACGAGGACAATCGATTAAAATTTCGTTATATAGATTTGCGGCGTGAGACCATGCAAAACCACATCCGTCTGCGTGCAAAAATTAGCCAAAACCTCAGGTCTTATCTGGATGCTAACGGCTTTTTGGATATTGAAACCCCTATATTAACCAGAGCCACTCCAGAAGGTGCCAGGGATTATCTGGTGCCTAGCCGTACCCATCAGACCAAGTTTTTTGCTCTGCCGCAATCGCCACAATTATTCAAGCAGCTATTAATGATGTCAGGTTTTGATAAATATTATCAAATAGCACGTTGTTTTCGTGATGAAGATTTAAGAGCGGATCGCCAGCCGGAATTTACCCAGCTGGATATAGAAGCATCATTTGTTGATGAGAATGAAGTTATGGCGCAAATGGAAAATATGCTCCGTCTTTTATTCAAGAGTGTTTTACAAGTAAAGCTGCCAAATCCCGTGCCAAGAATCAGCTATAGTGAAGCCTTACGTAAATACGGATCTGATCGGCCGGATCTAAGAATTTATCTTGAACTAATTGACATTGCAGATCTTATGCAGGATGTTGAGTTTAAGGTGTTCTCAGGGCCGGCCCGAGATCCTTCAAGCCGGGTCGTGGCACTTAATGTGCCAGGCGGTAGTGCTTTGTCCAGAAAGCAGATAGATAATTACATCAAATTTGTTGGGATCTATGGCGCCAAGGGTCTTGCCTACATCAAAATTAATGACCTTGAAAACGGAATAGATGGTTTGCAATCGCCAATTTTAAGATTTTTACCGGATGATGCGGTTTTGGAAATTATTAACAGGACGGTGGCTAAAACTGGGGATTTGATATTTTTTGGCGCAGACAAGGCCAATATTGTAAACGAGGCTTTAGGCGCTCTGCGGATAAAGTTGGGCGAAGATTTAAATGTAATAAAGGATGGTTGGTATCCGGTTTGGGTTGTGGATTTTCCCATGTTTGAGCGTGATGTGAAAACTGACAAATTAAGTGCCTTGCACCATCCGTTTACTGCGCCGTTAGAATCTGATATCGAACTTTTAACGGAGGATCCTGCAAGCTGCATGTCAAGAGCTTATGATTTAGTGCTAAACGGTAATGAAATAGGCGGGGGGTCAATAAGAATTCATGATCATGACTTGCAGGTTAAGGTTTTGCAAATTCTTGGGATAGACAAATCTGAGGCCAGAGATAAATTCGGGTTTTTGCTTGAGGCTTTAAAATACGGCTGTCCGCCACATGGCGGCATGGCCTTTGGCCTGGACAGGCTGGTGATGTTAATGGCAGGGGCAAATACTATCAGGGATGTGATGGCTTTTCCTAAAACCCAAACTGCTAATTGTTTGTTAACTGCTGCGCCGGATACCGTACAAGCTGAGCAATTACGAGAACTGGGAATAAAAGTGCTTGAGGTTGCGCAAAGTTAGATAATATGGCAGGGCATAGTAAATGGCATAACATTCAACACCGTAAAAAGGCTCAGGATGCTAAGCGCGGCAAGATTTTTACCAAACTGATTCGTGAGATTACGGTGGCAGCAAAAATAAGTGGCGGGGATGTTGATGCCAATCCCAGACTTCGAAGTGCGGTAGATAAAGCACTTGGCGCCAATATGACTCGCGACGCTATAGAGCGGGCAGTTAAAAGAGGATCTGGTACTGCAGCAGGTGATAATTTTGTGGAAATACGTTATGAAGGTTATGGTCCTGGCGGGGTTGCGGTTATGGTGGATTGCTTAACTGACAACAAAAACCGTACGGTATCGGGGGTGCGTCATGCCTTTACCAAACATGGTGGAAACCTTGGTACTGATGGTTCTGTATCGTATCTTTTCTCTCAGCTTGGAGTTTTACAATATGCACCCGGTGCTAATGAAGATGCCATAATGGAGGCAGCACTTGAATCCGGAGCAGAAGATGTACAGACTGAAGATGATAGTTCTATCGAGGTGATAACCGGGGTGGATGATTATCTCCAGGTCAAGCAGGCAATGATTGATGCCGGTCTGCCGCCGGCCCATGCGGAACTTACGCAAAGAGCGTCTACCAGTGTTGAACTTGCCGGTGACAGCGCAGAAAAACTTTTAAAGCTGGTGGATGTTCTGGAAGACCTGGATGATGTGCAAAATGTTTACAGCAATGCTGAAATATCCGCTGAGGTTCTGTCTGCGTTATACTCTACTTGATGAAAAGGGTTATCGGCATAGATCCGGGCTCCAGGATTACCGGTCTTGGTATTATCGATGTTGCTGGCGGTGAATTATCTGTAATTGAATATGGTACTATCAAAACCGGAGTCAAAGATATTCCAAATCGACTTAAAACCATATTTGTGGAGCTTGATGCGCTAATAAAGCAGCACCGACCATCCGAATTTGCTATTGAAAGAGTATTTGTAAATAAAAATATAGATTCGGCGTTAAAACTTGGACAAGCGCGTGGCGCCGCGATTGTATCTGCGGCAGTGAATTCAGTTCCGGTATTTGAGTATTCGGCAAATGAGATTAAAAAGGCGGTGGTAGGGCGCGGTCATGCCAGTAAAGAGCAAATTCAAATTATGACTTTGAAATTATTAGGTCTTGATAAAATTCCGGATTCTGATGCGGCCGATGCATTAGCTTGTGCCATATGCCATATCAATACCAGGCAAGTTTTATCTTACATTAAAAGTTCATGATAGCAAGACTGCGAGGTAAGATTTTGGAGTTACAGCCGCCTTTTTTATTATTGGAGGTAAATGGAGTAGGTTATGAGGTTGAGGCGCCTTTATCTACAATATTTAATTTGCCGCCGGTTGGAGAAGAGGTCACATTGCACATTAGTATGATAGTTAGAGATGATGCGCATTTATTATTCGGGTTTAGTTCGCCAACCGAGAAAAAAATGTTTCAAACCTTAATTAAAATAACCGGGGTTGGCGCCAAAATGGTTTTGGCTATTTTGTCCGGAATGAGTGTTGAAGAATTTGTCAGCGCAATTCGTAACAAGGATGTAAACCAATTGGTAAGATTGCCCGGGGTAGGTCAAAAAACCGCGCAAAGACTTATAGTGGAAATGCAGGATAGACTAAAGGAAATAAATTTGGACGTTACTTTACCAGGCAAGTCGGTTAGTGCCAACGATCTGGCGGAGCAGGCAACTCAGGCTTTAGTTGCTCTTGGCTATAAAGCTGCTGATGCCAGAAATAAAATTCTTGCAATACAACTGGATAATAAATCTTTGGAAGAAATAATAACCCAGGCGTTAAAAGGGTCTTAAATGCAGGAAGAAGACAGATTTATTTCAGCTAAAAAAAGCGCGGATGATGCCAAAATCGATCGGGCAATCAGACCCAGAACCCTAGATGAATATATTGGCCAGAAATCGGTTTGCGCTAAAATGCAAATTTTTATCCAGGCTGCGAGGCAACGCTCCGAGGCATTGGATCATGTTTTGATATTTGGGCCTCCAGGATTGGGTAAAACTACTTTGGCGCATATTATAGCCACCGAAATGCAGGTAAATCTGCGGCAGACTTCAGGTCCGGTATTGGAAAAGTCCGGAGATCTGGCCGCGATTCTGACCAATCTTGAAGCAGGGGATGTTTTGTTTATAGATGAAATACATAGACTATCACCGGTAGTTGAGGAAGTGTTATATCCGGCTATGGAAGATTATCAGCTGGATATAATGATAGGCGAGGGGCCTGCTGCCAGATCAATTAAGATTGACTTGCCGGAGTTTACCCTGGTTGGCGCAACCACTAGAGCCGGGCTTTTAACCTTGCCCTTAAGGGATCGGTTTGGTATAGTTGAGCGTTTGGAATTTTATTCTGTCAATGAGCTGCAAACTATTATTAATCGTTCAGCTAAAATTTTGAACCTTGATGTTGATGAGGCAGGGGCTGAAGAGATTGCCAAACGCTCACGCGGCACACCAAGAATTGCTAACCGTCTGCTGCGGCGGGTACGGGATTTTGCTGAAGTAAAGCATGATGGAACTATTAGCTGCAATATTGCCACTGAGGCTCTTAATTTGTTAAATGTGGATGCTAAAGGGTTTGATCTTATGGATCGCAAATTATTAACAACAATAATGGAGAAATTTGCTGGCGGTCCGGTCGGTCTTGATTCTTTGGCGGCAGCTTTAGGAGAAGAGCGCGGGACGATTGAGGATATAATTGAGCCTTATCTAATTCAGGAAGGCTTTATGCTTAGAACCCCAAGGGGTAGAGTGGCAACCAAAAGTTCTTATTTACATTTTGGCTTGGAGCCAACTGGAAAAGATCAGGATTTATTTTAACAATGGCTGAAAAAAAAGAAGAGGTGGTGCCGAAAATAATTTCAAAGGATGATATTGAAACTATCCAGGACTTAAAGGCATTGGAAACTGAAATTCAGTTTGATATGTTTAAGTTTCTTGGCAATAGCCCATATCTTGATATTCCATGGGTTAAGGCGCTTATCGTTATGTCGGTTTGCCTGCTGATAGCATACTTTGTTAGGTTGCTGTTATTTATGGTAGCAAAGAGCATAACTGGAAGAACCAAGAGTAATTTTGACAACCAGATTGTACAAAAACTAAAAAATCCGATATTTATCACTATCATGTTTGTCGGTATATTTGTATCGTCACTGGCGTTGAATTTCTCTGACGAAACTTTGGTACTGATCCGCAAACTGCTGTATACGTTTACTTTGTTAATATGGATGGTCGTGGCAATCAGGATCAGTAAACTGATACTGAGCAACATAGCATATTCTTCTGCCAGAAAGAAGTTAATTTCCCAGCAGACCTTGCCGCTATTTTTAAATTTCTCGGGAGTATTAATCATAATTATTTTTATTTATATGATTATGTCGCTCTGGAATGTAAACATGACCGCGTTTTTGGCTTCAGCGGGCGTCATGGGTGTGGCCATTGGTTTTGCAGCCAAAGACACTTTGGCTAATCTTATTTCAGGAGTTTTAATTCTGGCGGATCAACCATACAGGATTGGCGACTTTGTGGTTTTGGAATCTGGCGAACGCGGTGAAATTACTCACATAGGAATCCGCAGCACCCGTATGCGAACCAGGGATGATGTGGAAGTTACCGTGCCTAATTCAATTATGGGTAATACCACGATAACCAACGAATCAGGTGGACCGTACGAAAAATTCAGAATAAGATTGCCGATTGGAGTTGCCTATGGTACCGAGCTTAATAGAGTAAGAGAGAAACTAATTGAGGTCGCCGAGGCTAATGATAATGTCTGTGAAGATCCGGAGCCGCGGGTGAGGATCAGAAGTTTTGGCGCATCCAGTCTTGATTTTGAGCTGTTATGCTGGGTGCCGGCTCCCATTTTACGCGGCAAAGTTTTAGATGAACTGCACGAAAGTGTCTATGTTGAGTTCAAGCGTGCAGGGCTAGAGATTCCGTTTCAACAGCTTGATTTGCATATTAAAGAGAAAATAGAATGAACTTTGACATTACACCTGCTTAAATAGATGGTGGGTTTTAATCTTGCCCTTACTGTTGCCGTCCTTTGGAAGGTGTTTAGTTAGTCGCCCTGAAGAATCACGTAATTATTAGCCTTTGCGACTTTAGTTTGAAAACCGAATAGGCTGCCAAATCTCATCTGTTTTATCTTATGTAACAACTGCGTCCGGTTCATATACGCCCTATAAACAGGCTAATATAAATCAGGACACTTTGCGTGTTACTAACAACCTATGAAAAAAGACTTGCAAAAAAAAAAAAAAAATATAGAATTGAAATTGTTTTTCACAGGAGCCAAAATATGTTGAAGAAATGGGAAAAACCGGAATTAGTAAATATAAATACCGTTGAGGCGGGAAAGAATACGAACGCAACCGCGGAAGGAGCGCTAAAATTCATCGTATCACGCATGGATGTGCATATAACTAGGGACGCAAAAACATCAGAGACTACACATGGAGACATACTCGCAAACGGCAGGCACTTTGTAATACACTTGCAAACCACGAAACAAGCAAGCGACCCAGCAGGTCGCTCTTTTTATACAATCATGTTTATCACCAATTACCAAAATAAATCAAGCGGGCCATCATAAAACGCATTACACTGATCACACAACTGAGTCGCTCCTAACCAACCGCACTGTTCCTAAAGCCGAGGCGGTTTCGGTTTTGGGAATTCACGGAATTCTAAGGAGATAAGTATTGTGTCCCCGGAATTCCTAGAGATTCCGTTTCAACAGCTTGATTTGCATATTAAAGAGAAAATAGAATGAACTTTGACATTACACCTGCTTAAATAGATGGTGGGTTTTAATCCTGCCCTTACTGTTGCCGTCCTTTGGAAGGTGTTTAGTTAGTCGCCCCTGAAGAATCACGCAATTATTAGCCTTTGCGACTTTAGTTTGAAAACCGAATAGGCTGCCAAATCTCATCTGTTTTATCTTATGTAACAACTGCGTCCGGTTCATATACGCCCCGTAAACAGGCTAATATAAATCAGGACAGATTACGTGTTACAAATGCGGACAGATTACATGTTACTAACAAGCATGCGGTTTGGTGTTGAGGTAAGCATCAATAGTATGCCTGCAAGTTCAAACGCGCTTATAATAATCTCTTTATCCGTTTATATTTTTCAGGTCCGTCTATGTAGGGAATCATTACAACATCCGCCTCAAGGCTGGATTGTAAATATTTATAATCTTGCAGGCTTATTGGCATTTTGTCAGTTTGGTTTAAATATACTTTACTAATTTTGAGTTTTCTGCTTGTGATAGCTTCAAATGTCAGCATAGTTTGGTTAATACAGCCTAGTTTATAATGTACGACCAATACTACCGGCAGAGCTAGAGCCATGGCCAGAGCGGCATTGGTGGTATTTTCCCCGATAGGCGACAACCAGCCGCCGGCGCCTTCAATAACGGCGTATTCATCCTTCTTAACTTTGCAGGCTGTTGTCAGTTTATCAAGGTCAAGTTTAATTCCTTGTTCTGCCGCTTCATAGATAGGCGCCAGCGGTTGCTCAAACGCATATGGGCAAATAGTATCCAGGGGTTCTTCACTGTTGCTTGCAAGTTTTAACTTATTTGCATCATGAGCGAATATTTTTTTATCTTTAATACTGCAGCCTGACTCTACCGGCTTGCGCGGCGCAACCTTTGTGCCATTATCAACAAGCCTGGAGGCGATGGCACAAGCAATTTGGGTTTTGCCGACATCAGTATTGCTGCCGGTAACGAATAAACCGTCCATTATCCGGTTATTATATTATGCGCTTCTTGATATTTTGCGGCGGTACTAGTTACCACATCCTCCGGTAATTCAGGTCCGGGGGCTGTTTTGTCCCAATCCAGGGTATCCAGATAATCCCGCACGTACTGCTTGTCAAAGCTGGGAGGATTTTGCCCGCGAGCGTATTTATCTGCTGGCCAAAACCTGGACGAGTCTGGAGTTAGAACTTCATCAATTAGCACTAGATCTCCATTTTTATCAGTGCCGAATTCAAACTTGGTATCGGCGATAATAATACCCTTTTTAAGGGCATAATCAGCAGATTGGGTATAAAGCTCCAGGCTGGTTTTTTGCACCAGCTCGGCCATATTACGACCTAAAAGGTTAACCGTGTGCTCAAAATCAACATTTTCATCATGCGCGCCGACTTCAGCCTTGGTTGAAGGGGTGTATAGCGCCCGCGCAAATTTATCGGCAAGCTTAAGACCGGGTTTTAATTTAATCCCGCAAATTTGCCCGGTTTTATTGTAGTCTTTCCAACCGGAGCCGATAATATAACCACGTACTATGGCCTCTATTGGCAGGGGTTGCATTTTTTTCACGACAATGGCATGATTTTTTATCAGAGCGTAAGTTGGTCTGTCTTTTACCACCTCCGGCAATGGTATGTCGCTTAAATGATTTTTGCTCAAGTTTTTAGTTTTTTTAAACCAGAAATTTGATATGCTCGTCAAAACTGCGCCTTTACCTGGAATCGGCGTTGGCAAGACCACGTCAAAGGCTGAAATTCTATCCGTAGTGACTATCAACATATGTTCGTCGTCTATGTTGTAAATATCTCTAACCTTGCCGCGGTTAATTAGCTCAAGTTCAGTAATTTTGCTGTCAAATATAGTGCGTTGCATAAAATTGTGGCTTAAACTTTAAATATGCGAATTTTAACAGGAAACTGTTTGCCGTTTGGAAACACTAGGGCATTTGTAATTATTTTTGCATTATTTTTGCCAATACCATGCGTGGGGGCACAGTATGACGGTGCGGCAGGAGACTATTATGATGACTCCCCGCGATACGGTTATAAAAAAGACAAGAGCAAGCTCAAGCCAGCCCCATTTAAAAGTATCAGACGTTGGCGCAAAAAGGATAATTGGCGTAAGTGGCGGCGCGAGCCTTTTAAAGACGGGCCGTGGAGCACATTAAACGATGCGATTACTGATGTAACGTCAAACATGATGGGCGATATCGTCCTGGATATTGATTTCGATTTTTATGTCAAAATGAACTTTGATGCCGATGGTTGGCTTAATCTTGATAAAAAAGACAAATACAAGGTTTATAAACATTGGAAGCATGAGATAGAGCCATATTACGATAATTCATATGAACTTTGGGATTATGAGCCTTATCGGTATTACGAAAAAGAGCCGTACATGAGCGATTATTATGAGCAGCCTTCATACTATTACCGACAATAAATTTTTGTAAAGTTTATAGTGAATATTCCTGTAATCAGGGCGCCTCTTACCGCAAGCGTTGAAGCGTCAATCCCGGTCTATAGTGCCAAAGAACGTAAACTGGTAATACAAGAGATCAAACGCCATTTACAGGAGCAGGACGCAGTATTAGTGGCGCATTATTACGTATCAGAGGATTTGCAAAAGCTTGCAGAAGAAACAGGCGGGTTAGTATCGGACTCTCTGGATATGGCAAGGTTTGGCAACCGACATAAGGCCGGCACTTTGGTAGTAGCCGGAGTCAGATTTATGGGAGAGACTGCCAAGATTCTAAACCCTGAGAAACGGGTTCTTATGCCTACGCTCAAGGCCGAATGCTCACTTGATCTTGGTTGTCCGGCTGATGATTTTATCAAGTTTTGTGACGCTCATCCTACAAGGACTGTGGTGGTTTATTCCAATACTTCAGCAGAAGTTAAAGCCAGAGCCGATTATGTGGTAACCTCCAGTATTGCGGTTAAATTAGTTGAGCGCTTAACTGCACAGGGCAAAAAAATAATATGGGCTCCGGATAAACATCTTGGAGCATATATAGAAAAGCTTACTGGAGCTGATATGCTGCTGTGGAACGCCTCATGTATTGTACATGATGAATTTAATTTCAGAATTTTGGGCAATTTAATTAAAAAATACCCCAAGGCTGCGGTTTTAGTACATCCTGAGTCCCCCAAAGAAATGATAGAGATGGCAGATGTGGTGGGTTCTACTACCCGGCTGATTAATGCTGCAAAGGATTTACCAAACAAGACTTTGATAGTGGCTACTGACAAAGGGATTTTTTACAAAATGCGCAAGAAAGCTCCAGAAAAAGAATTCATAGAAGCCCCAACTTTTGGGGCTGGCGCTACTTGTAGGAGTTGTGCGCACTGCCCCTGGATGGCAATGAATGGTCTGCATAATTTACTTGAGACCTTGCAAACAGGAGATAATGAAATTCAGATTGATGCCGACACAGGCCGTAAAGCGTTAAAGGCAACGACAAATATGTTAATTTTTGCAAAAAAACATATTGGCGACTAAAAGCTTTTGGTATAATTTCGAGGTTCTGATTATTATAGATTATAAAACATGTCAAAAACACGGCAGTTACAAGATCCATTCTTAAATGGACTTAGAAAAAAGTATTCAAATGTATCTATTTTTTTGGTAAACGGCATCAAATTAGTAGGAAGAATTGATTCGTTTGATCAATTTTCGGTGTTGTTACGCAATAACGATACGCACCAGCTTGTGTATAAACACGCGATATCCACTGTTTCTCCCGGTGAGCCATATTTACTGGAGGAGGCTTTGGAAGATGACGACTAGAATTTAATTTTATTACCCTTTCTTGCGCTAATCGGGTGCAGGATTTAACCATAAGGAGTATTTATGCGACACTACGAAATAGCGCTTATTATCCATCCGGATCAAAGCGATCAAGTCCCGGCTATGCTTGACAGGTATAAGTCGGTAATCACAGAAGAAGGTGGCAAGGCGCATCGGATTGAGGACTGGAAAAGGTTACAGTTAGCTTACCTTATAGGTGGCGTACATAAGGCGCATTATGTGATAATGAATGTCGAAGTGGGAATTGCCACGCTTGACAAGTTGACTTCCAGTTTTAAATTTAATGATGCGGTGTTACGCAATCTGGTGATTGCCAGAACCAGAGCTTTAACGGAACCTTCGCCGATGATGGCTAAAGTGGAAGCAGAAGAAAGTATCAAGGCTTCTCGCGCCAGTGAAGAAGAAAATACAGATAAAGATAAACCAAAAAAGACAGGAGAAGATTAATGGCTCGTTATTTTCGTCGTAAAAAAGTAACCAAGATAACTTCCGCAAACGAAAGCATGGTGGATTATAAAAACGTTGATCTGATAAAAGAGTACATAAGTGAAACTGGCGCAATTTTGCCGGCCAGAATTACCAGTGCTTCACACAGGCATCAGAAAATGTTGGTAAAGGAGATTAAACGTGCCAGATTTTTAGCGTTGCTACCGTATTCTGATGCCCATGATTACTAAGATTTAAAGCAAGTTTTGCCACGATGCTAAATTTTATGATGCAAAGCAGGTTGAATGCCGCTTTGTTTGTTATATTATTTAGCATTGGAGCTTTTATTATGCCTTTAGTGTTTGTGCTTGGTATAGCCGGTATTAGTCTGGTCAGTTTGCAAAAAGGATATCTGGAAGGCATTTGGGTGGCATTAATTGCTGCTGCTATATTATTAGGTCTTGGCTTATTAGTTGGCAGTAACGGCAAGAGTATTGCCTTGCTATTGGGAGTTAGCTGGTTGCCGGTAATTATCATAAGCTCCCGGATCAAAAACCATGGCAATATCGTTTATGGCCTGCAGCTTGGCTTTGTGTTTGCAGTTTTACTATTAGGTATATTGTATGGCATAAGTATGCCTGAATCTGATAAATACTGGTCTGATTTTTTTACTAATAATCTGGAACCTGTATTGTTGCAGCTTGGCATGAATCAGGCCGTTTATGATGATATTAAAAATATCCTGATATTTAACATGAATGGATTGCTGGCTTCAAGTATAGTGCTTTTAGTTGTTTTAGGGTTATTGATCGGCAGATATTGGCAGGCTAAATTATATAATCCCGGTGGTTTTGGTAAAGAATTTAGAGAATTAAAATTTGGTAAGTCATTGGCGATTTTTGGTCTCGTGGCTTTTATTTTGTCCATGTTAGGCCAGGATTTTAGATTTTTTGCAGATCTCAAACACAGCTTTATAATGTTGTTCCTGTTACAGGGCTTGGCAATAGCGCATTATTTGGTTGAGGTTCGTGGTTTTGGTCAATGGGCTTTGCTATTTGTGTATGCAGGCTTGTTTATCCTGCCGATATTGTCGTTTGTGTTGGCGGTTATCAGCATACTTGATAATTGGTTTGATTTTAGATCGAACTTAAGCAGCTAGGCTGTCTGCTGCGTTAAAGACAGTTTTTTTTAAGGAAAGAAAATGGATGTGATCTTGCTAGAAAAAGTAGCTAACCTGGGACAGCTCGGGGACAAGGTCTCGGTAAAACCAGGATTTGCCAGAAACTTTTTGGTGCCGCAAGGCAAAGCTAAACCAGCAACTGCCGAAAATTTGGCAGAATTTGAGGCTAAAAGGGCAGAATTTGAGAAAATTGAGGCCGACCGGCTAAATAAAGCCAAGGAGCGAGCAGCCAAACTTGAAAACGCCGAAGTTACGATAAAACATGTTGCCGGAGAAGAAGGCAAGTTATTCGGATCCGTTACTGCGCATGAGATTGCCAAAACGGTTTCAGCCACATTGGTAACAATTGAGAAGCGGGAAGTCAGGATGGCAGGACCAATAAAGGAGGTAGGAGAGTATACGGTGCAGGCGGTTTTTCATACGGATGTTATTGTTGATCTTAAGTTAAAAGTAGAACCAGAATAAATTTTTAGGGTGTACAATAAACCATGTAAAAGTTAAAATTTAAGTGAAAAAACAAACTTCAAAAACCAATCTGGCACAAAAAGAATATGCGATAGAAGATATAAAAGCACCGCCGCATAGTCAAGAGGCCGAACAATCAGTGCTGGGTGGATTGTTGCTGGATAATTCATCCTGGGACGCGGTGGCGGACAGGGTGGCAGAAATTGATTTTTACTCGACTGCCAACAAAACAATTTTTCGCGCTATTGAGGATTTGGCAGAACGCGGCAAGCCGGTTGATGGCGTAACATTAACCGAATGGCTGGAGACCGGGCAGGAACTGGATAATATTGGCGGAGTGCCATATATTGCCATGTTGGTGAATAACACGCCAACAGTTGCACATATAGCGCATTATGCCGATATTGTACGTGAACGCTCTATTTTGCGGCAGTTAATCAAGGTCGCAAATGATATTGGTGATTCGGCTTTTAGGCCTGACGGCAAAGATGTTGGTGAAATACTGGATATTGCTGAAGCCAAAATATTTGAAATTGCAGACCAGGGGGCCAAATCTCGTTTGGGCTTTGAAAAACTCTCAAGTGTAATTCCACGTATCATTGAGCGTTTGGAACTGCTAAATGAATCTGACAGCCTTATTACCGGCATGCCTACTGGTTTTAAGGATCTGGATCACAAAACTTCCGGTTTACAACAATCTGATCTGGTTATAGTTGCCGGCAGGCCCTCAATGGGAAAAACCGCCTTTGCCATGAACCTGGTAGAGAATGTGGCGCTGGAGGCAAAAAAACCGGTGGCGGTATTTAGTATGGAAATGCCAAAAGAGCAATTGTTAATGCGGATGTTGTCCTCTTTATCACAAGTAGGCGGACAAAAAGTACGTACTGGACAATTAACTGCGGAAGATTGGCCGCGCATTGTTTCAACTACCACCTTGTTAAATACTGCACCAATTTTTATAGACGATACTCCAGCTCTTACTTCTTCGGAACTAAGAGCAAGAGTAAGAAGATTAAAACGTGAACAAGGTGACCTTGGTCTGGTAGTAATAGATTATATTCAGCTTATGCGCGCCAGTTCCGACAAGGAAAATCGCGCTACCGAGCTTTCGGAAATATCACGTAACTTAAAAGCTCTGGCCAAGGAGATGGATGTGCCGGTCGTGGCTTTATCACAGCTTAACCGTGCATTGGAGCAACGCACCGACAAACGCCCGGTAATGTCAGATTTACGCGAATCCGGTGCGATTGAACAGGATGCTGATGTGATAATGTTCGTTTATCGGGATGAGGTATATAACGAGGATACCACCAATGATAAAGGTATAGCGGAAATAATTCTAGGCAAGCAGCGAAATGGTCCAATTGGCACCGTTAAACTTGCGTTTCGTGGTGAGTTTGTAAGATTTGATGATCTGGCGCCGGAATATTATATGGGTGCAACGCCTGCAGAAGAATCTCCAGAATTTCATTAATGGCCAGACCTGCAACGCTATATATTTCCAGGAAAAATCTCGCGCATAATCTAAAAGTTGTAGAAAAACACAGCTCTGACTGCAAGATTATGGCGGTAATCAAGGCCAATGCCTACGGACATGGTATGGTGGAAGTTGCCTCCGAGCTTGCAAAATTCGGTGTAAATGCTCTGGCAGTATGCTCTTTGGATGAGGCATTGGTTTTACGTGATGCGAGAATAAGTTTACCCATAGTTTTACTTACAGGTTTTTTCTCTGAGCTTGAGCTGTCCAAGATTATTAGTCTGAATCTTATTCCAGTTATTCATAATCTGGAACAGTTTGAAATTTTAAGAAAACATAAAATTCCCAGCACTCTTGGCATCATTATAAAAATTGATACCGGAATGCACAGGCTGGGATTTGCTTCTGAAATATTTAAGGAAATTTATCAGAAATTACAACAAGTTAATGGTATAAATATATTTGCCGTGATGAGCCACTTTGCCAGAGCGGATGAGCCTGCAAGTAAAAACAATGTCAAGCAGCTAGAAAATTTTAATAAAGCGGTAGCCAAAGTTGATTTACCAAAATCTATGGCAAATTCGGCAGCAATTTTAACTTTGCCGCATGCGCATTTTGACTGGATACGGCCTGGTATTATGTTATATGGCGCTAATCCTTTGACCATCGGCAGTTTTGAGGATTATAACTTAAAGCCGGTTATGCGGTTTGAATCTGAAGTTGTTGAGGTTAAACATGTAAATACTGGAGATGAGGTTGGTTATGGCGGCGCCTGGGCTGCAAAAAAACCGGCTAAAATCGCGATAGTAGCAGCCGGTTATGGTGATGGTTATCCTCGGCATGCGCCAAGTGGCACTCCAGTTGCAGTAAATAGCCAGATTGCACCGTTGGCGGGAAGGGTATCAATGGATCTTTTGGCGGTTGATGTAAGTTTGCTGGATACTGTCAAGATCAAGGACCGGGTAGAGCTGTGGGGCAATATAGTTCCAGTTGATAAAGTGGCTAACAAGTCTGGCACTATTGCGTATGAGCTTTTTTGTTCGATAAGCTCAAGAGTAGCAAGAGTTTATGTGTAATTAAACGATGGGAAAGCCTAAGACTATTTATGTGTGTAATGACTGCGACGCTGATTTTCCTAAATGGTCAGGCCAGTGTCAGGCTTGCGGGCAGTGGAATACTTTGGTGGAGTTTAAAACGACAAAGTTTGGGACTAAAAATTTTGTTACTCCTGATTCTGCGGCAAAAATTGTCAGCCTTGATGTTGGTCAAATAGATAGCGAAGTTAGAAATACGACAGGTTTTGCTGAACTTGACCGAGTTTTAGGTGGCGGTTTGGTACAAGGCTCGGTGGTGCTGATAGGCGGTAACCCGGGAATTGGCAAATCCACTCTTTTATTGCAGGTTACCGCGAGTCTGCAGCAAAAACTTAATACCTTATATGTATCGGGTGAGGAATCGTTACGACAAACAGCCTTGCGCGCTAAGCGTTTGGGCTTGAATTTATCGACAATAAATCTTTTAACCGAAACTTCGACCGAGAACATAATAGAGACAGCGAATAAGGCCAAACCTGAAGTTATGGTGATTGACTCGATCCAGACTCTATACACTCAGGATCTAGGCGCGGCTCCAGGTTCGGTAAGCCAGGTTCGAGAATCCGCGGCTCAGCTGGCAAGATTTGCCAAGCAGGAGAATATCGCCATATTTTTGGTAGGCCATGTTACCAAAGACGGAGCTATAGCCGGTCCCAGAGTGCTGGAACATATGGTAGATACGGTACTTTATTTTGAAGGAGACCCTGGCGGTCGCTATCGGCTGTTGCGTGCGATTAAAAATCGTTTTGGTGCGGTGAATGAACTTGGGGTATTTGCCATGGTTGCAGATGGCTTAAAAGAGGTTACAAATCCTTCGGCTATATTTTTGTCCAGAAGACAAAAACCGGTGTCTGGCAGCGTAACCCTGGTTACCCGTGAAGGCACCAGGCCGCTGTTGGTTGAGTTACAGGCGCTAGTGGCTGATTCACACCTTGCTAATCCAAGGCGGGTCAGTCTGGGGCTGGAGCACAATCGTTTGGCAATGTTGTTAGCAGTATTGCAGCGCCACGGTTCGGTAGCAACCTATAGCAGTGATGTTTTTATCAATATAGCAGGCGGGGTGAGAGTAACAGAAACTGCAGCTGATCTTGCTGTGGTACTCGCAGTTTTGTCCAGCCTTAAAAACCTTCCCTTGTCTACGGATTTGGTAGTTTTTGGCGAGGTGGGGTTATCCGGCGAAATTCGTCCGGTGCCGGCTGGTGAAGAAAGGTTAAAAGAAGCTGTAAAACACGGGTTTAAGCAGGCAATTATTCCTCAGGCCAACAAGCCTAAAAAAAGCCTTGCTAATATAAAAATTGTCGCGGTGGATAGTTTGGCAGATGCCTTGTCGGCATCTGCTGCTTGATTTCTGTCAAATAGACTCCATACTGCGTATATAACTTAAGTTTTGTGTTCATGAAAGAAGATATAAAAGACGCGGAAGTTATAAATGAATATCCGCAGGTGCCTGCTTTGTCGGGTGAGAGCTTGCCAAAAACGATAATTATTCTTCCCCTGGCCGAACAGCCGTTTTTTCCAGCTCAGACTCATCCGCTTTTGATGAATGAATTGCCGTGGATGGAGTCAGTTAAAGCCATTGGTGACAGCCCCGGGTATTTTGTTGGATTGTTTTTCACGCATAAGCATGAAAATGACGTAGCCAATGCTGATGATTTTCTTGAAGTTGGCACTCTGGCCCGCATGCACCAACCCTCGCTGCATGAGCACAAAATCCAATTCATCGCCGAAGGACTAAAGAGGATAAAAATTACAAAATGGTTGACTAATAAACCACCTTTTAAAGCACAGGTTGAATATATCAAGGAAGAGCAGGGCGCCAAACCCAACAGCCTGAAAGCTCATGCTATGGCTATTATTAATCTTATAAAAGAGCTTATTCCATTAAATCCGCTTTTAGGCGAGGAGATAAAATATTTTCTTGATCGGTTTGATCTTAGTAATCCTTCATTTTTGGCGGATTTTGCCGTTAGCCTGACCCAGGCCAGTGTGGAGGAATTGCAGGATATTTTGGAGCAAAACAATATCCTAAAGCGCATGGAAAAAGTATTAAATCTCCTGCACAAAGAACTTGAGGTAACAAAATTACAAAGCAAAATTAGAAAGTCTGTTGACGACAAAATGAATGAACAGCAAAGAAAATTCTTTCTGAATGAACAATTAAAAGCAATTCAGCGTGAACTCGGGGTTTTAAAAGATGACAATACCACAGAATCCGAAAAATTAAAAAAACGTTTAAAAAATCTTACGGTTCCCCAACATGCCATGGAAATTATTGAAGAGTCGCTTGAAAAACTTTCAGTGCTTGAAGTAGGCTCGCCTGAGTTTGCAGTAACCAGAAATTATCTGGATTGGTTGACATCCATGCCCTGGGGCGTGACTTCCAAAGATAAACTGGATTTACGACATGCGAGGAAAATTTTGCATCGGGATCACTATGGCATGGCTGAAGTTAAAGACCGGATTTTGGAGTTTTTGGCTGTCGGTAAATTAAAAGGAGATGTGAGCGGCTCAATAATATTGTTAGTGGGGCCGCCCGGAACCGGTAAGACTTCCATTGGCAAATCTATTGCCGAGGCATTAAATCGTAAATTTTTTAGATTTTCAGTTGGCGGCATGCGTGATGAGGCGGAAATAAAAGGCCACCGTCGTACTTATATCGGCGCTATGCCTGGTAAATTTGTGCAAGCGATAAAAGAGGTAAAAACTCAAAACCCGGTAATCATGCTGGACGAGGTAGATAAAGTTGGTATGTCTTATACCGGCAATCCGGCTTCGGCTTTGCTGGAGGTTCTTGACCCTGAGCAGAATCATAATTTTCTGGATCATTATCTGGATTGTAGATTTGATTTATCCAAGGTATTGTTTATTTGTACTGCTAATGATTATTATGCGATTCCAGGCCCTTTGCGTGATCGAATGGAAACAATAGAGGTATCAGGCTACATAATGGAAGAAAAGCTGGAAATTGCCAAAAGATTTTTATTGCCCAAGCAATTGGCGGCAGCGGGTGTAAAGAAGTCACAATTAAAAGTTTCCGATGCGGCTATTAGAAAAATTATCGAAGACTACGCGCGCGAAGCGGGGGTTAGAAGCCTGGAAAAAAGATTAAAAAAACTTGTCAGAAAGGTAGCGGTAAAAATTATAAGCGGCAAAAAGAAAAGTTACAGCATAGGCGTTAGAAATATAAAGCAGTTTCTTGGCAACCCGGTTTTTGACAAAGAAATACCGATTAAGGGAGTAGGCACGGTCACCGGTCTTGCCTGGACTACGATGGGTGGTGCGACCTTAAGCGTTGAATCTTCCCTGGTTCACAGCAAGAACCGCGGTTTTAAAATAACCGGCCAGCTAGGGAATGTAATGCAAGAATCGGCTGGTATTGCTTATAGCTATATATGTTCCAATCTTAAGCGTTTTAAGGCTCAGGAAGATTTTTTCAACGAGTCTTTTGTACATTTGCATGTTCCGGCCGGCGCTACGCCTAAAGATGGTCCTAGTGCCGGTATCACCATGGCTCTGGCACTTTTATCTTTGGCTAAAAATAAAACAGTGCCGCGCAAACTGGCTTTGACCGGCGAACTTAGCTTAACCGGTAAAGTCTTGTCGGTGGGGGGCTTGCGAGAAAAAACCATTGCGGCCAGGAGGGAAAAAATACGCGAGTTGATTTTCCCGGAAAAAAATCGCAATGATTTTGCGGAGCTGCCCAAATACATAAAAGCCGGACTAAAAGTTCATTTTGTAAAAACTTTTGCCGAGGTAAAACAGATAGTTTTTGGCGGTAATTAATGCCAAGTTGAAAAAAAGCTGTTAGTGATAAGTCAAGTTGTCCGGTAGTCCCTTTCCTGGGTTAATCTACGCCCCATAAACAGGCTAATATAAATGCCGACAGATTACATGTTTTAAAACAAAAAAATGAAAACTGCTTGCATAGATATATATATCTATACTGGTAAACACATATTTTTCATAGGAGACCAAAATATGTTGAAGAAATGGATAAAACCAGAATTAGTAAATATAATTACCGTGGAGGCGGGGAAGGCGGTGGTAGGGACGGAAATGAAATCGCAAACAAGCGATAACTATGGTCATAAATATGCACATGCATATAAATCTTGGGGTATAACAGGATTGGTACACGGAAAAAAACAACGACTCTGCATGCTACAAAAAGAAAAATATCCGATTTCGCAACACTGCTTCCATTCACCATCCACTTCACAAACACCCCCGTATCTCAGCAAAGCGGGCCATCATAGATTTTTGACGAAAAAATTCGCGCCCGCCTTGTTAAAATTAAACCTTAAGTGCAATAGGTACTGGACGCATACAGTTTCCTTGACATTTATAATGCCGTGAATTAGCATATTACTAATTATCAATTCTGGCAAGGGTGGCAGAATATAAATATTTAAAGAAGAGCGTAAAAAAGGCAAAGATGCCCTCGTGTTTAACACAAAACACGGGGGTTTTTAGTTTTATAAAATAGAGTTTTAGGAGCGACAGGGTGAAATTGATAATAGCGGTGGTTAAATCGTTTAAGGTTGGAGCAGTGAGAAAAGCTCTTGTGGGTATTGGCATTAAAGGAATAACTGTCACCGATGCCAAAGGCTTCGGAAGACAAAAAGGTCATGTTGAGCTTTATCGCGGAGCTGAGCATAAAGTGGATTTTTTGCCCAAGGGCAAGCTTGAAATCGCAGTTGCGGATGACATGGTTGAACTGGCGGCAGATACTATTTTACAGGCGGCCAAAACTAGCGACGGCAAAGTTGGCGACGGCAAAATCTTCATTAGCAACCTGGAGAAGGCAACGCGTATACGCACGGGCGAAACCGATAATGATGCATTGTAAGACACGATAATGCAAAGTAACTCTTAAATGGAGAAAAAAATTATGGAAGCCAAATTTAATTTATTATCTTTTCAAGGCAAATATCGGGTTTTGCATTTTACCTGGTTTGCGTTTTTCATGACATTTGTCGTCTGGTTAGGCTTGGGTCCTATGCTGCCTTTTATTAAGGAGTCTCTACAGCTGACAGACCAACAGGCTAAAGTTTTGTTGATTCTTAATGTGGCGCTTACTATTCCCGCTAGAGTTGCCATCGGCATATTGGTTGACAAATACGGACCCAAAATAATGTATAGCAGCATTTTGATTGCTGGAGGAATTATCAGCATTGCATTCTCTCTGGCGCAGGATTATGCCGATTTGGCTTTGTTACGCTTCATGTCTGGATTTGTCGGCGCGGGTTTTGTCGTCGGGATTAGGATGATTTCGGAATGGTTTCCCGCCGGACAAACCGGAATCGCCCAGGGGATTTATGGAGGATGGGGAAATTTCGGTTCTGCCGGAGCAGCTATGACCCTGCCGTTTTTCGCAAACTTTATTGGTGACAATGACGGTTGGCGCTATGCCATCATTATAGCGAGTATCGCCTCTATTGCGTATGGAGTTATTTATTTTATCAATGTGTCCAATACCCCCAAGGGCTCCACCTATTTCAGGCCTAAAAAAAGCGGAGCGCTGGAAGTAAGCGGCATAGGTGATTTGTTGTTATATATATTTATGAATGTGCCGTTGTATTTGGCATTGGCGCTTTTGACCTGGAAGCTATCTCCGGCAAACATTAACCTGATTTCCACTCAATCCGCATGGATTATTTATGCCGTGCTGTGCGTGATATTCCTGTTCCAGATAGGGAAAATATGGCAGATAAACTATAATTTATTAACAAGGCGGGATATTCCCAAGCAACACCAATATAAATTCAAGCAGGTTGCAATTCTTGAGCTGTCATATCTTGTAACTTTTGGCACTGAATTGGCAGTGGTATCGGTGCTTGCGCTATTTTATGTGGACTGGTTTGGCATGTCGAAATTAACAGCGGCGCTACTGGCGGGAATTTATCCTTTTATTAATCTGGTTGCGCGTCCGGGTGGAGGATGGATTAGCGATAAGATAGGCAGAAAGCTTACCCTGGCAATAACTTTTATCGGAATCGCCATAAGCTTTATTCTTCTTGGATTTGTTGAGCGGGACTGGTCTGTTGTTATAGTGGTGTTAATCACTATTATCGGCGGGATTTTTTCCAAGGCTGGTTCGGGCGCTGTGTTTGCGGTAGTCCCGCTAATTCAGAGGCGGTTTACCGGACAAATTGCCGGCATGACAGGCGCTTTTGGCAATGTCGGAGCGGTAATGTTTTTAACCGTAAACTCCCTTGTTGAATATGACGGTTTTTTTAAGTTTATAGGCTTGTGCGCTGCTATCACTCTGGCATTGATACTGTTGTTTCTGGAAGAACCTAAAGGACAAATGGTGGAGGTATTGGATGACGGCACTTTGGAAATAATCAAGGTAACCTGATGCCGGAGGATATATTAAAAGCGCATATCGAAACCTTTTCTGCAAGTGGTGCCAAGCAGAAAAACCAGGATGCATGCGGATTTTTTCAACCCTTTTCGCAAGAAGCGACCGCAGCCAAGGGCATAACCGCGGCTATTGCCGATGGCGTCAGCGCCTGTGAGCGAGCAAAAGAAGCAAGCGAGTGTTGTGTTCAAGGTTTTCTAATCGATTATTATTCCACCCCGTATTCGTGGAGCACCGAGCGCTCGGCAGGGGAAGTCATATCTGCACTTAATACCTGGCTGTATTCGCAGTCTAATCGCTCTTTCGACAATTCAGCTTTGTTGACCACCTTAAGCGTGTTAATAATGAAATCAAATACCGCGCATATTTTTCATATGGGAGACAGCAGGGTATATCATTTGCGCGATGGCAAGCTGTCAATTATTACCACTGATCACAGTATTCGTGTCAGTAAGCAAAAGTCATATCTTACCAAGGCTATGGGTTTTGACCTTAAGGCATGTATTGATTACCTTCAGATACCTCTTAAAACGGGGGATGTCTTCCTTATGACTACCGATGGAGTGCATGATTATCTGGCGCATGATTCACTGGAGAAACTCCTTAATAATGAAAGCTCGTCGAATGAGATTGTGAATGCCGCGCTTGCAGTCGGCAGTCTGGACAATGTCAGCGCAGTCAAATGTATAATTAAGTCCCTGCCCTATAAGGGATTAACAGAAACTTTTGATGAGCTTGCCGAGCTTCCTGTGCCTCCCGTTTTAGAAAAGGGCATAAAGATAAACGGTTTTGAAATTGTCTCGACTATTCATGCAAGCTCAAGAACTCATCTGTATTTGGCGCGTGATCTCCGGGATGGTTCAAGTGTGGTATTAAAGACCCCTTCGGTAAGTTATAGCGATAATCCTCATTATTTAACCAGGTTTTTGTATGAAGAGTGGGTAGGCGCCAGAATTTTCAATCCTAATGTGGTAAAAGTACGCCGTTTTGCCGAAGAAAAGAATTTTTTGTTTTATGCCCTTGAATATATTAAGGGAATTACCTTAAGGCAATGGATAGACGCACATCCAAATCCGCAAGTTGATGAGGTAATGAAGATTGTAAGACAAATTATTCGCGGGTTACGCGCTTTTCACCGCAGGGAGATGCTCCATTGTGATTTGAAGCCGGAAAACATCATGATAGACGAGAAGGACCAGGTTAAACTGATTGACTTTGGTTCCACCAGGATTGCCGGAGTTTCAGAACTTGTTACTCAGCTCTCTTCAGACGATATACATGGGACTTATGGTTATTCGGCTCCAGAAGTAATCACCGAAAACAGATCTTCTCGTATGGCAGACCAGTTTAGTTTGGCGGTGATTGTTTATGAGATGTTTTCCGGACGACTGCCCTATAAAAAACCTAATGCCAATCTCAGCAAGAAAAGGTTATACAGTTTGGTGTATCGTTCCCTGCTAGAGTACAATCCCCATATTCCCATATGGATTGACGGCGCGGTGGCAAAAGCATGTAGCCTCTATCCAGAGCAGCGTTATGAATCGTTATCCGAGTTTTTATATGAATTAGAACACCCTAACCCAGGGTTTATAAAGGCTTCCTACAAAAAATGTACGGATTCAAGCTTAAATAACTACCGTGTTTTCGCGGCATTATCTTTGGCATTTAATGTGATTTTGCTGTTGATTTTGGTTAGATAGGAGCAACTTATGAGAAGAATAGTTTTAATTGGTAATGGCATGGCGGGGATGAGGACAATTGAGGAATTATTACAAATCACCGATCATGAATTTGATATTACTGTTTTTGGCGATGAACCTTACGGCAATTATAATCGCATTATGTTGTCGGGAGTGCTCGCAGGCGAAAAAGATATTGAGAATATCATGATCAACGATCTCTCATGGTATGAAAGCAACAACATCAAGCTTAAGATTAACAACAGGGTGAAAGAAATTGATCGCGCCAACATGGAAATTATTGATAGTTACGGAACCGCTTACAGCTATGACACTTTGATTATAGCCACTGGCTCCAATCCTTTTATGTTGCCTATTGAGGGGGCGGATCTTGACGGTGTTGTTGGCTTTAGAAGCATATACGATGTTGAGAAAATGCTGGATTTAGCCGGACAATATCGTAAAGCTACGGTAATTGGCGGTGGTTTACTGGGGCTTGAGGCAGCCCATGGGCTTATTTGTCAAGGAATGGATGTGACGGTTATCCATTTATTCAAAAGATTGTTAAATATGCAGCTTGATGCGGTGGCATCAGGACTATTACGTGATTCCCTGCTAAACAAGGGCATGAAGTTTAAATTGGGAGCAAATACCCAACGATTGCTGGGTGATGAAAACGGTAGGGTAAAGGAACTGGTTTTTGAACACGGTTCCCCCATGGAGACCGATCTGGTGGTGATGGCGGTAGGGATTCGCCCGGAAATTTCTTTGGCAAAAGCTTCAGGCATCCATTGCGAACGCGGAATCGTGGTAAATGATACCATGCAGACATTTGATCCTAATGTTTACGCAATTGGAGAATGCGCGCAACACCGGGGCAAAACCTATGGTCTGGTTGCCCCGTTATTTGAGCAGGCTAAAGTATGCGCTAATCATCTTGCCGAATATGGAACCAGCATTTATCAAGGGTCATTGGCTTCAACCAAACTTAAAGTGACAGGGATTAATCTGTTTTCAGCCGGGGATTTTGATGGCAGTGAAGAAAGTGAAAGCATAGTTTTTCAGGATGCTGCGCATGGAGTTTATAAAAAGCTGGTTATTGAAAATAATACAATTATCGGCTGCGTTCTCTATGGCGATACTATTGACGGCTCTTGGTATTTTCAGCTAATGCGTGACGGGGTTAACATTAAGGATATGCGTGACAAGTTGTTATATGGTCAGGCGCATATCGGAGATTCCGGACACGGAGAAGCCAACCGTATTGAGCTTATGGAAGATAATGCTGAGGTTTGCGGGTGTAATGGAGTTTGCAAGGCAGATGTGATTGAGGCTATCAACAAGCATCAGCTATTTACTTTGGAGGAAGTACGCAGTCATACCAAGGCATCTTCTTCATGCGGTTCCTGCACCGGTTTGGTTGAGGAAATGTTGGCATCAGTTTTGGGAGGAGAATACTCCCGCAGTCCCAAACAAAAACCGTTGTGCGGCTGCACGGAACATACCAAACAGGAAACACACGACTTTGTGTTTACCAACAAGTGTGATTCAGTCTATGAAGTATTTTCCAAAATGTCCTGGAATAAACCGGATGGTTGCCATGTGTGCCGACCGGAAGTTAATTATTATTTGCTTGCTTCCAATCCGGAGTATGTTGATGATGAGCGCTCAAGATTTGTAAATGAAAGGGTGCATGGCAATATTCAAAAAGATAATACCTATTCAGTAGTGCCGAGGATGTGGGGAGGATTAACCTCTGCAGTTCAACTGCGAGCTATTGCGGATGTGGTTGATAAATACCAGGTTCCAACGGTAAAAGTAACTGGAGGACAAAGAATTGATTTATTCGGCATTGCCAAGGAGAATTTGCCGAAGGTATGGAGCGATCTTAATAAAGGAGGTATGGTATCGGGGCATGCATATGGCAAGGCTCTGCGTACGGTTAAAACCTGCGCTGGCAGCTCCTGGTGCAGATTTGGCATCAAGGATTCAATAAATATGGGTATTGAACTTGAAAAGCTCGCCTGGGGAGCATGGACTCCGCACAAATTTAAGATGGCAGTGTCCGGGTGTCCGCGCAATTGCGCTGAAGCTACGATTAAAGATTTGGGGGTTGTTGCAGTTCAGTCAGGATGGGAAATTCATATTGGAGGCAATGGCGGAATCAAGGTGCGGATAACCGACTTGTTATGTAAAGTTGAAACCGACGAAGAACTACTGGAGCATGTTGGCGCGTTTTTGCAGTTGTACCGGGAAAACGCGCTTTATCTGGAGCGCACTGCGCCGTGGATAGAACGAGTAGGTTTGTCATTTGTAAAAAAACAACTGCTGAATGACGAAGAGAATAGGAAAAGTCTATATGGGAGGTTCTTGCGTGAGCAGAAAAAAGCGCAATATGACCCATGGGAAAAGTTAAGTGCTGAGCAGGCGTATGCTAATGAATTTAAGGTAATAGGGAGTTAAAAAAATGGCGGATTGGATTAAGGCGGCCAATTTGGATGTAATTCCGGTTGCGGGAAGCGTGGTTTTAAAGCTTGGAGAAAGTCGGATTGCAGTTGTTAGAAACCGAGATAACCGAGTGTTTGCGGTTAATAATGAATGCCCCCATAAAGGGGGCGCTCTTTCTGAAGGCATAGTGCATTCTAATTTTGTCACTTGTCCGCTTCATAATTGGGTAATTAATCTAGAAGATGGGCAGGTTGAGGGACCAGACGAAGGACAGGTGGCGTGTTATGAGACAAAAGTGGATAACGGCATGGTTTATATTTTGCCTAAAAAAACAAGGCATATGGCGTCTGATCAAAATTGAGTGGAAAAATTTAATAACAGGATCAACGCAAAAGGAGCGAATTAATGAAATTAAAATATAGCAAACCAAAACTGGTAAATATTATTACCGTGGAGGTGGGGAAGGATGTAAACACAGTCGCGGAAGGTAACGATAAATACGTAACAGTAAATAGACATATACAAAAAAAATATCAATATCAAATAAAGGTCACCTATATGCATTTAATATGAAATCGAACTTAGTCCATTTCAACGACCAAGCATCGACCAGTAAAGATGTAGCAAATTACATGTGGGGTGTAACAGGATCAAACAAGTCAGTACATGGCCCCTCCTAACCAACCACACCGCCCCTAAAGTCGAGGCGGTTTTGGTTTTTGTTATCTAGGTATTTCTTTTTATCTTTTTCGCAGCTACTATGCTGCCATGAATAAATATGAACCTGTTTGGCATACATATTCCAGAGCCAGATTATTGAATCTACCGGAGATTGTGGTTAAAGGATTGTTTGCAAATAATTCGCTTACCGATACAATTATGCGGGCATGTGACAGGGAGTTTTCGGTAGCGGTAATTGAGCAAAAAACTGACAGGGCATTTTTGAGCGAGAGCACAAAGCTCAATACCTGTAGTTTTGCCAAAGCTAATGTGCGCAGTGTAATTTTACGGTGCAAAACCACACCGGTGATATTTGCCCGCACCGTATTGCCGCTGCAATATATGAAGCGCAGTTTATTACGCCTTGCCATGCTTGGAAACCGCTCGCTGGGTTCTGTTTTATATTCTGAGCGCACTATTAGCAAGCAACAGGCCGAAATTGCAATTTTTAACCGCAAACATTTTTTGTTCGACTATATTGAAAGTCATTGTGCGATTGCTTTGCAACAGGATGTTGTAGGGCGCAGAAGCATATTTGAGTTAGGCAAGCAGAAGCTTTTATTAAATGAGATATACCTTCCGGCTTATTGGGAGGAAGTACAGTCTACCGCACCTCCAGCTCCTTCACTTTCAGCTCCTCGCCGCCGGTGATTTGCAGTTGGTAGCTGCCGCATTCGGGGCATGGGCTAAATCTGTTGCTGATTGTTACCGTTTGTGCGCATTGCAGGCACCAGGCCTTGCCCGGCAAATTGATAATATTTAGGGTTGCGTTATCCGCAAGGCTATTTTTGCTTATGACATCAAAACAAAATCGCAAAGACTCTATCTCGACACTGGCCAATTCGCCGACTTCCAGCCATACTGTTTTGACTTTAGTGAATTTTTGCTGATTTGCGTGTTCTTGTATTATCTGTAGAATTCCCTCGCACAAGGACATCTCATGCATTGGGTTCTCTTGCGCTCACTAAATCGGGAAAATACTGATCCACATCTATATTTTCCGTTCCTGTCATAATCTCTTCTATTGCATCAAGCGCCTTGTTTATATTGCGCGCATTTTCCTCTGTAAGAATTTCACGCGCCGAACCTAAAAAACTTAAAACCCAGGTGCCTGTAGGTTGTGGCCCAACCAGCGCCATATTGACCTGTTCTTCACCGTTACGTCCACGGCACGAGGCAATAAAATCTCCAGGTACTACTACTTGCATGGGTATGCCTACGCACATGGTGTTTTCAGCTCTGATTCATTGTGCCAGTAACTTGCGCGTTTATGGGCCCGCTTTTTTAATAGCACTCCAAGTTCGGACAGTTCTGCGACCAGCATTTGCACCATCTTGCCGAGTCCGGCCTCAGCTTTTGCAGTAAGACCCAGGTGATTTTCCAGAGCATAAGGAACCATTCCAATGATAACGATATGTTTGGGAGTCTCTTCCTTTAAGGCTAATGATGCCAGAATATCAGACAGACCAAGCTGATGGCTGGAAAGTTTGGTTTGAAAAAAGGCCGGAATCTCATCATTGGCAATTCTGACCAAGGCGCCATTAGGAGCGCCAGTATTCACGGCATCTGCAACTATAAGCCGGTCACAATTTCTAATAGGCTCAAACAACTCCATACCAATTGTGCCGCCATCAATTAAAGTTACGTTATTTGGCATGACATAGGAATTATCCAGCTCTTCTACCGCACGAACTCCCACGCCCTCATCTTGCATGAGAATGTTACCCATGCCTATAATCAGGATTTGTTTTTTATGCATAATCATGCGCTATGATACCTAAAATATGAGTGTCGGGATAGTGCATTGTCAGTGACTGTTAGTAACATGTAATCTGTCCGGATTTATATTAGCCTGTTTACGGGGCGTAGATTAACCCAGGAAGCAGCAGCAATACCCGGATTATTACTACATCAGGATGGCAGTACCCACGAATGGGTACCAGGCAAGCACTGGGATTTGATTGTTACTATGGATGATGCGACCAATGAGCATTATTCAATGTTTTTCGTTGACGAGAAAGGCACTATGAGCAGCTTTCAAGGCTTATATGCGAACGCGGACTATTTTGTTGTCTTGTATATGGACAGGGGCAGTCATTACTGGCAGGCGGCAAAGTAGATAAGGCCAATCCTACACAGTTTGGCATGGCTCTAAAGCGTCTGGATTGCCGCTTATTCTCCTGAGGCCAGAGGACGTTCTGAACGTGCTTTTGGCACCCATCAGGCCCACAGGCTTGACTTCAAGATAGATAATTTCGTCGCCTGTGGACTTGTGGATAAGTGCCAAGGTCGCAACATGACCTACATTTCAAAAAGCGGACAGATTACG
>Ga0056111_1000039_pt1 | contig 43383 bp, 40 predicted proteins | sample WorMetloBBELIZE2_FD_83874 | JGI IMG/M metagenome (GOLD analysis project Ga0056111, IMG submission 83874) | Marine gutless worms symbiont microbial communities from Max Planck institute for Marine Microbiology, Germany - Olavius longissimus B... ... | reverse complement strand
TGTCATGTAAGTTGCTCATATCATTAAGTATTTTCTGGAAAATACTATGATACTCTTTGAGCTTTCGTGAGCAACTTACTTTTGACATTTTTTTAATTATTTCCTAAATGCACCACGGGTTAAGTGAATATTTTTTCTATAACCATGCGGGACCTGACATCTAAATCAAGCTTACTTAGCAAGCTCTGATTACAAAGGATAATTGTACTTGTTTAAATTTAGGTTCCAATCTTTAGAAATTGTGTTGTTGCCGGAGCGATACCTAGCTAAATATTTATTTATCAATTTATCATAATCTTTAGGAGTGAACTTCTCCCCTCTATCAATTAATTGGCTAACTTTTTGCTTAAAATAATCAGGCAGGTATTTGGAAATGTAATGTATTTTAAATATCCTAGAATATTTATTATATAAAAACCTTTTCTTGGAAGATCCTTGGTTTTTCGGGGTTGATGACAATAAGGAAAATGTAAGATCTTTATCAATCGAACAGAATGTAGATAGTCTATTAGAAAATTCCTCTAAATTATCTGCAATCATCTCTAAAGGGAGAACAAGTATATTTTCCATGCCAAATATTTTTGTGTAGTAATCAATAACCCGATGAAAATCAATCGTATCAAAATAACAAAAGTATTTTTTGTTATTTTCAATTTGAAGCCATTCCTTCAATGATACATAACTCCTAGCGCGAATTAGTCTTGGGTCGTATGGATTCATACTATAATGAGATAGCGTTAAATCAGCTTGATTTCTAATTATTAAAATAATTTTCACGTCACTAAAGAGTTCAGATATTCGTTGCGCTTTCACGATAATGTCAGGGTGTAAATGTAAACTACTGGTTACGCTTTCATGGCTGTACAAGACAGTTTGCTTTCCCGTGTATGGAGAAATTTTTAAGGAAGAGGCTTTGTAGTTTATTCCATCGGATTTGAATAAAGCGCTACTAAGGCGTGCCATTTCTGAATTATCATCCCTGCCGTTAGGGAAAATACCCCTATAGTCTATTTCAGGGTGCTTTGAAAAAAGATTAAGTTGTAGTGTGGTGCTGCCGGCTTTAGGGTAGCCAACATGAAAAAAATACATTATAAATTTCTCCATTGTAGGTATGCATATGAAATAAGGTTTTTTATATTGTTGATTTTATGAGTTCTTCCGGCCTTGATATTAAATACTTCGTCGCAATTTCTAATTGTCTCCAAACGGTGAGTTATAAGAATTATAGTTTTTTTCCCTTTTAAACTTTCAATATATTTCATCACTAGTTGTTGGCTATCTTCATCTAGCGCACTAGTTATTTTATCCAGAACAAGTACTTTTGTATCTCTATAAAGCGCGCGAGCAATTCCTAGGCGTTGCCGCTCTCCACCTGAGAGTCTGGCACCTTTTTCTCCAACTTAGGTGTTTAGCTTTTCTGAAAGGCGGCTAACAAAATCAGACAATTGTACCGCCTCTATTACTTTCCAAATTTGTTTGTCATTAATTTCATCATCTGGAATGCCTATCGCAATATTTCTTCGTATTGTGTCGTCCACTAAAACTATATTTTGTCCGACATATCTAATTTGGTGTTGCCAGCCACGAAGATTTGATTGGGCATCTACGCCATCAATCATCAGCTTTCCCTTTACTGGGTTGAGTAGGCCGAGAATAATGTCAAGTAAGGTGCTTTTCCCAGTACCTGATCCTTCTCTTCTTTCCACTCGAACTCGTGCAAAGTTTCAACAGCTTCATAAAAATCTTCCGTTAACCCGACGCAGGTAAAAATTTTACTGACTGTTGTATAGCGTTGCTGATAGTTTTCTAGTTAGAGTTTGAACATGAATAGATCTACATAACCTAGCGAAAGATTAGTTCTGGGTTGCAGTCGTCACAGAATATTTGAGAACCAAAGTGTTTGCATATGTCATGACGCGATAGTGTTTGTGTTTAGAAAGTAACTGATCAACCACTTCAAGCAGTTCTGGAAATCGTTTTGAATAGTCGTCAAAAACGACCAAAGCGCCATCTGTTAGCAAGGGGAAAAATAGGTCAATATCTTTTTTCACGCCTTCGCCAGTATGGTCACCATCAATAAAAAGAAACCTGACGGATTTGCCTGACAAATGGCTTACTGCGGTATCATTTGGCATATCTAGAAGAGTGATGTTTTTCTCTAATCCTATACGAGTCATGTTATTGTAGAATCCTGTTTTCAAGTCCGATAAATCCTCTTTCTCTATAACATAGTAATGTTCTTTCCCTCTATTTCCCTTAAAATGGTCTATCGCAAAAAAATTGCCGTTTCTTGACTCAACTGTTGCCCTTGCGAGGAAACTAGCTGACCGTCCCTGCCATGATCCAACCTCAACTACATCTCCAAGCTCCTTTTGGAAATAGCAAAGTACGTACATCAACTTTCCGGATAACATGGAAATCATGCCCGGGACACTTGACGCGACTGCTGAAATTTTTTCTAAATCTACTACATTTGAATAAGTGTTGGGTAATACTGAATAGGGCTCCACCGTGTCTAAAATTCTACCTCCTTCTGGTATATGGGTAATCGAATATCCCATTTTAGCAAACACCCATTTGATGAATAATTTAATTGCCTTCATTGAAAATTTCCTCCGCATGCTGTTTTTTGGATGCCCTTGTCGTTGACGTTGAAAACTTCATCACAATCTTTGATAGTGGATAGACGATGAGTGATTAGAATTATTGTCTTTTTACCCTTCAAGTTTTTAATTGTTTTCATTACGATTTCTTGGCTTTTTTCATCTAGGGCGCTCGTAGCTTCATCAAGCACCAGTACATCAGGTTCTTGATATAGTGCGCGGGCAATTCCCAGTCGTTGTCTTTCTCCACCAGAAAGTTTGGCTCCCTTCTCACCAATCATTGTTTCAATTTGATCGGGAAGGCATTTTACAAACTCAGAGACTTGAGCCATTTCAAGCACTTTCCATACTTGGCAATTATCAATTTGATCGTCTGGAATTCCGAGCGCGATATTTCTTCGTATTGTGTCATCCACTAAAACAATGTTCTGCCCAACATACCCGATATGACGTTGCCAGCCAGTAAGATTTGCCTGTGCATTTATTCCGTCAATCTTCAGCTGCCCTTTTGTAGGGGTAAGTAGACCAAGGATAATGTCTATTAATGTGCTTTTACCAGAACCGGTTCGACCCACAAAGGCAACAAATGAGCCATGCAAGATTTTAATCGTCACGTCTTTGAAAATGGGAGACGCTGCTTCTGGATAATAAAATTCAACCCCGTCTAATTCAATTGAAGAATTGAAGGGCATAAGTTGTATTTTCTCTATCGTCGTCAACACATTTGACTTATCAAGTTCATCGTTTATTAACTTCACTGTATGGGCAATATATCTGATTCCATGCAGTGCGACGAGGATTTGATTAAGTGAAGGGATGATTCGAATAATTGCTACCGCAAAAAGCGCCAGTATTGGAGCCATTTCATTTAGTGCAAAACCGGAAATCCATAATAAAATAATAGTCACCGACATTCCAACCACTGCATATAAATCAAATATTGGCCTAGAGATTTGCCTAAAAAAGCCTTGAATTCTATTTATTTTTCCAATTTCCTCGTTATAGCAAAAAAACTTTTCTAGAAAGTTACCTTCTTTACCAATAAGTTTTAATTCTCGCACGATAGATAACCCTTCCTGGATAACTTTTAGACGTGCGGTTTCTAGCTCTTGGCGTGCCTGGCCCCAGCGCTTTATGCGCATTCGACTAATCTGCTGAAGTAGCCAACCGAGTGGTGCAAGAGTTGTAATTGAAATTAGCGCGGGTATTGGTACAAGGTAAATCAACATGCCAATTAATACTAATATCATCAGGCATTCGCGAATTAAATTTAAAAAGCTTGAAAATCCATATTGATTTAATAATGCAACTTCCTTCACGACGCGTTGAATAGTAACTGATGAATGCGTGCCGAGATGAAAAGGCCATGGTTGTCGGATATAAAATTCGAATAACCGGTTGGATACCGAATTACCCAGATTATTGAGTAAGGTAATCTGTATCCATGAAAGGAAGAGCTTATATACTTGAGATACAAAAAGAAGAAAAACGAACAAACCTAGTGCGGCAAAAAATAATTTCTCAGGGTCGTTTATACCAATTACATCTATCCAGTAACTTGCGAATTCGTTTTTCATGATTGATTCCGGTGTGGCCATCAATCCGATCAACGGAAGCATCATGCCTAAGCCGATTGATTCAAAAATTGCTCCCAATAACATCATTAAAATGACGATTAGTACCCGGCGGCGATTCTCTGGTTCGATTAATCCCCATATCAAATGAAAAAGCATTTTTTCAGATGTTTTCATTATTCTTACTTTGATATACCCAAGAGCTATTGCACATTTCGATTAGCGTCCGTTCAGCTTTCCAATTAAGCACTTGCTGTGCCTTGGTTGCATCAGCAAAGAACTCCGGAATATCACCAAGACGTCGGGGTGCTATTCGGATTGGAACGCTTTTTCCTGTGCTTGTTTCAAATGCTTTAACCATATCAAGTACGCTATAGCCCCTTCCTGCCCCGAGGTTGAAAACATGGCAACTGGTATGGCTAGCAAGATATTCCATGGCAACTAGATGGCCTTCGGCTAAATCCATAACATGAATATAATCACGAACCCCTGTGCCATCTTTTGTTGGATAATCGTTACCAAAAACATTCAAGGCGTCTCGCTTTCCAATCGCTACCTGTGCTATGTATGGCATGAGGTTGTTAGGTGTGCCTTTGGGGTTTTCACCAATTAGTCCGCTTTCATGTGCTCCGACTGGATTGAAATATCGTAATATGGAAATCCGCCAGTTCGGATCAGCATCGGCCATATCAGATAGCATCTCTTCAACATGCAGTTTGCAACGTCCATAGGGGTTGACCGCTCGGGTCGGATGATTTTCGTCAAAGGGCAGATAGTCTGGCTCGCCGTATACTGTTGCACTGCTGCTAAAAACAAGTGTCTTTGTGTTTGCGGTGCACATTGCTTTTAAAAGACTGAGGGCTCCATTTACATTGTTGTCGTAATACTTAATCGGTTTTTCAACAGATTCGCTAACAGCTTTTAAACCCGCAAAGTGCATGACTGCGTCTATCTTGTAATCAATGAGCGTTTTCCCGAGCATTTCTGCATTACGCACATCCCCTTCAATAAAAGGGAATTGTTTTCCGGTAATTTTGTTTAGGTTGTCAAGTACGGATAACTCGCTGTTGCATAAATTATCGTATAGAACAACTTCGTATCCAGTTTGCGCTAACGCAACTGCGGTGTGAGTACCAATATAACCGGTACCACCTGTAAGTAAAATTCGCTTCACTTTTTGTAATAGTCTTGAAACCAATCCGCAAAACTCGCTACGCCTTGCTCAATTGTCATACTGGACTGATAGTCAAATTCCGCAATTAAATCGTCAACATCAGCCCAGGTGTCAGGTACGTCACCTGGCTGTATAGGTAAAAACTCTTTTTTGGCTTCTTTTCCTAAAGCTTTTTCCAGTGCGCCGATGTAATCCAAGAGGTTCACGGGGCGATTGTTACCAATGTTGTACACGCGCCATGGAGCCATGCTGGTGCCTGAGTCAGGTTTGTCACTGGACCAGTCAGGGTTTGGTGAAGCTGGTCGATTTAGCACGCGGATTACGCCTTCGACAATATCATCTATGTAGGTGAAGTCGCGGCGATGGTTGCCGTGATTAAACACCTTGATGGTTTCATTTTTGACAATTGCCTGGGCGAATTTTTGTAACGCCATGTCAGGTCTATCCCAAGGGCCATAGACGGTGAAGAAACGTAATCCAGTCGTAGGCAGGTCATACAAATGGCTATAGGTATGCGCCATTAATTCATTTGCCTTCTTGGTTGCCGCATAAAGGCTTAGCGGGTGGTCTACATTGTCGTGCACAGAAAAAGGCATTGACGTATTTGCGCCATATACACTGGATGAACTGGCATAGACTAAATGCTCGACACCATTATGACGGCAACCTTCGAGAATATGGCCAAAACCGACAAGGTTGCTATCGATATATGATAGCGGGTTTTCAAGTGAATAACGCACGCCTGCCTGGGCAGCAAGATTGACAACGCGTTGCGGTTTATAGTGTTTGAAGAGTTCTTCTATTCCTTTGCGATCTGCAAGATCAATACGAACACGGGTGTAGTTTGGATGGCTTTCCTGGCGTGCCAGGCGCGCTTCTTTTAAAGCCGGGCTGTAGTAGTCGTTGTGGTTGTCTATGCCTATAACCTCATCGCCTCTTTCTAAGAGACGAAGTGTTAGCGCAGAGCCAATAAAGCCGGCAGCGCCCGTGACCAGGATTTTTATGAATCTCTCCCAAACAGATCGCGTGTGTATACTTTGGTTTTTATGTCTTCCAGGTCGGAACACATGCGATTGGCGATAATAATGTCGGTATCTTGCTTGAAGGCATCGAGGTCTTTAACTACGCGGGAGTGAAAAAACTCGTCCTCATCCAAAGTTGGTTCATAAACCACGACCTCAATGCCTTTGGCCTTTATGCGCTTCATGACTCCCTGAATCGCCGAGGCACGGAAGTTATCAGAATTGGCTTTCATCACTAAGCGATAAATGCCGACAACTTTTGGATTGCTTTTTAGTATCTGTTCGGCCACAAAATCCTTTCGGGTTGTGTTAGACTCGACGATGGCATGAATAAGATTTTGCGGAACCTGATCATAGTTTGCCTGGAGTTGCTTGGTGTCTTTAGGCAGACAGTAGCCGCCATAGCCAAACGATGGATTGTTGTAATGGCTACCGATACGAGGATCCAGTCCGACACCTTCGATGATAGGCTTACTGTCTAAGCCATGCACTTGGGCATAGGTATCCAGCTCATTAAAGTAAGCTACTCGCATGGCAAGGTAAGTGTTTGCAAATAGCTTGATGGCTTCTGCCTCGGTGCTGTCGGTATACAGTGTTGGAACGTCTTTTTTTTCAGCCCCTTCGAGCAGCAGTTCAGCAAAAACCTTGGCACGTTCGGAGCATTCGCCTACCACGATACGTGACGGATGCAGGTTGTCGTAGAGCGCTTTGCCTTCGCGCAGAAATTCCGGCGAAAATATTATGTTCTCAGTGTTTAATTCTTGGTGTATACGTGCCGTATAACCGACAGGGATAGTTGATTTTATTACCATGACTGCACTTGGGTTGATACTTTTGACATCCTTTATGACAGCCTCTACTGAGCGGGTGTTGAAATAATTAGTATCTGGGTCGTAGTCGGTTGGTGTGGCGATGATGACAAAATCTGCATCAGTGTAGGCTTCGTTTTTGTCTAGAGTGGCGCGCAAATTAAGTTTCTTATTTTCAAGGAAATATTCAATTTCTGAATCTGCAATTGGGGCTTTTTTGTCGTTAATTAGCGCTACTTTTTGAGGGATGATATCTAACGCCACCACTTCATGATGTTGTGCTAGCAATACTGCGTTTGAAAGGCCCACATAACCTGTTCCGGTAACAGCGATTTTCATGATTTATGACTTTTAATGTTCACTAGATTTTTTCAGATGGCGCTAGATCTTGAACAATGCTTTCTGGATTGGGTTGGCATTCCGAATATATAAAGTATTCAGGCAGGCTACCGCACAGGCTTGTAGAAAACTACAAACCTATAATATTAATAAAATCAGTTACTTATGTGATCTTAAGTAAGATTTTCTTAAAAATATCGGTTAATTGTACATCAGAATACGTTCATTTTAGAAGGCTTTATTGCCACGGTGATAGCGTTGGGAGACATCCCAGCGATCGGACAGCTGGACCTGGTTAAGGTGTATAATAAACAAAGTTTGGAAATAATCTTGCAGAATTAAAACATGGACGAGGCTGAGCATGGCTGAATCAAGCTGGTTGGTTGTTATGACCAAACCGAGAATGGAAACAGAGGCAAGAGTGAATCTGCACCGGCAGGGTTTTGAGGTTTATCTGCCATTGTGGGTAGATTTGAGGCGTCGATCTAATAATTGGCAAAAAGTACAATTGCCCATGTTTCCTCGTTATCTATTTGTAAAACCCGCCCATGCCGAGCAATCCATTTCACCGATTCGGTCCACTCGGGGAGTCAGCCAGTTGGTGCGCTTTGGGACTAAGCCGGCCAGAGCCAGTGATGAGTTGATCCGCGGAATACGACGCCTGGAAGCTGCGCGCAATGCGGATGGAAATCAGCTCAAACCCTTCAAGCCTGGTGATGAAGTGATCGTGATGGATGGGCCGTTCAAAGGCGTTTCCGCCGAGGTGCTGTCATCTGACCAGCAACGCGTGATTTTGCTATTGCAGGTGCTGGGGCAAACCCAGCGGTTGGAGTTTGAGGCTGGGATTTGCCGGGCACGGTAGTTACCTAAGAGGTTAGATAGAGTGACTACTTGCCGCCAAATTTTCATTGACCGCCAGACAAATATAAATTAATGCCCTATGCACCAATAATCAACATGACATTAAGGGCCGTTACCTTGGCCAGCAAATTTCTCCTGGTATTGTTTATGGGTAAATATATGTCAATCTCCGAACTTGGAACATATGGTCTTTTTACCGTAACTTGTACTTTGTTACTCAATCTCGTTGGGTTTGATTTTTATGCGTACAATTCGCGTGAACTGTTAAGTTCTCCAAAAGATAAACATGCAAGTATGCTGCGAGATCAAGCTATATTTCATCTATTTGCTTATCTACTTACGTTACCCTTAATTCCAATAATCTTTAAGCTTAATATTCTTGACTGGCCCTTACTTGGCTGGCTATATATTATTCTGATTCTGGAACACATATGTCAGGAAATCGAAAGAATTCTTATTAATTTCTCTCGCCCGGTTACTGCAAATGCCGTGCTCTTTATAAGAAGTGCTATCTGGGTTTATGTCGTAATTGCCTTATACTTTTATGCAGGCACGACTCTTTCACTTACATTGATATGGCAATTATGGGCGGCAGGGGTTACGGGTGCAATAATATTTGGCGTTTATCAGCTTAAGTTTGTTAATTTTAAAAATGTCCTTAAATTTCCGGTTAATTATAAATGGATATATAAAGGTCTCCAATCAGCCTCATATCTTTTCATCGGAACCATGCTTTATCAAGGTATGCTGTTTGCTGACCGCTCAATACTGCAACACTTTCATGGCGAACAAGCGGTAGGAATATATACTTTTTTCTGGTCAATCGCCAGCGCCATATATACATTTGTATATGCTGGAGTTATTTCAATACTGCACCCTAAAGCCATACAAAGCTATAACACAAGCCAAAATGCATTTCTAAAACTGATCAAAAAGATGTTTATGCAAAGCTCTGCTCTGTTCCTCGTGATTTTTATTATTTTGTGGTTTGCTCTGGATTATGTGCTTCTATTTACTGAAAAATCAGAACTTTCCAGTAACAAGAATATATTTTTCCTATTAGGCTTGGGGCTTTTATTCATGACTATGTCAACTTCTGTTCAGTACATAATTTACTGTAAAAAGCAAGACCTGCAATTAATGTTGACAACATTGGTTGCCTTTGTAGTAGATATTTTTGCCAATATGCTTTTAGTGCCAAACTATGCTGCAACAGGTACAGCAATTAGCTTAGTACTAGCTATGTTGGCTTTGTCTATTGGTAGAATTTTCTTTGCCATTAAACTCTAATCTGCCAGCAGACAATTGTTCCAGAAGTTTTAAATATCCTGTAACTAGCTTTTTTAAATTGTCATCACCCATTAGTTTGCCGTAAACCATAAGAAAATCCTGCATCATCCCTGCATGGCTGCTATCCAACAAGTGCGAGTAAAATCTGTATTTCTCATCGTCATCCGCCAGTGGAAATTCGCCTTTTTTTGCTAATTCAATAAGTCCGGAAATTGCGTCTATGTCATCAGGCTTTATACATCCTCTGAACCTTGAGGTCTCAGTTTCTGCTAAGGAGATAACAGGTTTACCTGAAAATACACACTCTATAGCTACTGTGCCTGTCACTGTTATAACCATGTCTATATCGTTGAATACTTCCGACATATTCACGTTAGTTTTTATAGCAGTAGTTTTCTTGGACTCACGTACCAAATTGACAAGATCCTGGCTGATTTCCAAACCTCTTGCCGGGTTTGGTTTTACATAAAGTACACACCCATCAGGCATATTTGCAACTATCTTGCGTATTGTTTCGATCTGATTTCTGTATTGTGTGCCCCAAACATCCAGGTTATATTCAGGCTGATATTGCAAGGGATACAAAATTACAAATTCGCTTGAATTTATACTCGTTTCTGCCATTTGATCCCACAGCACATGGTTGTTTTTAATTAATCTTTTTTCTTTAAAGTTGTGCAATAAAGACCTGGTCAGATATCTTTCCCCTTTCAAGTGCTGGTAATAATAACCAATCCTATGTAATGAGTATAACCAATATATTCTAAGATAATGAAATTCCTTCCTGGAAAACTGGTCCATATATTCAGGCCTAGTAGTACGACTGACAATTTCACTCCATTTCTGCTTGGCTTCTTCAAAAACTATTTTATCACCAGACGATGAAATTTGATGGTACCTGTCAGGAGGATTAAAGGTAAATCTGTCTCTTGGGTATCTTGCTACAGACTCAGAAAACATAGGAATACCCTTTTCCTTACATAACAATCCACACATAACCGCATAAAATGGTGATGGCTCTCCTAATACTACATCAGGTTTTTCGGTATCCAAAATTTGGCTAATCTGATTCCAATAATATGGATAGTGATTAATCCCGCCTTTTAAATACAGCACATTTCTGTCAGAATCTGCAACTTTTTTAAAGTTTTCAGTATTAAGCTTTGACTGATCATATTCAAGCTGCTTCTTACTAGGGTAAGGTATAGTGTGAACAGAGCCACAGCTTGGTTTTATGGAATGATTATAAACCAGCCACACAATCTCATGCCCTAATTTCTGAAGCTCTTGTGCTACTTGTTGATATGAATAGGTTTTACTTCTTACCTCTATAAATAGTATTCGCATACTTGAATTGCCTATAGGTTTGCCATTTTCTTATCTGGCAGAAATACATAATTTCCCGTATTTGATATTGTGGCATTGTTCCACTCGATCAATTTAGAACCTTGCACATAAAATGGATAGTACCCTTTCTCTTGCATCCAGGCTATTACTTCTGTAAGCGAATTACTGAATCTAGCCAGATATTTATCCTGAAGTTCCAGCATCACTAATGGTTTAAATTTTTCAATAATACCAACTGTGCCCGCAAGCACCTGCATTTCAGCACCTTCCACATCTGCTTTAATAAATATGACATTTGAACAATCCTTACGCTCAGCAACAACATTATCTAAAGAATTAACTGCAATTTTGAGCGTATCGTCGTTTGCTGATAGATCCATAAACACTTCCTGCCCCCGATGTGAATTATCTTTATTCTTTAAATTAATACTGACAAAACCTTTTTCCTTACCTGCAAACATTTCATACACGTAGACTTTTTTGACCTTTAATGCCTTTAACGTAAATTTAATAACTTTGGCAACTATGGTCTGGGGCTCAAAAGCAATAATTGAATTTACATTAGACAATTTGGACATAGGTAAAGAATATTGACCCAGATTAAGACCTACATCTATTACACACCCAGGAGGTTGCTTTTCTAGCAAATTGAGAATAATTTTTTCTTCCGGCTCATAAAAATTATTTGTCAACCAACAACGAAAAATTACCTCTAGTTGTTTAATGTATAAAATAAGTTGATAAGGTAAGACATACTTTAGTACGTGTTTAATTTTATCCCGCATTATAGTGCTGACAAAATGTTTGCTAAATTTGATGGGAAGTTCCTAAAGACGACTAACTTAATTTTCTTCCCAACACAAAACTCTCTGCCGCCGCAACACCAACGCTTGCCCCACGCCAATGTGCCAAGTGTGCCACGGCTTTAATGGAACGTGCGTGAGGATATGGCCTCATTTCAGATTGGTAAATTTCCAAAGCTTTCAGTTTTATATCTAAAGTTTCTGTTACATCAACAAACCAATTGGCGGAAAAATTATTCGGTATTTGCCATTCGGTACTTGATGCTACTTCAAAAAATAATAAAGTTTTTATGCCTAAGCCAGGCTGTGGACGACATGCAGTAGTGACTGCTTCGTGAACTCGCCTGTGATCTATATTTAAGTCGCACATATAATGTGTATATATAATATCCGGTTTCTGTTCTTTAATAAATTCTTCTACAGTTTTTACAATGTCCAATCTGTCAACGGAATCCATACGGTTGTCAGGAAAGTTATTTAGCGTAATAGATTCTACGCCCAGAACTTGATTTGCTGCAATTGCAGTTTTGGCCAGCTCTGAAATCTCATCAGAGCGAGCATCACGATCGTACTCCTGATCACGGCTGGTAATCCCTTCCGCCATAATCAGAACAGAAACCTCATCCCCTGCTTGCACATGCTTCGCCATTGTAGCACCACAACCTAGGATTTCATCATCCGGGTGGGCGGCTATCACAACTATCTTACTCATCACTTAAACTTTGATTAGATGTTAATATTTCTAAACTTCTTGGCCCATGATTAAAGATTAAGTCTATAACAGACATATATGGTTCAAATCCTGAATATAACTGTTTATATTCTGGGTGTTGGTAATCGTGAAATTTTATTCCTATAGCCTCTTTTGCAAAAGATTGTTTATTAAGATAGTCTCTACCGAAAGGACCTGATATATATTCTGTTGCCCCAGCTTCTTTACATAAGTTTAAAACCAATTCGCCTTTTTTACCCTCTGACTTGATTTCAGAACTATATATGATTTTAGTTTTAATGCCTAACAACTCAAACAATATCTTGGTGGTTATTTTTAATAAATCATTCAAATGTAACCAATCAGTTGCATAGATTTCTGCAAATACATTTTTGTATTCAGCAAAATACAGACTTTTCGCATAACTGAATTTTATTGTATGCCAATGTTTTTTTCGCCAATTTTGACTATTGTTGATTTCTACTGTATTTATTGCCAACTCGTTAAATTTACCCTTAGTCTTAAGCGGTACAGTTATCAGAGAAACACCTTGGGCAGTCTTTAACTTGTTTCTATTGACCATACTGTTTTTTTCAAATTGAACATGATCTAAAACAATATGAACATCTGACCGACAAATTCTATCAAAATACCCAAGCCAGGGAATATATGCAGGTTGATTTATAGAAACAATCATATAACTATTCACTTTTTATACATATAGATTGTAAAGTCATGTGTGAAATAATCATGTCTTAGTACAATATTCCTTGCCATTTTTTTGCAAAAAGCTGTCATTGCCAATGGGTCAGCCTGAAATTCATTTTCTTCCTTTTTATCTGCCCATGAACTAAGGGAATTAAATACTACACCACTAGTAGACAATTCAAACATTTTTTTTATGATGAGCTCCATTGTTAGTTGTTCTTTGTCTTTTGGCAAAAAGGCAAAAATACCACTTGCAAACACGTAATCAAATTTTTCTTCAACTTTATCTTCTAAAATATTCTTGCACTCAATTTGCAGTTGTGGGAATCGTAAAGATGCTTGCTCTACCATGGCGGGAGTTATATCATACCCTGTGTAGTTAACATGAATTGCCTGCCTTTGCAAATATTCCCAAAAGTCAGCCAAACCGCAGCCAATATCCAATATTTTTTTCCCCTCAAGGTTAGAAACTTGAGACATGATGCCAAACCTCAATTCTTGAGATTTTTTACTTCCCCAATCTAGGGACTGATAAGCTATTCCATGCTGTTCAACCAACCCTGTGTAATGAGCAACAACACTTTTATAATTTTCTTTCACCATCAATGCCTGGTCGTCATTTTTAATTTACTCTAAAACAATAACGCAATAAACCATCCTGATTTTCTTTTAATTCCATACGAAAACCAAGCTTTTTAAAAAATTTTATGCTTGGCGCGTTTGTATCTTTAATATTGGCAACAAGAATTATAGGCAATGTAACTTCTTTTCTTAAGTAATCTAACCCTTGATTAAAGGCTGAGCGACCAATAGATTGCCCGGTTTTATTTGGAATAAGATAAATAGTTACTGCCATTTTGTTAGCATCAAGTTTGTCAAAACGCAATTGGCCTACTGGCTCATTCTTATTTTTAATAATAAACATTAACCCACAACGATCTAGATAGTTTTTAAACCAATTCAAGTGCTCTTTATATTCAACACTTTTCCCTGAGGCACTTAAAGCAACAATTTCCGGCAAATTCCGCCATGAAAATAATAAATCTTTATCAGTCCATCTGGCTTTTCGAATCGTTACATGATCATTCATACTATGAATATCATGCTATTTTCTCTGCTATAACCACCCACTCCGCATGTATATTACCCACTGCGTTTAACATGTCCGTCCATTCTCGCCGTTGTACCTGATGCAATTTCCAACCTTTTGCAAAGAAATAGTCAATGTCTTTTCTAGAGGTAAAGAATATTTGCCCAACTCCAACCAAGGTTTCTTCGGTACTATTAAGCCTCACGCCATCTGGCCCATATGTGCCACTACGATAGCCTGAATGGCTATCTGCGTAACAATTATAAAAAAATTTTCCTCCGGACTTTAAGCATCTTCTTATCTCATCTATAGCCTGTTTTTGGGTTTCCTTGCCAACACAGGTTAATGCACCACGATCCAATGCGAGATCAAATATAGCGGCATCATACGGCAATGAAGTAAAATCACCAACTTGCAAATCGCCAGCTAAACCATCTGACCTAAACTTTTCTTTTGCAACATCTACCGCGGTAGGACTGCCTTCAATTCCTGAAACATCAAACCCCTCTCGTGCTGCAAACCACAAGTTACTGGCAGTCCCAAAACCAACTTCCAAAATCTTTATCTTACTTCTATCAATATTCTTTGGCGCATTGCGAAATATAAAACTAACTACACTGTCCCAGGGATATTTTTGTTCATGTCCTTCTCTATATATTTGTTCCCAAGTTTGATTGATCATAATGTAATCCCCCCATTTTCAGCTGATCTAAAAAGTAGAACCATTGGCCTGTTTTTACTCTGAGGCCATGGGCATAATAAACCATTCATTGCATGGAGGCTAAATTTCTTGCAAGAGACAATCAAAGCCAGGAACGGTAACATTCTCACGCTGCCTTTAACACATCGCCCTCGGTGGCAATCCGCCATTTGCCATATGTGCCCTTCGATTGTTATATTCCCATAACCACTGGGTTGCCAGAAGTAAAACTCCTAAACAAATATTAGTGGAATTTTCTACTTTTAAACAGAATTGTTTTTAGGGGGAATCATGCTTGAATCAATTAATTGAACCTTATTATCTTTTCTGGCTTCAATAATTGCTGCCACTATTCCACTAATACCGGCACCTACTATAACTATTTGTTTTACTGTTTTCCCTACTGCAATTTATTCAAACATTTCATAGCTAAAAATGCTTCCAGCAACAATTGAAGCTTTCGTTTTTCTGCCAAGAATGCACTGAATATCTACTGGTGGAACACCATATCCTGGTCTTCTAAAAGCAACATCCGATTTATCGATAACACTGCCCTTTTCTATATTGCGTTGTGCAACACAAGAAAGTCGAAAATCTCTCCTCCCTAATTCCTCACTAGCGGTAGGGTAAATATTAGCTGAGCCTACCATTTGTTCAGCATCTCGTACTGAATTTACCAAAAATTTCAACTCGTTAAAATCCATAGAAAACCATTGATCTGGACCGGGCAGTTTGCGATCTAAAGTAAAGTGTTTTTCTATCCAGCATGATCCTAAAATTGTTGCACCAATAGCGGCGGTGGTGCCAGCGGAATGATCACTAAAGCCGGTCGGAATACCGAAGGCTGAGGATAATGTTTTAATCCTTGCCAGATTAACATCTTTTGCTGGTGTTGGGTATGAGGAGGTGCAATGAAGCAATATTAAATTATTATTTTCAGTTTCGCCAAAAACTTGAACTGCTTGGGAAATTTCTGCAATAGTAGCCATCCCTGTTGACAATACGGTTGGTAGATTAGTTTCCCCCATAGCTCGAACTAAAGGTAGATTAGTTAAATAATCCGAACCATTCTTCAGCACTGAAATCCCTAGTTCAGCAAGTAATCTAATTCCATCTTCATTTGTAGGAGTACTGTGTATATCGATGTCAATTTCTTTGCAATAATTGATTAGCTCTATTAAATCATCCTGGCTCAGCTCACAACGTTTAAAAACCTCAAATTGAGATTCGATTGTTTTTTTACCATTTAACAAGTATTCAAAAGTCAGAGTTTTATCTGAGATAAAATCTTCAGTTCGGTAGTTTTGAAATTTCACAGCATCTACGCCAGCTGTTTTAGCTGATTTTATCATCTCCCTGGCTAAATCCATATCGCCATTATGGTTGATACCAATCTCAGCTACAATATAAACTGGATTGTCTTTGCCAATGAGAGACGTACCTATTTTAATTTCCTGCTTAAAATTCATAAAAGAGCCTCCGTTACTCTTACCACGCCTTTGCCATCTACCAACTGTGTCGCAATACAAGACATATTAACTAGCTTGGACTTATTTAAACTTTCGACAGCATTCTTATAGTCAACAGGTGTTACCTTGTCATACCAGCCCAGATTAATAATCGCTTGAGTCTTTGCAGTATCGTTTGTTAGCTCTTCCTGATTTTTATCCAAAATAACTACAATGCTTGGCAGCCCCAAACAACAACGCTCCCAGGTCGTGCTCCCTCCGGCCCCAATTGCCAAGTCAGCTCGCGCCATTAACTCTGCCATATTAGAAACCTGACAATAATAAAAAGTATTTGGTAACGATGCACACAATTCTTTAATTTGTTCCCTGTAAGGATTACTTATGCCCACAACAACATCTACCGCAATATCCGGGTAGTTTAATAACCTTATTCCTTCCAGGACTTTAGCAGTTTCATTAGTCGGGTCGCTGCCACTTAGAAATATAAATATCCGTTTAATATAGCCATCTCGTTTCCTTAAGTTCTGCCGAGCTAATGAAAATTCAGGTCGTAACAGTGAATATTTTCGTCCAAGCAATTGTTTAGAATGCTGTGGCACTAGATTGAGATAGCGGCTTTCCACGTCTACGTAAAAGTTTTGATCAAGCAACAAATCACAATCATGTTTTCTATTAGCCATATCATCAATGACCATAATTTTTTTGACATGAGGACGCATGGCCATTTCCCATCGTGCATCCAAATGATAATGGTCAACAACGAGCCAATCTATCACATTGTCACTAGCGACAAGAAACTCTATTGTTTGTTTAGCATCGGTTTGCCAATTATTGTCTGTCGAAGACAAACGGAGAACCACATATCCTTTTTCTTCTATATAGTCGCATAGATGACCTTGCGCTGGACGGCAAATAAATGTAATGTTAGCGTGCTTTGTTTTTAACTTATCGGCTAATGTTAAACAACGCATAACATGACCATATGCCAGTTCGGTAGACGCATCAGCTCTAATAACAATATTCATAAAAATCTATTCTCCTTCCCATATGACAAAATTTAAAAAGTGGTCTATTTTTAAATATGTGCAATGTAAAGGGCTTTTAAAGTTTAGAGCAAGTTAAGGACTAATGCATTGAGATTTTATTATTCTCATCTACCAATTCCTTTATAGACTATGCCATTTCTTTCAATATCACTCTTGCCCAAAACATTCCGCCCGTCAACAACAATTTTTACGTTATTTGCTTTTAACATTGCCGCATCAATTTGCATAAATTCAGAGTGCGCGGTTACCAAAATGACACAATCCTGGTTCTTTAAGGCCGAATTTAAATCAGTAAAATCAGATTTTTCCAGTACAAATGGGTCATATACTGTTGGGTTAATCCCTTTTTCTTCCAGCTCTTCGATAACTTCAAATGCCGGGCTCTCCCTGACATCCTCAATTTCCGGCTTGTAGGCAAGCCCTAAAATCAGCACCCTTACCTTGGATTGTTGTATCCTGGCTTTTAATATCGCGTCTATAGCTTTTTGAACTGTGTAAGATGCCATGCCTTCATTGATTTTTCTGGCTAATGACAGAAACTTATGCTCAAAACCTTGTTGCTTGGCTTTTTCAATCAAATAGTAAGGATCAACCGGAATGCAATGGCCACCGACTCCGCATCCAGGGTAGTGAGGCATAAAAGCAAAAGGCTTAGATGACGCCCCTTTTACTACCTCTACAATGTCTATGCCCATTTTGTCAAAGGACATTGCAAGTTCGTTAACCATCGCGATATTCACATCCCGAAAGATATTTTCCACCATCTTGGTAGCCTCTGCAGCCTTAACCGAGCTTAATTTTGTCACTTTAGCCGCAGAATCTAAAATTGACTCATAAAAATCCGCAGCTTTGTACAAACAATTATCAGTTACACCTCCAACTACCCTGGATATATTAGATACATCAAAATCAGGGTTACCAGGGTCAATTCTTTCCGGACAATGCGCCAAATAAAAATCTTCTCCTACCTTTAAGCCAGACCCGGCAAAAATAGGCAACAATACATCTTCAACCGTGCCAGGGAAAATTGTGCTTTCGATCAAAATAAGCTGTCTCTGGCTTATATTACCAACCAGACCTGAAACTGCGGACTTTAAAGGACTCAAATCTGGCATATTGTATTTATCAATTGGAGTTGGAACACAAACTATTACCACATCTGCAATAGAAACCTGTTGCGAATCAGACGTTAAATCAAGGTTTGATATCTTTGCCTTTTCTAATTCAGCCAGCAGAGCCTTATTATTATCTATACCTATAACATCATGTCCTTTAGACGCACACAATTTTGCTAACGGCAATCCTACATAACCAAGGCCAATAATACAAACTTTAGCCATTTTTTAAACTCTCTTCAAATTCTTCAGTTCTTTTTACTTCTTCTTTAATTTTTTCAATATTTTGTTGTTTATAGGCAATTATCTCTTTTAGCCCTTGATTCAGACTTATTTGCGCCTCAAATCCCAAAATTTTTCTGGCTTTTTCCGTATCCGGTACTCTTTTATATATCTCCCGTTCCTTGGTTCTATCAGATTCTTCCATAGGAATAAAATTAAGTAAGTCCGGCCTGTCGGCAATATCAACAATTTTCTGCGCCAAATCTTTCATTGATATTTGTTCTTTGGAATTGCCAATATTAAACACATCATTATCAGATTTTGGGTTAACGATTCCCTGCACCAATCCCTCGGCAGAATCATTTACATGACAGAAAGCTCTTACCTGAGTCCCATCACCATATATATCAAGTTTTCTGCCAAGCACAGCATTATTGGTAAATTTTGACATCACCCATGAATTTGCCTGATCAGGACCATACACATTAAAATATCTGACGATTGTGTAATCAAGATCAAATTGTTTCTTACAGGCTTTTACATATTCCTCACCGACAACTTTACTATGACCATATTCTGATTTTGGCTGCAAGGGATCATCTTCACTAATTGGAATTTTATCAGGCTCACCATAAACTTCAGATGATGACGAAAACACAATTTTTTTAACCTTGTTTTCCACACACGCTTTTAATATATTTCTGGTTCCTATTATATTTACATCAAGACACTCCATAGGCATATAGGTTGACTTGGATACCCCCAAAACCGCGGCCAAATGCACCACGTACTCACAACCCGCCATTGCCCGGTTTATATCAGCAGCATTTAATACCGATCCCTGAATATTATTTACCCCGGGAATATCCACCTCATACATATCAAGTGCATTTACTGCAAATTCTTTTTGTAAAAGATTTTTTATCGCTGCCCTGCCAACGAATCCGCTGCCGCCGGTCACGAGAACTTTAGTCATATTTTACGCCTTGTTAAATTTAAACTGCTCGCACAGTAATCACTTTGCAATCAATAATCAACTGATATTACGATCTTTTAATAAAATCATATAACCAGGATAATTTGAATTTATATGTGCAAAATAAATTACCTGTTTATCAGCTTATACATATATTCAGCCCTGACCCAATCCTCTTTAGTATCTATATCCTGCACCAAATGCCTGGGCAAAACTTCACCCATGCTCCTGGCAGTAAACATGTGGGACTTGGTCAGCCAGGCCTCTTTGCTGCCCCAGTAAAATTGCGCAGCATCGTGATATAATTCTTCCAGATCTTGGGATCTAGAGTTAAGGTAATCCGGATAAGCTGGACTCACCATGCCTTTATCATCCGTACGCAACGACCTTTGCACCGGATAGGGAAATGTGGTTACCGAGAACACATAATCCAAGTCTGAATTAACCAGCCTTTCCAACCCTGAGCGCAAAAACCCTGCCTCAAGAAGCGGAGTAGTTGCATATATGCAACACGCATAGTCAAGCTCATATCCTGTATCAAGCAAATATTGTACAGCGTGCTTGGTAACTGGAGTGGTGCCGACAAAATCATCCGCCAATTCATCAGGGCGGATAAATGGAACTTGCGCCCCACAATTTTCTGCTTCTGTAGCAATTTCATCACTGTCAGTAGAAACAATCACCTTATCAAACAAGCCAGATTCAAACGCAACCTTTACAGGGTAAGACAGCATTGGTTTGCCAAGAAATTTTTTAATATTTTTTTTCAAAATTCTCTTACTACCACCACGAGCAGGAATAATGGCAACATTTTTCATAAAACTTCTTTTATACTATTCACGATAAAATCCTGCTGTTTCTCCGTTAAACCAGGATACAGCGGAATGGTAATAGCAGAATCATAATAAGCCTCTGCATTGGGGTAATCGCCCAGTTTAAAGCCAAGATGTCGATAATATGGCTGTAAGTGTACCGGGATATAATGCACCTGAACCCCAATGCCTTTCGCTTTTAGTCTGGAAAAAACTTCCCCTTTATTCGCTGATTTGGGGAATCTTATGACATATAAATGCCAAGCAGAATCTCGATCCGGCATTTGTACTAAGGGCTTTATTTCGGTATTAGCAAATGCATCATCGTATCTTTGTGCCAGGCGGGTTCTTGCAATTGTAAATTCCTTGAGCCTAGCCATTTGCGAGTTACCAAGTGCCGCATGGATATCTGTCATCCTAAAATTAAACCCAAGTTCAATTTGCTCATAATACCAATCACCATGCACCGCGTTTTCCAGTAAGGATACGTCCTTGGTGATCCCATGTGATCGTAATCTTGATAATTTGTCAGCCATTGCCTTGTTGTTGGTTAAAATGGCCCCACCCTCACCACTGGTAATATTTTTTACCGGATGAAAACTAAAAATTGTGGCATCAGAATATTCACAGGAACCTATAGCGCTATTTTTGTAACTGCCGCCTATGGCATGCGCCGCATCTTCAATAATTTTAAAACCGTATTCATCCGACAACAATTTTATTTTTTGCATATCACAAGCCTGGCCCGCAAAATGCACTGGAATAACCACTTTTGGCAAAGTGTCTTTTTCTTTGGCTTGCTCAAGCTTTGTCTCCAGACTCCACTCTGACATGTTTGCAGTATTCTGGTCAACATCAATAAAATCAACGCTGGCACCACAATAAATAGCACAATTAGCGGAAGCAACAAAAGTATTGGGTGAAGTCCATACAACATCGCCTTTGGATACACCAAAAGCAAGACAAGCAAGATGCAGGGCCGAGGTGCCGCTATTTACGGCAACTGCATACTTCGCGCCTGTATAGTTGCACAATGAGTCTTCAAATGCTGGAACCGCACTGCCTTGTGTAAGCCAATCGGAGTTTAATACTTTAATAACTTCATCTATATCATTTGCAGATATATGATGTTTGCCGTAGGGGATCATTATGGTTAGGTTATTTTGTCTGTTTTTACGAACAGCCATTATCTCATGTTTTACCGGGCATTTCGATACTCATTTAGTCTCAATATTTATATCACTTAAATGGGTGAGATAATGTAACAACAAAATTCCTTGCAGCATGATAACAGCATGATAAATAAAGAAAAACATTTTCTCTAATTTGGTATTTACACACTTTTGAATATCCCATAGCCTGTAAGTACGAACATTTATCTGGTTCACATAATAACAATAAAAAGAACCAGATATTTGTTCTCCAGTAAGGTTGAGGTTGATGTACTTATGCATACCGTAAATAACACTAAAGATCTTTATCCTTACCTACAACGGTGCATGGCAATGCTTAGCTCCTCTTTACCGTTTGTGCTATTCTCAGGCGGCTACATCTCCGAACAAATACCGCTGCAAAAATCTCTCAGCCAATACTATCACACTCCTATGGGAGACGTGTTTGTCGGGGTGCTTTGTATAGTTGGGTTATTTTTATTTTTCCACAAAAATCCAAATGGCAGGGAAAAACTTGCCTTAAAAATGGCAGGAGCATTTGCCATTGGAATAGCATTACTACCAACTGACAATACAGATATTTGTCAAAAAGTGTCCATTCTAACTATGACCGGCAATTTACATCTTGTATGTGCTATTGGGTTTTTTCTGGCCATGACTTATCTGTATATTTTTCTTGCCAGGGGTAAATGCACTAAAGACAATAACAAGCATAGATTATTGTACAAGGCATGTTCCAGTTTGCTGGTTCTGTGCATGGGTTTCGGAATATTGGCCCACCAAAAAGTGCTGGGTAGCTACTTTTGTGAAATAAGACCGATGTTCATTGTGGAATCTGCATCTATATTAATATCCAGTATATACTTTTATATTGGCAAAAATTACTGAAATTTAATGCAATAGAAATTGCAATATTTGTTAGAATGAGTCACAGCACAGGCGTGCATATGTTGGGTTTTTTGGCTCAAGTTTTGAACCGAAGATTTTAATTTTAATACTTAGGAGATATCATGGAAGGTGGTTTAGTAGGATTACTAATATTTTTAGCAATTGGTGCCGTAGCAGGCTGGTTGGCCGGCAATTTAATGCGAGGTGGTGGTTTTGGCCTTATCGGAAATATCATTGTTGGTATCATAGGTGCGTTCCTCGGCAGCTTCCTGTTTGGTTTGCTTGGAATTTCAAGCGGAGGTTTGATCGGGGTAATTATAGCGGCAACAGTAGGTGCGATTGTGTTGCTGTTTGTTATAGGTCTTGTTAAAAAATAAAGTTTTATGTTCCCCGCCGTGAGCGGGGAACAGTAGTAGCCTTAAATTTTTGTGGCCCCAATTGGTGGATTGAATTACCATAAAAATCCACCGCCACTGTCACTGGCATATCTTCAATCTCAAACTCATACACTGCCTCCATACCTAATTCCGCAAAGGCTATCACTTTGGCACTTTTGATAGACTTGGATATCAAATAAGCCGCGCCGCCAACCGCGATGAAATATATGGCGCCGTATTTTTTTATAAGACTTATTGTTTTCTCACCACGTTCTGCTTTGCCAATCATACCTAAAAGCTTTAGCTCGTCCAGCATCATCCGGGTATATCTATCCATTCTGGATGCTGTGGTAGGGCCTGCAGGCCCTACCACCTCACCTTGAGTCGCTGTAACCGGGCCTACGTAATATAATAAACGTCCGGTAAAATCCAGGCCATAATCTGCCAGTTTACCGCCTGCTTGTAAAATATCCTGGATTTTTTTATGCACAGCATCGCGTGCGGTTATTATCTTGCCACTTAAAAGTACTGTTTCACCAATCGTAAGTTCTTTTATTACAGATTTATTTAGCTCCGCAACATTAATTTTTCTGAAGGTCTTGGGGCTTTTGGCAAATTCAGGCCAAATAGATAAATCTGGTGTAGGTAAAGATACAGATCCGGAGCCATCAAGTTCTACGCTTATATGCCTGGTGGCTGCACAATTTGGTATCAATGCCACTGGCAGCGATGCTGCATGCGTGGGGTAAGTTTTAAGCTTTACATCCAAAACCGTAGTCCTGCCTCCCAGCCCCTGCGCACCTATTCCCAATGTGTTTAATTTATGATAAAGGCTTAAACGTAGTTTTTCATCTTCAGTAACCGGACCATTTTCGATAATATCGTGGATGTCTATATGTTCTAATAAAGATTCTTTAGCCATTAGCATGGCTTTTTCCGGGCTACCGCCAATACCCAGGCCAATGATTCCTGGAGGGCACCAACCGGAGCCTAATGAACCCACGGTTTCCACAACCCACCTTTTAATATCAGCAGCGGGGTTTAGATTAGCATAAACAGCCTTGTTTTCTGAGCCAGCACCCTTGGCGGCTATAGTGAGCCTTAGTTTATCACCAGCAACAATCCTGGTGTGAATAACCGCCGGGGTATTGTCGCCGGTATTCTTCCTGTCTCCGTATGGTGGCGATACTATAGAATTTCTAAGCGGATTTTCAAGGTCAGCATAAGCCAATTCCACCCCCTTGTTTAGCATATCCTCCAGTCCATACTTGCCTGAAAACTGCGCGTTTATTCCAAGCTCGGCAAATATAATTACAATTCCAGTATCCTGACACAAGGGCCTGCGTCCCAGTGCCGACATTTTGGAATTTATAAGGATCTGCCGAATCGTATCTTTGGCCGCACTGGAAGTTTCTCTCTTATAGGCTGCATGCATGGCCTTAACAAAATCTGGAGGATGGTAGTATGAAATATACTGCAAAGCATCTGCTACGGACACAATCACATCGTCGGCTTTAATTTTGTTCATAGTTTTTAATGCTTATAATTCGAGTTCGATTACCAAATCATCCTGCTCCAGCATCTCTCCTGGAGGGAGGTGAATTTTCTTGATTAGTCCCATCACAGGCGCCGCAACATTAGTTTCCATCTTCATGGCCTCGATCACAAAAAGTGTATCATCTTTTATTACCTTGTCACCTTCTGCCACCAGCACTGCTGAGAGCTTTCCTTGTAAAGGCGAACCAACCTCATTTGCCTTTTCTGCTTTGCGGTTTACCTTTTTAGTAGATTTAATCGCATTATCCTTGATTTTTATATTACGAGTCTGGCCATTTAAATCAAAACTTACCGTTCGCATACCCTCGCTGTCTGCTTCTGATATATAGTTAAGTTTTATGATAATAACCTTGCCCGTGCCAATTTTAACCAAAGTCTCCTCCCCGGGATTCATGCCAAAAAAGAACTGGGCCGATGGAATATGTGTTACGCCGCCATATTGTTGCTCATGCTGATAGAACTCCTTAAACACTGCTGGATACATCTTGTAGGATAGAAAATCCAGCTCGGTTTGTTTTGTATCAAACTCCTGCTGAAATTCGGCAAATTCGCGCTCGAAGTCTACCGGATGCAAATGTTCATTGGGTCGACCGGTGAAAGGTTTTTCTCCTTTTAAAATAACTTTGGTCAAATCTTCAGGAAACCCGCCAAGAGGTTGACCAAGCTCGCCACGGAACATATCTACAACCGACTCTGGAAATGCCAAAGCATCATCAGACTGTAAAATATCAGCAATAGTCAAGCCATTGGCTACCATAAACATTGCCATATCACCTACAACCTTGGAAGATGGGGTAACCTTGACTATGTCGCCAAAGGCCTTATTAACCAAAGCATAGGTCTTTTTGATCTCGGTAAATTTATGCTCTAATCCCAGGGCAATGGCTTGTGGGCGTAGATTGGAGTACTGCCCACCCGGGATCTCGTGCTCGTATACTTCCGCAGTACCGGATTTTAGACCTGATTCAAAAGGATAATATACCTCACGCACATCTTCCCAGTAATTTGAATACCGGTTAAGTGATTCCAAATCAAATTCCGGTCCACGGGGATGATCCTGCAACATTGCAACAAGCGAGTTCAAATTTGGTTGTGAAGTAAGCCCGGACATGGAAGCAAGAGCCGCATCAAAAATATTTACCCCACATTCTACCGCCGCTAATATAGTCGCAGCTTGAATAGAGCTGGTATCATGGGTATGCAGATGAATGGGCAAGTCCACTGCGCCTTTAAGCGCAGGGATCAGCTCTTTGGTCGCATAAGGTTTTAGTAGTCCTGCCATGTCTTTAATGGCCAAAGTATGTGCGCCAGCATCCTGTAACTGTCTGGCCAAAGTTAAATAATATTCCAGGGTATATTTGTTGTCAGGGCTGGTATTTAACAAATCGCCGGTATAACAAATCGCGCCTTCGGCAATCCCACCAGTTTGCTCCCGCACATACTTTATGGACTTTTCCATGCCCTTAATCCAGTTCAGGGAATCAAAAATCCTGAACACATCAATACCATTTTCCCAGGACTTGACTATAAACATCTCCAGCAGGTTATCCGGATAGGCTTTATAGCCCACAGCATTGGAACCTCGAAATAACATTTGCAGCAAGATATTGGGAATAAACCTTCTTAAAACTTTTAACCGATCCCAGGGGCATTCATGCAAAAACCGCATGGACACATCAAAGGTGGCCCCACCCCACATCTCCAGGGAAAATATTTGCGGATGATTTTTGGCAAGGCCTTCAGCAATCACCAGCATATCTTCGGTTCTAAGTCTGGTTGCCAACAAAGACTGGTGCGCGTCTCGCAAGGTAGTGTCAGTTATCAGCACCTTGTCCTGCTGTTTTATCCAGTCAACAAAACCATCGGCTCCCAGCTCATTCAGTTTGTCTTTAGTGCCAGGCGGATATTTAGCCAGTCGGTCACACTTTGGAATAACGGGTTTTCTAAATTTTTTGTCACGATTAATATCTTTAATATCAGGATTGCCATTAACGCTTATGTTCGCAAGATAGCGCAAGGTCTTAGTGCCACGATCAAAGCTTTTGTCAATCTTGAAAAGCTCAGGCTGCTGGTCGATAAAAGCAACAGTGGCATTGCCGGTATAAAACGTTTCATGCTCCAGCACATTTTCCAAAAAGGCAATATTGGTTTTTATGCCACGGATCCGAAACTCTCGTAACGCCCGGTGTGATCTTTGTACCGCGCCTTCAAGAGTACGCCCCCAGGCCGAAACTTTTACCAGCAAAGAATCAAAGAACGGAGAAATTACCGCACCGGGAAAAGCTGATCCCACATCCAGGCGAATGCCAAAACCACCAGAACTTCGATAAGCAATAATTTCTCCATAATCAGGTTGAAAATTATTCTCAGGATCTTCCGTAGTTATACGACACTGAATCGCAAAGCCATTACAGCTTATATCTTCTTGCTGGTCAATCCCAATTTCATCGTCAGATAATTTATGCCCGGAGGCAATATGAATTTGGGACCTTACAATATCAAACCCTGTAACTTCTTCGGTTATCGTGTGTTCTACCTGCACCCTGGGGTTTACTTCAATAAAGTAAACGTTTTCGTCTTTATCAACCAAAAATTCTACAGTACCGGCATTGTTATAGTTAACATGGCGAGCAATATTAAGAGCATATTCATACAATTTTTCACGGGTCACGGGTTTAAGACCTATGCTGGGCGCTACTTCCACTACTTTTTGAAAGCGTCTTTGCACCGAACAGTCTCTCTCGTACAAATGTACCAGGTTGCCAAAATTGTCCCCCAAAATCTGCACTTCAATATGCTTGGGCGCGTTGATGTATTTTTCCAAAAATACCGTAGAGTCACCAAAAGCCTTTGCTGCCTCACTTTTAGCCTCACTAAAGGCTTTTTCCAACTCGGTGGCATCATGTAAAACCCGCATACCACGACCGCCGCCACCGGATGCGGCTTTTATCATCACCGGATAACCAATTCTGTCGGCTTCCTTGTGCGCTATTTCAAGGCTTGTAAGCTCTGCTTTAGAATTTTCTATTACCGGCACGTTGGCCGCAATTGCATTTTGCTTGGCGATAACCTTGTCACCAAGTGCCGCCATAACTTGAGGTTTGGGTCCGACAAAGATGATCCCTTCATCCTTACACCTTTGAGCCAAATCTACATTTTCAGACAAAAAGCCATATCCCGGATGAATCGCGTCAACCTTGTGACGCTTACATACGGAAATTAGCGCTTCTATATCAAGATAAGGCTTTAACGGCTCATCATCAGCCCCGATTTGATACGCCTCATCCGCCTTAAACCGGTGCGGGGAAAATCTATCCTCGTAGGTATAAACCGATACGGTAGTTATTTTAAGCTCGGAGGCGGCTCGCAAGATGCGAATTGCGATTTCCCCACGATTCGCTACCAATAATTTGGAAATTTTTTTTGTCACTTACCATGATTTATCTGTTTACCAACGGTAAATGGTATCAAAATTAACAAGCAACCGAAATTTTTTTCTCAAATGCCAAATAATCTAACAACATACTATCCTTAAGGATACGCAACCTATGGGGTTATGTTATACTGTTTTATTTTTACAGTAATGAAAAAATATGGCTGAAACTAGCCGCTATGATGCTGATAGCATCAAGGTGCTAAAGGGCCTGGAAGCGGTGCGAAAGCGCCCTGGCATGTACATAGGAGATACTGATGATGGCACCGGCTTGCATCATATGGTCTTTGAGGTTGTAGACAATGCTATCGACGAGGCTCTGGCTGGTTTTTGCGACAAGATAACCGTTACCATTCATGCCGATCAATCTATTACCGTGACGGATGATGGACGGGGAATTCCGGTTGCAATCCACCCGGAAGAGAAGGTGTCTGCCGCCGAGGTAATCATGACAGTTTTACATGCCGGCGGTAAATTTGACGATAACTCCTATAAAGTCTCAGGGGGGTTACATGGCGTTGGAGTTTCTGTAGTAAACGCGCTGTCTGAAGAACTTAAGCTTACCATTTACCGCGATGACAAGGTGTATAAACAAACCTATCATCTGGGTATACCACAGGCCGATCTTAAAGCAACAGATAATACAGATAAGACCGGTACTACAATTCATTTTAAGCCAAGTAGCGAAATTTTCACTAATACCGAGTTTAAGTATGATATTTTGGCTAATCGTCTGCGTGAGTTATCGTTCTTAAATTCCGGAGTACATATAGAACTTAAGGATGAGCTGAGTTCGCGTTCTGATATTTTTAAGTATGAAGGCGGAATTAAGGCATTCGTCGAACATCTGAACCGCAAAAAACGCCCTGTCCACGACAAGATAATTTTTATCGGCAAAGACAACCCCGAAGCCCAGGTTGAAATTGCCCTGCAGTGGAATGATTCATACCAGGAAAGTATTTACTGCTTTACCAACAATATTCCTCAACGTGATGGCGGCACACATCTGGCCGGCTTTCGAGCCGGTCTAACCCGCACCATCAACAAGTATGTAGATAAGGAGGGTCTGGCAAAAAAAGCTAAAATCAATCTAACCGGGGATGATACCCGAGAGGGGCTTACTGCCGTGGTGTCAATCAAGGTGCCGGATCCTAAATTTTCATCCCAAACCAAAGATAAACTGGTCTCATCCGAGGTGCAAAAAGTTGTGGATTCTTCCCTGTCTGAGGCATTGTGGGATTTTTTGCTGGAAACTCCGGGCGAAGCTAAACTAATTATCGGCAAAATTGTCGAGGCGGCCAGGGCACGTGATGCTGCCAGAAAGGCCAGGGAACTTACCAGACGCAAGGATGTGCTGGATATAACAGGGCTTCCCGGTAAGCTTGCTGACTGCCAGGAGAAAAACCCTGAGTTATCTGAAATATTTTTAGTCGAGGGTGATTCGGCCGGCGGCTCAGCCAAGCAAGGCCGAGATCGCAAAACCCAGGCCATTTTACCGCTTAAAGGCAAAATACTTAATGTGGAAAAGGCCCGCTTTGACAAAATGTTGTCTTCGGCCGAGGTAGGAACCTTGATTACCGCGCTTGGCTGTGGCATCGGACGTGAAGATTATACCCCTGACAACTTAAGATACCACCGCATTATAATCATGACAGATGCTGATGTGGATGGCTCACACATAAGAACCTTGTTGCTTACCTTTTTTTATCGGCAAATGCCCGAATTGGTAGAGCGTGGTCATATATATATTGCCCAGCCGCCTTTGTACAAGGTTAAAAAAGGCAAACAGGAACATTATGTAAAGGATGACTTTGAATTAGAAACCTATCTTTTACAAATAGCTTTGACTAATGCCGAATTGATAACAAGTCCGGAGGCACCCTCAATTCAAGGTGCGGCTTTGGAAAAACTTGCAAGCACATACCTCCAGGTTGAAGCATCTATAAAAAAACTACAAAGATTATATTCCAAACAGGCACTAAGGCAGGTTTGCAAACTACCCAAACTGGAGCTTGATCATGCCAGTGAAACGGAGATTAATACTTGGGCTAAAGCTCTTGAGTCCAGACTCGGGTCTGGGGCTGAGGTTACATTAATCACCGCAGAAGATTCTGCCACAAGAAGAATCAAGGTAAGCTTTTTAAATCACGGGGTAGAACAGATTGTATACTTTGACCAAATGTTCTTTAACTCCGGTGATTATCAAAAAATGCAGGACTTGCGTGAAAATCTTGAAGATTTACTAGGACTTGAAAGTTACGTGCGGCGGGGTGATAGCCAAATCGCGGTAAAAGATTTTGCCGAGGCGATGGAATGGTTAATGCGCCAGGGCAAAAGAGGTCAGCAAATACAGCGCTACAAAGGCCTAGGCGAGATGAATGCAGATCAATTATGGACTACTACCATGGATCCTGAAGGTCGTAGAATGATGTTGGTCACCATTGCTGATGCTATCGCCGCTGATGAACTTTTCACAACCTTAATGGGCGATCAGGTAGAGCCCAGGCGTGAATTTATAGAGGACAACGCTCTTGCTGTCAGTAATCTTGATATTTAAAGCAAGGAAAGTACAATAGCTTAATCTTTAAGGAACACTTATGTCGGAAACTGCTGTTATAGCCGGCTTAAACTGGCTGGATCTTGTTTTACTAAGCATAATCGTTCTAGCTGCGATTACTGGCATAGCGCGTGGCCTGACAAAAACCCTAGTTTCTGTTATAACTTGGATTTCTGCGATTTATCTTGCCTATAAATTTGCTGATGATTTTACTGGTCTTACTGAACCATACGCCAACGCTGAAATAAGATTATGGACTATGCGTATCGCAATTTTTGTTGTTGTCATGATCTTGGGGGCGACTATTGGTTCTATATTGCAGAAACTGGTTGCGGCCGGCGGACTTGGGGGGGTTGACAAATTACTGGGAATTATCTTTGGTATAGTGCTTGGAGTGGTTATTGTCTCAATCCTGATTTTAATCTCCGGTATGACTCAGTTTCCTGCAAATAAGCACTTTAAAACTTCTGTTCTAATTCCGCATTTTATGGACTTTGTGAGTTTTTTGCGCGAGTTATTGCCTGAAAATGTGCAGCAGGAAATTAATTTTCCAGCAGATTCAACCTAGCCAAAATCCTTGAGATAGCTTTGTTATGTGCGGAATTATTGGCATATTAGCCAGAAATCGGGTTAACCAGGAACTATACGACGGGCTTACAGTATTGCAGCATAGAGGCCAGGATGCTGCTGGCATTATGACTTGCAAAAAACGTAAACTTAATTTGCGCAAGGATAATGGATTAGTTAAAGACGTATTTCGAACCAGACACATGCTGCGCCTGGAGGGGAATATGGGGATTGGCCATGTGCGCTACCCCACCGCCGGCTGTTCCTCATCTGCAGAATCACAACCATTTTTTGTCAACTCGCCATATGGTATAGCTTTGGCACATAATGGCAATCTGACTAATTCAAAAAAGTTAAGAAGCAATCTGTTTAAAGAGGATCTACGCCATATAAATACCGAGTCTGATTCTGAAGTTTTGCTAAACGTGCTGGCGCATGAATTACAAAAATCAAAAAAAATTCATATCGGCAAACAGGAAATATTCGCAGCAGTGACTGAAGTATTCAAACGCTGCAAAGGTGCCTATGCTGCGGTGTCGATGATTCCACGGGTTGGTATAATTGGATTTCGCGACCCGCATGGCATCCGCCCTTTGTGCATTGGTAAAAAACGCACAAAAAATGGTACAGAATATATGCTGGCCTCAGAAAGCGTGGCAGTGGATGTCCTAGGCTTTGAGTTAATTGGCGATGTAAATCCCGGTGAAGCCGTATTTATCACGATAGACGACAAGCTCAAACGCCAACAATGCGTGCCAGGTGTGCTAAATCCTTGCCTGTTTGAATATGTGTATTTAGCCAGACCAGATTCCATTATGGACGATGTACATGTACATAAGGCCAGGCTTAGAATGGGAGATAAACTAGCAGCCAAAATTGCCAAAGACTGGATTGAGCATGATATAGATGTAGTAATCCCGGTGCCAGATACCAGCCGCACCGCGGCTATGCAGCTTGCCAGCAAACTTGGCATTGTCTACCGCGAAGGTTTTATCAAAAATCGTTATATTGGCAGAACTTTCATTATGCCAGGACAAAAACTTCGAAAAAAATCAGTACGGCAAAAATTAAACCCTCTGAGTTTAGAGTTTAAAGGCAAGAATGTTTTGTTGGTTGATGATTCAGTCGTCCGCGGCACAACTTCTGCGCAGATTATCCAGATGGCGCGAGATGTTGGAGCCAATAAGGTTTACTTTGCTTCGGCCTCACCACCAGTCAGACATCCTAATGTATATGGAATTGACATGCCTTCTGCCAGTGAATTGATCGCGCACAATAAAACCGCGGATGAAATTGGTCAGGCAATCGGGGCTGATAAAATTATTTTTCAAGACCTGGATGATTTAATTAGCGCAGTAAAGGAGGGCAATAAAAATATTGCCAGCTTTGATGCTTCAGTGTTTGACGGCAATTACATAACCGGCAATATTGACAATGGATATCTGGACAAACTAAAATTAGAACGCAATGACCAGGCCAAAGCCGATAGAGAATTTGACAATGAGGTAGTAGGCGTATACAACAATGTCTAATAGAACTTATCAATTTGCCACCAAAGCTATCAGAACCGGGCATAACCGCACAAATGAGCAGGAACACTCCGAGGCAATTTTCCCCACCTCAAGCTTTGTATTTGAGTCAGCAAAGGACGCAGCACAAGTGTTTGCAGGCGATAAACCTGGAAATTTATACTCGCGTTTTACCAATCCGACTGTAAAAGCTTTTGAGGAACGTCTTGCCACGTTAGAAGGAGCAGAACGCTGCGTGGCCACAGCTTCAGGCATGGCCGCAGTATTAACCACCTGTATGGGGTTGTTAAACGCAGGTGATCATATTGTAGTTTCAAGAAACGTTTTTGGCAGCATTATAATCCTGTTTGAACAACATTTGGCACGCTTTGGCCTTGAAATTGATTTTGTTGATCTTGCTGATATGAACTCCTGGCAAGCTGCAATTAAGCCTAATACCAAAATGCTATTTTTGGAAAGTCCGTCAAACCCGTTAACTCAAATCGGAGACATTAGGACTCTTGCAGATCTGGCACATGCGAATAACAGCCTGTTGGTGGTAGATAATGTTTTTTGTACCCCGGCTTTGCAGCAACCACTGGCTATGGGAGCTGATGTCGTCGTGCATTCTGCCACTAAATATCTGGACGGCCAGGGTCGGGCAATTGGCGGTGCAGTTTTAGGTTCAAACAAATTGATGGAAAAAGTCTTTGGCTTTGTCCGAACTGCCGGGCCTTCAATGGGGCCGTTCAATGCCTGGATTTTTCTAAAAGGTCTTGAGACTTTAAGTTTAAGGATGCAGGCACATTCTGCCAATGCGCTGGAACTTGCTGCCTGGCTGGAACAACAAACAGTAGTGCAGCAGGTAAACTATCCAGGTCTTGTATCACATCCGCAGCATGAACTTGCCAGACAACAGCAAAATGATTTTGGCGGAATTTTATCGTTCGAGATTGACGGCGGCCAGGAAGCTGCCTGGAAATTTATTGACAGTTCACGCCTGGCATCTATTACCGCCAATATTGGAGACACCAAAACTATCGTGACTCATCCTGCCAGCACTACCCATGGCAGATTAACCCCTGAACAAAAACAAGAGGCCGGAATTTTAGCTGGTCTGGTTAGGGTGTCAGTTGGTCTGGAAGATATTGAGGATATCAAACAAGATTTTTCCAGAAGTTTCACGTGAACCTATTTCCGCAGGCACAGCGTTGCCTACTGGAAACCGGAGTTGGAAATAAATTACAGGGAGGTCTTTAGTTCCTCGGCCTTATCCGTATTTTCCCAGGTAAAACTTTCGTCTTCGCGGCCAAAATGCCCATAACTTGCAGTTTTAAGATACTTGATCTTGTCTGCATTTAACAAATCCAGCATGTTAAGAATCCCATAAGGTCTAAGATCAAAATGCTCCCGTACCAATTCGGTAATTTTTTCGTTGGATATTTTGCCAGTACCAAAAGTCTCAACCATAATTGAGGTCGGCTCCGCCACCCCAATTGCGTATGAGATCTGGATTTCACATTTATCCGCCAGATCTGCCGCAACAATATTCTTTGCCACATAACGTCCGGCATAAGCTGCCGAGCGATCGACCTTTGACGGGTCCTTACCGGAAAAGGCCCCACCGCCATGTCTAGCTGCTCCACCGTAAGTATCAACTATAATTTTACGTCCGGTTAGACCAGCATCCCCCATCGGGCCACCAATCACAAATTTACCGGTAGGGTTAATATGATATTTGGTATTGGCGTGTAACAAACCACTTGGCTCCAATACAGGTTTTATTACCTCTTCCATGATTAACTCATATAAATCGCTCTGCTTTATGCTGGCAGAATGCTGGGTTGACAGGACTACCGCATCAATACCCACAGGTTTTCCATCCTTGTAATGTATGCTCACCTGGCTCTTGGCATCGGGCCTTAAATCCTCATTGCCATTTTTTCTCACCCTAGATTGCTGTTGTACCAAACGGTGTGAATAAGTAATGGTAGCCGGCATTAAAACATCGGTCTCATTGGTAGCATAGCCAAACATCAAACCCTGGTCACCGGCGCCCTGATCTTCCGGTTTTGCCCGATCCACTCCCTGATTAATATCAGGTGATTGGGTGCCGATAGCATTTAACACCGCACAGGTTGCGTAGTCAAAACCCTTGTCCGAATGATCATAACCAATTTCTTTTATGGTGTTACGGACAATATCCTCATAATCTATCCTAGCGCTGGTAGTAATCTCGCCGGCTAACAAGGCCATACCGGTTTTAAACGCAGTTTCGCATGCCACTCTTGCGTGCTTATCTTCGGCCAAAATAGCGTCTAGTACCGCATCTGAAACCTGATCAGCCATTTTATCCGGATGTCCTTCGGATACTGATTCTGACGTGAACAAATAATCTGTCATGTTTGTGCTCCTAAAATCTAAAAACCCGCTTATGCTTTAGCCTAAGCGGGTTTAAAATCTATTCACGCTTTAGCCATATTTATATAGCGCCTGCAATCTGTATCAAATCGGCGCAAAACAGAGGGAATTATCCATAAATTTAATTTCTTGTCAATCTGGTTTTTAAGTACAATGTGTCGCAAGTAATATTTTTAAAGTGAGTTCTGTAATGGTTAGCCTGGAAACCCCGGTTTGTGAATTTGATGCTCCGATAATAAATTTTTCTCTGGCGGATACTGATGGTAAATTTTGGTCGCCGGACACTCTTAAGGGCGATAAGGGCTTGTTGGTAATGTTTATCTGCAACCACTGTCCTTATGTAAAAGCTATCCGCGAACGTATTGTGCGTGATACTGACGAACTTAAGCAATATGGCATAAACAGTGTAGCTATCATGTCAAATGATCCAACCGAATATCCTGAAGACTCGCCACAAATGATGGCCAAGGTTGCCAGGGATTTTAATTTTTCTTTCCCTTATTTACTAGATAAAACCCAGGAAGTAGCTAAAGCTTTTGGTGCGGTTTGTACTCCGGACTTTTTTGGCTATAACTCCGATCTAAAACTGCAATATCGTGGTCGGCTGGATGAGAGCAAAAAAGCCACGGCTGACCCCAACGTAAAACGTGACCTGTTCCTGGCTATGCAAGAGGTTGCCACAACTGGCAAAGGCCCCAAAGAGCAAATACCAAGCATGGGTTGCTCAATTAAATGGTTAAAAACTTAGTTTTAGGCGATTTCTCTTAACTCTTCTTCGTATTCAGTTAAGCTGGCCTGAAAAGTCTCACGCGAAAACAGACGATTCATATAGTCCGTTACCGACTGAGCTGATTTTGGAAAAGTAACATGGTGCGAGTCCATATACCATAAAATTGGCGCCAATGCGCTGTCAACCAAAGAAAACTCATCACGCATAAAAAACTCATGCTGATTAAACAACGGGCTTAACATCATAAAGCTTTCCTTAAGTTCCTTAAGCCGCGTTTTGATCTTTTTGGCATCATTGGTATTTTGCATTTCTATAACTGTAGGTGTCCAGTCACGATCAATCCGCATCAACATTTGACGAATATTGGCTTTCTCTGCCGGGTCAACTGGCAATAATGGCGGATGAGGAAATCTTTCATCCAGATACTCAAGGATAGTTCTTGGATCAAATAGCACCAAATTTTTGTCAACCAATACCGGTAATGTTTGATATGGACTCAAAGCCAGAAAATCCTCAGTGGGTTCATCCTCGTCCACCAGTATAAGATCGTGCGCTGCCTCTTTTTCCTGCACCACAATCCGTACTCTGTGACTATAAGGGTCCATATGCCCGGAATAAACGGAAATAATTGACTGTTCAGTAGTATTAAGATTCATATTAGTGCACATCCCTCCAATATTCTTTTTTCAAAAGATATGACATCACCAGCAAAATTAATAAAAAACCTATAACCCAGTAACCAAGCCTGATACGCTCATTTTTTACCGGCTCTGCCGCATAGGTCATAAAATTGACCAAATTTCTTACCGTGTCCTCATACTCTGTCTGGTTCATAGAACCTGTACCCTGGCGCAAAACCAGCTTGCCGTCAACCAGATCCTGCATACCTTGCAATTCCCATAAAACATGTGGCATACCAACGTCCTTAAAAATCAGATTATTTACCCCGGTAGGTCTATCTGTGTCAGCATAAAACGAGAGCAAGTATGAGTACAACCAGTCTGACCCTCTAGATCTTGCAGTCAAGGTTAAATCAGGCGGCACCACCCCAAACCAGCCAACCGCATCTTCGTTGGGAATGGCGTTGTTTAGATAATCATAGATCTTGTTGCCAACAAACATAAGGTTCTGCTCAATTTCTTCCTTGGTCAAATCCAGCTCATCAATAAAACGGTTAAAGCGCATGACTTTAAGCGAATGACAACCAAGGCAGTAATTAACATAAATCCTGGCGCCATTTTGCAAGGATTTTATATCCGCAGTGTCAATATTCGCAGTTTGCAGTTTAACTCCACCACCTGCTGCAAAAACCGTTGCTGGTATAAATAAAGATAAAAATGCGCATATCCTGATTATGTTTTTCATTATGAAGTCACCCTGTCTGGAACTGGTTTGGTTTTATCCAACTTGGAATAAATAGGCATCAACAAAAAGAAAGCAAAATATATTGTGGTGCCAATTTTCGAAATCGCACTATAAAGCGGGGTAGGCGGCAATACCCCCATGATCCCCAATACGATAAAGCTAACCACAAACAAAACCAAAGCCATTTTAAACAAAATACCCTTATAGCGAATTGATTTAACCGGCGAGCGATCCAACCATGGCAATAGAAATAACACTACAATCGCCGCCGCCATTGCCAAAGTGCCAGGAAACGCAGAACCGCCGATGGATGGTACTGCACGCAATATTGCATAAAACGGCGTAAAATACCAAACAGGCGCTATATGCTCTGGAGTTTGCAGCGGGTTGGCCGGAGTAAAATTAGGAGGTTCCAGAAAGTAACCGCCCATCTCTGGTGCAAAAAACACAATCGCGGTAAAAACAATTAAAAACACCACCACCCCAACTATATCCTTGACTGTGTAGTATGGATGAAACGGAATACCATCCAGCGGGATGCCATTTTCATCGGTATGGTCTTTAATTTCAATCCCGTCCGGATTATTTGACCCTACAGCATGCAAAGCGACAATATGCACAAACACCAATATAACCAGCACTAATGGCACAGCTATCACATGAAAAGCAAAGAATCGGTTTAAGGTGGCATCCGCCAGTGAATAATCACCGCGAATCCACAAGGATAAATCACTGCCGATAAAAGGCATGGTATCAAACAAATTAATAATCACCTGCGCGCCCCAATAGGACATTTGTCCCCAAGGCAGAAGATAGCCCATAAAAGCCTCTGCCATCAGCGCCACGTAGATTATCATACCGATAATCCAGATCAGTTCCCGTGGTTTTCTATATGAACCATAAAGCAAACCACGAAACATATGCAGATAAACTACGGCAAAAAACGCCGAGGCACCGGTAGAGTGCATGTAGCGCATCAACCAGCCCCAATCTACATCTCGCATAATATATTCTACTGAATCAAAAGCAAATCTGGTATCAGGTTTATAATTCATGGTCAACCAGATGCCTGAGACTATTTGAATTACTAACACCATAATAGCCAGTGAGCCAAAAAAGTACCAAAAATTAAAATTCTTGGGCGCGTAATATTGCGCTAAATGTTCGTTCCAGGTCTTGATTAACGGAAAACGCTGATCAAACCAGCCCAAAAAACCTTTGGCATCTGTTTCTCTTAAAGCCATTATGCGTTCTCCTTGATATCAGATGGATTTAAACCAACCACCAGTTTATCGCTATTGACAAATGCGTGCGGGGGGATGCTTAAATTCGTAGGTGCCGGCACTCCAGGATATACTCGGCCTGCCAGGTCAAATTTAGAGCCATGACACGGACAATAAAAACCACCGAGCCACTCATCACCCAAATCAGCCGGAGCAATTTCCGGTCTGTAACTTGGAATACAGCCTAAATGCGTACACAGCGAAACCGTAACTAGGAATTCTTCATTAATGGAACGCAGTTCGTTTTTCGCGTATTCTGGCTGCTCCGATGACTTTGATTTAGGATCAAGCACCACCGAGTCCATCTTTTTGAGATTAGCCAGGGCTTCCGGGGTACGACGTACCACCCAAACCGGCTTGCCGCGCCATTGGATTGTAACTCTTTGTCCCGGGGCAATTTTGCTTAAATCAATTTCTACCGGAGCTCCTGCAGCCTTGGCCTTGGCGCTTGGGTTCCAATATGATAGAAAAGGCACCGCTGCCCCTGCCACAAACAGTCCGCCAACAGCTGAAGTTGCCACAGTCAAAAACTTGCGTTTGCTTTGGTTTAATTTTTTATTACTCATAAGGAACTACCGGATATTTTATCAGGCGTAAAAAGCCCGCAAGTGTAGCAAAAAACTTACTTTTTGTAAATTTGAATATTTCCAAAATATGATTTTGCAACTGTATAACTCCTACCCTGTTTTAGTTTTTTATAATTGCCAAAAGTATCCAACATGCTGTTTTTTATGAATTTTCTAAGCCCGCTAATCGCTACCAACACAAGCTGTCCCCCGGGTGTAAGTCGTTGCCTAGCATCATGCAGAATTATTGTTAAAAGCTCCCTGCCCACCTTGGCTGGTACGTTAGAGGTGATAAGATCAAACTTTACCTCGGGTTTAATATGACTAAAACCGTTGGATAAGTAAGCTCTGGCATTTGTCAGATGATTTTGTTGAATATTTTTCCTGGCATACTCAATTGCGATAAAATCTTTATCTACCATATGTACCTGACCTTGTAGTGCATTTTTTGCCATCCAGACACCAATAGGGCCATAACCACAGCCCAAATCAAGGCAGGTGTCATTTTTCCTAACCTTCAGGCACTTAAGCAAAAGCAAGGTTCCCTCATCAATCTTACGCGGGCTAAAAAGACCCCAGGTAGTGTTAAATGTTAAACTTTCACCAGACAAGTTTTCCGTAAAGACAATGTCTTGTCTGTATTTATCAATATCTGGCATTAAAGATTTCTTTTTATTCTGGATAAAATCGCAGTAGCAAGTTCCGGTTTGACCGTCTGTGCCAACAGATCAGCCAATTCTTCCAGATCATCATCTTTTCTCACACAAGCAAAGCCCCGCCATTTTGGATCTTGCACCAACTCTGCCTGTAAATATCTTAAAAATACGTCATGCCAGTTAGAATTACCGTAAGTAAAATTTAAAGCCAGGCTGTCGCCGGCAGATTCTGTTGCATGCAATACCGCTCACGGCATAAACAGGGTTGATCCAGGTTTCAGGATAATTTCCTCGTATTCTTCAGGTTCGGTTTTAAGTTTGGGATGGATATCAGGTCTGCTGTTCTTGTCTCTTTCCATGTCGTAATTTTGCAGTGGATTAACTATAGAATAGTTATATGCCACTTTCCAGCGCTTTTCCCCTACCAGCTGAATGGCGAAATTGGCATTTTTATCATAGTGCCAGTCCAAACCAAGAGTGGCACCGCCAAAATATAAATTGGTTTGTGAATAACCCTTAAGAATCAGACCCAATTGCTGCCGTAAAGCGTCAAAGGCGAACTTTAATCCCGGACGATAGTGTTCTGAGCTACTTTCAACAAAATATGCTGCACTGGATTTGAACAGCTGTTCCGCTTGCTGTGGATCAGACATAAACCAACCGTCAGTATCATTTTTTAAGGTATTAACTTTTCGTTGGATCTTCTTTAAATGCGCAAAATATTTATTAATCGATGATAGCTCGGGACACAATTTTAACCAGTCAAAACGGTCTAAATCTCCCTCATCGAATAAATATTTATCTGGCCAGTATTCTGATAAAAACTTCTCACTACCGTAGTTTGGAAATAGTTGCTCCAGTACTGATTTTTTCTTATCGTTCATAATTCTCCTTTTAAATCTATATTATTGGCCTTGATCTTAAAATCTTGCATTTGGTGAAAATTAAGATATTGGTAAATATCATCTGCTATTGTATTTAGCTCTCCAACCATTTGCATATATTCTTCCATGTTAGGAATTTTACCTAAAATCGCGCAAACTGCCGCTAATTCCGCAGAGCCCAGGTAAACATTGGAATCCGTGCCCATACGGTTTGGAAAATTTCTGGTAGAAGTTGACATCACCGTCGCTCCATCTGCCACTCTTGCCTGATTGCCCATGCACAAAGAACAGCCCGGGGGTTCGATTCTGGCACCTGCTGTGCCGAAAATCGCATAGTAACCTTCCGCCATGAGTTGTTTTTCATCCATTTTAGTCGGCGGCGCTATCCACAATCTGCCTGGTATATTTCCGGCGTTTTCCAGTATCTTGCCGGCCGCCCGATAATGGCCAATATTGGTCATGCAAGAGCCAATAAACACTTCATCTATTCTGTCCCCTGCAACCTCAGACAATGGTTTGATGTCATCCGGATCATTGGGGCAGGCAAGTAACGGCTCAGTTATTGTGTCAAGATTAATCTCGATAATTTCAGCGTATTCAGCGTTTTTATCAGGCTCTAGAAGTTTGGGGTTATCCAGCCAGCCGCGCATTTTCTCTATACGCCTTGCTAGGGTATTCTTATCTTCATAGCCATCTGCTATCATGGTTTTTAATAGCATTATATTTGATTGCAGATACTCGGCAACCGGTTCTTTGTTTAATAGTATCGTACAAGCAGTAGCCGAGCGTTCGGCTGACGCATCAGATAACTCAAATGCTTGCTCAACCTGCAGATCTGGCAAACCTTCAATCTCTAAAATTCTGCCTGAGAACACATTCTGTTTGGCTTTTTTGTCAACGGTTAACAAACCTTGTTTAAGTGCCACATATGGAATGGCATTAACCAGATCCCGCAAAGTAATACCAGGCTGCATTTTGCCGGTGAACCTGACCAATACTGATTCTGGCATATCAAGTGGCATTGCCCCTAATGTTGCGGCAAATGCCACCAGGCCGGAGCCCGCAGGAAAACTTATGCCAATTGGAAATCTGGTATGAGAATCTCCACCGGTTCCCACCGTATCCGGCAACAACATACGATTCATCCAGGAATGAATTACCCCGTCACCAGGGCGCAGCGACACGCCGCCTCTTGCATTCATAAAAGCAGGCAGTTCCTGTTGTAACTTTATATCAACCGGTTTGGGGTAGGCCGCGGTATGACAAAAACTCTGCATAACCAGATCGGCGGAAAATCCAAGGCAGGCCAGTTCCTTTAACTCATCGCGAGTCATACCGCCGGTAGTATCCTGAGAACCGACGGTAGTCATTAACGGCTCACAATAAGTCCCCGGGCGCATACCCTCAACTGCGCAAGCCTTACCGATTATTTTTTGCGCCAGAGTATATCCTGTGGCACGCTTATCATCGGCGGCAGGTCGAATAAAAATCTTGGCAGGCTCAAGTCCAAGCTTGTCTCGGGTTTTATCAGTCAATGCCCTGCCTATAATTAGGGGAATTCTGCCACCGGCCCGAATTTCATCAGCTATAGTTTCAGGCTTTAACTCAAACTCGCTTATTAGCTCTCCTGCATCATTCTCAATCTTGCCGAATTCCGGAAAAATATGAATCAAGGCTCCATGGTCTAATTTACTAACATCACATTCCAGTGGCAAGGCGCCCGAATCTTCCGCGGTGTTAAAGAATATTGGCGCGATTTTTTCGCCCAGTATCACTCCGCCTTGACGCTTGTTTGGCACATATGGAATATCATGTCCTATATGCCATAAAACCGAATTAACCGCAGATTTTCTGGATGAACCGGTGCCGACCACATCCCCCACGTATGCCAAAGGATAACCTGACTGCTTTAGTTTTTCGATTTGCACAAGAGCATCTGGTAATTTATTCTGCAACATAGCCTTGGCATGCAGCGGAATGTCCGGCCTGCTCCAGGCCTCGGACGCAGGAGATAAATCATCCGTATTGGTTTCTCCTGCAACCTTAAATACCGTTACTGAAATTTTGCCGGCAAGCGGTTCTCTGCTGGTAAACCATTCGGCCTCGGCCCAGGATTCAAGCACTTTTTGCGCCGCCGTGCTGTGGTTCGCCTTATCGGCCACATCATTCCAGGCATCATACACCAGCAAGGTTTTGCCAAGTGCCTTGATTGCGGCTGCTTGCACCTTGCCTGCGTCCAAAAGATTAATCAAGGGCTTAACGTTATAACCACCGCCCATGGTACCTAATAAAAACGTGGCTTGTGCCGGATCAATCATATCTACAGTGATCGTTTCTGCTGCCACCTTATATAAAAACTCCGCCTTTGCTCTGGATGCGGCATCTACTCCGGGCGGCACTCTATTGCTTAAAAGCTCAAGTACCTCACCGACAACAGCAGATTCGGATTTTTGTATGATGTCAATTAAACTCGCAGTCTGCTCAACATCAAGCGGCAGGGGCGGCAGACCATCTCTTGCTCTTTCCGCCACATGTTTATGATACGCTTTTAGCATTTTTTCGGCATTTAAAAAGGTAAAATAGCATACACGATTTATGCTGCAAGACCAATGTAAACATGTAATCTGTGTTAGTAACATGTAATCTGTCCGTTTTTGTAACACGTAATGTGTCTGGATTTATATTGTCCTGTTTGCGGGACATATATGAACCGGACGCAGTTGTTACAGGAGATAAAACAGATGAGA
>Ga0056111_1000038_pt1 | contig 43454 bp, 39 predicted proteins | sample WorMetloBBELIZE2_FD_83874 | JGI IMG/M metagenome (GOLD analysis project Ga0056111, IMG submission 83874) | Marine gutless worms symbiont microbial communities from Max Planck institute for Marine Microbiology, Germany - Olavius longissimus B... ... | reverse complement strand
CCGCAAACAAACAACGAGGCCCCTCCTAACCAACTACACTGCTCCTAAAGCAGGGGGGGGTTGGTTTTTGTAATTGGTAAATGCCCGTTGGCCTATAGAGCAGGTTATGCAAGAGGCGTAAAAATTACCCGGACAGTAGTGATGTTTGGGATTTTAGGTTTAACTGGGTTCGGGAAAAAGCGCGCATACAAAACACTCTAAAAACCGGAAGTTGGCGTTTTTCACCGCTTGATTTATATTTTTGTGAATCCGGCCTTAGTTTGGTGCTGTTTATTTGGCTTTATCTTTTTAGGGCAGGAAATTTACCCCTACTCCAAATATAGCGCATAAATATACTATAATGCCAAGTCTAACCGTGCCATACATGGGAGGATGCGATGAGATTTATCAAAAATACTTTTATTATAGGGTTTGCCGCCTTGTTGTTATCTTGTGCCGGGGCTGCGAAAAAATATGAAACGGGGATAATTCCCAAGGCCGTAGCACCAAACGGCGTCGAGATAGCCAAAACCAGGAATTTGCTAAAAAAAAGCGCAGCGGCGAGCAAGGGCAAGGTCAAGCTTTATGCCAGCGGCCCGCACTATAATCGGGCAAAGCGCATAGTAAACCGCTTAGCAAAAGCCGCTGGTTTGCGCGGGTTTTCCTACCCGGTTTATATTGCGGATGACGGCAAGACCATAAACGCTATGGCGGTTAATGACAATACCATAGTGATCTACAAAAAACTTATGGACCAGGTCCCTACGGATGCAAAATTATCTGTGATCATGGCGCATGAGGTTGCGCATATATTAAAACGCCACGGCAGTGATAGAGTGCTTAAGACAAGATCTGCGGCGGTTGCTATCGGTTCTGCCATTCTCGGCGCCGTGGTAGCCGCTAACACCGGCAGCGCTGATTCCGGCGCTGCTGTAAGAGATATATCAGGCATGATTGGCGCCGGCACGGTCTTGACTCCTTATACCAGGTCAATGGAACTGGAGGCGGATCATGTCGGGATGCTGTTAATGGCAAAAGCCGGCTATAATCCACAAGAAGCGATTGGTTTTTGGAAAAATTCCAGAAGATATTTGGGTGCCACCGGTCCGCATTCGTTTTTAAGCACTCATCCGGCGCCGGCTAACCGCCAGGCAAAACTACAGGAAACTTTGCCGCTGGCATTAAACTATTATAAAAAGTGATAACGACCATAGTTGCGGCTATGGCGCATGATAATGTTATAGGCCGTAACAACCGGTTGCCGTGGAATTTGCCGGCTGATCTTGCCAGGTTTAAAAAAATAACCATGGGCAAGCCCTTGCTGATGGGGCGCAACACTTACGAATCAATCGGCAAACCGCTGCCCGGCAGGTTAAATATGGTGTTAAGCCGTAACCCGGCGGCTAGGATTGCCGGCTGTGAGATAGTATCCGATGTTGACACGGCGTATGCGGCGGTCGAAGGCGTGGATGAGATTATAATCATGGGCGGAGCCGAGCTTTATGCGCAAATGCTGCCGGTTGCGGACAAGCTGGAACTTACCCTGGTTAACGCACGGATTAAAGGCGATGCCTGGTTTCCAAAAATAGACTATGCTAACTGGCAGGAAACCTTGCGTGAGCCGCATTTAAGTGACGATAACAATCAGTACGATTATACTTTTGTAACCTACGCCAGAATACGGCAGGATAAATAAATTGCCGGAGCCTGCGATAATCGGTTTAAGCGCGCTTGCGCTTAGCTTTATTCCGGTTTTTAGCGTAATCCTGTTTTTATATTTTTGGGGCTTAAGGCCGGGGCATAGTCTTTATGCTAATGCCAGAATGCTGCTGCAGCTTCTGGTTATTGGTTATTTTCTTGAATTTATTTTCGCCTCCGACATATGGGCGGTTTTACTGCTGTTAGGGGTAATGGTGTTGGTTGCAAGCTGGATAGCTTTAGGCGTGGCGCCTGAGGTCAGGCCGCAGCTTTATCTAAAGGCCTTGTTAGCCATAGGAATTTCCGGCTCATTAGTATTGGCGTTAATGTTAAAAGGCGTTATGCAGCTTAAGACCTGGTACTTGCCGCAAATTATTGTCCCAATCGCGGGAATGATTTTTGCGAACACCATGAATGCCATAAGCCTGGCGGTGGATAGTTTATATGCGGATGATTTACGCCTGCAAGATTTTGCAAAAGCGCGTAACCGCGCCTTGCGCAGCGCGCTTATTCCTATAACCAATTCTTTGTTTGCGGTAGGGTTGGTGGCTATTCCAGGCATGATGACCGGGCAAATTTTATCAGGAGTATCACCGCTTATTGCCGCCCGTTACCAGATTATGGTGATGTGCATGGTTTTTGGCGCCTCCGGCCTTGGGACCATATTATTTTTACTTGCCGTACAAAAGTCCGACTAGTTACAAAGCGCTTAACCCGGCCTTGCCACAAATAGCCGGTGTCAATCTTGCAATTATAAAAATTGCTTTTATAATATATAAAACTCAAGTTTATATTTGCAAGAAAACTGACATCCATGAAATATATTGACAGGCATATCAGCAATCAATTATTAACCACCCTCAACATGAGTCCGGTAACTTTTCTTAATGGTCCTCGTCAGGCCGGAAAAAGCACGCTGGTGCAAAACATTGCCAAAAAACAGTTTCCGGCTGAGTATGTTACATTTGATAGTACCGTACAAATGGCTGCGGCGGCTAACTCTCCCCAGACTTATCTTCAGGAACGTCAAGGAGCGTTGATTATTGATGAAGTTCAGCTTGTGCCGGAGATATTTCGGGCATTAAAAGTTGTTGTTGACGAGTTAAGACAAAAACAGACAGAAAAACTAAAGGGGCGTTTTTTATTAACAGGCTCTGCCAATATTATGATATTGCCCAAGCTTTCAGATCCCCTGGTAGGACGTATGAATGTCTTGACGTTATACCCTTTGGCGGCAATGGAAATATCAGGCACAACTGACAGTGATTTTATCAATCGGCTTTTTGCCAAAGACTTTATAGGGGATGATAGCAAGACTCATCTACTTACCATGGTGCGCAAGGCGACGTTTCCAGAGATTTCCGCTGCCGACATGAGTGAGCGCACTAACTGGTTTGATGGATATTTGTCGACTATTTTGCAACGAGATGTACGCACACTGGCAGAAATTGAAAAATTAAGCGTGCTGCCCAATTTATTACGTATTCTTGCAAACCGTGCCGGGGGTCTTGTTAATGATGCCGAAATTGCAAGAGACGCAGATCTTAATCCGGTTACATCAAGAAATTATAAGACATTACTTAAAATGCTGTTTCTTACCTTTGAGCTTAAGCCATGGTATCGAAATATTGGCAAACGCCTGGTCAAATCGCCTAAGTCTTATATGACAGATACCTTGTTACTGTGCCATCTTCTTCAGTATGAGCTTGCTGACCTTGAAAAAAACAGACCGGAGTTGTTTGGCCACGTTCTGGAAAACTTTGTCGCAACAGAGTTATTGAAACTTCGATCTTTTGCCGCAGAAAAAATTGATTTATTCCATTTTCGAACCAGTGATAACAAAGAGATTGATTTTGTACTGGAAAAACCCAATGGACAAATAGCAGCCGTTGAGGTCAAACAGAAAGACAGTGTTAGCCTTAAAGATTTTAAAGGACTTAAAACATTACAAAAAATAACAAAGGATGATTTTATTTGTGGAGTTGTTTTGTACCGTGGTAAAGATGTAGTACCGTTTGGCAAAAACCTGTGGGCAGTGCCAGTTAGTAATTTGTGGTTATGATTTGTTAATACATGACTATTGAGCTTCTTAATGGCATAAACAAGCGTCAGAAATGTTGATTAGTTACAGTCAACACTGTGCCATTTGGCGCCGTCCTCGTCTATTTGCAAAGCGCTTAACCTGCCTTGCCACAGACAGCCGGTGTCGAGCGCAAATACCCGATCGGTCTGGCGAATGCCCAGCCTGGACCAGTGTCCGAATATTACCCGGTTTTTTTTAAGTTTAGTTGCAGGATGCAAGAACCAGGGGAGCAGCCTGCTAGGCTGCAAGCCCACATCCGCATTATATTTAAAATCCAGTCGGCCGCTTTTATAAACATAACGCATTCTGGTAAAGCAGTTGATAATAAACCTTAACTTGTCGTATTCTTTTCTTGCCTTCGACCATATCTTCGGGCGGTTGCCGTACATATCATGCAGAAAATCCTCGGCTTTATCGCTTTGCAATACTTTTTCCGCCTGCCGCGCCAGTTTGTTGGCTTTTTTTATAGTCCAGAACGGGTGCACCCCGGCATGGACCAGACTAAGTTTCAGCCTCTTGTCAGTGCGGATAAATTTTTGCTGCAATAACCATCGTATAAGCTCCTCTCTGTCATGGGCCCGTAAGACTTCCAGCAAAGAATCGTCTTTTTTAAGATAGCGCATATTGCCGCCCGCCATGGCAAGCAGATGCAGGTCATGATTGCCGAGCACTGTGACTGCCGCTTTATCCAGGCCTTTGACAAAGCGCAGCGTCTGCAAAGACTTGGGGCCGCGATTGACCAAATCCCCGGTAAACCATAATTGGTCTTTAGCGGGGTCGAATTTAATTTTGTCCAAAAGTTTTTTAAGATGATCCAGACAACCCTGCACATCGCCTATCGCATAAATACTCATCGGACAGTAGAGCCGTACCAGGAAAATAAATCCGCATAATCGGCTACGCTTAAATTTTCTGCGCGTAATGACAAGTCAAGAGGGCAACCGGCAAGACAATTTTCCGGCATTATGGATTTTAGGTTATTGCGTAGAGTTTTACGGCGTTTGGCAAAGGCGGCTTTAACTAGCAGCGAAAATTCGTCCGGGGCAAATTTTTTACCCGAAGCATTGGGAATAATCCGCATAAATGCCGAGTGCACTTTGGGTTTTGGCCAAAACGCATTCGGCGGTATTGCCGCAAGTTTTTCCACTTTGGCAAAAGTTTGCAGCATTACCGCAAGCCTGCCGAAGGTTTTGCGGTCAGGTTCGGACATTATTCTATCCGCTACCTCTTTTTGCAGCATAAAGTGCATGTCATAAATTTTATGGCTGTGACGCAGGAAATGCAATAATAAGGGAGTTGATATGTTATATGGTAAATTTCCAACCAGACGAATTTTATTTTCACAGGGAATTCGTGCAAGGTTGAATTTCAACGCATCATCGGTAAAAACCGTAAGTTTAGGATATTTGTCCGCAAGTCGTGCCGCCAAGGAACTATCAATTTCTACCGCGTATAAATTTTTTACCCGCTGCAATAATTTAGAACTTAAAGCCCCGGTGCCAGGGCCGATTTCCAGTATGCAGTCACCGGTTTTGGGCGCTATAAGGTCTATGATATTCGCTATAATATTTTGGTCTTTGAGAAAATTCTGCCCCAGGCGCTTGCGCGGTTTATGCATGATGAGAATATATGTCAAGCGCCTGATTGATTGCCGTTTGCAGACTGGAAACTTTAGCCTTGCCGGAACCGGCAAGCTCCAGTGCGGTGCCATGGCCCACACTGGTGCGAATAAATGGCAACCCCAGAGTTATATTAGCCGAATTATTAAAATCCGCATACTTTAGCACCGGCAGTCCCTGGTCGTGAAACATCGCCAGGAATACATCGACGGTTTTTAGATTATCGGCGCTGAACATGGTATCCGCCGCCACCGGGCCTATTATGTTCATGCCTTTGGCAATGCAGGATCGTATTGCCGGGGCAATTATTTTTATTTCTTCATCTCCCAAACAGCCGCTTTCTCCGGCATGAGGATTCAGGCCGGCGGCCATAATTTTCGGCCGCCGTATGCCAAAGTCTTTAAGCATGGAAGCGTGCAATACTTCTATGGCGGCGATCAGGCTTTTTTTAGTTATCATACGGCTTAACATTTTGATCGGCACATGGGTTGTGGCAAGGGCGACGCGCATTTTCTTATTGGCAAGCAGCATTATAACTTTTTTGCTTTGACTAAAATCTTGTAAAAACTCGGTGTGTCCGGTAAACTCAAAGCCGGCCGCATTTAGGATGCCTTTATGCACCGGACCGGTAACCAGCGCGGCGCATTTGCGGTTAAGACAACAGCTTGTGGCCTTGCGTAAGCATTCAAGGGTGAATTCTGCATTATCCGGGTTTAATTTTCCCGGCAAGACTTCTGCTAATTCCCGGTTGATTATTTTTATTTCGTGCTTTTTGTTACAGGCCGGACTGTCAGCAAAACTAAACTCTTTGATATTAATTTCAGCGCCCAGCAATTCGGCTCTAGAGATAAGCAAATCAGCATTGGAAAAATATACAAGTTCGCACGGCAGGCTTTCCTGCGCCAGCAAGATAGCAAGATCCGGGCCAATCCCGGCCGGCTCACCGACACTAAAAGCAAGCCTGGGGATTTGCATGTTACAATCTGCGTTCTATATAGGCTTCGTCCCGATAACGTCTTAGAAGCTTGTGTATGTGGCGTTCTGCCTTTTTTTGCAGCAGGATATTCATAGCCTGCTGCTTGCGTTCCGCCCGGCTAAACTCCTTGCGGATAACTCCGCCTGCGGTTTCAATAAGCTTGATAATATGCAAGCCGCTGTCATCCTTTATCGGGCCTTTGACCGCACCTTGGCGCATATTTTTTATGGCGTTTGCAATCAGCTTAGGATAATCTTTTAGCAGGCGCCAGCCAAGATCACCGCCGCTTTCCGCGATAGGAGAGTCTGAATTTTCCTTGGCGGCGGCTGCAAAATCAAAACCCGCCTTGATTTTTTTTAGCAGTTTTTTGGCCTTGATCTTTTTTTCGCTTATTTCTTGCGTGTCGTTAATGTCAGCAATGGCTAGCAATATATGGGCCGCGTGATAATATTTGGGGCTTTCCCCCAGTATTACTGATTTTGGCTGTTTACGTATTGCTTTTTTAAGTTCTTGCCGGCTAACGGCATTTCGGCCTTTAAGCACTTTTTGCTGAAATATCGCAGCTTCGAGGTCCTTTTTAATTTTGGCTCTTAGTTTTTTCATATTAAGACCCTGAGACGGCAAAGCTGATTTTAGCTCGGCAATGCTCATATTGTTTTGCGCGGCAATTTGGCTGACTGAATCTTCAATCATATCCGGTGTTACTTCTATCCCTATGTTCTTTATTATTTGTCTGCGCAGACGATTATTTATCAGCTGCTCAAGCACTGAGGCCCTGTAGCTTGCGGCTTTGGGCAAGGTCATTTTCTTGTTCTTATAAGTTTTTAAGGCCTTTTTGAGTTCACTTTGCATAATTATATCGTTATTGACAACTGCAACGATACGATCTATCTGTTTTGCCGTACCCGCGGCCGGCATTAGCATAATCAGGCAGAATATGACCTTCAGCTTGATGATTTGTTTCATAATATATTACTCAAAAATTTCTGCTATAGCGCTTAGGGAATTATTTTTTCCGGTAAGGCCTTTAAGCGTTATTGACAGATTTATCGAATTGTTATATTCGGCATTGGCCGAGCTTACAAGTTCCCGTTTAAGCGAGAAATTTATTGCCCAACAACAGCTATCGTATGCAAAACCCAATAAATTTTCAATCGGCCTGTTTTCAGTATCTAACAGAGAATATCTGCTGCGCGCAAAAACCAGCCATTTGGGATTAATACGCCAGGCACCGGCAAGATCAAGCTCTTTGCGTATATCTCCTTTAAACTTGTAGGCAGTTTTAAGATGCAGCTTGTCACCCGGTTGGTAATGCAAACTGGTCTCCTGGGTTTCCAGACGGTAATTGTCAGGCAGCATATAGGTTTTAACTCCTCCGCGCCAGGCATTATGGCTTAGATAAGCCTCAAAAGCCATATTGGTTTTTTCTTTAGTATCAAAGTTATAACCCTGACCCAGTTTAAGCTCCAGATGAGCACGGTTATCGGCAAGGTTTATAAATTTTGATGTCAAACCAAAACTTATCCGGTTTAATTCTCCGGTAAGATCTTTGCCGCTATGAAGTCTATGGGGGAACAGCTGGTTGTAACTAAAGTCATTTAATGAAGTGTCAAAATTTAGTAGATCTGCTTCATCATCATCCTCATTACGTCTTACATAGAATATTCTCGGCTCTAATGTTTGCAGCCAGCGGTTTTGGGCAAATTCGCGTTCCAGGTGCACGCCGCTATCGACAAAATAGGCAACTGCGGTCATGTCAGCGGAGGTGCTGGTGAAACTTTCAAGATTTCTGTAGATAGAGTTTTGGATATGAATTCCAGGTTTGATGAAGAATGCGTTGTTGGCAAAATTCAGACCCAGATTTAATTCATTATTAAATCTTTCTCCTGTAGTTTTGCCGGCAGAGGAATGTTCGAAGTTACTGTACTGATGCGCAAGCCTTATATTTGCATATTTATTGTTTAGCGGATTCCAGGAAAAACTAATTCTCGGTAACAAACGGTATTTTTTGTCATTATCAACCAGCGAATGAAAACCTTGCAGTTCCGCCCGCAGACTCCAATTGCCGCCATTATAATTTATAAACGCATATTGCTCAACATAATCCGTATAGTCATCAAGGTTTGTGCGTTTAAAATCATTAATGTAGTCATTGTCGGACAGCTTGCTGTAATTTATTCCATAGGTAAGTTTGCTGCCAGGGTGGTTTTGCAGACGCAGACCAAAATAATAGCGATTTTTGTTAGCAAGAACCCGGTCATGGTACAAGCCCTCGACGTTTATACGGCTGATAAATTTGTGGCTAAGGTAGCTAAATTGGGCGCCCAGCCAAAACCCGCGCTTCTCTATAATGCCAGGCGTCAGAATGCCCTCCATATGCGGAGCTATGTTCCAGTACCAGGGGGTATACGCAGCCAAACCGCCGGCACTTTTATAATTTATATGCGGAACTAAAAATCCTGATTTTCTTCTGGCGTCAATGGGAAAGCTAAATTTGGGCAAATAGAAAACCGTGGCGTTTCTGATTTTAATTCTGGCTTTTTTGCTGGAGCCGAAACCTTCAGCATGATCCATTGCTATTTTGTCAGCATTTATCTGCCAGTCTGCTACTTTCTGGTTTAGCGGGCAGGTAGAATAGGTGGTGTTTTCCAGTTCGGTATAAACATTCGATACCCGATATATTTTTTTGCGCTGCCATTACCCTTGTTTGCCAAAATTAAATAACGCGTATCTTCGGCATTTAGAACTTTATGTTGTGTATCAATCCTTATTGCCTTTGAGCTGACATGTATAGTGTCGCTTTGTAAAGATGTATCGCCGGTTATATTAAGCTGTTTGGTTTTTGGGTAGTATGATATTTTGTCGGCTTTTAGCAGCCGGCCATTGTAGTTTGCTTTTACCTTACCCTGGAAAATAAACTCCCGGTCTTTTTTTACATATACATTATTTGAGTTAATTGCCAAAAGCCCTGGTTCAGTTACGGGGGGCATGGGTATTGGCCTTAACAATTCATACTTACAGGAACTATATGCAAGCGCTTCAAAGGACGCCGGTAACAGTGCTAGGACAAAAATAAAGTTTGGCAAATTGAGGTTAACAGTAAAATTTTTGTTATTCTATCCTTGTAATTTACTAAAATACAAGTAATGCCGCAGTATCAAGCACGTGATATAGAAGTTTTATCCGGTCTGGATCCGGTACGCAAGCGCCCGGGGATGTATACTGACACAACCAGGCCTAACCATCTGGTGCAGGAGGTGGTTGACAATAGCGTTGATGAGGCCATAGCCGGTTTTGCCAAAAAGATAAGCGTTATATTGCATGCAGATGGCGCGATTACGGTCGAAGATGACGGTCGCGGTATGCCAACCGATATGCACCCGGAAGAGGGGGTGTCCGGAGTTGAAGTAATTCTTACCCGTTTACATTCAGGCGGTAAATTTTCCGGCAAAAACTATACTTTCTCTGGCGGCTTGCATGGAGTAGGGGTCTCGGTGGTAAATGCTTTATCCGAAACTTTGGAAGTCTGGATAAAACGCGACGGCAAGGAACACTATATGAATTTTGCCGGCGGTGAAAAAGTCTCTGACCTTCAAACCATAGCCGAAGTTGGCGGCAGAAATACCGGCACCAGGGTTAAATTTGTGCCGGAGACGAACTTTTTTGATTCAAGCAATATTTCCGTACTTGAGCTTAAACACAATCTGCAAGCTAAAGCGGTATTATTAAACGGACTTAAGCTGGAGCTTAAAGTTGAAAAAACTGCCGAGACTTTCACCTGGCTGTATGAAAAAGGTCTAGATGGTTATTTGCTGGAGACTATAGGTGATAATGAATATATTCCGTCCGAAGTTTTTGCCGGCAGTAGTGATAAGGATGAATTAAAACTTGACTGGGCTTTGGTTTGGCTGCCGACCGGCAGTGAGCTTACAGGAGAGTCTTATGTAAATCTGGTGCCAACCAAACAAGGCGGAACTCATGTTAACGGCTTGCGCTCAGGTCTTACCGAGTCAATCCGGGAATTTTGTGATTTTCGTAAACTTGTGTCGCGTGGAATTAAAATCAGTCCTGATGATGTGTGGGACAAGGTAATGTATATTTTATCCGTGAAGATGCAGGATCCGCAATTTGCCGGACAAACTAAAGAAAGATTATCCTCGCGCGCCGTAGCGGCTTTGGTTGCCTCCAGGGTGCAAGATGCTTTTAGTCTTTGGCTTAATCAACACCCGGACCAGGGAGAACAAATTGCCGAACTTGCAATATCCAGTGCGCAAAACCGTATGCGCAAGGCAAAAAAAGTCAAACGTAAAAAAATATCCAGCGGTCCGGCATTGCCGGGCAAACTTGCAGACTGTACCTCTAATGATTTACAGGAAACGGAAATATTTTTGGTAGAAGGGGATTCCGCAGGCGGTTCTGCCAAACAGGCCAGAGATCGGGAGACCCAGGCAATTATGCCGCTGCGCGGCAAGATATTAAATTCCTGGGAGGTAGATCCATCTGAAGTGCTATCTTCACAGGAGGTGCACGATATAGCCATAGCTTTGGGCATTTCGCCGGGCAGTGATGATGATCTTGGCGGTATGCGTTATGGTAAAGTCTGTATTTTGGCTGATGCTGATTCGGACGGGGCCCATATAGCCACCTTGCTTTGCGCCTTGTTTTTACGGCACTTTAAAAAATTGGTAGAAAATGGTCATGTTTTTGTGGCTATGCCGCCTTTGTACAGAATAGATGCGGGCAAAGATGTATTTTATGCCTTGGATGAGGATGAGAAGACAGGTATTGTCGCCAAGATTAAAAATCAAAACAGGAAAGTAAAGCTGTCAGTGCAAAGGTTTAAAGGCCTGGGAGAAATGAACCCGGCGCAATTACGTGAAACTACCATGCATCCTGATAGCAGACGGTTAGTACGGCTTATGGTTGCCCAAGCTGATAATTCTAATGAAGTTATGGATATGCTGCTATCAAAAAAACGCGCCGCAGATCGTAAAAACTGGTTGGAACAAAATGGTGATTTGGCGGTGATTGAGTCTTAACATATGGTACAAGTTATTGATTTTATTGGTAGGCACGAGTGGATTCGAACCACCGACCCCCACCATGTCAAGGTGATGCTCTAACCAACTGAGCTACGTGCCTGTATTGTCAAATATCAGTAAATTTGCAGCATTGAGCGTTTTGCTGTAAAAAATATAATTTCAAACTCTGCTCCTGATTATGCCTTAGAACTAGGTTACAAGTGAAACTTTTTATAATCTAGGTGCAATATTGTGTATAATGAAAACCGGCACTTATAACTGTGCTTATGACATAAGTCAAAGGATATTCGTAAATTATTAAATTGGAGATATACGTGATGAACGTTATAAAAAAATTCGCGCTTGCTGTTGCAGCAATTATGATGTCTTTTCAAGCATACGGCGACAAGGCTTTGATTGACTCTTCCAAGGTGGCTGTTATGGATCCGTATAAGCAATGCGTGCAAACTAAAGGCGGTACTAACGCTTGTGATGGTGGTGGTTCCTGTGTAACATTTAGAGGCAATGTTGTTATTTCCCATGACCATGCCTGCATAACTGCGGGAGGCTTGAGAGCTTCGGATTACAAAGGAGAGAAACGCCAGATTGTTTTGGATTTAATACGCAGACATCAATACCTTATGTAAGTTTATTTACCTAAAACTTTTTGAAAGCCAGCTTTTGCTGGCTTTTTTTATGGGTTTTATCATATCAGGATAATTCTAAAGCTGTTTGTTATGTTAATTATCTAAGTAATTGTAAAATAACAACAATAATCCTAACAATCTATATCTAATTTTCTTGTAAGTCATTGTTAATTAAAAGGTTTATGCAAATTATGTTTGACAAACATGATTTCATAAGGTGTAATTGTGGGCAGAAGTGGGTATTTGTGGGTTTTATATATAAATTAAGCAGAGGAACACAGAATAAAGTGGGGATGTACTTTCGAGGAGAAAATGCAATTAATCTTGATGCCAAAGGCAGGCTGGCCATACCGTCACGCTACCGCCAGGGGCTTCTGGACCTATGTGCGGCACAGATGGTAATTGCGCCGCATCCGCATGAGCCGTGCCTTTTGTTATATCCATTGCCAATCTGGATAGAGATCGAAGATAAAATTAATGACATGCCAAGTTTTGATGATCTGATAGTAAGAAGATTGCAAAGACGTTTTATTGGTAAAGCCAAGGATGTGACCGTAGATAAAAATGGCCGGATTTTGCTGGCACCAGAATTTCGGAAAAATCTGGAGTTAGATAAAAAGATATTTTTAATTGGTCTTGGCAAAAAATTTGAAATTTGGCGTGATGATTTGTGGTTGGAGCAAGATGCGTTGTGGGATCAAGACAAGCCGGAAATATCAAAAGCTCTGCGGGAGTTGGCTTTATGAGCAACAGCGATCAGCATATTACAGTTTTCCGTACAGAAGCGGTTGCGGCCCTTGAGGTTAAACCGGATGGATTTTATGTTGATTGCACATTTGGTCGTGGCGGTCATAGCAAACTTATACTGGCAGAACTTGGCGCTGAGGGCCAGTTGTTGGCTATGGATAAAGATCGGGATGCCGTTAATTTTGCCAAAGACAATATTAAGGACGCCAGATTTAGAATTGTGCATGAGAGCTTTGTAAATTTGCCGCAAGTCTTAGACAGGCAAAAAGCGGACGGAATTTTACTTGATTTGGGGGTGTCATCACCGCAGCTTGATGATCCTGGTAGAGGTTTTAGCTTTATGCATGACGGGCCTCTTGATATGCGCATGAATCAGGATTTAAATGCAACCGCTGCAGACTGGATAAATACGGCAACTGAGTTTGACCTGGCTGATGTAATTTATAAATATGGCGAGGAAAGACAATCCAGAAAGATCGCCAGGGCTATTGTGAGGACCAGAAAGGATAAATTATTTACTACTACTAATGAACTTGCCACTTGCATAAAAAAGATAAAACCTAAATATTCACGAAAGCATCCGGCGACCAAAACCTTTCAGGCGCTTAGAATATTTATCAACAAGGAACTATCTGAGCTTAAAGATTTATTAAGCAATATCACTGACCTGTTGCAGATTGGCGCCAGGCTGGTCGTTATAAGTTTTCATTCGTTGGAGGATAGGATAGTCAAGCAGGCTTTACGTGCAGAATGCGCTCAGCAGTTGCCAAAAGAAATTCCCCTACAGCCTAGAATATTTTGTCGTTTAAGTGAGATTTTCAAGTTAAAAGCATCTGCCGCCATGGTAAGGCAAAATCCCCGAGCCAGAAGTGCGATTATGCGAGTAGCCCGGAGGCAAAACTGATGAATCTTGCGAAATCTGCCATATCTTTTTATCACCTGGGATTGACGTTTCTGGTTATTGCCATCTGCGTGTCAGCAATATTGGTGATTAAGGTGAGTCAAGAATCACGCAAGCTGTTTGCAAAGTATCACGAGCTGCAGGTAGATGAGCAAAATTACCAGGATGAACTAGGCAGACTGCAGTTGCAGGAAGGCTATGAAAGCACAATTCATGATTTGGAATTAAAAGCCAAAAGAAAGCTTGAAATGTTTTCGCCACAATTAACAGACCGGTGGTTTTTAAAATAATGAGAAACAGGAAGCCAAAGCCACAGATCAATAGATTCAGAAGATTTATTTTGGGCATATTCATGCTGGGGCTTTTAATATTGGTAACTGGCAGAATTGGCTACATTTATGCCGAAAAATCTGACTTTTATGCCAAACAAGGTGACATCAGATCAATAAAAAGAGAATCTATTCCAGCTTTACGTGGGGTAATTCAAGATCGCAAGGGTGAAGTTCTGGCTCTTACCACAGTTTTGATATCTTTGGGAGTTGACCTTGAGCACTTGCGAGTAAAGCCTGATATGAGCGCCACACAACAAGATAAAGTGCGCAAAAGAATAAAAAAGTTCAAGCAAAACTTAGAATTTATTGCTGGGAAAATAGGCAAGTCTGAGCGGTGGCTGATGACCAAGGTTTTTAATACTGACCCCAGGATAAAATTCAAATATCTGGCAAAGAAACTAACGCCGCAAATTGCCAAAGATTTGAAAAATCAAAATATTCCGGCATTGGTCTATGAGCGCAGTTTCAAAAGGTTTTATCCGCAATCTTTTGTAGGCGCAAATTTACTGGGCTTTGCCAACTTCAAAGACCAGGGCAAGGCAGGAATTGAGGCAAAGTTTGATGATATTTTATCTGGAGCCAACGGTAAGGCATGGGTTAGACGTGATCATTTTGGTAATGCGATTGATTACATTAGTCTGGAGCGTTCTCCGGTTAAGGGGCAAGACCTGAATCTTAGTATAGATTCCAGAATTCAGGAAATAACTTATTTTACTTTGGCAAAAGCGCTGCAAAAGCACAAGGCGCATAAAGCTGCGGCAGTAGTTTTAAATGCTAAAAGCGGTGAAATTCTGGCTATTGAGAGTCTGCCAAGTTTTAATCCTAATAATACCGCTCAAAGAACCAGTATTGGTACCAGAAACGCTGCTATTCAGGATTTATATGAACCGGGTTCTATCATAAAGCCTTTTACGGTTTTAGCGGCGTTGGAAGCCGGTGTGATTGGTAAAAATAAAATGTTGCATATAGGCAATGGCAGAATCAAGGTAGCTAATGCCACTTACAGGGATTATGCCAAAATTAAATCCAAAGACATATCGCTTGCAACCATGCTTAAAAAATCCAGCAATGTGGGGGCGATTAAAGTTGGCTTTACCATGAGCCCCCGGATACATAGGGATTTTTTGTATAGGCTGGGCTTTGGGCAAGAACCAAAGATCAGGCTAAACGGCATTGTTAAAGGGGTTTTGCGCCAACCAGATAAAATCACCAGGGTTGATCACGCCTCCATGTCGTTTGGGTTTGGCTTGAACGCAAGTTTGCTGCATCTTGCCAAAGCTTATTTGGTTTTAGCTAATAAAGGCTCGGCGCCTGAGTTATCCATCTTGAAAAAAATTGAGCCAGGTTCACTTGCACACATAGCTTCGCGCGACAACACAAGTTTTGTACTCGATTTATTAAAGACAGTAGTTAGCAAGGGCGGCACAGCTCCGCGTGCGGCGATTAAGGGCTTTAGTGTTGCAGGTAAAACCGGAACCAGTCACAAGTTTGTAAATGGACAATATGCAAAAAACAAATATATCGGTTTATTTGCCGGAATAGTTCCGGTTGAAAACCCGGAGTTGGTTATTGTGGTATTGATAGATGAACCCAAGGGTAAGAGTTATTATGGTGGCGCGACCGCGGCTCCGGTTTTCGCCGAGATAGGAGCCAGAACCCTCGCATATCTTGGGGTAAGACCAGATATGCCTGAGTCAAATTTGAGTGTTATGGCACTAAATGTCGGAGGGCGCCCATGACAAGAACGAAGTCAGTTAACGATTTATTACAAGGTTATGCGCGCAGACAAGAGCATGATGCACAAATATCCGGTCTGAGTCTGGATAGTCGTAAGCTCAAAAGCAATTTTGCCTTTGTGGCGCTCAAAGGCACGAACACGCATGGTTTAAGTTTTGCTGTTGATGCTCTGGAAAAAGGGGCTAATTCAATTATTTATGAAGAAGAGGAAAGTCCGGAGCGCAAAGTTCCAAAAAATACATGTTTATTTCCAGTGCGTAACCTTTCTAGAAATATCAGCAAAATTGCCGCCAAGTTTTATGAGTATCCAAGCGCTGCCTTGCAGGTTTTTGCCGTAACCGGAACTAACGGTAAATCTTCAATTGCCTATGGACTGGCGGATGTTTTGAACCAACTGGGGCAGAAAACTGCGGTACTTGGAACTATAGGTTTTAACCCTGGTTCTGACATACAACCTGCCTCCCACACTACACCAGATGCGATAAGCTTACAGGAATTCATAAAAGAAGCACGAGATAGTGCAAGCAAGTGCCTGGTTATGGAGGCTTCGTCACATGGTCTGGCACAATATCGGTTAGACGGGGTGGAAGTTGATACGGCAATTTATACCAATCTTAGCCATGAGCACCAGGATTATCACCCCGGCATGCAGCATTATGCCGAGTCCAAGGAGCGTTTATTGCAATTCCCATCGGTTAAAAGCGCACTTATCAATATAGGAGATAAGTTTGGTGCCAAACTTGCGGACAAGTATAAAAATAAACTCCGGGTGGTCGTTTATGGGGTAGATATTAAGACCAAAGAATCAGCAAGTTTTTTGAATGCTAGAAATGTCAAACTGGACAAGGCCGGTCTTGAGTTTAAGCTTGTAAGTAGTTGGGGTGAGGCAATGGTTGCCAGCAAACATTTTGGTAGATTCAATGTGGAGAACCTGCTGGCAATAATAGGCGCTTGTTTGCTTGGCGGCTTTAGTTTAGCGGAAATTACTAAAAGCATTATGACTATGGATATGGTGCCAGGCAGGATGCAGAGTTTCAAAAAAACCGGCAGGCCTTTAGTGGTAGTAGATTTTGCCCATACTCCAGACGCCCTAGATAAAGCTCTTACAGCCTTAAGAGACCATATAGGATTAAATGCCAGAATATATTGTGTGTTTGGTTGCGGCGGAGACAGGGATCAGGCTAAAAGGCCTTTAATGGGAGAAGTGGCTGAATTCAAAGCTAATTTTACCATTCTCACTGACGATAACCCCAGAAGCGAAAAATCTCACGCAATTATTCAACATATCCTGGCCGGATTTAAATTGCCCAAGCGGGTAAAGGTTATAACAGACCGCAAGCAGGCAATTTTGTATGCGATAGATAAAGCACGAGATAACGATGTGGTGTTGATAGCGGGCAAAGGCCACGAAGCTGTGCAAATTGCAGATGGTGTTGAGTTTGAATTTGATGATGCCAAAGTTGTAGAGGGGGCCTTATGTTAGACATTGGATCTCCAAGCTTAAAACAGGCAGCTACGGTTTTAAACGCGGATTTAAACGGGAAAGATGTCAGCTTTTCTGGAATTAGCATAGATAGTAGAACAGTGGAAGCTGGTAATTTATTTATAGCGATAAAAGGCCCAAACTTTGATGGCCATGATTATATTAAAGATGCACAGAAAAAAGGCGCGGTGGCGGCCGTAGTCAGCAAAAAGTCTGAATATCCTGTTCCTGATATTTTGGTTCCTGATACCAAAGCTGCCTTAACCGATATGGCGCAGGCCTGGCGTTCCCAGGCTGCTTGCAAATTTGCCGGCATTACCGGCAGTAATGGCAAGACCACAGTTAAGGATATGTTATCCAGCATATTATCTCTTACCGGACCCGGCCTTAAAACTAAAGATAATCTTAATAATGATTTTGGCGTGTCCTTAACCTTATTAAGACTAAAACCCGAGCATCAGTGGGCAGTTGTGGAAATGGGAGTTAGTGGTTTTGGAGAGATGGAACCCTTGGCTAAAGTTGTGAGGCCGTTTGTGGCATTGGTCAATAATGTTGCGCCTGCACATATAGCAGGGTTTGCCTCAATCAGGGAGATTGCGGTCACCAAGGGTGCAATATACAAATACCTGCCGCATGCCGGGGTAGCGGTAATGCCATATGGCAGCGAGTTTGCCAAGATATGGCAGAAGCAGTCTGCAACCAATAATATAGTGACATTTGGGTTTGATTCCGAGGCGGACGTTATTGTTAGTAGTTTAGACGGAAAACTTAATTTACAGACTCCAAAAGGTGCAATTGAGTTGTCATTGCCGTTAGGTGGGGCGCATAACCACCTTAATGCGGCAGCGGCAACTGCGGTTGCCTTACAGTTCGGAGTTTCGCTTACAAAAATAAGACAGGGCCTCGAGCGGGTAGGCCCTGCAAAAGGACGCTTACAAACCATAAGCCACCGAAGCGGCGCTAAAATAATTGATGATACCTACAATGCTAACCCGGTTTCGGTTAAGGCGGCTCTTGATTATTTGGCAGGGTTTAGCGGTAAGAGGGTTTTTGTCCTGGGAGACATGGGAGAGCTTGGTGCAAGAGCGCAAGAATATCATGGCGAAACAGGCAAATTGGCAAGTGATCTAAAAATTGATGAATTTATAAGTTTTGGTGATTTGAGTAAATTTGCCGGTGCCGAGTTTAAAGGCAGCTCAAGCCACTTCACCGATATGCAAAAACTCATACAGCATATTGCAATTTATCTTGATGACAAGACTACGGTTTTGGTCAAGGGCTCAAGATTTATGCAAATGCAAAGACTAATAGAAGGCTTAATGGAGTCAGGGTCATGATCTTGTATTTAGCTGATCTTTTATCCGGCAGCATAAGTTTTTTTAATGTGTTTGGTTATCTTACCATGCGAGCCATTCTGGCTATTGTTACCGCGCTTTTGGTTTCATTTATGGCAGGGCCGTCGTTAATAGCAAGACTACGCCAATATAAAGTGGGGCAGGCAGTAAGGGATGATGGGCCGCAAACCCATTTGCAAAAGGCAGGAACTCCTACTATGGGTGGGGCTTTGATTTTGCTTTCGATATTGGTAAGCACTTTATTATGGGCTGATTTACATAATCGCTATATTTGGGTTTTGCTGTTGGTGACTGTAGGTTTTGGAATAATTGGCTGGTTCGATGATTATAGAAAGGTTGTGCATAACGATCCTAATGGTATGCGTTCCAGAGTTAAAATTTTGCTCCAATCTGTAATTGCTATGATTGCGGCGGTCTATTTATATGTGAGCGCTCCCGGTCTGACAGAAACTTCGCTGATAGTGCCGTTCTTTAAGGATGTGGTTATTCCACTTGGGTTTGCCTTCATCCCGTTTGCCTTTTTAGTCATAGTTGGTTCTTCAAATGCGGTTAATTTAACTGATGGTCTAGATGGTCTGGCTATAATGCCGGCTGTGATGGTAATTGCCGGTTTTGCGATTTTTGCTTATCTTAGCGGGCATGCCGAGTTTGCCAAGTATTTGTCAATTCCCAAACTTACTGGAAGCGGAGAATTAATAATTTTCTGTGGAGCGGTTATTGGTGCCGGCATAGGTTTTTTATGGTTTAACACTTATCCAGCGATGGTATTTATGGGTGATATAGGTTCTCTGGCATTGGGAGCGGCTATTGGCACGATTGCTGTTATTGTACGTCAGGAACTGGTACTGCTAATTATGGGCGGGGTGTTTGTTGTTGAAACATTATCAGTTATTGTGCAGGTGGCATCATTCAAACTTACCGGTAAGCGCGTGTTTCGAATGGCACCGCTGCATCATCACTTTGAATTAAAAGGTTGGCCAGAGCCCAGGGTTATCGTGAGGTTTTGGATTATCACGTTAATTTTGGTTTTAGCAGGTCTTGCTACATTGAAGCTAAGATGATGTCAGAAATTAATCAGCAGACTTATCAAAATATTATTCTTGGGCTTGGTCTAAGCGGAGTTTCGGTTGCAAGATTTTTGCAAGAGCAGGATCAAGAATTTATAGTCATGGATACCCGGGCCGAGCCTCCAGGACAAAAAGAATTATTCGCAGTTAATCCTGCAACAAAATTAATCAAGGGAAAATTTGATCAGGGCTTACTTAATAACGCTAAAAGGTTGATCGTCAACCCCGGTCTTTCAATTAAAGAGGGCTCAATCCTCAAAGCCAAAAATAACGGCGTAGAGATTATTGGTGATATTGAGCTATTTGCACGCAGCATAAAACAGCAGGATGTGAAACTTGTCGGCATTACCGGCTCTAATGGTAAAAGCACAGTTGCGAGTTTGGTGCAGACAATGATTCTTGATGCCGGGTTTACAAGTTTACTCGGTGGCAACATTGGCATCCCGGCACTTGATTTATTGACAAAAGAGAAACCAGCCGCATATGTGCTGGAGCTTTCAAGTTTTCAGCTGGAGACAACAGATTCTTTAGAATGTGATGTGGCAGCGGTCTTGAATATTTGTGAAGACCACCTTGATCGCTATGTAGATTTTGCCGCATATGTAAAAGCCAAACAGAAACTTGCTTCGCAAACCAAAGCCTTGGTCATATTACAAGATGATGTCATATTAAAATCCTGGAAGAAGTATCCAGGCATTAAACACATTGGTATTACCAGTTCTAATCCTTTTAAGGCGGCAGAATTTGGAACCAGGTTAATTGCCGATGAACTGTGGTTGGTAAAAGGTTCGGACAAGCTCATACCAGCCGCAGAGATTTATCTTAAGGGTAAGCACAATGTATTAAATTCCCTGACAGCTTTGGCTATTGGCTTTGAGCTTGACCTATCGTTGCCCGATATGCAAAAAACTTTGAAGGAATTTAAAGGTCTGGCACACAGAACACAATTAGTTAGGAAAAAAGCCGGAGTTAGCTGGATAAATGATTCTAAAGGTACAAATGTTGGGGCAACAATTGCTGCAATTGAAAGTTTGGCCGGTAAAAATAATATTGTGTTGTTGGCAGGAGGGCAGAGTAAAGAAGGAGATTTTGCCAAATTGGCGGTGACAGCCAAAGGTCGAGTCAAACAGGCGATTTTGTTTGGTGAGGATGCAAGAGCAATTGCAGAACACCTAAAGAAAACAGTTAAATACACCGTGGTTGATAGTTTTTCTGATGTCGTAAAACTTGCGGATGAAATTGCGGTTGCCGGTGATACGGTGTTGTTTTCTCCTGCCTGTGCCAGCTTTGATATGTTTAAAAATTATGTCGAGCGCGGCGAGCATTTTGTTAGTCTGGTGGAGAATTTGCCATGAGTCAAATATTTGCGACAAAAGACTGGCTAGTATGGGAGGAAGTAAGAAATCGGCGTAGCAAACAGGCAGGACATAAAAGCTTAAATAGGATTCTATCATCTGGAGTTTTTATGTTGAGTTTGGGGCTGGCATTATTTGGGGTTTTAATGGTAGGTTCGGCTTCGGTTTCATTGGCTGAGAACAACTTTGCCAATGCTTTCCACTACCTGCAGCGGCAGGCCGCCTTCCTGGGCCTGGGGTTATTTACAGGCTTGATAGTTGTAAAAATTCCGGTAGCTTTTTGGGAGAAAGTCGGGCCTGGCATTTTTCTTTTTGCCATAGGCCTGCTGGTTACGGTTTTATTTGTTGGCGAAACTGTTAACAATTCCACCAGGTGGCTAAGACTTGGCGTATTTAATGTGCAGCCATCGGAATTTGCCAAACTGGCGGTGATTATTTATCTTGCCGGTTATTTGGTAAGACATAAAAATGTTGTCAGTGAAAGGTTTAGTGCTTTTTTACGTCCGGTTTTGCTAATTGCGGCGGTTGGGGCGTTAATTCTGGTTGAGCCTGATTTGGGCGGGATGTTGATCCTGCTGGCAGTAACTCTGATTATGATGTATTTAGGCGGGGTTAATTTCTTGCAGTTTTTCTTTTTTATTCAGGCAATTTTGATAGTGGTGGCTTTAGCTTTGTATTTGGGGCCGGAATATCGTCTGGAGCGGATTATGTCAATGTACGACGATATATGGAGTGATCCATATGGCAGAAATTATCAAATAACCCAATCCTTGATCGCTTTTGGTAATGGCAAACTAACCGGTCTTGGGTTTGGGCTTGGGGTGCAGAAGTTATTTTATTTACCGGAGGCGCACACTGATTTTATTTTTGCGGTGCTGGCCGAAGAGTTGGGTGCTGTCGGGGCTATATTGTTACTGTGCCTTTTTGCCCTGCTAGTGTGGAATATTTTTTCAATTGGTAGAAGGGCAATAAATTGTGGGCATAACTTCTCGGCATTTTACGCTTATGGGTTTGGTACTTTAATTGCTGTTCAAACATTTGTTAATACCGGTGCGAACACCAGATTATTGCCGGCAACCGGTATGACTTTACCTTTTATAAGTTATGGAGGTAGTAGCTTAATAATTCTGGCAGTTGGAGTGGCTATCTTGCTTAGAATTGAGCATGAGTTATGCCCCAAGGTTTCATTAAAGGTCAGGAGAACTACCTGATGCAAGTTCTAATAATGGCAGGTGGCACCGGAGGGCACGTATATCCGGCGTTGGCAGTGGCTAAAGAATTTTTAAGTATGGGACACAAAATTTGCTGGATGGGAACCAGATCCGGTTTAGAGGCCAGGGTAGTTCCAGCTCATAACATAGAAATTAACTGGATCAGCATAACTGGTCTTAGGCGTAAAGGTATTATTGGCTGGTTAGTGGCACCAGTGTGCTTGCTACAAGCTTTAATCCAGGCGCTAAAAATTATCCGTCACCAAAAACCTGCGGTAGTTTTGGGATTGGGTGGTTTTGCTTCTGGCCCTGGAGGCGTGGCGGCCTGGCTCTTGCGCATTCCGCTGGTTATTCACGAACAAAACGCTGCAGTCGGTATGACCAATAAAATTTTATCAAGGCTTGCGGTGAAAGTTCTGCAGGCTTTTCCGGCAACATTTAGCCCTAGTCTGAATGCCGAGGTTACGGGTAATCCGGTAAGGAAAGATATAGCGGGCATTAAGCCTAAAACTGCTTTTCAGGATAGGCTGAATATTTTGATAGTAGGAGGAAGTTTGGGGGCTTTGGCAATAAATACCATTGTTCCAAAAGCTTTGTCCAGGTTCCAAACCACAGCCATGTTCAATATTTGGCACCAAACCGGTTCCGGGAAATTAGATTCGGTTAAGGACGATTACGCAAAATATGAAATTGCTATTACGGAAGATATTGCAACATCCGGTATTTTTGTTACAGAGTACATTGAGGACATGGCTCAGGCATATAACTGGGCTGATGTATTAATTTGCCGCGCTGGCGCGATGACAGTATTTGAAGTAGCGGCAGCCGGCAGGCCCGCATTGTTTATTCCATATCCTTACGCAGTAGATGATCACCAAACTGCTAATGCCAATTATTTAGCCGAAGCAGGCGGTGGAGTTTTAATTCAGCAATCTGAGCTTAACAGCAAAATACTCCACAAGTTAATTAAATCCTGGCTGGATGACAAAAACTCTCTAAAAGAAATGGCGCGGATTGCCCATGATAAATATATAAAGAATTCTGCTAGATTAGTAGTAAATGCTTGTGTAGGAGCAGCATTAACATGAACATGTCCAGACATGAATTAAGTCAGGCAATGGCCAGAATTAAGACAATGCATTTTGTTGGCATTGGCGGTGTGGGCATGAGTGGTATTGCCGAGATATTTAATAATCTTGGATTTGGCGTTTCGGGTTCGGATATAGCAGAATCTGATACTACAAACCGTCTTCAGGAACTTGGGATAAAAATTTATTCATCTCATAATACTGAAAATGTTGCCGCAGTCGATGTGGTAGTAGTTTCCACTGCTATCGACAATGAAAACCCGGAAGTCAAGTATGCGAACGAGCATGGTATCCCGGTAATTAGAAGAGCAGAAATGCTGGCAGAACTCATGCGTTTTCGTTTTGGGGTCGCTGTTGCCGGCACTCACGGCAAGACCACCACTACTTCATTATTAGCCAGTATTTTAACTGTTGGCGGTCTTGATCCTACCTATGTTATAGGTGGCAAACTGGCAAGCTCTGCTAGCAATGCCAAGTTAGGCTCCGGGAAATATTTGGTAGCGGAAGCTGATGAAAGTGATGCCTCTTTCATGCATCTTAAACCCATGTTGGCCGTGGTTACCAATATTGATGAAGATCATATGGAAACCTATGATGGAGACGTGGAAAAATTGTACAGGACATTTATTGCATTTTTACACAATCTGCCATTTTACGGACTGGCAGTTGTCTGTATAGATGATCCTGGGGTCAAGGCAATACTCAACCAAATAAGCCGTCCGGTTCTTACATATGGTTTTGAGTCAGGAGCTGATATCAGAGCCAGTAGCTTGCAACAATCAGGACGGATAACCTCTTTTACGGTCACCATAAAAGACAAGGAATCTTTTGCGCTAAGTCTTAATTTGCCTGGTGAGCATAACGTGCTTAACGCTCTGGCAGCTATAGCGGTTGCCCGGGAACTTGGAGTTGACAGTAATTCTATTATTGGGAGTTTGAAAAGTTTCTCTGGTATCGGCAGAAGATTTCAAAGTTATGGCAAATATAATCCTCGCGGTATGCGGGTAGAGGTAATTGACGATTACGGACATCATCCACGAGAATTGGCGGCAACTTTGGCTGCTGCCCGTAAATATCAGCAGGGTGCAAGGTTGGTGCTGGTATTTCAACCGCACCGATATACCAGGACTCGCGATCTGTTCGAAGACTTTGTCACGGTGTTATCTGCCACAGACGTTTTGGTACTACTTGAAGTGTACTCGGCAGGTGAGAAAAAAATTCAGGGCGCAAGCGGCAGAAGCCTGTCAAAAGCTATCAGGGCTCGTGGCATGGTAGAACCTGTTTTTGTTGAAAACATTGACAGTCTGTATGAGTTGTTGCCGGATATTATTCAGGATCAGGATTTGCTCTTGTTATCCGGCGCTGGAAATATCAGCCAGGTTGCTCCGACTCTTGCCACAAACTGGGAGGCATCATGTCTGTAAATCTCTCAGAGCAATTAAAAGGTGAGTTAAGATTAAACGAACCTATGAATCAGCATACAAGTTGGCGAATAGGGGGTACGGCTGATAGATTTTATAAGCCATATGACATTACAGATTTGTCTGACTTTATAAAATATTTGCCAGCGGAGGAAAGTCTTATGTGGATAGGGCTTGGCAGCAATATATTGGTACGTGACGGCGGTATACGCGGCACTGTCGTTTCATTGGTTGGCGCCCTAAATACAGTAAAGCTGTTAGGAGGCGGTATGGTTGGCACTGAATCCGGAGCCAGTTGTGCCAAGTTATCTCGTTTTGCTGATAAAAATGGCTTAAGTGGCCTGGAATTCTTATCTGGTATCCCAGGTTCGGTCGGTGGCGCTTTGGCAATGAACGCCGGAGCCTTTGGCAGTGAAATATGGAGCTGGGTGTCCAGGGTTACTACAATTGACCGCTATGGCCAATTAAATTTTCGGTATCCGGAAGACTTTAAAATAGCCTATCGTGAGGTTAAGCCGCAATTTGATGGTGAATGGTTTGTGGCAGCGGAGTTTTTGTTGGATGCCAAAACTACAAAGAATAATATCAAAGAATTATTGGAAGAGAGAAACTCCAACCAACCAATTGGGCTGCCCAGTTGCGGTTCGGTTTTTAAAAACCCGCAAGGCCAGCATGCGGCAAAACTAATTGATGACCTGGGTCTTAAAGGCCATTGCGTCAATCAGGCTTGTATTTCCGATAAGCATGCAAATTTCATAATAAACACTGGTGGAGCCAAGGCCAGGGATGTTGAAGATTTGATTATTTTTATCCAAAACGCGGTGCATGACAAGTATGGAGTATTGTTGCAACCGGAGGTAAAAATTGTAGGAGAAAACGCATGATGGCAATTGATCCTGCTACGGCTAACATAGCTCTTTTGTTGGGCGGAACCGCGGCTGAGCGCGAAATTTCGCTTAAAAGTGGAGCTGCTGTGGCAAAAGCACTTGCGGATTTGGGTTTTACCTACACCAAGCTTGATGTTGGGGTTAATGTGGTCACTGATTTGCTTAAAGATAATTTTACCCATGCGTTTAATATTCTGCATGGTCGAGGTGGAGAGGATGGCACTATTCAAGGAGTTTTAGAGTGGCTTAAAATTCCCTATACAGGTTCGGGGGTTATGGGTTCTGCCCTGGCAATGGATAAGGTTAGAACCAAGCAAATATGGCAAAGTGTCGGTTTGCCTACAGCCCCTTTTGTAACTCTCAAGTCAGACACGGACTTTGCTGGAGTAATAGACAAAATGCAAGGCAAAGTTATGGTAAAGCCGGCACGCGAAGGTTCCAGTATTGGCATGAGATCAGCTACGAATGCGGATGAATTACAAACTGCGTTTAACGATGCCAGGGAACTGGATGATTTGGTAATAGCAGAGAAGTGGCTCAACGGCAAGGAATACACAGTGTGTATCCTGAATAATAAATTACTGCCCATCATTGGTTTTACAACTCCAGGGGAATTTTATGATTATGAAGCCAAGTATGAAAGTGACGATAACCAATATTTTATTCCCAGCGGTTTAAGTCCTGCTGCTGATGCCCTGATGCAAGATATTTCCCTTCAGGCCTTTAACAGCTTGGGTTGTAGCGGTTGGGGGCGAGTGGATTTGATGACTGATGAGAGTAATCAGCAATGGCTTTTGGAGGTGAATACTATTCCTGGAATGACCGACCATAGTTTTGTACCGATGGCTGCCAATGCTTCTGGCCTTGGCTTTAACGACCTGGTGTTGGAAATTTTTCAAACAGCCAGGCTTCACAATCAAAGTGGTGCTGCCAATGGATAGAGTTGTAGTTGATGACAAAAACACTGGCAAGGAAGGCTTGGTGCGCTGCTTTGGTTGGGCCTTAAACTTTTTAGGTTTTGCGTTAGTTATCGCCATGTTTGTTTTGGGGATTTATATGTTAGATAAGTCAGATTTAAGACATGATCGTCCAATTGGTCATATTAGTAAAATCAAGTTGGCAGGCAATTTTACTTATGTAGATCCTGTAGATATAGAAACAAATTTACAACACTTGCTTGACAAAGAATTTGTAAATTTGGATTTGATGAAAGTCGAGCGGTTGCTAACTGGACATCCGTGGATAAGAAGTACTGTACTTAGAAAGAAATGGCCTGATACCTTAACTGTTAAAGTTATTGAACAGGTGCCGGTTGCAGTTTTAACCAGTGGCGGTTATTTAAACTCAAGGGCTGAGATTTTTGATCGTAAGCGGAAAATAGAAGTGTTTGGATTGCCGCTCATAGACGCTGAAGTTAAAAATTATCAGGCTATATTAAAAGTTTATGCGGCATTTAAACAGAGTTTGCCAACAGATCTTGGCATAGCAAGGCTGAGTTATCAACACATTGGAAATTACATTATGCATTTGACAGATGGCAGCAAAGTTGTATTGGGGCGTAGACAGCTGGCAAAAAGGATTAAGAATTTATCCAGGGTTTTTAAATTTTTGCAAAGCAATGAACTGCCAAGGCCTGAGGTTATTGATATGCGTTATCGAAATGCGGTGGCAGTTAAATTTATAGCTAAAGCTATGAGTAATGAATGAGAGCAAGTATGGCAAAGAACGAAACTGATAATTTGATAGTAGGTCTTGATATAGGGACCACCAAGATTGCAGCTATTGTAGGTTCGGTGGCCAAGGATAATCAAATAGAGATTATCGGTATAGGCACTTATGCTTCTAAAGGTCTAAAGCGTGGGGTGGTAAGTAACATAGAAGTCACTACAGACTCAATCAGGCATGCAATTGAAGAGGCAGAGCTTATGGCTGATTGTGAAATTAATTCAGTATTTGCCGGAGTCGCGGGTAAACACATTGAAGGACGTGAATCAAAAGGGATTCAGGCGATTCGTTCGCAGGAAGTTACCCACTATGATATAGAAAGAGTATTGGATGCAGCCAAGGCGATCGCGATACCAACTGATAAAAGGATACTGCATGTTCTGCCAAAACAATACATCATTGATGACCAACAGGGTATTTTGGAACCATTGGGTATGGCTGGCGTGCGGCTGGAGGCGGATGTACATATTGTTATAGGTTCGGTGAGCGCGGTTCAGAACATAAGTAAGTGCGTACAGTTGTGTGGGGTGCAAACTGAGGATGTGGTGCTGGAACAGCTGGCTTCCAGTTATGCAGTTTTGTCGGATGATGAGAAAGAGATAGGAGTATGCCTGGTGGATATAGGAGGCGGCACTACCGATATTGCAGTTTTTACTCGCGGCAGTATTCGCTATACCTCAAATATACCAATTGCGGGTGATCAGGTAACGAATGATATAGCGGTTTTTCTTCGTACCCCAATTCATCAGGCAGAGGATATAAAAACCAGATATGCCTGTGCGGTCTCGGAGATGGTAGGCCCGCAAGAAGAAATTGAAGTTCCAAGTATCGGCGACAGACCGCCCCGCAAATTATCACGCCAAAGCCTAGCTGAAGTGGTAGGTCCAAGATATGCCGAGCTTTTTGCTTTAGTACAGGCGGAATTACGCCGTAGTGGCTATGAAGGGCAGATTGGAGCAGGTATTGTAATTACTGGAGGCAGTTCCAGAATTGAAGGCGCAATTGAATTGGCCGAGGAGATATTCAATATGCCGGTTCGTATTGGTTTACCGGCGAATGTAACGGGTCTGGTAGACGTGGTGCAAAACCCGGTGTATTCAACTGCGGTCGGACTTTTGCTTTATGGAGTCAAGTATAGACAGCAGGAATTAATTGACACAAATATTGAGAAATTAAGTATTTGGGAGTCAATGAAAAATTGGTTTAAGAGGAATTTTTGATTTTCAACAAGGAGGAACTAGTCATGATATTTGAAGAAAATGATGTTTTTACCCAAGAGGCAAATCTAAAGGTAATCGGGGTTGGTGGTGCCGGAGGTAATGCAGTACAGCATATGATAGATAGCGGAGTAGATGGAGTTGAATTTATCTGTGCCAATACTGATGCGCAGGATCTTGATCGTTCCGGTGCAGACATAAGAGTGCCATTAGGGCAGAAACTTACCAAGGGCAGGGGCGCAGGGGCAATCCCTGAGGTTGGACGCGAGTCGGCACTTGAAAGCAAGGATCAGATTCGTGATGTTTTGCATGGCAGTGAAATGCTATTCATTACTGCTGGCATGGGTGGCGGTACTGGCACCGGAGCATCACCAGTTATCGCTGAGATTGCTATGGAGATGGGTATTTTGACCGTGGCTGTGGTCACTTTACCATTTTCCTGGGAAAAAGGTAAAAAGAGTGAATTGGCAGTTGCTGGAATTAAAGAACTAAGTTCTTTTGTAGATTCTATCATTACTATTCCTAACGATAAATTGACTGAGATTGATCCTGATATCAGCTTTCTTGCTGCTTATAAGGAAGCTGACAAGGTTTTAAAAGGGGCGGTGCAAGGCATTGCTGAGCTGGTCATCAGACCAGGGTTAGTCAACGTAGATTTTGCGGATGTAAATACTGTAATGTCAGAAAATGGCCAGGCCATGATGGGCACCGGAGAGGCCTCAGGTGATAATAGAGCTGAACTTGCCGCACGTAATGCGATTAACAGCCCATTGTTAGATAATATTGATTTGAAAAATGCCAGAGGTTTATTAGTTAATATAACAGCTGGCCCTGACTATAAAATGTCTGAGCATAAACAAATCGGTGAGATTGTTAAGGAAATTACCGCTGACAACGCAACTGTAGTTGTTGGTAATGTTATAGATAACGACATGCATGACAAGATTAAGATTACTGTAGTTGCAACTGGTTTGGATTTGGAGAATGTAGCAAAAGGGTCAAAATTCCCAAAGTTGCAGCCGGTCATTGCGCCCAAGGCCGCCAGGACTGACAGTTATGAAGCATTAGATGCTCTAACTACAATGCGAGCTGAAGATAGCGATGCGCCATTAGTGGTCGATAATGATTTTAGCGGCGAAGAATTTTTGGACATCCCGGCATTTTTACGTAATCAAACCGACTAGTAATATTCCTCTTTGTTGAATGCCGGGGACTGGTGCCCCGGCAAATATTAATTGACTATAGCTTTTCAGAATTTGCGGCTAAATATTTAGCTACCCCGTCAGGGCTTGCTTTCATGGCGGTCTCACCTTCTTGCCAGCCAGCTGGACAAACTTCTCCATGTTTTTCAGTAAACTGCAAGGCATCAATCATTCTTAACATTTCATCAATGTTCCTGCCAAGCGATAAATCGTTTACCACCTGGTGTCTTACAATGCCGTTTTGATCGATCAGAAAGGACCCCCTGAAGGCTACGGCACCATCCGGGGTTTCAACATCATAAGCCTTGCAAATTTCATGAGTCATATCCGCAGCCAAAGTATATTTGACCGGCCCTATGCCTCCCGCATCAATTGCAGTGTTGCGCCAGGCATTGTGAGCAAAATGCGAATCTATAGAAACTCCTATAACTTCAACATTACGGTTTTTAAACTCGTCCAGCCTGTGATCAAAAGCGATAATTTCAGACGGACATACAAAGGTAAAATCCAGAGGATAAAAGAAAACTACCGCGTATTTGTTTTTTACGGCTTTTTTGAAGTTGAAATCTTCGACGATATCTCCATTACCTAAAACTGCCGGACAAGTAAAATCCGGAGCTTCGCGACCAACTAACACGCTCATAGAACTCTCCTAAATTTAAAATAGTGAAGTCTAAATTTTAAAAACTATTTTTACAATAAAAAATTAATGTTGAGTATAATGTGGCGTTCATATCAATTTTTTTGGCAGCCGTAAGCAAATATAGGTTTTGATGAATCGACAGATATATATTCATCTATTGTGTATAGTGGCTTTAACCTCTTGTCAGTTAGCGCCTGGCATGAGGTTTAATGAAGCGTCGAATACGGTCGATGGGACCACCAAGATTGTCAATGCATCCGGCTTGCAGTATAGGTTGCGACTTATACCATTAACAAAAAAAATTTTATATTTGCAGAACTACACAAAAGCTAATTTGGCAGTAGCAACAAACGTTGGTTATGGTAACAATAGCATATATAGTTCCACTTACGCCTATCGGGTGCAGCCAAGTGATGACTTGGGTATTACCATGTGGGAAAGCAGGGATACGGTTTTACCTTCCTCTATACGCAGCGCAGAGGAAGATATTGCAAGGTTTGAGTTTGACGCCAGAAATGAGTATGGCAGAAGCAGCTCAGAATCCATAGTGTCGGTTGATGTGGAAGGGCTTATTTATTTCCCCTTTGCTGGTGAGGTATATGTAAAGGGACTTACTGTATCCGAGATAAGACGCAAGATGCAACAGAAAATGCGAGAGTATTTTGACGATCCTAAAGTATCAGTCAGGGTTCTTGAACATAATAGCCAGTTCGTTTTGGTAACCGGGCAAGTGGGAAGTCCTGGGAGGGTTCCTGTAGCTTCTACTCCGGTTACTATCGTGGATGCAATAAATTTGTCCGGAGGCTTGAGTGAAAAAGGTTCCTGGAAGTTGGCAACCCTTAGTAGATTAAATGGGGAAAAGTTTAATATTGATCTACATAAACTTTATGCCGAGGGAGACTTGTCACAGAATTACCGTTTGCGTCACGGCGATATTTTACATATACCGTTGGTTGAAGGACAAACAGCTTATTTATATAAAGACGGCTTGGCAAAACCTATGCTGTTGCAAAACAATACGGTAAGCCTGACCGAAGCAATAGGCAATGCAGGCGGTATAGGTACTGGCATTGCCAATGCTAAAGCCATTTTTGTACTGAGAAGAGAAACAGGTAGACCTTTTGGTGAAGTAACAGCTTATCATTTGAATGCCAAGTCGCCGGCGGCTTTGGTTTTGGCAAACAGTTTTTTCCTGAAACCAAAGGATATTGTGTACATTGAAACCTCAAATGTTGTGAGGTGGAACAGGGTAGCATCATTAATAACGCCTAATCTTGGTTTGCCTAGTACCCTGGTCAATCTTGAAAATACTTTAAGTAACAACTAAAAGCGCAATTATGGATAAATACAATAAAGACCTGGATCAGAAAATTGATTTGCGTGAAATACTCGTCCCTTTTCTGCTGAAAAGCTGGTGGATATTCTTAATTTTTTTGGTTCTGGCTTATATATTGGGCGATATTCGTTTTAAGTCCTCAACCAAGATTTATCAGGCTGACTCTCTGGTACAGTTTGATAATAATTCAGGGTTTAGCGCAATGGAAGGTATCAGTGCGGGGGGTGGATATCGCGATACCAGAGCCCTAGCAGAAATTTTGGTAAGATCCAGGCGCGTAACGGGCGAGGTGGCGACAAAAATGGGTTTGGATATCTTGATAACTCCTCATTATTATCCAAAAATTGGAAAATATTTTGCCAATTACTTTAACTTTAACAACATATCCGGGGAATTGGCGCCTCTTTCTTTTTGGCAGGGAGCAGAATATGCCTGGGGTGGGGAAGTGCTGGAAATATCAGAGTTTATGGTACCTGAAGGCTACATTAATAAAAATCTGGTTTTGGAGGTTTTAGCTGATAATAGATTTGCTTTGTTTGATGGGAGTAAAAAAATTCTGGAATCTGGCGTAGACGAGCTAACGATTAAAAATGGCTTTCGTATTAAAGTTGACCAGATGATTGCCAGGCCTAGTCTTAAATTTTTTGTTAGAAAGGAGAGTATTTCTCGTTATCTGAACAAAATAATCGGCAACATAGATATTGACAGCAGAGGTAGGAACAGCACGGGGGTTGTAAGGATTACTTATAATTATCATGACAAGAACAAGGTAGTAGACATACTAAATAATATATTAGAAACTTTAATAAAAGCCGTTGATATTAAGGAGGTCGATGAAATTATAGGAAACCTGCAAACTGTGGAGCAGCAACTGCCGATAATTGAACAGCGCCTGAAGAAAGCAGGACAGGCACTAACTGATTTTCAAAGGCAAAACGATGATGTAGTTGTGACCGAAAGGCAGGTTGAAGTTGCTGTAGGTAATTTAATAAAACTTAAAAAGAAGAAGGATGAAGCCGAAGGCAGAAAAAACGAACTGCAACGCATATATACTTCAAAACATCCTATAGTTAAGGATTTAGTGGCCATAATAGGTAAACTGGATGCGGAAATAAACGAAGCGAAGAAAAAAGCCTCGGCTTTACCGGCTCTGCAGGTAAGATATGTTGAACTCCAGAACGAAATAGAGGCGGCGAGAGCGCTTAGAAATAATTTACACGAGCAACGCCAGTCATTACAAATTTTGAAAAGTACTAACAGCAAAAATGCCCATGTCATTGATTATGCAATTAAACCTGAAAGTTTTATTCAACCATCAAGAAAGAAAATCCTGGTTATATTTTTATTAGCAGGTGCCTTGATTGCTTTTGCTGTGGCAGGTATAAGATATATGAGATCTTCGGTGTTGGTTACGGATGCTAACGATCTGCGTGATATCACCAATATCCCGGTTTGGGGAGATGTACCTCACGCACTAAACCAGAAAAATTTGCACAAGACCGGCAGCAAGATCATATCTGAGGCGGACGCATATGGCGACGTTGCAGAGAGTATGCGCAGCTTACGTACAGTGATTAACTTGCATATTTTACAGGCAAAAAACCGGCATATTTCTATAACTAGTCCTTTGCCAAGGTCAGGTAAGTCTTTTATTTCCATGAATTTAGGTTATCTTTTAGCCAAGCAGCACAAAAAAGTTTTGCTTATAGACGCTGATATGCGTAAGGGACAGGCCTCAAGTCAGTTAGGATATATTGGTAAAAAAGGCTTGAGAGAACTTCTGGAGGGGGCCATAGATAATGTAGAAGATGTTATACATAGTACAGATTATGAAAACTTGACAATTATCCCTTCAGGCAGCAGAAGTAATATTTCTTCAGATGTTCTGACTTCTAGTAATTTTCATAACTTGATTGAATTTGCGGATGCAAATTTTGATATAGTAGTTTTTGATACACCACCGCTTTTGGCCTTGACCGATGCCACGACTATAGGTCGGGAAGTGGGGTGTAATATTTTGGTCTTACCGCAAGGGACCAGCACCAAACAGGAAGTTAAAGCAACACTACGCAGATCAGAATTAGCCGGGGTAAATTTTGATGGCATAGTTCTTAACAGATCCTCAATATCCTCGGTAAGCAAGTACTATCACAAATATATGCGATATGGCGCCAAATATGGGCGTTATAGTGGGTATGGGTACATGTATGGGGGATATAAGCAAAAATACTATAAATATGATGAGGATTATGGCTACGAAGCTGAAGGTTTAGAACCTCAAAAGAAGGCATCATAGACTACTTATATACGATAGATAGTAGGGTCAACCACCCCGGAGACAGCGAAGCCTCTGGATCTAATTCTGCACGAATCACAAACGCCACAGGCGGCGCCGTTCGCAGCAGCTTTATAACAAGAAACTGTGTTGGAGTAGTCAATCCCAAGTTTATTGCCAGTCGTGATTATCTGGGCTTTAGTCAGATTGAGTAAGGGAGCATTGATTTTTATTTTATCGCCAGTAATAGTCTGTTTGGTGGCGAGATTTGCCATAGTCTCGAAGGATTTGATAAATTTCGGGCGGCAATCAGGATAACCTGAATAATCCACCGCATTTACACCAATAAATATATCCTGGGCAGTAATGGTTTCTGCATAACCTAGGGCCAGCGACAAAAATATCGTATTACGAGCCGGCACATAAGTTACGGGTATTGTAGATGATTGTTGTTCCGGTACCTTGATGCTCATGTCAGTTAAAGCCGAGCCGCCTATTTCAGACATATTTATATTGATAATTTTGTGTTCAATCACTGCAAACTCTTTGCCTATTCTTGTAGCAAAATTAAGCTCCGAACTATGCCTTTGCTCGTAATTTATACTTAACGCAAAACATTCAAACTCTAAATCTTGCGCTATGGCAAGACAGGTTGTTGAGTCAATTCCTCCTGACAGCAGTACTACTGCTCTTTTCACCTGCCTTTTCCCTCTCTCCACAAAACTTTATGCAGTTGCAGTTGAAATCTTGCATTGAGCTTGTCATTTACCATCCAGTTGGCAAGTTTTACTGGCGATAAATTACCGCTTGCAGCTGACAGCAGTATATTGCCGCCTGCAAGTTTGTGCTTAAGCATAATTTTTTTACTCCACTCGTAATCATTTTTAGAAGCGATTACAAATTTCACTTCATCCCTGCTAGTTAAAAAATTTAAATTTTCCCACATGTTTTTATCAGATTCCCCGGAATCAGGTGGTTTTATATCCATAGTTTTTCTTACTCTTGGGTCTATCTTGCTAATATCTATGCTACCAGAGGTTTCAAGATTTACTATATACCCTGCGTCACATAGCATACCAAGCAAATTTGGAGTATGTTTATGGGCCAGGGGTTCCCCGCCGGTGACAGTAACGTATGGCACATCATACGAGCTTACTTTTTTTAATATTTTGGCAAGATTCATGGATTTGCCGCCATGAAAGGCGTAAGCGGTATCACACCATACACAACGCAAAGGGCAGCCGCTAAGGCGGACAAAAACTGTTGGTAGACCTGATCTTGTGCTTTCACCTTGCAGGGACAGGAAAATCTCGGAGATTTTCAGATCACCAATCATATTGGTAATAAGATCACTCTCCAAGCAGTAATTTGTTCATTCTTTTGGTAAACGCAGCAGGATCATCCAGCTTTCCACCTTCAGCTAATATGGATTGCTCCAACAAGAACAAGCTAAGTTCGCCAAATTCCCGTTCCTTGGCAGCATCAAGTTTTTTAATTAAAGGATGTTCAAGATTGACCTCCAGAATTCGTTTAGATTCCGGAACTTCCTGCCCCATGCTTTTGAGTATCCTTTCCATGTTGGCATCCATACTACCGGCTTTTGCCACCAGACAGGCTGGAGAGTCAGTAAGTCTGCTGGAAGCCTTGACATCTTCAACTTTATCTTTAAGCTGTTTTTTAAGCTTTTTTAAAATTTCACTGCTTTTTTTGTCATCTTTCTTTTGATCCTGGTCTTTATCAGCCTTACTTGCAAGGTCAATGTCAGACTGGGTGACTGATTGCAGTTGTTTGCCGTCAAATTCATTTAGGTGGCTTACTACCCACTCATCAATTCGGTCGGATAATAATAATACTTCTAGTTTGTTCTTGTTGAACATCTCCAGATGCGGGGAATTACTGGCAGCATTAAAACTCTCAGCTGTTATGTAGTATATTTTATCCTGCGTCTTGCTCATTCTTTTAACGTAATCACCAAGACTGACAGTTTGCTCAGGTTTATTGTCATGAGTGCTGGCAAAGCGCAGCAGGGCGGCGATTTGCTTTTGATTTGCAGCATCTTCCACTATGCCTTCTTTTAGTACCTGACCAAACTCATCCCAGAATTTTTGGTAGGTTTTGCTATCTTTTTTAGCCATTTGCTCCAGCAGCCCAAGAACTTTCCTGGCAGAACCTTTGGAAATCTTGTCTACTACCTTACTACTTTGTAGAATTTCACGTGATACATTAAGTGGCAGGTCATTCGAGTCAATTACCCCGCGTACGAATCTTAGATAATTCGGCATTAGCTTTTCAGTATCTTCCATGATAAATACCCGTTTTACATAGAGTTTTACTCCATGTGAGCGTTCCCGCTCATATAGATCAAACGGTGCGTGCGACGGAATATATAAAAGCTGGGTATATTCCAGAGAGCCTTCAATACTGTTATGCAGCCAATTTAGCGGGTCTTGCCAGTCATGGGCAATGGTTTTGTAGAATTCCTTGTACTCTTCATCTTTAATACTGTTACGCGGCAGTTGCCATAAAGCAGTAGCCTTGTTTACTTGTTCCCATTTGTCTTTCTCATCTTTTTTGGATTTTTTCTCATTTTCGTCCTCAACAGCCAGCATCATTATAGGCAGACTTAGATGTTCTGAATATTTATGGATTAGCGAGCGTAATTTAAAATCATCCAGAAATTCATGTTCATCATCTCTCAAGTGCAGAATTACTTTGGTTCCACGCCTGGATTTTTTTATTTGCTCAATAGTATATTCGCCTTCACCGCTTGATTCCCACCGTATTGCTTTATCGTGGTTAAGGCCAGCGCGTCTGGTTTCTAAAGTTACTTTATCAGCAACAATAAAGGCAGAATAAAAACCCACACCAAATTGACCGATAAGATTGGCATCCTGTTTTTTGTCTTTACCCAGCGAATCTAGAAAAGCCTTGGTGCCGGAGCGAGCGATAGTACCAATATTCTCGGTAACCTCTTGTTGGTCCATGCCAATCCCGTTATCTTCTATCGTCAGAGTTTTTGCATCTTGATCAAAATAGATTTCAATTTTTGGATCAGGCTCATCTTCATAAAGCTCCTTGTTGGATAAGGCTTCAAATCTTAACTTATCACAGGCATCTGCTGCGTTTGATATTAACTCACGTAAGAATATCTCCTTATGCGAATACAAGGAGTTTATTACAAGTTTAAGTAGTTGCTTTACTTCAGCCTCAAAGCCTAAAGTTTGTTTTTTTGCGCTCATTCTAGCTCCACATACAAAAAATAATTATTAAATATGGTATTTATTTACCCTAAAATCAAGATGCGGGAAGTGATTTTCTCTGGTGACTAATTAACCTTTTAGGGGAGAGCCTGCCATCATCTAGAAATTTCCCAATACCAATGAAGCTCTGTTCAAAGTACATTCTAACTATGTTGTCCTCTGTAGGTTCACTAACTCTTATGGCTTGCCCCTGAGATATATAGAATTTTTCATCCTGGTTAAGATAAATTTTTCTGGTATCACGTAAAGTTTCATCAGTTGGCAATATGAGCTTATTAAGTTCGATAAAATTATCTTCTGCTTTATGCAGTAGAGTTTTGATAGTGTCCAGAGTCACGGTTTCCTCAATTTTAAACGGACTTAGTGCAGTACGTCTAAGTCCGGCAACATGGGCTCCACAACCCAGGCTCTCTCCAAGATCAGCGATCAAGGTTCTGGCATAAGTGCCTTTGGAGCAGTGCAGTTCCAATAACAGGACGTCATGCTCAAGTTTTTTGACTAGCTTAAAATCATATACTTCAATGGGTCTTGGCTTGCGTGCGATTTCTTTTCCCTGGTGTGCAAGTTTATACAAGGGCTGGCCATTTATTTTAATGGCCGAGTGCATAGGTGGAATCTGTTGTTGTTTTCCGGTCAATTCAAGTAACTTAGATTCAATGTGCTTAGTGGAGAAATTAGCCACTTCACAGGCTGCCACAGTTTCACCTTGACTATCCTGGGTGGTGGTTGTAACTCCAAGTTTGCAATGAATTTGATATTTTTTATCAGTATTAAGCAAAAATTGACTGAACTTGGTAGCCTCGCCAAAACAGATTGGTAAAATTCCAGTAGCAATCGGATCAAGACTTCCGGTATGCCCGGCTTTTTGGGCAAAAAATATTTTTTTAACTTCCTGTAAGACCTTATTTGAAGTAACGCCATGAGGTTTATCCAATAACAACAATCCGGAGATGTTACGGCCTCGAAGTTTCCTTTTACCCATTAGCTTTGGTTTTCCGTGAAACTGTACTTATAAGTTTTTCCAGTTTGCTGCTAAATTCAATTGATTTATCGTATTTAAAAGTAAGCTTTGGGGTCTTGCGTAAATTTAAATTTTGACTTAATTTTTTGCGCAAGAAACTACTGGCCTCATTCAAATCAAATTCAATTTGCTGCTGCTCAACTTCTGCAATAAGATTGGTGATATACACGGTTGCGGTTGACAGGTCAGGAGAGGCTTTCACTGCAGTTATAGAAACACCACTAAAATCATAGGGATGTTTCTGCCGGTTTAGTATTATTCCCAAACTACGGCGAATTTGCTCTCCCAGGCGTAAAGCTCGATTATGTGTGGTTTTCATCCTGATGCTGGAAAATAGGCGCTTATGGGTTACTTAATTTTTCTTTTTACTTCTACCCTTTCGAAAACTTCAATTTGGTCGCCTGCTTTAACGTCGTTATAGCTTTTTACACCAATACCGCACTCAGTTCCGGATTTGACTTCTTTCACGTCATCCTTAAACCGTCGCAGAGATTCCAGCTCACCTTCAAAAATTACCACATTATCTCTAAGAACCCTTATCGGGTTATTATGTTTGATGATGCCTTCAGTCACCATACAGCCAGCAACCGCTCCTATTTTAGGAGCCTTAAACACATCACGTACTTCAGCAACTCCAATAATTTGTTCTTTAAATTCTGGTTCCATGGATCCGGCAATAAGTGCCTTTACTGTATCGATCAGATCATAGATTATGCTGTAATAATTGAGCTCAACATTCTCGCTTTTAATCAACTTTTTGGCAGAGGCATCAGCTCTGACGTTAAAACCGACCAGAATCGCGTTAGAGGCAAGTGCGAGGTTTACATCGGATTCATTAATTCCGCCAACTCCAGCAGCAACCACATTCACCTTTACTTCTTCGTTGCTCAAATTTTGTAATGATTCTTTGATCGCTTCAGCAGAGCCATGTACGTCCGCCTTAACCAGAATATTTATTTCTTCCAGGCCGCCCTCCTGCATTTGGTCAAACATCCTATCCAGGCTAGCCTGTTTTTGCTGGGCAAGTTTTAGCTCGCGACTCTTGGTCCTTCTCTCTTCAACCAGTTCACGAGCAATTTTTTCATGCTCCACTACTGCGAAAACTTCTCCGGCTTCCGGGCAGCCGGACAAGCCCAAGATTTGTACCGGGGTTGAAGGCCCAGCCTTGTCTACAATAGCATCTTTTTCATCCATCATTCGCCTGGCTCGGCCAAACTCTTTACCTGCCAGTAAGATATCACCCTTTTTTAATGTTCCTGATTGGACTATTACCGTAGATACCGCACCATAACCTTTGTCTATTCTTGACTCTATCACACTGCCTCGAGCCGGCGTTTCATCTACGGCTTTAAGCTCTAAAATCTCTGCATGTAAAGAAATAGTTTCTAATAATTCGCTAATACCATCTCCAGTATGCGCTGAAACATTGACAAATGGCACATTTCCTCCCCAATCTTCCGGGATAATATCATATTTGGCCATTGCATTTTTTATCTTGTCAGGGTCAGCCTCTTCCTTATCAATTTTATTTACTGCGACAATAATTGCTACCTTTGCGGCCTTGGCATGTTCAATAGACTCTATAGTTTGCGGCATGACACCATCATCTGCCGCTACCACAATTATAACCATATCGGTTACTTTGGCACCGCGAGCGCGCATAGCAGTAAAGGCCGCATGGCCCGGGGTATCCATAAAGGTAATTTCACCGTATTTCGTGTTTACTTTATAAGCCCCAACATGCTGGGTAATACCTCCAGCTTCGGATTTGGTAACCTGGGATTTGCGAATATAATCCAAAAGTGATGTTTTGCCATGATCTACATGGCCCATCACCGTAACTACCGGTGCTCTGGGTTTTAAACTTGTTTGGTCAATTGTTTCCTCTTTTAGCACTTCATCTTCCAACGAAGTATCTGTAGCTTTAACAGGCTTATGTCCCATTTCCTCAACCAGCAGGTAAGCAGTATCATGGTCAATCGTTTGATTTATCGTGGCCATGATGCAGTTATTCATCATGGTTTTTAATAAATCCCCCGCTTTGACAGACATTTTTTGTGCCAGGTCACCCACAGTTATACTCTCAGGAACAGGAACTTCACGAATTACCGGCTCGGTTGGTTTGGTAAAGCCATGCTCGGTAGTAGTTTCTACCTTTTTTCTCTCCCGTACTACGGGCTTATTACGTGTTCTACCGGTTCGTTGCTTGACGTGTAATTCTTTGCGTTTAAAAGCCGGTTCCTTGCGTTTTTTTTCAGGTTTGTGTTTTCTTCTGGCGACAGGTTTTTTATCAGGTTTTGGAGTTGTTATCTGCGGTGGCTGTACGGCTTCAGCAGATTTTTGCTCTTTTTTAGCTTTTTCCTGCTCAAGCTTATCAACCTGAATTTTTTTGCGTTCGTCCTCCAGTTTTTGCAGCTCTAATTCTTCTGCCCAGCGTTTTTCTTTTAACTGTTTTTCTTTGGCAAGTTTATCCGCATCGGCCTCTTTGGACTTTTTCTTTAGGGCTACACTAGTAGCAACTTTTTTCTTTTTGCGAATTTCTACGTTAACCACTTTACTTTTTACTCTAGTGCGTACACTTGGGCCCTGCTGCTTTAAAGTAGTGGTAGTTTTACGTTTTTTTAAGGTAATTTTTTTGGCGGTTTCAGTACTGGCGTTGGGTTCTTTTGCTCCATGTGACTGACGTAGATAATTAAGCAGGGCGCGTTTTTCATTTTCCAGCAAAATATCACTATCTTTTTTACCATCAATTCCAGCGCTTGCCAATTGTTGGGTCAGACGTTCAGGACTTATTCCCAGCACGTTAGCATATTGTTTTACAGTAACCTCTATCATTCTATTTACTACCAGTTCCTTCACTGGAGGCAGCAAACCATGGTTCTCTTGCTTTCATAATTAAATCGGCAACTTTGTTCTCTGGTAAATTAATTTCAGGTATTTCCAATATTTCACTAACAGATTGTTCTGCCAGATCTTCTACGGTTATTATGCCCTTACCGGCCATGAGATAGGCGATTCTTTCATCCATGCCTTCCATGTTTAAAAGCTCGGGGCTCGGCTCACGTTCTTCCATGGACTCCTCGGCGACGATAGCTTTGGTAAGGATAAGGTCCTGAGCTCGGCTTTGTATTTCTTGCACCATATCCTCATCAAATTCTTCAATTTTGGCCATTTCTTCCGCATCAACATATGCTATTTCTTCGATGTTGCTATACCCCTCCTGCGCCAAAATTGTGGCAACTTCTTCGTCTACATCAAGCTGTTGCATGAATAGTTTTACCATGTCCTGTATTTCACTATTACTTTTGGCATTGAACTCATCAATACTCATTACATTCAGGGTCCAGCCGGTCAAATCGCTGGCAAGGCGCACATTTTGCCCATTACGGCCAATGGCTTTGGAAAGCTGATCTTCCGGGATTGCTATATCCATTGCATGTTCGTCTTCATCTATTACGATCGAAGCTACTTCAGCTGGAGTTAGCGCATTGATAACATATTGCGCAGGATTTTCATTCCAGATAATTATGTCGACTCGCTCACCTGCCAGCTCGTTTGATACGGCTTGCACCCTGGCGCCTCGAATGCCGACACAGGCTCCCACCGGATCCAGTCTGGGATCATTAGCCACAACCGCCAGTTTTGCCCGCACTCCAGGCTCTCTGGCAGCTTCGACAATATCAATTAAGCCATCACCAATTTCTGGCACCTCCAGAGTGAACAACTGTTTGATAAATTCCTTTGAGGTGCGACTTAGTATTAGTAATGGTCCCTTGTTCTCGGGATTTATTTCCATAAGATAGCCTCTAACTCTATCACCAGGTCGCATGGGGTCGCGTGGAATCATATGTTCTTTATTTACCACTGCGTCAGTATTGTTGCCAATATCGACAATTATACGATTACGGTCGCTACGTTTTACTATACCGTTAACCAGCTGACCAATTTTACTTTCATATTCAGCTACTACCTTGGCACGTTCAGATTCTCTTAGTTTGTGCTTCATTACCTGCATAACCACTTGAGCTACAATTCTGCCGTCTACCGAGTCAATTTCTTTACGAATATATTGCCCGGGTTGAATTTCAGGATCAATTTCTTTGGCATCAATCAGCCATAGCTCTTTTTCCGGGTTATCCATGTATACCTCTTCGGCGTCCCCGTCTAAAACTTTCCAGGCTTGATAGGTCTTGTAATCACCTGTGGCTCGGTCAATATCTACCTGAATTTCTACATCTTCAGTAAATTTTTTACGGGCGGCAGCGGTTGCCAAAGCAGACTCTAAAGCTAGAAACACCTCATTTTCAGGGATGTCTTTTTCATTTGATATGACCTCAACTGCCTGTAATATTTCCTTGCTCATGCTAATCTACTCGATTTTAAAAATCAGACACTAAATTTGCGTCATTTATGTTTGTAAATTCAATATCCAGAGTATGGTCATCCAGTTTAACTTTTACGCTATTGGCGCTAATACTTTCTATAATTCCAGTAATTTTTTTTTGTTTGTCCGCAGGTTGTGCAAGTTTAATTTTTACCTTGCTACCAATGAACTTTGCAAAATCATCCATACTAAATAAAGGTCTATCAAGTCCGGGGGAAGACACCTCCAGCTGATATTGGCCTGATACTGGCTCTTCGACATCCAACGCACCGCTTAGCTGATGACTCACCCTGGCACAATCATCTATAGTTATACCCTGTTCTTTATCAATATAAACCCGTAACAACGAGTATTTTCCCTGTGGGAAATACTTTATCCCTAGCAGGGTGTAATCAAGCCCGGTTACTATCGGTCTTATGCAATTATCCAGCTTTTGTGCAATTTTTCTCATAAGTTTTACAAAATAAAAACCCCGATAAATTCGGGGTTCTACCAACAAAAACTAAAAGCTTGGTAGCGGGGGCCGGATTTGAACCAACGACCTTCGGGTTATGAGCCCGACGAGCTACCAGACTGCTCCACCCCGCATTAAAAATTTGTAAAGTGTACAGATAGAATTTATTATTTTCAAGCTAAATCATGCAAAAGATACTATTAGTGAATGTTAGTGATAAGTCAAGTTGTCCGGTTTTGTAATTCGTAATCTGTCCGCTTTTTGAAATGTAGGTCATGTTGCGACCTTGGCACTTATCCACAAGTCCACAGGCGACGAAATTATCTATCT
>Ga0056111_1000037_pt1 | contig 45769 bp, 43 predicted proteins | sample WorMetloBBELIZE2_FD_83874 | JGI IMG/M metagenome (GOLD analysis project Ga0056111, IMG submission 83874) | Marine gutless worms symbiont microbial communities from Max Planck institute for Marine Microbiology, Germany - Olavius longissimus B... ... | reverse complement strand
TCTCATCTGTTTTATCTCCTGTAACAACTGCGTCCGGTTCATATATGTCCCGCAAACAGGACAATATAAATCCAGACACATTACGTGTTACAAAAACGGACAGATTACATGTTACTAACATTAGTGAAAATTTAGCTTGACATTTCACGTCAGAATAACTAATATCTGCAATGTCAGTTTGGTTTAACTGATATTTCTATTTCTTCTTAAGCCTGTTGGAGTTACCGCTCCATCAGGCTTTTTACTTGGAACTGTCAGAATAAAATTGCAAAACCAGCCCGGAAATAATCCGCCTGAGCACCCTTTTTATGACTACAATACAAGTTCCTTTTACTTAAAGGTACGATTAATGAGATTTATTTTATTTCTAGTTTATTTTCTCACCCAACTTACATTTGCTGATTACTCTATCCCTAATATAAAAGACATGAGCATTTACTCTATTGCCAGTCACGAAAATTTACAGGTAGCAGTGGGAGAAGACATTTCAGAAGATACCAGGCGCCAGCAGCAACTTGATGAATATTATAAAGCCGCTATCGCAGTTTCAAGTGACAGAGGTAAAACCTGGCAACGGCTTAAGTTTGATATTGAAGCGCCTTTGGTTAGTATTTTGATGTTGGATGAAACCACTATAATAACTGCCGCATCTACTGAAGGTTTTGGTGGTGAAATTTATAAGTCTACTGACTTGGGTAAAACCTGGAAAACTGTATACAGTGGCGGTATGTTGTATGACTTAAAAAAGACCCCTTCAAACCAATTGCTGGCAGCTGGTTTTGGGATTCTACAAAGTGATGATAATGGCAATAAATGGAAAGAAGGTTTCTCTAACAAAGATTTTTTTACTTCTATTTTAATTACACGTAATAAAAATATACTCACCTCAGCGATTAATGCTGATATTTATTTAAGTCTCGGTAATAAAAAGAACTGGAAAAAGGTTTACAAAGCCGGTTTAGATGGGTTTGATGGTTATCAATTAATTGATGATGGAAAAAACCTTAAACTGATCGGTGTTGATGGTGAGGAAATAGCCAAGTCTACCAATGAGGGTGAAAGTTGGAAATAGCTAATCTAGCTTAGAGATTCTTTGCTATGTTTAGAATGACCTACTTACTATGAACTAGGTCATCCTGATGAGTTTACGACGCAGGATATTTGTACTTGAGCAAAACTGATAAAAAGATTATTAACTATACTGCGTTTTTTTATTTTTTCGGATTGATATTTAATATCTCTATGATATCCCCATTTCTGTAATCAAAAATAAATTCATTTTTTTCTATAGTTGTAAGGTTAAAACTGTAATCAAAATCATGCATTTTGGCGTAGTTTTCTTCTTCTGATAGCCAAATGTAATGGCTAGCGGTCTGGATAACTTTCTCCTTATCCTGGATAAGATCAGCGGTTGAATATTTTTTAACCAACTTGCCTTTGTGGTAGAATGCTATCGCTAGATCCTTAGTCGATGGTCCAAGCCCATCTGGCCAGTCCCCCATGCGCACCAGATACTCACCATCACCTGATAAAAATACCTCATGACTATACCAACCTTTTACCTGCCACAAAAGGCGTGAACTTCCATCTTCTTTAAGCTCATAAGCCTTGCCAAAAGCCTCGCGGGTAATTTCAAATTTATCATTCTTGTATTCATATTTGGCAGGAATCATTTTAAAGTAATAATTCCTGCCTTCCGATGAATAAACCGAAGGAACAGGGATTATTTCAGTATCTGCAAATAAACTGCCTGAGATTAGGCTAGCCATAAAGATCAAAACAATTTTAACTTGCTGCATTTACATTTATATATAGAAACCAGGATGTAGTAAGTGTAACTGTTATAATATGAATGTGTTATAAAATATATCCAAGTGCTGCGTGAAAGGAACGTAGCACCTGTGTTTTTGAGACTAGTTAGAATTAGTCTGACAGCACCTAATCATCCAGTATGGTTAAATAAGCCAGCATGTTATCTATTTCAGCAGAAGAAAAATCCTTGAAAATACTTTCACTGACGGGTTCATTGTCATGGAACCTTTCGCCGTTGACAAATTTGTCTATCTGTCTTTTAAGGTAAGTTGTGTATTGCCCTGCCAGCATTGGAACATTTTTTTTCCCCAGGCCATTTTTACCATGGCAGTTAACGCATTCAATCTGGTAAATTTTCCTACCTTGCTCGTAATCCCCATCAATTCTTGCTATGTTTACAAGTTTGCGGGTCATCTCCAGGCGCTCATAAGCATCAAAATTCGCATCATCAATCGGCGGTAATTTATTGATTAGCTGTGTTCGTGACAAAAACGCAGCCACATCTATTGCATCAGTGTCAGATAATTCACGTTTTTTTGTATAAGGGTCCATAGGGATATTTTTGCGCCCATGAACCTGGAATAATTTCAACTGCTCAATTATATATTTTTCCGGCAGTCCAGCCAACCGTGGATACTCTCCGGCATTGCCACCCTGGGCAAACTCACCATGACAACCAGCGCAAGTCTCATTAATTTCATAACCGTTTTCAAGATCAGCTGCAACACAATTCCCGGCACATAAAACCATTAATAATGAAAAAATATTTTTTTTCATAGTAGGTCATTGCTTTTAAAAATATAAAGTCCTGCGGCTGCCAGCAGGCTGCCAAGCACCAATGGATAAATAATCCCCCACAACAAAACCAGTTTGCTGCCAAAGTAATACGGAATATAAAACCCCACTGGGCCTAACACGGTTAATTGCGGGTCAAACATCATAATTAATGCTATACGAAATATCTGTAGCGGATTCAACATTGCAAGACCTATTACCGTTTCTATCGAAGCATTAAATCTGACTATCACCCCAAGTAAAATCATATCCAGCAGCAATATCAGCAACAGCCAGACAAAAAAAGCTATCACCTGCGCTGCGTCAACTAAACGTGATATGGTTGAGATTAACATTGCCAGCCCCAAAAAACACCAACAAAGAGCCATTAACAAGGCGCTATAATAAACAAGGATGCCCCACTCTATCGCAAGGTTTTTTACCAACCCCCATAGCACCAACACCAATAGCGCACCGATTACCGGCAAAATGGTTATTACAAACTTTCCAAGCATTTTGCCCCAAAACCATGCAGACAGCCCAATCGGCAGAGACAACAAATACTCAAACACCCCAGTTTCCCTGCTGCCGACAATAGAACGTACGGTAGAAATTAACACAAATAACGGTAACACTACCATCACCAGCTGGATGTAAACCACAGTTATTCTGGTTAACCCCATTACACCCATCACCCGGGATTCAGTAAGAGAAAATGCCATAAGTAGTACGATGGCACTAATAAATACAAAACTATAAACCATGAACCACCGGGCCCGGATTGACTCCAAAACATCCAGACGAATTGCCAATAGTAAATTTTTCATCGCCTGTTGCTGCCGAGATTAGTCGTGAGTATCTTAAGCATCGTGTTGAAATCTATGGTCTTTTGGTTCTTTTTAAGCTGGGCGCTAAAGCCATATGCCATCGGCGTAATGCTACCTGGCAAGTACCATGCTGTTTTTGCTGCAAGCCATTCGCCGGTTTTATGGTGTGCCACCCAAATTTCAGTCTTTAGATCATCCTTGTACGGCTTGTCTTGCAACCAGATTATAGCACCGCCAATATCATCAAACTTGTAAACTTTACGGCTGACAGGTTCCCGAATTTGTGCGGCATGATATCTGTCGCTGATAATCATTCTACAGCGTTCACAAACATCCCGGTCATATATAATTTCAACCGGGCCACTTGCCTGCTCATTATTGCAGGCCATAAGTAATAAACACAGGAATATATAAAAGCCTAACTTCATTGCTTCTCTGCCAGTTTCATGGTCTTTAAAGATGAAGAACAGCGTGCGAGCATACTGACAAATTTAAATCGATCAGCTCCTGCTATTGTACCCCGCCACACTTCAGGCTCATCTGCTGATGACAAGTTCCATTTACTCAGATTGCCGGCAAAACCGGTATCAGGTTGAGTGTTAAATACCAGTTCACATTCTAAAACAGCAGACAAATCAGTTTTGTCACTGACAAAATCATCAATAACCACCCGGCCCAAATCAAGTTCTATAACTCGATTGACCAAATTTACCACCTCGTCCAGTCTATGGCTGGATATAAGCATTGTAGTATTTTCTGCCTTATGTTCGAGTAGATCAAAAAATATTGCTCTGGCCTCAGGATCAAGATTTGCCGCCGGTTCGTCCATGATCAGCATTTTATAATCTCTACCTAACGCTATTGCAATTAATACCTTTTGTTTTTGTCCGCCGGACAAGCTGGTAAACCTCTGAGTGCCGATTTTACCAATATCTAGGCCAAGCCGGGCTGCAATATCCTGCATTTTTTGTCTGTCGGCCTTGCAGATTTTTGTTACATAATCCAAAAGTTGCGATACTGTCATCATGAAAGGTGGCGGTAATTGCGGAACAAAACCGATATCCCTTAATACAGAAGCCCTATTTGCCCGAATATCCCGAGATTCAAACTCCAAATCTCCCTGGTATACGTACTCACCCAGCAGACAGCGAATAAAGGTAGTTTTACCGGCCCCGTTTGAACCTATAAGCGCGATATTCTCTCCTGCGGGGAATTCAAGGTTCAGCCGATCAAGAACAATCTTTTTGCCAAAACTCTTGCTCAAATCTTTAGTTTTTATCATAACTTGCGGCACCGGATTCAACTTTACTCAAGCCTTGAAACACAAACCTTAAACTGTCAGTAGGACAAATATCCACACACATGCCACAACGGGTACAGTCCGGACCCAACAGGGTATTTACTTTAGTCGCCCGGTTTTTAATCGTCCATTCCAATACATGCGGTACCAAGCAAATCTTGCGGCAGTCCCCCTCATGAAAACATGAAGTAATATTGTAATTTACTTTGAGGGGGGAAAATATTCCAACGAAACCATAAGTCAGCCCAATTGGGCACACATAACGACACCAGGCGCGTCGCGAGTAAAATATCTCTACCATTAAAATAAAAAGCACCCATAACAAGGCCAATGTGGGTCCGTATATTATAGCGCGGCTTACAATACCGGTAGGTGATATCACCTCAAATATCGTATAACCGGTCACCAGGGCTGATAGGGCAAACAGCAAATAGAACACCAGGCGCGCCTTGCGATTAAAACTATTGTCCGTTATCAAACCTTTTGCCGACAATTTCAAGTGTATTTTTTCTGCCAGTTCCGAGAAAAAATGGTAAGGACAAACCCAGGAGCAAAAACTTCTACCGCCAAATATAAACCATAAAACAAATACCGTGGATACCCCAATTACAAGGTTTAACACAATTTTCTTTGAAGCTAGGGTGATTTGCAAGGCAGAATTCAGGTCCGCCATGTGAAACCCAAAAAAACGTGAAGCAGTTAACGCTCCTTCCAATAGTTGCACATCAAATTTGTATGACAGCAAAAATAACAAATTTATAAAGATTAAAAATGTCCAGCGTCGTTTCAGCCATTTGCTTGAGGTTTTACCATGCGCCTGATGTTGTTCCATTGCTGCGATTACTTCTGCCCCCTGCGGTTTGCTGGCATAGATCTTTTTTACCTTTTCCGGGATAATCGCTTTGGGGGTCTTATATGTATCCCTACCCAACATCACCCCGACACAATAAAAAAATCCTGGAGTTTTGGGCTTGCGTTTTTGCATCATGTCACTTTGCTTCTGATCTTCTGTGTGTCAATTACTATTGAGGGCCTTGCAGTTGGGCAAACCATCTCACATACTCCGCAGCCAACACAACCATCAGCAACTATTGTCGGAATATAACTGGTCAAGCTGACTTTTTTTAAATAAATTGCTGAGGCCGGCGGACATTGATTTTTGTCTCCTGACGGATACTCCTGACTCCTGCATTGTTCGTTACGAATTTCAATTGGACATAACCGTACACACAAGTCGCATATTTCAAGTTCAAATAAGCGGCTATTCAGCTCAACAGGCTGCCACCGGTCAACTGCATTAAACCGCAACTTACCGGTATAACCTTTTTCTCTAACTTTGCCTTTAAATCCCTTACCCATTGCTGCCAGACAGGTATCTGGAGATTGAAGTTTTGCTAATCCCATTCTTGCTTCATGCGGATAATTTATCGCATGTGATAAAGAACCAGTCGGGCACGCCAACACGCACTGCAAACCATCGCAGGAAAAGTCACAAGCTTGTTTCCTGGCATTTATATATGGAACCCCCAAGCCTTGGCCATCAAATACATCAGCCAAAAAAATTGCTTCAACTGGACACACTTGCACACACTGACCGCATTTTATGCAACTTGCAAGAAAATCTTTTTCCTCCACAGCTCCAGGCGGTCTTATTCTTAGCTTTTCTCCCTTAACTGTGGGTATTAATGTACTTAGGGCAAACCCGCCTACCCCTACTGTCATGACGGCGGTGCGAATAAACTCCCGTCGGGCTCTTTGAGATTTAGTCAGGCGCTGTCGTGGCTTTTTCATCAATGATCGGTTGCTTATCCTCAAGAATCAACAGGGGATCAGAGAAAGGCAAAAGTCTTTCCAAAAAATCAAGAGACGATAAAAGCGGTGTTACGCGAAAAAATCTGGCTTTGGGGACATCCATCCATATGCGGTCAGCATAAGCGAACTGTTTATAAGGTGTATCTCCAATTCCATTTTCATCCAGGTCAAAACCCTCATAATCATCCCATACATTTGCCCGCCATAAATTATTGTTAGCGCCGTTACCGCCTTCAACCACAACCTGCGACAGATTGGACTTAAAAACATTTCTGGTTATTTTATTACCATGCCAGCCATTATGGAATAACATGCCAACACCATTAAAAGCCATAATGTTATTCTTAATAATATTGACCGTGTCAGGCTGATAAGGAGATAGATCATTATAGATACCGGTAGCACAATATAAAACCTTGTTGCCGGAAATCTCTACCGCACTGGTCTCCTTCAGACCTATACCCATGCCGGTGTCCCCCTGCGAGTTAACAATAAAATTATTCTTAAGTTTAATACCATCGCTATACATCAAAAAAATACCTATCGACCCACCGACAAGATGATTATTTTCCACCTGATTGCCCTGTGAGTACATAAAGTGCAGAGAATAGCGCCCATCGGTTATTTTATTCCCGGAAATAATGTTGTCCTTTGAATACCATACTACAACATCCCGGGCATGACCAATAGTATTATCTTCAATCTTATTGTTAAAACTATACCAAAGACGCACCGCGTCACCTTTAAGCCCAAGCGGGTTGGCTTTTTTAGAACTTATATGATTACGACGGATAATATTATGCTCCGCTTGTCCTAAATCTATACCAAACAGGCATTCATCAATTATATTATCCTTGATCACGTTGTAACTTCCCCTGACCATAATTCCCGAATCAAGGTTATTATGCGAATCACCAGAATTCGTGATCTTCAAATTACGTAAAGTAACCCCGTCAGAATCAAGATAAATTACACTGCCCTTACCGCCTCCGTTGATCGTTACCTGTCCCTTGCCGTCAAGCGTAATAGGTTTTTCAATCGTAATTGGCCCCTGATAAATACCTGGCGAAGGGGTTAAAACCCCATGCTTGGGCGTATTATCGACAAGTTTTTGTAAATCTTTAACAATTTCGGCATAGGTAATATTTCCCAGCGCCAAACCGATGAGCAAAAAAAACTTCATTCTGCCTTATATCGTATCAAGGCTATGGCACCAGCGCAAACCGCAAACAGGATAATCATGCCAAAACCAATGTCAGGGTATGAATAGGTTGAGAATTGCGCCACTTTGCCAACGCCGAAAACTGTCGGCATGAATGGCTTGACGGTAAACGCTCCCAAGGAACTTAAATTATGTCCAAACCACCATAGCCATGCGGCATAGTCAATAATAAAAAACAACGGCAACATCATTGGTATTAGAATCAATGCCCACTCCAGCTTGCTAAACTTCATTAGTCCCAACGGCAAACCAAGCATGGCGAGCACAAAAACAATATAAAAAGCCCAGGTTGCATTTGTGATAATCTTTAATCTTGTTTTGTCAGTAATACCAGTGGTTTGATTTAATTTTTCACATTTGGCCAAAAAGCCTGACTTGGCCGCATCAGGAGTTAATTGTCTATTTTGCAAAAATTCCTTATATTGATCTTCAAATATGTCCATCATGTGTGATGTATCAACACTACGATTTGTCAATATATCATTCATCTTGGCAAAGTCCTTCTGCTGTGAAGCATAAATATTTAGATATTTTAAAAGGCCGGTCATGGATTTACAGTCTACGGTTTTTGTGGGAAAGTAGCGTGCCAATGCTTCTGCATAACTTACCTGTAGCGCCTTTAAGCCGGACCAGGCTTTGATTTCCTGTTCATCAAGGTGCAAGGTTGAAGTCAAATCCTTCTTGTACGGAGCAGATTGATAAATCACGCCTCCAGGGACAAATAACACCAAATAAGCCCAAATGGCAATCAACACGGCGCCGGCAAATAAAAGTAAATATCGTGCCCGTCTGTTTCGCAGCACAAAAGCTATAACCAATATGGCAAGATAGGTAAAAACAAAAGGCGAAACGGCTCTTTCAACCGGGGCGCCTGCTGCAATCGGATACATACCCACATAGTGATTAATTGCATCCATTTCATGTTTGCAATTTAGCGCTTCTTCCTCAAACTTCTCCTTATTTTCTATCTTACGACAACCGTTAAACACACCGTTCACATGGAACTGGATGCGGATCCCGTCTGGAAACGCCTCTTTTGGATATTGCGGCGCGGTCAAAGACACCCACCACACCGGAGAGAAGAAAATTAGCGCCAACAAGACCACGGCCACAACTGCCAGGACCCAAACTATGACCTCCGCGGCGGTTATTTTCATTTATAGGATTAATCAAAATCCGGATTCAGCCATCCTGGTTCGCCTAGATCTTCCTTGGGAACCGGAAGCCTTGAGGTATAATTAATTACCATTTCCATGTCTTTATTGGTAAAACCCTTGATTTGCTTTACCATATCCGGGTTGGCATTGCGTCGCTTGCCATCTCTAATCCATTCAAATTGCCGCAACATATATTTATAATGCTGCCCCTGGATTCTAGGATAAAATTTCTCTATATTGCCCTCACCGTTTTTACCATGACAATCGACGCAATTATCCTCATATAGTTGTTTGCCTCTGGCAAATTCTATAACCGATTCATCCCACTGACCCTTGCCATTATTAGGGTTCATGGGCAGCTTGGCAATATAAGCCGCCACATCTGCCAATGCCTGTTCATCACCTATTGCCGCAGGCAACGCAAACGGGTACATGGTAGGATTATCACGGTTACCGGCACGAATATCAGCCATCTGCTTTATGATGACATTTTTATGCTGGCCCGCCAGTTGCGGGAAAGTCCCATCCTTGCTGCCCCAACCTTCCGGCAGGTGACAGGCCGAACAAACCTCATAAACCTCCAAACCATTTTCCAGATTTGGCTCCAGAGTCATAGCCTTATCCTTTTCCCCTCCGGCCTCATTCCAGGCAAAAGCCTGGCCTGTCGCCAACAAGATATAACAACTACCAACGATTATATAACGCATACTTTTCATAGTTACAGCAAATCCTTATTTTATCTTTGACAACCAGTCAGCAATCTCCACTATTTCATCATCAGACACAAGTCCCATAACCCCTTTCATAGCCTCTGACTGTCCATTGCTCCTAACTCCAGTCTTGATATCTCTCATTTGATTAATCAAATACTCTTTGTTTTGACCAGCAACCTTAGGATATGCAGGCTGGAGGGTAGTATTGCCGTCTTTGCCATGGCAAGCCCAGCAGGTTTTACTCATATACAAGGACTTGCCGGCAGCAAAGCTTGCGACAGAAAAAATAATACCAACGGCCAAGATTAACACTTTTGCAAGTTTCATATGTTTTCCTCGGCTTACTTAACCACTTTTGCGTTGTTTTGCTCTAAATAGGTTTTGGCACGCAACCCTATATCCGCAGTCTTAACCTGGTATTGCCACCACTGGCCCGCCTGCAAGGTGGCGTTATGGTAATCACCGCTTTTAGCTGAAGCTTCAGCCTTTTTCTTCCAGGTTTCAGCAAAACCCAGTTGGTCAAGAGCATCTTCCACCAGGGCGACAACCGTAGGAAAATCCTTGTAATTACGCTCTGTTATGAATTTAACTACACTATCGATAACCGCCTGAGTATCAACATTCGTTTTATGCTGCTTGTCATAGTCCGCCTTGCTATAAATAGTACCTTCTTCCATTTTGACCGTTGTTGCCTTATAGCCTTTAGGCTTGACCAAAAGATAACCTTCCATTTCCAGGTGTAAAGCCGAGCAAAACTCGGTGCAATAATATGGAAAAACCCCTTCTCTATCTGCAACAAATGTGGCCGAAACAGTTTTTCCAGGCTCTAGTGAAAGATTTACATTCTGTCCATACATGGCAAAACCATGAGTTTCATCTTCTGCGCGTTCAAGATTAGTAAGGTGTAACTTTATCGTATCCCCCACTTCGGCTTCAATGATTTCCGGAGTTATATGAGAACGTATCGTAGTTCCAAACACTTCCACTGTACATTTATCTCCTTCACAGGTACGCACTGTTTTCTCCCGTCCGGCACGAGTTTTAAAAGGTGAGCGCGAATCAGTGCGACTATTCCATCCTGTTTTGTAACGAATGCCCGGTTTTAACTTGTCCGCCTTGATCGCCACCGCATAGTGCGGTTCACCCAAAGGCAACGGCATATCGTATAGCAATTGCATCTTATCCCCGCTGATATCAATTAACTGATGGTTCTGCGGGTGTAAAGGCCCAACTGGATTAAATCTGTCAATCGATAACTTGTTTAAAGCCACCAGATATTTGCCGTCCGGCGAAACGCTATCCCCTTCCATCGTCATCAAGTGACCAATATTGTAATGAATAGACAGTTTATCAAGCACTTTGCCTTCACAGTAGTCCCACTTGGTTACCTGAGAATCAACGTAAATTGAAGTGTAGACCACGCATTTTTTGGAGTCATACTGGGTGTGCAGCGGCCCTAGTCCAACCTGAAGCTGTAAATGTAAGGCATCTTTCAAGGACACGACAGGTATGTCGTACGGGTCATGATCTTCATATTTTTTTGCCTTATGCGCTTTGAGCATTTTTTTAAAACTATAAACATAGGCATGGCTATCCAGCTTGCCGGAGACAATAATATGCTTGCCGTCGGGACTTACATCAACGCCATGCGGGCTTTTAGGCTCCGGCACCAAAAACAATGCTCCGTTATCCGCCATGGTCTTCATCCGCAACATCGCCATTCCGTTTACCTGTTCGGCCTTGCCGGCAGCTACTAATTCGGCAGCCTTTTTCCAGTTAATAGCATGTAAAAAGTCCGTGTCCTTTTGTGAGCATCCTGCTTCAAACGGCGGGCGCCCGCGCTCTACCCCGCCTACATACCTTTCCGAACAAAACGAGTTGGTGAAAGACCAGCCGTCGCTGTCAAACTTGCCGATATCCGACAAATCCTGACTGTAAGGCGGCAGTTCCACCGTGAAAGATTTATCCCGGTCTATACGCCCCTTGTCTCTATCAAACTTCCAGTATGTGACACCGCCACGGTACTTTGCGTTAAATTGCTCGATCGGCACAAACTTATCTTCAAACGGTGCCGGATACTGCGCCGCCTCAATTACATACTCGGTGTCGGGAGTAACAAACGCACCGCCATGTGCGTTCTTGAAATGCGGGTTAACCACAATTTGCTTGGTTTCAAAATCATGCAAATCAACCACCGCTATTCTTGGATTGGCCTTATCGTTGATAAATAAATATTTACCGTCATATTCACCAGCAGTTTCGGAAATAGCTGGGTGATGGGTATCACCGTAGTTAATTTGCTTGCCGTGAATTTTACCCTGGGCCAAAACCGCCTTGGATTCATCATCAAAACCATATCCTTGCCAAGGCTCCGGGGTGAAAACCGCTACATACTTAAGAATACGCATTGACGGTACCCCATAGACAATCAACTGTCCGCTCTGACCGCCTGAGCTAAAGACTATATATTCATCCCTTTTGCCGGTAGGAGTATAGGTTTTTGCCGCAGCTAAAATATCCTTGTGCGTCAACCCGCGTTTTTTCATTACATCTTCAAGCTCACTGGCAGATATTTGTGTCGTATACGCCAGCGACACCAGAAAACCCAATACTAATGCTTTAAATTTTTCCATCCATCTTCTCCTTAAAGAAACAGTGGCTAGTGTAAGTCTAATTTAAGGTTTTGTCCAGAACTTCGTCCCGACCTGTTAGTGGAAAAACTATTGCAACACAACTCGTAAATATGTATAAAAAACAGGTTTTCTGCAAACGAGGGGCATTTTTGCCCGGTAAAAAATTGTTAACCGTTCTAAAAACTACAAGGCTGCCTTTTTTAATTTTAACTCCGGTTTGTATAGGGCTTGCGGCAACAATGGTCTATTGGCAGGAAGGCTCAATTAATCTGCGCGATTTTATTCTTATACTTATTGCAGGTTTGTTCGCGCATATAAGTGTAAATATGCTAAACGAATATTTTGATTTCAAAAGCGGTCTAGATATAGACCTTGCCGACAAGCGCACCCCGTTTTCAGGCGGCAGCGGGGTCTTGCCGCAGAATCCTTCCAGCCATTTTATGGTGTTATGCTGCGGAGCAGCCGCTCTGGCCATAACCGGCATTATCGGAATTTATTTAACCTTGCTAAAAAGTTATTTGTTGTTGATCCCGGGGCTCATTGGGGTTGTGCTGATTTTATCATATACGCCGTTTATCACTCGCAACCCTGTGGTTGGATTATTTAGCGCCGGTCTTGGCTTTGGCCCGGTTATGATGATTGGTACCGAACTTGCCCTTACCAAAAGTTATTCAGGCGGCATCATGACGGCAGCGCTGATTCCATTTTTTTTGGTTAATAACCTGCTGCTGCTAAATCAATTGCCCGATATGGAATCTGACAAAAAGTTTGCTCGAAAAACTTTTCCCATAGCATTTGGAGTTCATGCCGCGTTAAAAGTTTATGCCATATTTGCCGCAGGAGCTTATCTGACTTTAACGCTGGGCGTATTCTGGGGGATTTTCCCAAAATTAACCTTGATCGGCCTGGGCACCATACCTATATTTTTATATATTTTCAACTTCCTAAAAAAAGAAACCGTGACGGAAAAAATTATGGCGCTAAATGTAATAATAACTCTGCTTACTCCCGCTCTAGTCGGTTTGGCGGTTGTTGTCTCTACTTTTATGCAGGCAAGATAAGCATAAAAACCAAAATCGCCTATGTTTTAGGAGGTGCCTTCATCCGAAGCGGCAGTGGTGTTTGTCAATGTGATCAGTATATCCTGCGATGTGTGCTTCGCTAACCATATTGATATGTAGTTTTATCGGTGCTAAACCTATGCTGTGCGCGATATTTGATGCCATGGCTGATGTGCCACCTCCGCCCATTATTATCGTTCCCATCCGCTCCACCGATCTATTATTCGGCTTCCCCCCCCCACGGTCATAATATTTACCAGTTTTGGCTTGATATATTTCTTTTTCATATCTGATTTATCCTATTGGTTAAACTCTTTTATTGTATCACACACTTTGCCTATTATTGTATATAATGCGTTTTCATGAAAAAAGCTTGGTTTAAAACAGAAAATTACATTCCTTTTGCGCTGGTTTTTTTACTGGTTGTAGGTTTTCTGTTGTCCAAGGATGATTTGGCGACAGAGCATGAGGTGTTGGTGCAGATAGAGGAATGGTCGGACACGGACGATAACAACGCAGGTTCACATGCCTTTGATATTAGCTCTAATTCTATTCTAAGCGTCGGCAGAAAACCTAATCTCTCCAAATCTTATCCTGACTTTGAGGTTTCCTTACTGGCAAAAGGCAAGCGGGCACAAGTAAAAATCAAGGACAGCCATGAGAAACTATTGACGATAAAAACTTCAGTTAAGCAGGATAAGCGGTCAAAACGCACAGCTAAATACGATAATGATAAATTTAGCTTATCTTCAGTAATAAGTTCCTGGCAGCCAAAAGATCAAAAGCTTGCCGGGGTTTACGGCAAAGTTTACAGGTCCGGCGCTTTGTCTGAAAAAGCCGTAATTAACGCTTTTAAATATTATGAAAAGTATAAGGGAAAACATGGGTTGAGTAACAACTATCTGGTAGTTGCGGACTATACGAAAGCAGCCAGAAACAAACGTATGCACCTTATCAATCTGCAAAATGGTAAAATTTCGTCATACCATGTGGCGCACGGCAAGCGTTCGGGACCTGTCGGAGGAAGAGTTTATGCAACCAGCAATAGACCCAATTCATATATGACTTCCAAAGGTTTTTTCAAAGTTGGTTATAAAGAAGGGCGTACTCTTAAAAAAGGCTATAAATATTTGTCGGTTACAGGTCTGGAAAGAGCGAACCGCAAAGTAGGCTTGCCTACCAGACACGGCGGGAGAGATGTGGTTATTCATACGGCATCTTATGTAAATAACGGCGGTAGAAGTTTCGGTTGTTTTTCTATACGGCCGCAGGATCGAAGACCAATTTTTAGCAGAATAAAGGGCGCATTATTTTACAGCTACACCGGTAATGTCTAGAGCATAATTCCGGGGACATCCGCCCAAGCGGATAGGTATACCCCTTTCACCCCGACAGCCTCTATTCTTCTTTAATTTTCTCCTCGTTTTAGCATATAATCTAATAAATTTTTTTTATTAATTTTTATAAAATTTTATGGCAGATAGAAGACTCCAGGTGTTTCACACAGTGGCAAAACTGCTTAGTTTTACCAAGGCGGCCGATACTCTGCATATGACCCAGCCTGCGGTTACTTTTCAGATAAGACAGCTTGAAGATTCGTTTAACACCAGATTATTTGACCGGACTCACAACCGCATAAGCCTGACCGGAGTCGGGAAAAAGGTTTTTGCTTATACTGAGCAAATTCTGGATTTATATGCGCAGATGGATAAATCAGTGCGTGAGCTTACTGGAGAAGTCAGCGGAGTATTATTGCTTGGAGCCAGCACTACCATAGCCGAATATATGCTGCCGCCCATTCTTGGCAGATTTCGGGAAAAATATCCGTCTTTAACGGTAAGACTGACAGTAGGCAATAGTGAAACCGTGGTCAGACAGATTGAGAATAACGATATTGATCTTGGGGTGGTAGAGGGACCGATAAGCAATAAAAAACTTATGGTTGATGTTTGCAAGCATGATGAGTTAGTGTTAATTGCCGCACCTAGTCATCCTTTGTCTGAAAAAGACTCTGCAAATATAAAAGAATTGCTTAATTATCCTTACATATTACGGGAAGAAGGATCCGGCACCAGAGAGGTTATAAGCTATGAACTGGCTGATGCCGGGGTTGATCCGAATCAGTTGGATGTGATTATGGAGCTTGGCAGTCCGGAGGCTATAAAAGGCGCGGTTGAATCAGGTGTGGGCATATCTATTTTGTCCCGTGCTTCAATAGAGAAGGAGCTAAGATTGAGTACTTTGGTTGCGATTAGATTAAAGCCCAAATTACAGCGAGATTTTTCCTTTGTGTACCAAAAACAGAAATTTAGAGTACGCGGCATTGAGGAGTTATTAAATTTTGCCAAAAAGAACTGTTCCTTAAGTGATGGCTGACAGGAATTTGGAAAATGCAGCATTGAAAATTTTTAGAACTCTGGATAAAAAAGATAAGCAACTCATTATTCGATTCGCAAAATTTTTACACCTGGAAAAGTCAACGCAGCATGAATCTAAGACTTCTGTGACGGCACCTGTGAAAATTCCAAGACCCCGGATCGAATCAGTGGTATCGGCTATCAAGAGACTTAGAAAAACTTATCCTATGCTGGAGGCGGATGTTTTGATGAATGAAGCGGCCGAACAAATGACGGCGCATCTTGTAAAAGGTAAAAAGGCCGCAGATGCGATAGATGAGCTTGAAGTGATTTTTTACCACAAATACCAGGAAATTAAAAATGTTTAAATATATTTCGGGTTGGTTTGAACGGCAGTTCTCTAATCCGCAATCTACTATTTTGACCTTGTTGCTGCTGTTTCTATTTTCCATTATTTTATTATTCGGTGAGATATTGGCACCAATTCTGGCGGCAGTGGTCATCGCATATCTGCTGGATGATATAGTTTTCAAGATTAGCAAAATTATTAAAATTCATCGTATGTTTTCGGTGATGCTGGTGTTTGTTTTATTTTTGATTTTCGTGTTGTTTGTTTTTATTTACATTGTGCCGCTTGCCTCCTCGCAGCTGGCGCAGTTTATCACCAAGGCTCCAAGTTATATAGATTCCGGCCGGCAGTTGATATTGGAACTGGCTCAATCGTATCCTGTTATATTCAATTCATCGTTTGCCGATGATGTCAGTAATAATATTGCTCAAAGCATGACTGAGTTTAGTCAAAATATATTGGGTAAGGTTTTATCTTTTATTCCGGGTATAGTCGCTGCGGTGATTTATGTAGTAATGCTGCCGATTTTAGTATTATTCATGCTCAAGGACAAGGAACTGATTTTGTCATGGACTAAAAGGTTTTTGCCGACTGACCATAGTCTTACCGTAAAAGTCTGGAAAGAGGTCGATCATCAGCTTGGTAATTATGTGCTCGGTAAATTTTGGGAAATATTGATAGTGGGAGCGACAACCTATGTTTGTTTTATAATATTCGAATTACAGTATGCTCTGTTGCTTGCGGTTATTGTGGGCTTGTCGGTGCTTATCCCTTATATAGGCGCTACGGTAGTTACTATACCAATAGCTTTGGTAGGTTTGGGGCAATTTGGTCCTGGCGCTACTTTTTTATATTTAATGCTTGCTTATCTTGTGTTGCAGGCCCTAGACGGCTATGTGTTGGTGCCGTTATTATTTTCCGAAGCAGTTGACTTGCATCCGGTGGCTATTATCAGTGCTATTTTACTGTTTGGCGGTATTTGGGGGTTTTGGGGATTATTTTTTGCCATTCCGCTTGCTATATTGATATCTTCAGTTATTAGTGCCTGGCCCGGTGAGTTATCCGTAGCCGCTAGTAAAGAATAGATAGGTGAACAATCACCGAGGATTTGCTAATGAGCATCTTGTTGTTGGGATTTTTAATTGGGATTTATCATGCGCTGGAGGTAGACCATCTGGCAGCGGTTGCGGCCCTGGTGGGTAAAAACGGCAATCTTGCCAGGTCGGTTAAAACCGCCTCGATTTGGGGAGTAGGACATTCTCTGACTTTGGTCATTTTTGGCACGGCAGCAATGATGTTAAACAGCACAATACCTGAAAATATTGCAAACCGGCTGGAGTTTATGGTTGGCATTATGTTGATATTTTTAGGAATTGATGTAATTCGGCGTATGTTGCGAGACAAGCTGCATTATCATGCCCATACTCACGCAGATGGCAGAACTCACTGTCACGCCCATTCACATAAGGGGCAAACAGAGCATGCAGAACACCGGCACGGACATATAAACAAGTTTCCGGTGCGGGCGTTTTTTGTCGGCTTGATGCATGGCATGGCAGGTTCTGCTGCTTTGATACTGCTGGCTCTGGATAAAGTACAAAATATCTGGGCCGGTATTCTTTATCTGGCTTTGTTCGGCTTCGGTTCTATTGTGGGTATGGCCGCGGTTTCAGTGCTTATAGCCATCCCGCTTAAACTATCTTCTACAAGCATGACTTTGCTGCATAATGGCAGTCAGGGAGTGATAGGAATTTTTAGCACTTTGGTTGGAGTTTATGTGGCGTTTGGGAGTTTATGAGAAGTTAAAGGGGCAAAACTCGGGTAATCTGTTATAACAAGCTAATTCCAGTTTTGTAATAAAACTGTAACATTTGTATATTAAAATTCGCCTGGATTTTAAAACTATTTCTTTATCTTGGGAGATTAAAACATGAAAAAAACTTGCATTGTTCTAGGAACGGCAATTAGTCTGGGCTCAGGCTCAGTTATGGCTGCCGGGCGGGATTACATTGACATTGTAGGCTCATCCACAGTGTTTCCTTTTGCTACTGTGGTGGCAGAGACTTATAGCAAAAAAACCGGCATGAAAGCGCCGAAAATAGAATCAACAGGTTCCGGCGGCGGCATGAAGTTATTTTGTACCGGGGTCGGAGTAAATACTCCTGACATAACCAATGCTTCACGTAGAATTAAAAAGAGCGAATTTAAAAAATGCCAGAAAAATGGCGTTAAAAGTATAACTGAGGTACAAATCGGGTTTGATGGTATTGCCATTGCCAATGCCAAATCAAGCAAGAAATATGATCTTAGCCTGAGGGATATTTTTTTGGCCCTGGCAAAAAAGGTTCCGGGCAAAAAATCGGGGGAGTTAATTGATAACCCATATAAAACCTGGAAAGATGTAAACTCGTCTTTGCCTGATACCGGAATTGAGGTTCTGGGCCCGCCTCCAACTTCTGGTACGCGTGATGCTTTTGTTGAGCTGGCAATGGAGGGCGGTTGTAAAAAAGTTGCCTGGATTAAAAAATTAAAATCTGATTCCAAAAAGGCAAAAAAAACCGGCAACAAGGCCAAGGCCAAGAAATTAAAGTCAAAGTACAAGGAAATCTGCCATACCGTACGTGAAGACGGGGCTTATGTCGAAGCCGGTGAAAATGATAATCTTATCGTACAAAAGCTTGAAGCAAATCCCAGTGCTCTAGGTATATTTGGTTTTAGCTTTTTGGATCAGAACTCCGACAAGGTTCAGGGCTCAAAGATTAATGGAGTCAACATAAGCTTTGAATCAATTGCAGACGGTTCCTATCCGGTTTCCAGGCCGTTATATTTTTATGTCAAGAACGCACATATAGGTAAAATCAAAGGTCTGGAAGATTTTATCGCAGAGTTCACTGCTGATGAAACCTGGGGTGAAGAAGGTTATTTGGTGGATAAAGGGTTAATTCCGCTGTCTGAAAGCAAACGCAATGAAATTGGCTATAATGCTAAAAATAATGTGCCAATGCGGATGTAAAAGGGTGGAACTACAGGCGGACAGGGAATGTCCGGTATAAACAATTTATTTTTGGTTTTGCTCATTGGTTTTGCGGCTTATTTTTTTGGCCGCAAAAAAGCTGTAGGTCTAAGGGATGGAGTAAGCGACCGCAATCTGCATTCTTTACCTTCTTATTATGGCTATATGGCGGCAATGTGGTCTTTAATTCCTGCTTTATTATTACTGGCCGTATGGGTGTTTTATGAACCAACCGGCATAACCTCGCTTGTCGTATCTGAATTATCGGAAGATCTTAAACAGCAGGAGAAAGCCAGCTTAAGCTTGACTGTTAATGAAATTAGCAGTCTGGCGGCCAGCCAAAATTATTCTGGGACCGGAAGTCCCGCAGCGGTTATACAGGCAGCCAAAAGTTACAATCATTACTCAAGCATTAGCGCAATTCTACGAACCATTGCAGTTATGAGTGTGGCGATTCTTGGAGCATTTTTGGCCTGGCGGCAAATATCTCCTGCGAAAAAGGCTCGTAACAATGTGGAAAAATTAATTGTATATTTGATGGCAGCCTGCGCCTCAATCGCGATAATAACCACGATTGGCATTCTGTTTTCGGTATTGTTTGAATCAATACAATTTTTCCGCAAGGTTTCGATCACAGAATTTTTGTTTGGCCTGCATTGGAGTCCGCAAACCGCGATTCGGGTGGATCAGGCCGGTTCTTCCGGGGCTTTTGGCGGTGTTCCCTTATTTTGGGGCACCATTTTTATTTCTTTAATAGCATTGCTGGTTGCAGTACCGTTGGGTCTTATTTCTGCTATTTACCTGTCGGAATATGCCTCCAGAAAAGTACGGTCGGCGGCCAAACCTGTGCTTGAGGTGTTAGCCGGAGTGCCAACCGTGGTTTACGGCTTTTTTGCCGCTTTGACGATAGCACCGAATATAAGAGAGTTTGGTGATTGGCTGCGCGGGATTGGTGAAAGCTTTGATATAGATTTTCTGGCCAGTATTACCGTCTCTTCAGAAAGTGCTTTGGCGGCAGGTCTGGTTATGGGAATTATGATTATCCCGTTTGTCTCTTCCCTGTCAGATGATGTTATATCCGCAGTACCGGATGCCATGCGTGATGGTTCGTTGGCAATGGGTTCTACTAAATCTGAAACTATCTGGAAGGTATTGGTTCCTGCGGCCTTGCCAGGTATAGTCGGGGGGGTGTTGCTGGCGGCATCCAGAGCTATTGGTGAAACCATGATTGTGGTAATGGCCGCAGGTCTTGCGGCCAAGCTTACTGTTAATCCACTGGATGCGGTTACTACTGTAACCGTGCAAATTGTCACTTTGCTTACTGGCGATCAGGAATTTGACAGCGCCAAGACTCTGGCCGCGTTTGCTTTGGGGTTGGGGCTATTCATTATTACCCTGTTTTTGAATGTATTCGCACTGGGAATAGTACGTAAATATCGGGAGCAATATGAATAATACTGAAACCATCAAAAAGAGCCTGAAAAAAAGATATGCCAGGGAATCACGTTTTAAGATCTATGGAATATTAGCTCTTACTATCAGCTTTTCGTTTTTGTTCTATTTATTGTTTACTATAGCATCTAATGCGCTGCCTGCATTTACCCAAACCAAAATCAAGCTGACTGTGGATCTTGGATATAAGGCTCTGGGCCTGCCGGATAACCCTACTGACAAGCAGGTGTATCAGGCAAAATATAGCAAAGTTATTAGAAACGCCTTGTATCGAATGTTCCCGGAAGTTAAAAACCGCCGGCAAAAAAGAGATTTAAAGGGTCTGGTAAGTTCTGGTGCCGCTTATCAGCTTCGAGATATGGCGGTTGCGGATAAATCATTGTTAAATACCAGATTTGAAGTCTGGCTGTTGGCTGATGATGATGTTGATGTGTTTCACAAGGGACTGGTAAGCCGTGATATAGATGAGTCAGATCGTAGATTGAAAGATCATCAAATAGCCTGGGTAGAAAATCTGGAAGCCGGCGGTAGAATGAAAACCACGTTCAACACAACTTTTTTTACCGCAGGTGATTCAAGAGAACCGGAGCAGGCCGGAATAAAAAGTTCTCTTCTTGGCTCTATTTTCACCATGTTGGTCACCTTGTTTTTGGCTTTTCCCATTGGAGTGGCGGCCGCGATATATCTGGAAGAATTTGCGCCGAAGAATAATCGCTGGGTAGATCTAATCGAAGTTAATATTAACAACCTCGCCGCAGTACCGTCTGTGGTGTTCGGTCTGTTGGGCCTGGCTGTTTTTATTAATGTTTTTGGCGTGCCACGATCCGTACCATTGGTCGGCGGCCTGGTCTTGACCATAATGACCTTGCCGACAATTATCATAGCCGGCCGGGCAGCGATAAAATCAGTACCGCCATCTATTCGGGAAGCGGCGCTGGGGCTTGGGGCCTCAAAAGTGCAAACGGTGTTTCAACATGTGGTGCCGTTATCCATGCCTGGCATATTAACCGGTACAATTATCGGCATGGCACAGGCTTTGGGAGAAACCGCGCCGCTGCTAATGATAGGCATGGTAGCTTTTGTGATTAATGCCCCGCATAGTATACTTGACCCATCCACAGTGTTACCCGTGCAGATATTTTTGTGGTCAGACAGCCCGGAGCGTTCGTTTGTTGCTCTGACTTCTGCTGCAATTATTGTGCTGTTAATATTTCTACTTTGTATGAACATAATTGCAGTAGTTTTACGGAAAAAATTTGAAAAAAGGTGGTAGAAAATGAATGTAGAACTTAAAGATGATGCGCACGGTCTTGAACAAGAAATTGGCAAGACGGTTGGTCAACCGTATCTTGCTAGCAAGGTAAAGATAAAGTGTCGTGGGGTTAATGTGTATTACGATAACGACAACCAGGCAATATTTGATAATAATATCGATATAGGTCAGCATGAAATTTTAGCCATGATTGGCCCGTCCGGCTGCGGCAAATCAACCTTTCTGCGTTGTCTTAATCGTATGAATGACACAATACCAGGTTGCAGGGTCGAGGGGACGATAGAACTTGACGGTGAAGACATCTACGATAAAAAACAAGACCCGGTATTATTGCGAGCCAGAGTTGGCATGGTGTTTCAAAAACCAAATCCATTCCCCAAGTCAGTGTACGATAATGTTGCCTATGGTCCCCGGCTGCATGGTTTGGCGAAAAATCGCAATGATCTGGATGAGATTGTTGAGAACAGCCTGGTCAAAGCCGGTTTATTCAAAGAGGTTAAAGATAAGTTGGATAAACCCGGAACAGGTCTGTCAGGCGGTCAGCAGCAGCGCTTATGCATTGCCCGTGCTATTGCCGTAAGCCCTGAGGTTATATTGATGGATGAGCCGACTTCGGCGCTGGATCCAATTGCGACCGCAACGATTGAGGATTTAATGTCTGAATTAAAGGAAAATTATACAATAGCTATTGTTACCCATTCTATGCAGCAGGCAGCCAGAATTTCGCAACGCACCGCATACTTTCATTTGGGCAAACTAGTAGAGGTTAATGACACTAACAAGGTGTTCACCAACCCTGCACATCAACTTACAGAGAATTATATAACCGGAAGATTTGGATAAGTTATGGATTTAAATAATCATACATCTCACGAATATGACGAGGAGCTTAAGGCGATCCGCAGCAAAGTATTGACCATGGGAGGCATAGTGGAACAGCAGGTTAAGGATGCTACCAAAGCCTTGCTCAAATCTAACATGAAATTAGCGGATAAGGCTGCCACTTCAGATCATTTGGTTAATGATCTGGAAATCGAAATTGATGAAGAAAGTGCGCAAATAATTGCTAAACGCCAACCCGCTGCCAGGGATTTGCGCACTGTTATTACTGTTATGAAAGTCATCAATGACTTGGAGCGCATAGGAGATGAGGCTGAGAAAATTGCCAGATTGTCCCTGGAACTATCTGACAAGTCTACGTTATCTGATTTCAGACGTGAGTTAAAACACATGGTAAAGCTATCCAGGCACTTGCTGGTAGAATCTTTGGATTGTTTTGCCCGAATGGATGATATCAAAGCCGCGGAATTAACCAAAGTGGATGCTGAACTTGATCATGAGTTTGACAATTTGGCCAGATTGCTGGTGTCACATGCCATGGAAGACCCGCGTACTATAAAAAACATTCTGAAGATTAACTGGTGTGCCCGCGCACTGGAAAGAATTGGCGATCATGCCATAAATATCTGTGAGTATGTGGTATATTTGGTCAAGGGTAAAGATATACGCCACACAACTGGAATCCAGGCTAAATCCGAGTAAAAATTTCTATGCGAGTATATATAAACGGCAAAGCTGACGAAATGCCGGACAATATGGCAGTAAGCGAATTAATTCAACGTATTGGACTTGAGCAAAAGCATATAGCCGTTGAAATAAATCAGGAAATTATAAGTCGTAGTTCCTATGCCGCACATATTATAAGTGAGGGTGACCGGGTGGAAATTGTCAAAGCGATTGGGGGAGGCTGATACTGCTAAAAAAATCATCAGATTTACGGCTATAACTATATAATACTGCGACACAGCCAACGGTAGAGTTTGCCGTTTTTCAAAACCAAGAGTTTTTACTATGAAAACTGCTGTTATAACCGGCATAACCGGGCAAGATGGTGCGTACTTAGCCAAGTTGCTTATAGAAAAAGATTATAAGGTCTATGGCACCTATCGGCGTGCCGCCTCAACCAATTTCTGGAGAATAGAAGAACTTGGGATACGGGATAATCCTCAATTGCATCTGGTTGAATATGATCTGACTGATCTGGGAGCAAGCATCCGTCTGTTGGAAAAGGCAAAGCCTGATGAAGTATATAACCTGGCCGCCCAAAGTTTTGTTGCGGTTTCATTTGATCAGCCCGTTACTACCGCGCAGATTACCGGAATTGGCCCGGTTCACTTGCTTGAAGCTATCAGGATAGTTAACCCAAAAATTAAATTTTATCAGGCATCTACTTCAGAAATGTTTGGCAAAGCGCAGGAGACGCCTCAAAGTGAAAACACGCCTCTTTATCCGCGTAGTCCATATGGCTGCGCCAAGGTTTATGCGCATTGGATGACAATCAATTATCGGGAAAGCTTTGATATTTTTGCTGCCAGCGGGATTTTGTTTAACCATGAGTCGCCATTGCGTGGCTTGGAGTTTGTAACCAGAAAAATTACCGACGGCCTTGCCAGGGTCAAGCTTGGCAAGCAAACTCATATTGAGCTTGGCAATATTAATGCTAAACGTGATTGGGGTTATGCCGCAGATTATGTTGAAGGTATGTGGCGTATGCTGCAGGCTGATGCGCCTGAAGTTTATGTTCTGGCAACCGGCAGAACCAAGACTGTGCGTGATTTTGTTAACATGACCTGCAAGGCTCTTGATATCAGTATGTCCTGGCAGGGTGATGGCATTGGCGAAATCGGGGTTGATGATCAAACCGGCAAGACTATTGTAAAAATAAACCCGGAATTTTATCGTCCGGCGGAAGTAGAGTTATTAATCGGCGATCCGGCCAAGGCAAAGCGGGATTTGGGCTGGCAGCCTGAAACCACGCTTGAAGATTTATGCGCCATGATGGTTAAAGCGGATTTACGCAGAATTGAACAAGGCATATCTTTTTAGTAAATGCGGGTTTTAATTACCGGTCTTGACGGATTTACCGGGAAATATTTACAAGCCGAGCTTAAAAAAAACCGGCATGAGGTAATTGGACTGAAGTCGGATCTGCTTGATCCGCACAGCCTTAGGAAGGAAATATCTAATATTCGGCCTGATACGGTGGCGCACCTTGCCGGAGTTTCTTTTGTCGCTCATGCGAATGCAAATCACATTTATAACGTTAATCTTGTTGGTTCGCGCAATTTGCTGGAAGCCCTGGCTAATAATGCCAAGAACCTTAAAAGCGTATTGCTGGCAAGCAGTGCTAACGTTTACGGCAATAGTGCTCAGGAAATTCTTGATGAAGCCGCTCCCTTAATGCCTGCAAATGACTATGCGGTAAGCAAGCTGGCAATGGAGCATATGGCCAGATTGTGGATGGATTGTTTGCCAATATTTATTGTCAGGCCGTTTAACTATACCGGGGTTGGTCAGACGGAGAAATTTTTAATCCCCAAGATTGTCAAACATTTCAAGGCAGAGAAAAGCCTGATTGAGCTTGGCAATATCAATGTGCGGCGTGAATTTGGAGATGTGCGCACGGTTGCAGTAATATACCGGACGCTGCTTGAAAAATGTCCGCTTGGCAAGACGGTTAATATTTGTACCGGCATATCTTACTCAATACGGGAAATTATCACGTTTTGTGAGAAAATTTCCCGGCATAAAATCAAGATAACCGTTAATCCCAGGTTTGTGCGTGGCAATGAAGTTCGTGCATTAAAGGGTGATAATAGCGCCCTGCTTGAAGTTATTGGTGATAAACATAAAACTTATAATATTGAAGAAACATTAGAATGGATGCTACAGCTTGACTAAAACCATATAAAATGGTGTTCTCTGCCTCAACCATATTTCAACTTTACTTAGTTTTTTTAAGCGGCATTTCCAGTTCAAGCCATGTTAAAATTAAAACCTAAGTGCAATAAGTAACTGGGCGCATACAAATATTTGACATATCTATTATTGTTTAGTGTACACTCTAAGGCTATTGGCGTTGAAACGATTGTTTACAAACGTTTAGATTGTCAAGTTAGACTAAATATTAGTATACATATTTTATAAACAGGAACGCCGCGAGATTTAAAAAACGCACAAGCAGACAAGGAGAAATTTACCATGAAAAAGGAATATAGCGCACCAAAACTAGTAAATATATTAACCGTGGGGGGGGGGGAAGAACCAGCAACTAGATGAAAGGATGGGGCAAAAAGTTGATTACGTTGTCAACGGACATTTTTTAGCCACACCAAAAATAACAAATATCATACATTCTGATCTTAAATCAAAGACATATCATGTAAATAAAATTGATAAAAATATACAAATCAGTTATTCGACACCAACAATGACTGCTAAGATTAATGAAACTCTATACCTAACCAACACCCCAGCATCAGAACAAATCGGCCCCTCCTAACCAACTACACCGCTCCTAAAGCAGGGCCTGTTTTGGTTTTTGTTATTGGTAAATGCCCGTTTATCTTTTTTAGGATTGGTTTTATTCTAACACTTTCCTGAATAGGTTTTGTGTTAGATGCTATTTGCAGCAAGCACAACCTTGAGCCGACCTATAGAGCGTCTTATGTAAGAGTGGTAAAAATTACCCGAACAGTTTACAAATTTCAAAACCGGATAACTTAACTTATCACTAACAACATTTAGGTAAAGGTATTAAAAAGTGTTAGATACATGTTAAGCACAAAAGCTCATAAAGATAAATGAAATGTATGAACGATTACTAATAAAACAATATTATTTGACATATCTATTGTTTAGGCGGTAAATTTACGGACTATTGGCGTTGATACGATCGTACAACAAACAAAAGACGACAATAATAATCTATGAAAAAATGTCGTTGACAGGCTTACCGCGTGTGTTATGATAAAAGTGCTACGAACTTAGGAGAAATAAATGAAGAAGAAATATATTAAACCAAAACTGGTAAATATCATCACCGTGAGGGGGTAAGACGCAGGCCGCGGCGGAGGTGATGGGGCACAAATAAACTTCACCGGAACAAAAAGACATGTACAAACACGCATTAAAATTACAAATAAAGTACACATAAATGATTCAAAAACAAGGCATGCGTTTGGCTTGTTAAATGTAAGCGAAAATAGTAAACTTATGAATTATTATAAAACGGGATCAATCGTATACACTACCAATACATCAAAACAAACCGGTCCCTCCTAACCAACTGCACCGGACAGATTACATGCTATTAATATTTTGTAAAAAAACCTTGTTTTATTCTGTTTGTTATTGCAAAATACGCAGCGAGGTTCGACATTTTTATAACTTCAGTATATTAAGGAAATTATTATGAGGAAAATTATTGCGGTACTATCTATTATGTTAACTATGGGTTTTGCAGTTGGTTGTCAGCAGCAACAAGGTGCTGGCGGTCAACAGCAACAGTCCGCCGATAAAGGCAATTGTGAACTAGGAGCCAAGTCCGGCGGAACTGTTACAGCTACCGAAGCTGAGTGTAGAGACCTAGGCGGTAGATACACTGGCTAAGTTTTAGATAGTTTTAGTTTAAAATAAAGCATGCGGGTGATTTCATTCGCATGCTTTTTTATATTGAAGAGTGCAATAGTTGTAAAATTTTGTTGTGCAGGGCTTGGCCTTTTTTCTTTACATTTTTATCGTTCTGTAAAATTACCACTGTGTAGAGCTTGTTGGATCTGGTTTTTAGATAGCCGGCAATAGATATGGTATTTTTCAAACTACCGGTTTTCATCCAGGCTTTACCTTTAATCTTGGATTTGCGCAGGCGTTTTTTTAAAGTTCCGTCAACCCCCATTATTGCCAGGGTGTTTTTCCAGCTGGTGCCAAATCGATTGTAGGCATGCCACAGGATCTTTGTTAGAGCCAGTGCGCTTAGTTTGGCCGATCTTGACAGGCCCGAACCATTTTTAATTTTAAGCGGATTGTTTATGACATTATGTTGTCGCAAACTGTGATTAACAGCCTTGACTCCGGTCTTGTAGGTAGCGCCTGCCCCGTATTTTTTGGCTCCCAAAGTTAATAAGGTTTGTCTTGCCATGACATTATTACTTTTTTTGTTGATTTTGGAGATTATTTTGAGCAAGGGTCTAGATTCAAAAATAAAGAGCTTTTTGGAGTTTTTTGGAATTTTTCTTAACTTAAGTATGCCTTTGAGCCAAATATCTCTTGCAGCCAGTTTAAATTTCAGACCATGATAAAACATATAGTAGGGCTTGGTCATCACCCTGTATATTTCTCGTTCGGGGCACCTAAGAGAATAAATCCCGTGAAATTTTATTGCCGGTTTGTTTTTATAAGTGGTTAGTTTTATTTTAGGCCAGGCTCGTTTGCCGCTGCAGCTTTTTTTGCTGGGTTTGAGATGGTTTAAAATTACATAGCTTGTATCAGGCAGATCCCGTAGTACCCGGATTTTGTTTTCGCCGGGCTTGAGCAGAATTTTGCTGGCTCTGTGGTTAAACATCATGGCATCCGGCAAGGCGTTGTAAGGGCTGTAAATATTTTTATCAAATCTGGCAGAATTATTGTTGTTGGTTTTAAAATAGCTGCGATCTATTATAAGATCACCACTAATAATTTTTAGCCCCTGATTGGCGATAGCTTGAGTAATCGGTTCAAGATCTTCGGTAATCAAATCAGGATTGCCAAATGCCTTTATGACTAAATTGCCTTTTAAAACACCGTTCTTGAGCGTGCCGTTTGTGTAAAAATTGGTTGGCCAGCGATAATTTGGCCCAAGCTCCAGTAATGCGGCGTAGGTTGTGGCAAGCTTTACCACAGAAGCCGGTGTAAAAAGCTTTCGTGAGTTTATAGCAACAAGTGGTTTTTTCTTGTTTACTTCCTGAACATAAATGCCAAGACTATTTAAGCTAAAGCCGTGATTTTTTACAAGTTCTTTGATTTTGTTTGTGAGTCCGGCTCCATAGCTGGAATTTGCTAAAAAAATTAGTAAAAACAGATATTTATATGACATACATTTCGATAACTTGTAAAATTAAAAGAGTAAAAAAACCTGCTACGGCATCATCCAGCATTATTCCAAATCCATTTTTGTATTTTGCTTCAAGCAATTTTATCGGCCAGGGTTTTACAATATCAAAAAACCTGAACAATATAAAACCAATTGTCCACAATATGAGATGTCTAGGGCTGAGACTCATGGCGATAGCAAAACCTACAATTTCATCCCACACTATACTGGAAGGATCTTTTGCACCTAATCTGGCACTTACCCTGGTGCATATACCTATACCAATAATAAAGCCGGTGATAACCAGTATGAGATAAAGCACAAACGGCAAAAAACTCAACGCCCAAATCAGAGGTACCGCGGCTAAAGTTCCAATTGTACCTGGAGCGTATTTAGATAGACCGGAGCCAAAACCATGGGCGCACACGAAGTCTATAAATTCGCCGGGAGATTTTCTTGTTTGCTTTGTCATATTTTGTCGGAATTAATAGAATCCCAGGAATTAACGATTTCACAAAAAACCCGGGCGGTTTTATTTGCATCATAGATGGCCGAATGTGCATGATTATCCTGCCAATCAATTCCGGCACGTTTGACAATTTCAGCTAACACAGTGTGTCCATATGCCAAGGCTCCCAAGGTTGCGGTATCAAAACTTGAAAAGGCATGAAACGGTGATTTTACTCCGGTACGTTTAATCGCAGCATTTAAAAAATGTAAATCAAACCAGGGATTATGACCCACTAAAATTGCTCGGCTGCATTTGCAATTTTTTATCTCTTTCATAATTGGGGCAAATAATTTCTCAAGTGCCTCTTTTTCTGTAAGAGCATAGCGCAGCGGATGATACGGATCAAAAACTCCATTAAATTCTAGAGCTTCCGGATTAAGTTCAGCGCCGGCAAAAGGCAAAATGTTTTCGGCAAAACTGTCCTTTATAACAAGTTTGGCATCGACGTATGTGAAAGTAACCATCGCGATTTCCAGTACTGCATTTTTTTCAGGGTCAAAGCCTGCGGTTTCAATATCCGCCGCGACCGGCAAAAAGCCACGAAACCTTTGGTTAATTTTCACAGACGTTTAATAAAAGGTTTTGAATTGCGTGCGTAATTGTAAATATCCTGTTTTTTTATTGGCAGTTTTGCTATTTCGGTTTGGACATAAGAATGTTCCATAAACCATTGCATGGTTTGGGTAGATAGAATAAATAACTTGTCAAGGTCTAATGTTTTGGCGGTCATCTCTATAAACTTGAGTAATTTGGCACCATGGCCTTGTTGTTGATAATCGGGATGTACCACGACACAGGCAATTTCACCAATATTTTTTGGGTAAACGTATAGGGCAATCACTCCAATAAGCTTTTGGTCTTGTTCTAAAACATAGAAATTATCAATATCATTTTGTATCTCAGCCTCAGTGCGTTTAGCCAAAATTCCTATTTTCTGTAATGGCTTAACAAGACTAACTATTGTTGCAACATCCTTTGGTTTTGCGCCCCGAATTTTCTCATATGGCTCATCAGTTATCAGGATACCGGCCCCGCCTGGAGTAAATAGCTCTTCCAGCAAAATTCCATCGGTTCTTGAATTTAGCAAATGCACTCTGCTTATGCCTTTTTTGCAGGCGGTTATTGCGCTTTGCATACTGCGCTTACCGGCATTACCCAATTTGCCGCTTACAAGTAATTCACTTGCGCTTTTGCTAGTCAAAAAGTTTGTATTATCATGGGAAGATAATTCTTCCTGCTCATAGTTCAGAATTAAAAGCTTGTCAGCTTTAAGCTCTATTGCAGTTTTTGTAGCTACATCCTCAGCATTTAAATTAAACACTTCACCGGCGGCAGAAAAGCCCAAAGAGGAGAGTAAAACTATAACATTTTGCGCAAGTAATTCGTTAATACTGTCGGCGTTCACTTTGCGTACCTTGCCGCTATGCCTAAAGTCCACGCCATTTATTATTCCTATTGGGCTGGCTTTAATAAAATTTCCGGAGGCTACTTTAGCCTGAAAATTATAAACTTGCCGGTCACCCATACCAATGGAAAGTGCAGCTTCAATCTTTAATTTAACATCCGATACTTTTTCTTTGACTATAGTTAAAGTTCTATCGTCGGTTACCCTGAGCCCATCAACAATTTTGGGAGTCAGCTTTTGTTTTTTAAGTTCAGCCTCAATTTGAACTCTAGCCCCATGTACTGCGACAACCTTAATACCAAGGCTTTGTAACAGGCTAATATCTCTTGCAAGACTAGTAAAGCTTGCCTGGTGTACGCTATTGCCGGATAAGAAAATCACAAAGGTTTTGCCGCGGTGCGAATGTATATAGGGTGCGGCATCTCTGAACCATTGAACAGGTGATTTTTTTGTCTTGGCCAATGTATTTTTATATATCATTACGAATCATCCGATTATATTACACTCTATGCAACAACACATAATACATAGTCTCGAAATCGGGCCAATGCAAAACCTGGTCCACATAGTTGAAGATGCGGCAAGCTCTAAAGCAGCGGTGTTTGATCCTGCCTGGGAGGCGCATACTATTTTTGAGTTTCTTGATAAAAAAAATCTACATCTTGATAAAATTTTGCTTACACACTCACATTATGATCATCTAAATGCAATGGCAGACCTGCTGGCAGCGGAACCGGTGCCAGTGTATATGTCCCAAGAAGAATATGAATTTTACGGTGAAAAAATCCCTACGATAAACTTGATTAAAAATAAGGATGTAATTACTGTCGGACAAACCGGAATTCTTTCCTTGTTTACCCCTGGTCATACTCCAGGCGGCATGTCGTACCTGATTGACAAGGATTTAATTTGTGGTGACACTTTATTTGTGTATGGGTGCGGCACTTGTTCTCTGGACGGCGGCGACGCCCAAACCATGTATGAGTCCTTGACTTTCTTGAAGTCGTATATTGCCGGTGATGTTGTTATTTATCCGGCGCACGCATACTCCGTACTAAATGCTTCAAATTGGCAAGAGCAGCTACAAGCTAATCCTTTTCTTATGCTCGATAACGAGAAAGACTTTGTCAGGTTCAGACTTGATATACATGATAATGTGCGTAAATATCCGATGGGACCGGTCAGTGGTGAGCAACTGCGTAGCTGGATGAAGTTATAAACATATTCTTTAAAGAACTTTAAGTTATACCTGTATCTTATTGTAATTATCCGTGGTTGATATGGTCATTGAATATTTTGTTGCGGATATTCTATTGATGCCTTGCTTATATTCTAATTTTTAGCGAAAATGAAGAAATTTTTTTCATATAACTACTTTTTAAATATGGCGGGTCGTACTTGGACCCGGCCAAATAGATTGAGGAGAAATACGCATGGCTACACGTACTGAACTGGCTAATGCTGTCCGTGCCTTAAGCATGGATGCGATACAAATACCTAATTCCGGACATCCTGGCGCGCCAATGGGTATGGCAGATATTGCTGAAGTCTTATATAACGATTTCATGCGGCATAACCCGCAAAACCCTAATTGGGTTAATCGTGACAGGTTCGTTATGTCAAATGGTCATGGTTCCATGTTGCCGTATTCTGTACTGCACTTGACAGGTTATGACATGTCAATTGAGGATTTAAAATCATTTAGAAAGCTACATTCTAAAACTCCAGGTCATCCCGAATATGGTTATACTCCTGGTATTGAAACCACAACCGGTCCTTTAGGTCAGGGAGTTGCCAATGCGGTAGGCATGGCTTTGACCGAGAAAATCCTGGCTGCCCAGTTTAACAAAGACGGGCATGAAATAGTTGATCACAAGACCTTTGTGTTTTTGGGCGACGGCTGTCTGATGGAGGGAGTTTCGCATGAGGCCTGCTCTTTGGCCGGTTCCTTTGGGCTTGGCAAGTTGGTATGTTTTTATGACGATAACAATATATCAATCGACGGTAATGTTGATGGCTGGTTTGGAGATGATACGCCGATGCGTTTTGAGGCCTATGGCTGGCATGTGGTACGTGATGTTGATGGTCATGATCCTGAGGCAGTAAAACAGGCCGCAGCAGCAGCAGTGGCTGATACTTCCAGGCCGTCATTAATTTGTTGTAAGACCGTGATTGGCAAAGGTGCGCCTAACAAGGAAGGAGGACATCACGTGCATGGTGAAGCCTTAGGGGAAGAGGAAATTGCTGCCACCCGTGAGAACTTGAACTGGCCGCATGAGCCATTTGTTATTCCTGATGAAATTTATTCTGGCTGGAACGCCAAAGAAGCAGGAGCAAAAGCTGAGAGTAAGTGGCAGGATGCATTTAATTCTTATAAGTCTGCACATCCTGCAGAAGCTGCGGAATTTGCGCGTAGAATGGCTGGAGACTTACCGCAAAACTGGGATGAATATACAGCCGAAGCCATTGCCAGGATAAATGCTGAAGCACCAACCCAGGCCACCAGAATTTCATCCAAGATGGCATTAAACGCTTTCTCACCGGCGTTACCGGAATTTTTGGGAGGCTCAGCAGATCTTACCCCATCTAATAATACCTTTAGTGAGACCAGCGTTAAAATTAACGATAACAACGGTTCTAAAGAGATGAATTTTGCTGGCAACTATATTTCTTATGGTGTGCGTGAATTTGGCATGTCAGCTATTATGAGCGGTGTGGCCCTGCATGGCGGTTTGATTCCATATGGCGCTACTTTCCTGATTTTTTCCGAATATGCGCGCAATGCCTTGCGGATGGCAGCGTTGATGAAAATACGCAGCATATTTTTGTATACACATGATTCTATCGGTCTTGGGGAAGACGGGCCTACGCATCAGGCAGTTGAGCAAATTCCAACCTTGCGCATGATTCCAAATATGTCCGTGTGGCGTACTTGTGATGCGGTGGAAACAGCTGTTGCCTGGAAAGCAGCGATAGAGAAAAAAGACGGACCAACCTGTTTGGTGTTTTCCAGACAAAATCTTGCGCATCAAACTCGTAGTAATGAGCAAATTGCCAATATTGCCAAAGGAGCTTATGTGCTTAAAGATTCAGATGGCGCACCTGAGGTAATTGTAATAGCTACCGGTTCTGAAGTAGACTTGGCAGTCAAGGCGGCAGAAGCTTCTGCCAAAAACGTGCGAGTTGTTTCCATGCCAGCGGTTGATGTTTTTGAAGCACAGGATGACTCTTATAAAGAATCCGTATTACCGGCAGCGGTTTCTGCCAGGGTGGTGGTAGAAGCGGCAGCCACAGATGGCTGGTACAAATATGTTGGTTTGAATGGCAAGGTTATAGGCATGACAACCTTTGGTGAATCAGCTCCGGGCCCACAGCTTTTTGAGCATTTTGGGTTCACGGTAGAGAATGTAGTTAAGGCAATAGATGAAGTTGCGTAAAGGACAAAATTTTAATTTGTAGGAGAAAATTATGACAATAAAAGTTGGTATTAATGGTTTTGGCCGTATTGGCCGTATGGTGTTCAGAGCGATTACCAATGAATTTCCAGGTTTGGAGGTTGTAGGCATTAACGACTTACTGGACAATGATTATCTGGCTTATATGCTAAAGTATGATTCGGTGCATGGCCGCTTTGGTAAAGAGATAGAGGTTGAAGGCGATAACTTTGTTATAGATGGCAAGAAAATCCGTTTGACCGCGGAGCGTGACCCGGCAGAACTAAAATGGGGCGATGTTGGAGCTGAACTGGTTATTGATTGTACCGGTTTTTTTCTGACGGCAGAAGGATGCCAAAAACATATTGACGCTGGCGCTAAAAAAGTTGTGCAAAGCGCTCCATCCAAAGACGGAACTCCAATGTTCGTCTATGGAGTAAATCACGATACGTACGACGGACAAAATATTGTTTCAGCAGCTTCCTGTACAACTAACTGCTTGGCGCCTATAGCCAAGGTTATACATGACAAATGGGGAATTAAGCGCGGTTTGATGACTACCGTGCACGCGGCAACTGCGACGCAAAAAACTGTTGATGGCCCATCCATGAAAGATTGGCGTGGTGGCCGGGGTATCCTGGAAAATATTATCCCGTCATCAACTGGCGCAGCCAAAGCGGTGGGTGTGGTATTGCCTGAGTTAAATGGCAAGCTGACCGGAATGGCGTTCAGGGTTCCTACGTCTGATGTATCGGTGGTTGATTTAACCTGTGAGCTTAATAATGGCGCATCTTATGATGACATCTGTGCCGAGATGAAAAAAGCCTCGGAAAGTGGCGATATTAGCAAAACTTTAGGCTATACTGACGAGAAGGTAGTTTCTACTGATTTTCGTGGCATTGGCAAATCATCAATCTTTGATGCCGGTGCCAGTATTGCTCTGGACGATACCTTTGTAAAACTGGTTTCATGGTATGACAATGAGTATGGTTATACTTGCAACATGTTGAGGCTAGTTGAGTATATAAGCTAAATATTACAGGCAAGGCCGGGGGATAATCCCGTCTTGTTTTATTTTAACTCTAAGGTGATTGATACATGAGCATAATCAAAATGACTGATCTGAATCTGGCCGGCAAACGCGTACTGATTCGGGAAGATTTGAACGTGCCGATAAAAGACGGCAAGGTTAGTAGTGATAAAAGAATCAGGGCTTCATTACCAACCATTAAACACGTGATGGATGCAGGAGCAAAAGTCATGTTAATGTCACATTTAGGACGGCCAACAGAGGGTGAGCCTGCATCTGAATTTTCTCTAAAACCGGTAGCGGAACATTTGTCAGGTCTGTTGGGCAAAGAAGTACGTCTGGTGGAAAAGTGGCTGGAGGGGATAGAACTTGCTGACGGCGAAGTTGTACTGTGCGAAAACGTAAGATTTAATGTGGGCGAGAAAACCAATGATGAAAGCTTGTCTAAAAAAATGGCAGAACTTTGTGATGTTTATGTAATGGATGCTTTTGGCACCGCGCACCGTGCTCACGCATCAACTCACGGTGTAGCCCGGTTTGCTGATGTTGCATGTGCAGGGCCTTTACTGGCTGGTGAACTTGAGGCTCTGGGCAAGGCATTGGATAATCCGGCAAGACCAATGGTAGCAATTGTCGGTGGTTCCAAGGTCTCCACCAAACTAACTGTGCTTGAGTCTTTGTCCAAAGTTGTAGATCAGCTAGTAGTAGGAGGTGGAATTGCCAATACCTTTATCGCAGCTGACGGACATAATGTTGGAAAATCCTTGTATGAAGAGGATTTGATCGCAACCGCGAAAAAGTTAAAATCAGCCGCCGTGGAATCTGGGGGCGATATTCCGATACCAACTGATGTGGTTTGTGGTAAGGAGTTTTCTGAAGATACTCCGGCATTCACTAAAAGCGTAGAAGAAGTGGAAGATGATGACATAATTTTTGATATTGGCCCGGATAGCGCGCAAAAACTGGCTGATATAATGCAAAATGCCGGGACTATAGTCTGGAATGGTCCGGTAGGAGTGTTTGAATTTGATCAATTTGGTGCGGGTACCAAAACCTTGTCTATGGCAATTGCTGAGTCAGACGCATTTTCAATTGCAGGCGGTGGCGATACTTTGGCTGCGGTTGACAAGTATAATATCGCTGACAGGATATCTTATATTTCCACCGGAGGCGGGGCTTTTCTTGAGTTTTTGGAAGGCAAGAAATTACCTGCAGTGGCTATACTGGAGGAACGAGCCGGCTCTTAAATGAAAAGAACTAAAATAATTGCGACTTTGGGGCCAGCAACGGGCAGTCCGGAGGCAATTGATGCCTTGATTAGAGCCGGAATTGATGTGGTACGGCTTAACTTTTCCCATGGTAGCGCCAAAGAACATATAAATCATGCTGAAATCGTGCGCGATCGGGCACGAGCCAGCGGTCGCCAGGTTGGAGTTATGGTGGATCTGCAAGGACCAAAAATTCGTATTGGTAAGTTCATAGAAGGTTTTGTAACTCTGGATGAAGACAGTGAGTTTGCGATTGATTGTGAACAGGATATTGATAATGGCAATAGTAAGTCCGCAGGTTGTACCTATAATTTACTGTATGAAGATATAAAGCGTGGCGATACCTTAATGTTGGATGATGGCCGTATTGTCTTGTGGGTCAAGGCTATAGATGGGGCCAAGGTTAATTGCGTAGTTAAGGTAGGCGGTATTCTGTCGGACAATAAGGGAATCAATGTTAAAGGCGGCGGCCTGTCAGTCAGAGCGTTAACGGACAAGGATAAGGAAGATATTAAAACTGCGGCCGAAATTGAAGCAGATTACGTGGCGGTGTCTTTTGTTTCCGATAAATCTGATATAGTTTTAGCCAGATCCTTGCTGCAGGAGGCTGGTTGGTTCGGTGCTGGCATGGTAGCAAAACTTGAACGTGCCGAAGCGGTTAGAGCGGGCGCTCTGGAGGATATTATCCGTGAATCGGAAGTAGTGATGGTGGCCAGAGGCGATCTTGGGGTTGAAATTGGTGATTCATATTTGCCGCCTATGCAAAAGAAAATTATCAAAATGGCCCGCGCCATGGACACGGTTGCGATTACCGCAACCCAGATGATGGAGTCTATGATTGAAAACCCAATTCCAACCCGCGCGGAAGTGTTTGATGTTGCGAACGCAGTCCTGGATGGTACCGATGCGGTTATGTTATCGGCTGAAACTGCAATTGGTAATTATCCTGAAAAAGCCGTTAGCACCATGGCAAAAATCTGCACACAGGCGGAAAAACAAAAGGAAGCACGCGAGTCCGGTCATAGAATTAACAGCGAGTTTAAACGTATGGATGAAGCAATAGCGATGGCTACCATGTACACTGCCAATCATCTTAAAGTTAAAGCTATAGCTTGTATGACCGAATCTGGCGCCACCACCTTGTGGATGTCAAGAATTTCATCCGGCATTCCCATTTTTGTCATGACTCCAAATTTATATACCAGACGTAAGGTTACTATGTACCGGGGCGTGTATCCGGTTAGTTTTGATACACCTAATGATAGTCACAGGCATGTTAATGAACTTATAATTAACGACCTGGTGCGGCGTGCGGCGGTGCGTAATGGCGACTATGTAATCGTAACCAAAGGCGATTTACGCAATATATCAGGTGGCACTAATGTGATGAAGATTATACGGGTTGGTGAACACCATTTAGACAATGATTAATTTTAAGGAGATTTATATATGGCTTTAATTTCAATGCGACAGCTATTGGATTATGCGGCAGAACATGAATTTGGTATGCCGGCATTTAACGTAAATAATATGGAGCAGGTACATGCTATTATGCAGGCTGCGGATGAAACGGACAGTCCGGTTATTATGCAAGGTTCGGCCGGGGCTCGTTCTTATGCCGGCGAGCCTTTCTTGCGACATTTAATTACTGCTGCTATTGAGCAATATCCGCATATTCCGATTGTTATGCACCAGGATCATGGTTCAGAACCGGCGGTATGTTTGCGTTCGATTCAGTCAGGTTTTAGCTCGGTGATGATGGACGGATCGTTGGAAGCTGATATGAAAACTCCATCCAGCTATGAATACAATGTGGCAGTTACCAAAAATGTAGTTGATATGGCGCATGCCGGCGGAGTATCGGTGGAAGGAGAACTGGGCTGTTTGGGATCTTTGGAAACTGGCATGATGGGTGAGGAAGACGGGCACGGCTCAGATGAAAAGCTGGATATGGATTCGTTGCTTACTGACCCTGAACAGGCAGCTGATTTTGTCCGTCAGACCGGAGCTGATGCCTTGGCAATCGCGATTGGGACCTCGCATGGGGCGTATAAATTTACCCAGGAACCAACTGGTGAAATTTTACGAATAGACCGTATTAAGGAAATACATGAACGTCTGCCAAATACCCATTTAGTAATGCATGGTTCGTCTTCTGTACCGCAAGACTGGTTAAAAATTATTAATAGCTATGGTGGTGATATGGGTCAGACTTACGGTGTGCCGGTCGAGGAAATTCAGGAAGGTATTAAACACGGGGTACGCAAGGTTAATATTGATACTGATTTGCGCATGGCATCAACTGGTTCAATTCGACGTCATTTGACCGATAACCCGGCTAATTTTGATCCAAGAAAATTCTTGAAAGAAGCAACTAATGGCATGAAAGAGATTTGTAAGGCACGTTATGAAGCCTTTGGTTGTGCGGGGCACGCCTCTAAAATAAAACCAATTTCACTTGAGGTTATGTTTGGCAGATATGCCAGCGGTGAACTTGAGCCAAAAGTCAAGTAGTCTTAAGTTTTAGTCAAAGTGCTACACATGGACATTATTTTATGTCCATGTGCTGGTGATAGCCAGTCAACAAATTCGTAAAACTATTGCTATTGCCAAGCTCTTTGTCGATTGAGCGTTTTAGCCTTGCCAAGTTGTTTTGTTTTTGTGTTTCATTCGCTTCTAGCGAGCTTTTGTCAAAATCAATCAAATAAACCTTGCTTGAGGTTACAAGAATATTGCGCATGTTAAGATCACCATGATTTAAACCTGCCAGGTGAAACTTTGCTATTGTTTTACCTACCTTTGTCCAGACTTCGTGATCATCCGGATTTTCTATTATGTATTGGTATAAGGTTGTACTGTCCAATATTTTACGATTAATAATATCTTGCGTATACCAGACTCTTGATTTTACAACCCGTGCCGCAATCGGTTCTGGTACTGGTAAGTTTTGTGCGTATAACTTGTATGTCAACTGTAACTCGGCAAAAGCCCTGGTATTAGACAATCCGGTAAAAATATATTTATCGCGGGATAATTTTGCGGCATAACCGCCTCGTAGATAATGCCGTAAAGCAAAATTTTCTGATTCTGCAGTAAAAAATAAGGTGCTGCCCCGACCAGGAGCACTTCCAGTAATTTTGTTTTGCGCTTGCCACAATGACTTGTCAAACCAATTGCAATCAATAATTTCGTTATAATCGACATTTACCAAAATATGGCAATTTTTAAATTGTTTTTGCGATAAATTCACAAACAATGGATGCAATTAAACACATTGGTATTTTACGACTTTCAGCTTTGGAGTATGTCAGTAATTGTCTACTTATAACATGAGACATTTATATAGTTTTTTGTTGTTTCTGCTATCACCTTTGCTATTGGCTTATTTATACCTTAAGGAGCACGCAAGAAACAGGGAGCCTGGATTTCTTCAACGCTTAGGTTTTGTTAAGTTACAGACTGATATTTGGATACATGCGGCATCAGTAGGAGAAGTCAAGGCTGCGTGTATCCTGATTAAAGAATTCCAGAAAAATTACCCGAAGTTCAAGATTGCTATTAGCGCTATGACCTGTACCGGCAGAGCTGAAGTCAGACGCCAGTTAGGGACAGATTTTGCTCATTTTTACTTTGGTCTGGATCTTTCTTTTATATGGCGCAATATTATTTCACATATGCGCCCGAAACTGCTGATAATCCTGGAACAGGAAATTTGGCCAAATCTCATCCACATATGTCAGGAAAGCAAAGTTAAAACTTATTTGATGAATGCCAAATATTCTGAAAGTTCATTAAAAAACCGTCTGCCTTTTAATTTCTTGTTTATAAATTCTTATCTGCAACTGGATTTTATTGGCACGCAAACTCAAAAAGACGAATCTTACTTTTTAAAATTGGGAGTAGAGCAGGCAAAGTGTCAATATGTTGGTAATATAAAATTTGATCTTGAATTAAGTGAGCTTGTAAGAGTAAAAGCCAAAGATATAAGAAAAACTATCGGTATGAACCGACCAGTTTGGATTGCAGGCAGTACGCATGACGGGGAGGAAGAAATAATATTTGCCGGCCATAGAGAGTTAAAAAAGAAATATCCTAATATTTTTTTGGTTATTTTTCCAAGACATCCAAAAAGGTTTGAAAATGTAAGGCGGCAGGCGCAACAACTAGGATTTAATATTCTTTTAAGAAGCGCAAAGCCGGCCTTGGTACCAGCTGATACAGACGTGCTGATAGGGGATACGATGGGTGAGCTATCAATTTTTTATGGCGCGGCGGATGTCGCATTTATTGGTGGAAGTCTGGTGCCTTTTGGCGGACATAATTTATTGGAAGCTGCAGTGGTTGGAACTCCGGCGATAACCGGGGAATTTGCGTCTAACTTTACAGAAATTATTGATATGGCAGTGGGTGCGGGTTATGCCGCCATAGCTAAAAACACAGCGGAATTAATCGCACAAGTCTCTTGTTTGCTGGATTCTAAGGAGTTACGCGACAGGGCCAAACAAGCAGGATATGGCCTGATAAATAAAAATAAAGGGGTGGTGGCAGTAAATATACAAACAGTTTTATGTTTGTTGCGGCAAGGACAGGATAGCCATTAGATTTTGGTTTTTATATTTTATGCTTTGATTGAACTTTTCGTATTATCTTAGTCAACAATAGTGTTGAATGATTTTCAGAGGATATTGTGCATCATATCAGAACCGTTTTATTTACAGTCGTTCTAGTTTTATCTTGGCCGGTGCAGGCACTGGAAATAAAGCTAAAAACAGAAATTGCCAACCCGGTGCTGCCAAGTGACGCAAATAGTCATAAAACCTATATTAAAATATCACTAACCGGCTTTAATATCGAGCAAAAAGCAGACCGCAGTCTGGCAAATGTAGCCATTGTATTGGATAAATCAGGCTCCATGGATGGAGATAAAATAAAGCGTGCCAAGCAAGCGGCAAAGTTGGCGGTTGATCTTATGGATGCTAAAGATACAGTGGCATTGGTTAGCTATGATAGTCTGGCTAAAGTTATGCTTGCGGCAAAAAAAGTCACTGACAAGACTTTAATTAAACAAAAGATTGAAAACTTGAGTGCCGGCGGTTCAACTGCGCTTTATGCCGGAGTTAATAAAGGTGCAAATCAAGTACGAGAATTTTTTGCCAAAAAATTTGTTAACAGGGTGATTTTATTATCGGATGGTTTGGCGAATGTTGGTCCGAGCTCGACTAAAGAATTAAGTGACCTTGGAGCTAAACTTGGCAGTGAGGGTATTAGTGTTACAACTATTGGGCTTGGCAAGGGCTATGATGAAGATTTGATGACGGCTCTGGCTGGTCATAGCGACGGTAATCACGCATTTGTGGAAAAAGCCGAGGATTTAGCCAAAGTATTTGAACATGAATTTGGTGATGTATTATCAGTTGTGGCCCAGGATGTAACAATCGAGATAATTTTACCGGACGGGGTAAAGCCTGTGCGTATTATCGGTCGAGACGGTGAAATTTCTAAACAAAAAGTCACCAGCAAGATCGGGCAAATTTACGCTAACCAGGAAAAATATATTTTATTGGAGGCTGAAGTTCCAGCCGGTATTGATTCTGCAACACGCAAGATTTCGGATATTAAAATTAATTATCATAACATGCAGCATAATAAGTCTTCTCAGCTTACTAGTGAGGCCAGTATTTCTTACAGCGCCTCTAGACAAAAAATTGAGCAAGCAGAAAACAAGCACGTTAAAAGCGATGCGATTATTCAAACTGTTAATGAAGAAAATCAAAGGGCTATTTATTTACGTGATCAAGGCAAGATTAAAGAGGCCAAAAAACTTATGCAAAAAAATGTTTCAAAATTAAGACAAAATGCCCCGATGCTTGGCAGCCAACAAGAAGCAGTTCTAAATCAATTAGCTAGCGAGTACGAACAGGATATGAATAGCCTAGCTAATGACAGCAGTTGGAACGTACAGCGTAAGAGTATGAAATCCAAACAGTACCGGATTAAAAAGCAGCAAAAATATTGAGTTCTTGAGTATGACAGCATACTGCGGGATTATTGCCATTTGTTAACACTGGTAGCAAGTATATAAGAGGAACTTGCAAAGTTAACAAAATGTTACTTATACTTGTACAAAAATAATTAGAAAATATGCAGAAAAACTGCTAAAATCCGATCCATAGTTCCACATAACATAATAAATTACTTTAAGTTTTGCTTTTAATATTGCGCAAGTGCAATTTAATATTTAAATTATCGATTACGGATGAAAAGACGTTATGAGTATGCCTGTGATGTTTGTGACGAAAGGTCAATAGTCCTTGAGTCCAGGGGGCTTGTTGATTTTCAGCAAATAGCCTCTTACGCCTTGAGTTTTGGTTGGCAACGTGCGCGAACGGCTTATGAGGATGATATTCTAATATGCCCGGATTGTTCGGAGGATGTGAATCCTGAGCTGGTAGATTTTACGGGCCACAATACTTCGAGCAGTAAAAAAACCTCATCACGTTTGGGGCTGGCGTCTACCATATCATTGTTGTTTGTTGTAAGTTTTTCTTTGATAGTGCTTTGGTCTTATGATAAAACTACTAACGCAGTGGTGTTACAGGAAATTGCAGGGCCTGAGTATTTTCCAGAGGTAAAGGACCTTAAGGTACTGGCATCTTTGGGTGAAACTCTGACAGATGATTTTCATATCGAGGCTGATGAAACCGCTGATGTTGATCCTGCCATTATCAGTAAGATAGAAGAAAATCCTGAGGCTTATTCAGAAAAAATTGAAGCCATTGTTCTGGATGAAGACCCCTTTGTTGATATAGACCGTGAATTAGTTGAAATTGAAAAACAATTAAACCAGCAGTTAAAGTCTAAAACCGTATCAAAACCAGAGCCTGATTTTGACAATGTGAAAACCGCAAAAGTTGCGGCAGGTTCCAAAGGTGTTGATAAGCAGGATAATTTTACCGTTCTGACATCTTACATAAGGGGGAGTTTAAATCAGACCTTGCTGGATGCAAAATTAACCCAAAAAGAGGCTTTGATGTTAAGTAATGCCTTTGCTGATAGTGTAAATCTTAATAAGGACATTACCCCTAAAGATTATGTATCTTTAATATTTATAAATGAAAATAACAGAAAAAATATCAAGGCAGCAAAACTTATCTGTAAGGGTAAAACGTACCACGCAATTAAGGACGATGTTACTGATAATTTCAAGCTAAGCGTAAATAAATCAGATAAGTTGCTGAAATTATTTGCCAATTCCACAGATATAACAACAAAACCCGAGGATGCTGCAAATAATTTGCCAAAACCATTAGTTCATGGCAAATATGCGTATTTTACCAATGAGATAACCAGCACCTTTAGTACCGCGGCGCAAAATGTAGGCTTAGGTTTTAGCCATGTCAAGCGTCTGATGCATATTTTTTCTTACAGTGTTAATTTTAAGCAATTTGCGAAAGGCGATAAATTTACTGTTATTTTCGATAATAAAGATTTGAGTAATAATAATGCTGGAGCTAAAATTCTGGCGGCAGAATTTATCGTTCGGGGTAAAAAACACCAAAGAATCAGGTACATGGACAAGAACGGCAAAACGGCTTACTACATGTTAGGTAGTGAGGGACCGACTAAAACCGTTTACAAAACCCAAGGTAAGGGAAAAGGATTTTTGCGTTATCCGCTAAGATACAAAAGAATCAGTTCACATTTTAATCTGCGGCGGCGGCATCCGATTAGTCGCAAGATAAGGGCGCATAAGGGCACTGATTTCGCAGCACCGCGTGGTACTCCGGTTAAAAGTACCGGAGACGGGGTAGTAAGTTATGCAGGATGGCAGCGCGGTTACGGACGCGTGGTAAAAATCAGGCATTATAACGGTAAGTACGAGACCGTTTACGCTCACCTTAGCAGACTTAATAAAAGAGCGAAAAAAGGCAAAAAAGTAGGGCGCGGGCAGGTAATTGGTTATGTTGGCAGCACTGGCGCTTCTACCGGTAATCACCTGCATTATGAGTTCAGGGTAAAGGGTCGGGCTGTAAATCCTTTGCGGGTAAAGTTGCCTAAGGCAGGAAAAGTAATTGCTACCAAGGTTAAGGATCCAGCAGAATATAAGCGTTTTAGCAGATTTGCGAGTCTGATGAAATCCGAGCTTGCATATTGCCGCAAGAAAAATAAGTTGCTGGCAAGTGCCCAAGATAAATAAGGAAATTTATATAGGGGTAATGTCAGGAACCAGTCTTGATGGAGTCGACGTTGCCATTGTAGATTTTTCAGCTGATAAAGTTAAAGTAGTCGGGGTCAAGTTTTATCCGTATTCCAAAAAGTTAAAAGACAAAATCAAAAATTTTGGCGTGGACACCTGTGAACTGAATACCGAACTTGGTGTTTTGTACGCAAATTGTATAAATAATTGTCTGGCACAATATAATATAGCTAATAAACAGGTAAGAGGTATCGGATTGCATGGACAGACCGTGGCCCACCAGCCACACGCTAAATATCCTTACAGCAGGCAATTAGGCAGTGCTAGTGTTGTCGCCCATAAAACCGGAATTACTACAGTGGCGGATTTTCGGAATATGGATATTTGTGCAGGCGGTGAAGGAGCGCCTCTGGTTCCGGCATTTCATTCCTGGGTCTTTAAACAGTCTGACAAAAATTTGGCAGTGCTTAATATTGGTGGTATAGCTAATATTACGATCATACCTTCTGCTGATAAGTCTAAGGTTTTGGGATTTGATACCGGCCCTGGGAATTGTCTGTCTGATGACTGGACTGGTAAAAATTTGAATAAGAGTTATGACCGTAATGGTTTGTGGGCTAAAAGCGGCAAGGTAAACCTGACTTTATTAAATGCCATGCTAAAAGATGAATATTTTTCACGTTCGGAGCCAAAAAGCACTGGCCGGGAATATTTTAATCTTGACTGGTTAGCAAGATTCTCTTTGGGCGATTATAACCCGGAAGATATTCAGGCAACCGTATTGGAATTAGTAGCTATAATCATAGTAGATGCAATCAAAAAATACCCGATTGATGAGGCGCTAATTTGCGGCGGCGGAATTCATAACAAATTTTTGTTTGAGAAACTGGAAGATAAATTGCAGCCACTTAGCTTATTGTCAACAGCCAGTAAAGGGATTGATCCAGACATGGTAGAGGCTGTGGCGTTTGCCTGGTTAGCTAGACAAACTATAAACTCCAAACCAGGCAACCTGCCGTCAGTAACTGGAGCTAGAAAGCCTGTGATACTCGGGGCTATTTATCAAGGTGCTATTATCGAATAAATAGCCACTTTTAGTAAAATAAAGTCAAGTTGTCCGGTTTTTGAAGCGAGGGCTGTTCAGGCGTTTATCCAGCAGTCCCTCCAGGCCTTGCTCTTCGTATTGGTACATATAACGGCGAAAACTACGTGCGCATACTCCCAGTAGCATTGCTGCTTCTTCCTGGGTTAATCTCCTG
>Ga0056111_1000036_pt1 | contig 46508 bp, 48 predicted proteins | sample WorMetloBBELIZE2_FD_83874 | JGI IMG/M metagenome (GOLD analysis project Ga0056111, IMG submission 83874) | Marine gutless worms symbiont microbial communities from Max Planck institute for Marine Microbiology, Germany - Olavius longissimus B... ... | reverse complement strand
TATCTATTATTGTTTAGTGTACACTCTAAGGCTATTGGCGTTGAAACGATTGTTTACAAACGTTTAGACTGTCAAGTTAGACTAAATATTAGTATACATATTTTATAAACAGGAACGCTGCGATCGTATAGAACGAAAGCGGGGTTCATAACATAGGAGAACAAAACCATGAAAAAGGAATATAGCGCACCAAAACTAGTAAATATATTAGCCGTGGGGGGGGGGAAGGCGGCGATAGGGACGGAAAGAATATCAGACATAAGAACGTTCATCACGAACAAAGATGTACATCTAACAAAAACATCTTTTCCATCAAATATCTTACACCATAAAGTATCAACTAAAGTACACCGAAAAAGCACAGAAAAAGTATCGGATGCGGCCGGCACGTATCAAGGCACAATTCACTTCAACACCACCGCCGCTTCAATGCAAACCGGTCCCTCCTAACCAACCACACCGCTCCTAAAGCAGGGGCGGTTTTGGTTTATGTTATTGGTAAATGCCCGTTGGCTTTTTCAGGATTGGTTTTATTATAACACCATCTTGGAAAAAAACTGGTTGATTTGTGTTAGATGCCGTTTATCCGGCATCTGACGCACTTTGCACACTGCGATAGATGGTCCGATATTATAAACGTCCAATTTAGGCATACCCAAAGGGCTCTTAAATATCCGCATCAATACATAAACTGCTGCGCGCCATTTGTACCTGCGCGATTGATAATAATTTCCTGTAAAAAATCCAGACCGTATCTGAAAATACTAAACCCTGGTCTGCCATGAACTTTATTTTTTAATAGCCGGTCTTTAATTAGCCATACTATGCTGTAGGCCCAGACAAAAGCCAGAGTAAGCACACCCAGTAAGTGACTTATCTTTTTTGTCGTGTACAAATAGGACAAGAGCATTAAGAAACCCTCGTCTCGGATTAATACGCCGTGGCAAATTAAGCGTATAGTTCCGGCTGTCCCAGTTGCCGGTGTATGTCGTTGATTTCTTCCGGATCTATCCGTAGTTCTCGTGCTAGTGTGTCCAGATATGCAGCTTCGGCGTCAGAGTCAAGATCAATCCCCATTAATGACATGAGATACACTTGTTTTTCCAGTCCTGCAGGAACACTTTCAACAAATTCTTCGATAGCAAAAGGTGCGTCTATTTCCGCATTGACATAGTCAATTTCCTCCTCTGTTAAATCACCCATTTCAGCAAAAATCTTGGCTTTTTCCGTGCGATCAACTCTGCCGTCCGATTTGGCCCCATTTATCATGGCTCTAATCATTAGTGTCGCCTGTTCTTCTTGTTCATTATTACCGGTGTCAGCAAAGCTGTTGACCTGAGGCTCGGAACTAGAGCTAGAATTTAATGCACCCATGGCAGAGCCTAATAATGAGCCAAGATCAAAACCACCGCCGGAGCTGCCGCCACCTAGTAAACTGCCGACTACTCCTCCCAAACCACCGGTTGAATTGTTGCTGTTGGTTAAAGCTCCCATTATTGATCCAAGCACGTTAGAACCTGACTGCGAAGAGAGGGCGCCGCTTTGCATTAAAGCCCCAAGAATTTTGGTTACATCAATCATAAGTTATCCTATTGTTCATTGTAGAAAGTAAACATTTTACCTCATAAATAAAATTTGTAAGCATAATAATACTGCGTTGGTTAATTAGTTTTTTAACCCGCTGGTCGAGCGTTCGAATCGCTCACGACCCACCATCTTTCATAAAAAACAAAGCTACCCGGTCGCCTTGGTAAATCTTATATGAGATTGTTGGTCCTTGAAACTTTGGATTTTGTTGTAGTTGTTCGCCATAAATAAGTCTTTAACTTTTTGTGATTGCGAAAAACCATGTTCCAGGATAATTGCGGCAGAGGTATTTAGATGCTGTTTGGCATTTTTAATAATTTCTCTTATAGCATTTAGTCCATCTTGCCCTGAGAACAGGGCAATGGCAGGCTCAAAATTTATCTCTTCATCCAATAGGTGTTTTTCAGTTTCTGCCACATAAGGCGGGTTGGATACTATAAGGTCGAATTTTTCATGACCCAGGTTAGCAAACCAGTTACTTTTGATAAAGCGTACGTTTTTCGTTTTATGAACCGTGGAATTTTCACTTGCAACTGCAAGGGCCGCGTCCGATGTGTCGGTAGCGGTTATCTGGCAAGTTTTACACTCTTTGCCCAAAGCGATGGCAAGCGCGCCGCTGCCGGTGCCAAGCTCCAGTATCTTGCTGTCTTTTTTAATATTTTCAAGCACAATTTCTATTAGCATTTCAGTTTCGGGTCTTGGGATCAGGGTGTCTTTTGTTACAGTAAAATTTAAGGAGCAGAATTCTTTATGTCCGGTAAGATAAGCTACAGGCATCCCAGTTTGCCTTAGCTTCACAAGATGCTGGAATTTTTTTAGTTGTTGTTGGGATATGATAAATTCGGACCATGTATAAATCCAGGTGCGGCTTTTATCTAATACGTGCGCCAGTAAAACCTCTGAGTCTATTTGCCGGATTTTGGCATCTCTTAACACTTCTGTAATGGTCGGCATTACGACTTAGGTTTGTTAAATTACCAGCCCGGCCAATATATTACGACCTTCTGCCTGAATCACATTAAAGGTACGACAAGCGGCGCCGGTGTTCATTATCTCAAGATTTATCTGCAATTTAATCAATTTTTGCATATCAGAAGCCGGTGGAAAGATTTGTTGCTGGCCGGTACCTAAAATGACTATCTGGGGTTTTTGAGTTTGAATAGCTTTGATAAAGGCAGTGTTTATAAATTCATTTGACCTAATTGACCACGGGCTTATGATATTGGAAACTCCCAGAATGATAGGACAAGTAAAAACCTGATCTTTAACGGTTATTTGAGTTTTATCATATTGCTCTATGTAAAAACCTGCGCTTAAATCATCCGGGTGCATTCGCATATCCGATTAATGGTATCATACGTCGCTTTGTCTTAAGCAATAATTGGCGATATGAATCCGGTAAAAGTTGGAATTTTAGGTCTGGGTACTGTTGGCTGCGGAACCGTAAACGTCTTGCTGCGTAATATGGAGGAGATTTCCCGTCGCGCCGGCAGGAGCATTGAAATAAGCCATGCAGTCGTACGTGACCTGGAAGTTAAACGTGATTGTCCGCTGGAAACTATCAAACTTGATACGGAGCCTATGGCGCTGGTTAATTTGCCTGAGGTTCAGATCGTGGTGGAGCTTATTGGCGGTACCGGCTTGGCCTATGAAGGAGTAAAACAGGCAATTAAAAATCGTAAGCATGTGATAACTGCCAATAAAGCCTTGATTGCCCTGCATGGTAATGAATTGTTTAAGCTGGCGCAGGAAAATGGTGTGATTATTGCGTTTGAGGCGGCTGTTGGGGGTGGAATTCCGATTATCAAGTCGGTGCGTGAAGGGTTAAGTGCCAACCGCATCCAATGGTTAGCCGGAATTATAAATGGCACTACCAATTTTATTCTGACTGAAATGAAAGAGAAAGGCCGGGATTTTTCTGCTGTGTTGGCGGAAGCTCAGGAGTTAGGCTATGCTGAGGCTGATCCGACTTTTGATATTGAAGGAGTTGATGCGGCCCACAAACTTACCATTTTGGCGTCTATAGCCTTTGGTATTCCTCTGCAATTTAACAAGGTGTTCACCGAAGGCATAAGCACTATTGAACAATTAGATGTTTTATATGCAACTGAACTTGGATATAACATTAAGCATTTGGGAATTGCCAGAAGGGCAAGGAAAGGTATAGAGCTTAGGGTTCATCCAACCTTGATCCCCAAGGCCAGGCTTATTGCCAACGTAAATGGAGTTATGAACGCGGCTTTGGTAATGGCTGATGCTCTGGGCCCTACATTGTATTATGGCGCTGGCGCCGGCGCTGAAGCTACGGCTTCGGCAGTAGTTGCTGATATTATTGATGTGGTTAGAACCATGACAGTTGATCCTGATAACCGGGTTCCACATCTGGCGTTCCAGCCTGACAGCATAGTTGATCTGCCGATTTTGGCTATGGATGAGATTGAAACTTCCTATTACCTGCGTGCAAGTGTAATTGACAAGCCGGGAGTGTTGGCGCAAATTACCAGTATTCTTGCCGAGCATAATATTAGTATTGAAGCGTTTACCCAAAAAGATTCACGACGTATGGATAAAGATGATGTACATGTGGTGATACTTACACATAAGATTCGCGAGGCCAACATGAATAAATCCATTGCAAAAATAGAAAACTTGCCTGAAGTCAATGGTAAACTTGTCAAGATTAGGATGGAGCACCTTAACCGGTAAGTATTGATATATTTAACTTTATTATTTATGTGAAATGCGGATAGATAACATGAAAAAATTACCATTATTACTTTTAGTGATAGGATTTTTTTCACCAAAGCCTGTGTTTGCCGACGATAGTTTATTGTCGTTTGTTCCTGAAAATACTAAATATTTTCTGGGTAATAGCAAGTCATACCCCAAAGAATTTATGGATTTTTATATCAAGGCTATAGGTGGCATGGAATCGCTAGCTAAACATATATACAATGACAAACAGCAAGGTTCACTGGAAGGTTTTTATAATGCTTTGCTCATAGAATTTTACGCCAGTATCAACCGTGGTGGTATTGAAAGTATAGGTTTGCCTAAATATGATATACGCCAGGTAATATATGGTCTTGACTTGTATCCGATACTGCGTTACACCGTAGTTGATATAGAAAAGGTAAAGGAACTTGTAAAAAAAGCCGAAAACAAAGCAAACTATAAACTTGATTGGCAAAAGTGCAAGGGACATGATTGTTTTTTGCTTGATTACGCAGGCAACAAATATAAATCTGCCTTTATCCTTATGCCCAGGCAACTCGCCATAGCGTTTTTTCCGAAAAATTCCAGTGACAAGTATATCAATCATTTGGTTGGCGAAAGCAAGCCGTCCAAAGCGTTGTCAGATGGCAATATCTTATCCAATATGATTGAGGAAAACAACTACGCTGGATATGGTGAAGGCTTTGTTAAGCTCAAGCAGATATTGGTTGAGGTTGAACAGGAAGTTGGCAAAAGCCTGCAAGGTGGCAAACGCAAGGAATTTGATAATTGCATGGCACTTGCCGGAAAAATTGTTGACAACACACCTGAGATGATTTTTGGCACCAAGGGTATTAAGAATAAATCCTTTAAGGCTGAAATGTTGTTAAAAACTTCTTCAGCCTTGGCGACATATTTACAAAGTTTGTCAGATAACAAGTCTGCTGTGACCAGGGTTAAAGAGCCATTAATAGATTTGGGTATTAATATAGACATGCGCAAATTACGTGATGCCTTAATGAGTTTGGTTGATTTTATCAAAACCAACGGCCAACAAACAGGGTGTGTGCAAAATACTCAAAAACTTGATGAATTTAACCAGAACATTGGCTTAGGTATAACTTTGGGGCTAGATAAGCTAAGAGGCTTATACCTGGCGCTTACCAATATGAGTTTCAAGGATATTGAAAACAAGCCTGATTTTGCTTCTTTTGTTTCGTTATACGCCCATGACATGCCAGGTTTGCTAAAAGTTTTGACAACTATGGTAAAACCGCTGGCAGGGCTTGATGTCAAGGCTGATGGTAATAAAAAGCAGCTTCCAACTGGTGTTTTGCCAAGTGTTTTTCCTGATGTTTCCTATAGCGTGCATGATGAAAAACTGGATTTGTTTGTCAGTAGCGGTATTAAAATAAAGCCGCAAAAAATGCTGGTTGACAGTAATCCGGGACTTTTGTATTTTTCACTAGATAGTGCTCGTTATTATAAAACTTTAGGAGAGTTTCTTAAGAAAACCGGTAAAGGCAACAAGCAAGATGGTGAAACTCTCGCATTATTTGGTTTATTAACGCAAGGCACTTCCACCATTATGCCTTCAATAAAACAAGTCTTCAGGCCGGATGAAAGGGGCTTGGCGGTTGAGATTGAGTCATTCTGGAAGTGATGTGGCTGGTTGAATCTCTATGTCTCTGGCATTTGATCTAGTTTGCAGGCATAATGCCACGGATTTAATTTCTGTAAAATGTTGGAGTAATGAATGAGAATTATTTTACTAGGCGGCCCGGGAGCGGGCAAAGGTACCCAGGCTCAATATATAACCGGCAAATACTCTATCCCGCAAATATCTACCGGAGATATGTTGCGAGCTCATGTGAAATCCGGCAGCGAACTTGGAGTGGCGGCTAAAAAAATCATGGATGCAGGGGGTCTGGTTTCAGATGACATTATCATGGGCATGGTGCGGGAAAGAATAAAGGAAGATGACTGCAAAAACGGCTATTTATTTGATGGTTTTCCACGGACAATTCCTCAGGCCGAAGCATTGAAAAACGCACAGGTTGCGATTGATGCGGTAGTGGAAATTGACGTGGATGATGAGGAAATTATCAAACGCATGAGCGGACGCAGAGTGCATCTGGCTTCGGGTAGAACCTATCATGTGGTTTTTAATCCGCCCAAAGAAGAAGGTAAGGACGATGAAACCGGGGAGGAACTTATACAGCGTGATGATGATAAGGAAGATACAGTCAGAGCCAGGTTAAAAGTTTATCATGACCAAACAGAACCCTTGATTGATTTTTACACGAAAGAAAGTGATGGCGGTAGAGTCAAATATGTCAAGGTTAACGGTATCGGTTCAGTTGAAGATATTCGTGATCGAATTTTTTCAGGACTGGAAGCGTAGCTATAAATAAACCGTGCATGTATGTGCATGCACGGCGCTGTATTATCCATAAATGGTAATAGGCAAACTAAAAGAATTTTTACGTCTTGAGGCGTCAAGCGGAATACTTTTGTTGCTTGCGGCAGTGCTGGCAATGGCGGCGGAAAATTCTCCGCTTGATGTTTGGTACGACTCGCTGTTAGAAATCCCGGTAGCAATTCAGTTTGCTGAATTCAAAATAGCCAAGCCCTTACTGCTGTGGGTTAATGACGGCTTGATGGCTATATTCTTTTTTCTCATTGGGTTGGAAATAAAACGGGAGTTTTTAGCCGGAGAACTATCTGAGCCGTCTCGCGTGGGTTTGCCTGTTGTTGCGGCGATTGGGGGTATGGCAGTACCCGCTACTATTTATTCTGTGATAAATTGGGGTGATCCTGTCGCCATGAAAGGTTGGGCCATTCCATCAGCTACGGATATAGCCTTTACCCTAGGAGTGCTGGCTCTATTGGGTAGTCGAATTCCACAGACGCTTAAGCTATTTTTGATGACATTGGCAATAATTGATGATTTGGGTGCGATCATTATCATTGCCCTGTTTTATACTGCAGACCTGTCAGTTGCATCATTACTTTTAGCAATAATTTGCATATTGGTGTTAATTGTCATGAACCGCAAGGGAGTATTGGCTTTAGCGCCATATATGCTGGTTGGTTTTGTGATGTGGGCAGCGGTGCTAAAGTCAGGGGTTCACGCGACACTTGCCGGTGTTGTAACCGCTTTTTTTATCCCGTATAAAAAACAGCCAGGAGAGCGTTACACCCAATTGGAAAAGCTGGAACATGATATTCATCCGTCTGTCGCCTATGGTATTTTGCCGCTTTTTGCATTTGCAAATGCCGGAATACCATTTGATGACATAAGTATTGACTCTTTTTTACATCCTGTATCTTTGGGAATTGCCGCAGGTCTTTTTATCGGCAACCAGCTTGGTATATTCGGGTTTTGTTGGATGATGATAAAACTTGGCTTTGCGCAACTGCCTCAGGGAGTTAGCTGGATGCAGTTATACGGCGTAGCATTACTTTGTGGCATAGGATTTACCATGAGCTTGTTTGTTGGGTCTTTGGCCTTTGAGCAGGGCGGCCCTGATTATGCTATAGATGACAGACTGGGAATTTTGTTGGGATCGCTGCTATCAGGCGTTGCAGGATATGTGGTTTTGCGTTTTGCGATTAGTAAAGATATGAATAATAGCAACTAGAAAAATTATTTATAGCATGTCTCCGCTCAAAACCAAAGGATTTTCCCCATACCTTGCGGTTGTGTTTTTAAACGCCTTTGTAGATTTAGGACATAAAATAATAATTCAAAATACCGTATTTAAAATTGAGGACGGCAAGACTCAGATAATACTGATTGCAATAGTTAATGCCATGATCTTGCTGCCGTTCGTGGCTTTATTCACCCCTGCGGGTTTTTTGTCTGACAAGTTTAAAAAAACCAAAATTATTCGGATAAGTGCTTTTTTCGCATCTATTCTTACTTTGCTTATTACATTTTTTTACTACCAGGGCATGTATATTGCAGCATTTATTATGACCTTGTTGCTGGCCACTCAAAGTGCATTTTATTCTCCGGCCAAGTTTGGCCTTATCAAACAAATGCTGGGGGATGAACACCTTACCGCTGGTAATGCCTATGTTCAGGCTACCACCATAATCGCAATTTTAGGCGGAATTTTTATCTTTTCTATTTTATTTGAAAATTTTCTTGCAGGCTTTGCTTTTAAAACCGAGGCTGATATTTTACAAAAAATAGCACCGGTAGGCTGGATCTTGTTTTTTTGCTCTTTACTGGAACTTGCCATGGCTTATCGAATACCGATGCTTAAGGCAGGAAGTCCTGACAAGAGATTCATATTTAGTAAATATGTCAGACTTAAGTATTTAAACAATAACCTACAAACGATTTCCCGGAATAAAATCATACTTGGTTCTATTTTGGGTCTTGCCGGGTTTTGGTCGATATCGCAAGTGACGCTGGCGGCATTTCCAGCTTTTGCCAAGCAGAATTTGCAGGTAGATGATACCGTAGTTGTTCAGGGTATTTTGGCTTGCGCGGGAATCGGCATTTTTATCGGCTCTTCCTTGTTAAGTCAATATCATAAAGATCGAATAGAAACTGGCTTGATTCCACTTGGCTCTTTGATGATGACCGTATCTTTGTTGATTATCCCGTATTTAGAGACAATCATGTCCCAGGCTGTGGCATTTATATTGCTTGGTATGTTTGGCAGCTTTTTTATCGTGCCTTTAAACGCGCTTATTCAGCATTATGCCAGTGATGAGGAGCTAGGTACGGTTTTGGCGGCAAATAATTGGGTAGGTAATGTTTTTATGCTGTCATTTTTAGGTCTTGCCATATTTTTTGCCTACCATGATTTTAGTAGCAAAATTTTATTACTTTTAATGGCTATGGTAAGCTCATTCATATTAATTGTCGCACTTAAAAAATTGTTTAGAAATTTTGTGTATTTTTTAGGAGGCAGGCTGTTCACTTTGCGCTATCGGTTATCTGGCATTGGTACGGAGAATATTCCTGCAACTGGCGCGGCTTTGTTATTGGGAAATCATATAAGTTATATTGACTGGGCTATGTTACAGGTAGTGTGCCCTCGGCCAATTCATTTTGTTATAGAAAGAAAGTACTATGATTTTCCCGTAGTTAAACAATTTTTGAATTTTTTTGGGGTTATACCAATTTCCAGCGGCCAAAGTAAACAGGCATTGCTGGAAGTTACCGCAAAGCTAAAACAAGGCGAGGCGGTGTGCTTATTCCCGGAAGGAGGTATTAGCAATAATGGGCAACTGGGCGAATTTAAACGTGGTTTCGAACGTTCCGTAGTTGGAGTGCAAGAAGGGGTAATAGTACCATTTTATATTCAGGGATTATGGGGCAGCAGATTTTCCAAAAGTAATAAATTCTTTCAAAAATTTTCCAGACAGGGTTTAAGACGTAAGGTTTATATAGGTTTTGGCAAGCCGATTGATATTATTAATGCAAACGCCGAAGTAGTAAAACAAAAAGTTTTTGAGACCTCAGTGTTTGCCTGGGATGCGACAGCAAATGATTTTGACAGCTTGATTGCAGCCTGGCTGCGTCAGGTCAAGCGCCACTCTGGCAAGTTATGTATGGTGGATGCTATAGGCGGTAAGGTGAATTGGGCTAGGGCTTTTACCGCCAGTGTTTTGTTCTCCAGATTATTAGCAAAATATTCCAGGGGACAAAACATAGGCGCGATTTTGCCAACATCAAGCGCAGGAATTATTACCAATATGGCAAGTTTGATGGCCGGAAAAACCATAGTGAATCTTAACTTTACCAGTTCGCTACAGGCTCTGAAGTCAGCGGTGCAATCGGCACAAATAACCGAGATTTATACTTCATCCAGATTTATAGAAAAGCTAAAGGGTAAAGGGGTGGATTTAACTGCGTTGTTAGACAAAACCAGAGTTTATTATTTAGAAGAACTAAAAGGTGGAATTAGCATTTTTAAAAAGCTTGTAACTTTGGCAAGCATTAAATTTTTGCCAAAATTTCTAATAAATTGCTTATATATTAAAAAAGTTAAGAATAAAGACCCTGCTTGCATTATGTTTTCAAGTGGCAGCGAGGGCGCTCCCAAAGGAGTGGTTTTGACTCACAAAAATGTACATGTCAACGCCAGACAGATATTGCAGATTTTCCACACCAGAAGTAATGATGTGGTGATGAATACTTTACCCCTGTTTCATTCATTTGGTTTTACCGTAACTTCGTTAATGCCGCTTATAGGCGGGATACCACTGGTGTCTCACCCTGATCCTACTGACGTAGTTAATATTGGCAAATCTATAGCAAAATATAAAGCAACCCTTTATTGCGGTACTTCTACTTTTCTTCGAATGTTTGTCAAGAACCGGCGAGTTGCCCCACAAATGCTTGAGAGTCTGCGTTATATCATAGCTGGCGCAGAAAAATTACAACCGGAAATACGTCAGGAATTTCAGGCTAAATTTAACAAGGAAATACTGGAAGGATATGGCGCTACCGAAACCGCGCCGGTTAGCAGCGTAAATGTTCCGGACTTTCTTGATATTAATGACTGGCAGATTCGCCAGGGGCATAAGTTAGGTTCAGTAGGCTTGCCTTTACCCGGAACCTGCGTGCGAATTGTGGATCCCAGGACTTATGCGGAATTATTGCCAGGAGAAGACGGACTTATTCTGATAGCCGGACCACAGCTCATGCGCGAATATCTTAATGAGTCTGAAAAAACTTCTAATGCGTTTGTAGAACTGGATGAAATCAGGTGGTATAAAACTGGTGACAAGGGTCATATGGATAAAAACGGCTTTATTACTATTGTTGACAGGTATTCACGTTTTGCCAACATTGGCGGAGAGATGGTAAGTCTGGGTGCGGTTGAGGCGGCAATTTGCAAGGTTTTAAAACAGGCAATGACTGATGTGGCCACGGTAAATGTACCAGACAGCAAAAAGGGCGAACAGATAGTGTTATTGTTTGTGGGAGATACTGATCCTGACGAGATAATGGATGCAATTAGATCCGGTGGTATTAATCCGCTAATGCGTCCTGGGGCAATATTTAAAGTTGATGAAATCCCCAGACTCGGTAGTGGTAAATGTGACTTTTCCGGTCTTAAAAAGCTAGCTTTGGAGTTACTTGGAGAGCAAAGACGCACATGAGTTTTATGCTGCCCAAAACTTTGGCTGCATCATAAGCGTATTTTAACTATAATGATGTAAAAATTTTAGAGATGAAAATGAACAAAAAAACTATATACGGCGTATTTTTGACATTCTTTTTTGTTTGCATCTATGTCGAACCTATGCTGGCTGGTCCTGGAGGGAAAATAGCCAGTGCCGCTTTTGAGAGTTTTTGGGGCAAGATTATACTGGGCTTGTTAACATTAATATTTTTACCGCTAATCATATACGTTGCCCTGCGGGAAAAATTGGCTGAAAATAGAGCCAGGAAAGATCTTAGGTATATGGCTGCCTACAATTCATTATTTGAGTTACTAAAATTCAAGAGCGGGCCAAAGACTGTTTTCTTCGCGTTCATTCTGGTTGGCAAGAGTAGGATTTGTCTAAGGTATCTGACTGGATGACGGATTGGTATTGGCAAAATCAACAATTGGTTTATCTTGAGAAATGGCAAAGAGAAGGTCTGGTTAATATTTGTGATGTTAAAAACATTAACCACATCAAGCCACTATTGTTCGTGCACCGAAACCAAGGAGCAGAGCACGAAGATTCAATGGTTGTTTTATCAATTAAAGCCAAAATGCAGGATTATCTGCAAGAGCAGGCTACCGGCAAGGTAATAGAAGGTAGTAAAAATATAAGGATGTGGAAACCGTTTGGTCTTTTACTCTGGAAAATGGCGTGTGGAAAGTATCAGATATTGATGAGGATAGCATGTCGCTGTCTTATGCGAAAATGACTAAGGATTTACCGAAAATCGAATCAACTGTCGTAAGTGAGCTTAAAGCATAGTCAGCTAGCTTTATTAATAGCATTAACATTATTTGTCGACTCGGTAACAATTGCTGATACCAGGCGCGATCCAATACTGTTGCAACTGGTCAACGCTGCCAAAGAACGCATCCAGCACAATGTTAGCTATGATGGTTCATATTTTCCTATTGCATATCCTAATGGCGATGTTCCTGCAAATATTGGAGTGTGTACTGATGTAATTATCAGATCTTATAGGCAAGCTGGGATAGATTTGCAAAAATTTGTACATGAAGATATCAAGTCAAATTTTAATAAATATCCTTCCAAAAGAATTTGGGGTCTTACTCGTCCGGATAGAAATATTGACCATAGAAGAGTGCCGAATTTACAGGTATTTTTTACCAGATTTGGCAAGTTGCTTGAAATTACTAGTAATGCGGCCGATTATTTACCTGGTGACCTGGTTACATGGCTTATTCCCGGAAATATCCCGCATATTGGCATTGTGATTGATGAAAGGTCTAAAGATGGCAAAAGGCCATTAATAGTCCATAATATTGGTGAAGGACCAAAGGTTAACGATGTGTTATTTGAGTATAAGATTACCGGGCATTATAGATATGCAGGAAAGGTAATGTCGCAAGAGTAATAGTACCTATCTAGGCTTTTGCAAACTCAAATCACCACTTTCAGCATAGACCACAACGCCATAATCACTGCTTTTAATGCTCATTATGTTTTTTCCTGGTACTGTGCTTTTAGCCAGAACTTTGCCGCTTATGCTATCAAGCCAAAAAAGCACATTGCTATTTTTTATCCCAACCGCAACATATCTGCCATAGACTGCAGGCTCGGCTAGATCATACCCTCGCAAAAATAGTTTTTCCCAGAGTTTAATACCGCTAGTTTTATTAAAAGCCGTCACCAAACCTTCCTCATGCGTCAGAATTAGAACCTTGCCGATGATTACCGGTGATTGGACGCTTGAATACCTTGTTGACCAAATTTGAGTGCCGTTAGCAGCGTCAAGTTTGGCAACATTGCCGTGAAATGATACTGCGTATAGGTGGTTACCCTCCAAAATCGGGGTGGCATCAACATCCACTAGGCGGTCGATTATATTACGTCCGTGCGCGTAGGCAATAGGTTCAAGCCATTGAAAAGCGCCATTGGTATAGTTGATTGCCATAAGGCTGCCATCATCCAGGCCAATCAGCGCATTGTTGCCGTAAAAAATCGTGCTGGCACCAGTATGCACAGTAAGTTTTGGCGGTTCATACTCTTGTTGCCAAATTATATTACCAGCAAGATTAAGACCAAAAATTTTGCCAGCCAAAGTTCGTGCCACTATAGTTCCGGACCTACCGGCAGGAGTGCCCGCCAGAGTGCCGAGGTTTTTACTTTTAAATACAAGTTTGCCGTTTTGTTTGCTAACACCCAAAATTTGTCCGGAATTACTTGCAACATAAATACTGCCTGTACCTCTGCCAATTCCAGAGCTTAAGGATTTACCTAATCTGGTATGCCAAAGGCTTTTGCCATTTCTGATGTTTATCGCCTTTAGTGTGCCATCTTCAGCATTTGCATAAACTACTTGGTTATTTACTACAGGGGCTAAAATTGCCGGTTTTCTGCCATTGCCATTGCCAACTTTTGTTTGCCAAACCTGTGCGATTTTAATACTGGCTGCTGGATTTATTTTCTTTAGTAGCGTACGGCTTCTTTCAAGCGCTGATTTACTGGAGCAAGCTGCAAGACCAAGCAGGAGCAAGAGTATCCATGGGTTTTTTTTCATATTCATCCGCCAAGATTATTTAGCTTCATTTCCATAAGCTGTGAGACCCCAGGTATTTGCACGGCCAAAATTTGGGCCTTATTGTATAATTCCCTGGCTTTGGCAAGATCACCTTTTTTTGCGTAGGCCTCCCCCAAAGTCATGGCATATTGAACCGCGAAACTCTCTGCTGTAGTATTTTCCAAAAGCTCTATTGCTATATCGTAATTGCCGGCATTTATTTCAACTCTGGCCAGATTCAGGCGTGCCAATAACCTAAATCCCATACTTTTGGCATTTTGCATTACCCATGTCAGGCTTTTTCCGGCATTACCAAAATCTTTTAGTTTAACCGCTTTGGCGGCGCCCAGCAGATTAGCATTAACTGCGTAAATACTATCAGGATTATCCTGCGTGAATCTGGTCTTTGCACTTAGATATTCAGTGTTATCCAAATTACCTAGTTGCGCGAAATTTTTTGCCGTCTGCTGGTTTTGTGTAATCCGGTAGTCTTGATAATACTTCCAGCCAAATATACCGCTAATGCCTATAACAAGACCTAAAACCACGCTATGGCCATTCTCTCTTAGCCATTTTTTTACTAATTCGGCTTCATCTTGTTCGGTTGTTAAGTCCATATATTCAAATACTCAATATCCAGTCGGTTATTGCCGCAAGCTCAACATCAGGCAGCTGTTGATTTTCTGTTAAATCCTTGATTCCTACCTTGTGCTTTTGAATTTCATCATCTCCTAAAATTAGGGCATAACGGGCATTTGCTTTATCAGCACGTTTAAATTGGGATTTGAAATTGCCACCATTGTGGTTGCTAATTATAGTTAAATCATCCCTGGCCGCATGTAATTTTTCTGCAAGTTTTATCCCGGCAGTTTGGGCCTTATCGCCTGCCAGAATCAGGTAAATATCCGGCCTGGTTTTGGCAGGTGCTATATTTTGGGTTTCGAGCAAGACCAGAATCCTCTCAAGACCCAGGGCAAAACCTACCGCCGGGGTTGCAAGCTTACCGCCCAGATTTTCTACCATGCCATCATATCTGCCGCCGGCACAAATAGTATCTTGCGCCCCCAGTTCATTGCTGGTCCACTCAAATACCGTTTTGCCATAATAGTCAAGACCACGCACCAAATGTGGATTAAGGTAATATTTAATCTCAAGTGCATCTAACATTTGGCAAAGCAGATTGAAATGCTCGGCAGATTCCGGGTCAAGGTAATCTTTGATAGCAGGGGCCAAGTTAAGCAATTCTTTGACATCGGGGTTTTTACTGTCTAAAATTCGCAAAGGATTGCTATTAAGACGGCGTTTGCTATCTTCGTCTAGTTGCGTTTTATGTGCAGATAAAAAACTAACTAAAGCTTCCTTGTAAGAATTTCTGGCGCCAATAGTGCCAAGAGAGTTAAGTTGCAATTTAACATTTCTAATACCAAGTAATTGCCATAAACGGGAACTCATGGCAATAATCTCGGTATCAATGCTTGGGCCTTGCATACCAAAAGCTTCGCATCCTAGCTGATGAAATTGGCGATATCTGCCTTTCTGCGGTCTTTCATGGCGAAACATTGGCCCTTGATACCAAAGTTTTTGCTGACTTTGCAGCATCCCGTTTTCAATTATCGCCCTGACAATACTGGCAGTATTTTCCGGGCGCAAACTCAGACTGTCGCCGTTTCTGTCAGGAAAAGTATACATTTCTTTTTCAACTATATCGGTAACCTCGCCGATTGAGCGTTTGAAAAGCCCGGTAGGCTCTACAATTGGCGTGCGAATTTCTGTATAGCCATATGAACTTACCAGGCCGGCAAAGGTTTGTTCAACATATTGCCACAAGTGTATTTCTGCTGGCAGAATGTCATTCATGCCACGTACTGACTGGATTTTATTGTTCATGTAATTTCGCGCGGATATTTGATTCTAGTGTGTCAATTAGATTTTCATTAGTAACTTTATGATCTGGTTTACCATTTACATATATTAGATTAGGTTGACCGCCGACTGCTCCAATTTGGGTTTCCCTGGCTTCTCCCGGGCCATTAACCACACAGCCGATAATTGCCAGATCAATATCCTGGCTTATATCCTCCAGGCGTGATTCCAGCGCGTTTACCGTGTTTATCACATCAAAATTTTGTCTGGAGCATGAAGGGCAGGCGATAATATTCACTCCACGGCTTCTAAGTTTCAGAGCCTTTAAAATATCAAAGCCTACTTTAACCTCTTCGACCGGGTCAGCCGCCAAGGATACGCGAATCGTATCACCTATTCCTTCCGCCAGCAACATACCAATGCCTATAGCCGATTTTACCGTGCCGGAGCGCAAACCGCCAGCCTCGGTTATCCCCAAATGCAAAGGGTTATTTAATAATTTGGCGATTTTTCTATAAGCTGTTACTGTCATCGCTACATCCGAGGCCTTAAGGCTAAGCTTAAAATTACCAAACTGAAATTTATTTAGTATGTCTGCTTGTCGCAAGGCTGATTCCACTAAAGCATCTGCGGCAGGCTCGGTATATTTTTTTTGCAGATCTTTTTCCAGTGAACCGGCGTTAACCCCAATTCTTATCGGTATATTATTATCCTTGCAACTGTCTATTACCGCGCGAATTCGATCTTCACTACCGATATTACCCGGATTTATTCGCAGACAATCCGCGCCTTCTGCAACTACTTTAAGTGCGATTTTATAGTCAAAATGAATATCAGCTACCAACGGAACCGTTACCTGCTGTTTTATTTTCGCAAAGGATTCAGTCGCCTCCATACTTGGTACGGATATCCTGACAATATCAGCACCAGCAGTTGTCAAGCGGTTTATTTGCTCTACTGTGGCTTTGATATCCAAAGTGTCGGTATTGGTCATGCTCTGTACTGCTATGGGGTTAGACCCTCCTACAGGGACATTTTTAATTTTAACCACCCTGGTTTTATGGCGTTGTGCGATAAACTTATCCATAACACCTTTTCAAGTTTTCCCTGGCAATTTTCGGGGTGGAATAATTATCATCTCTGGCAAGTTCAACAAACAGCTTTCGTGCCTTGCTGACATTGCCTTGCAAGCATTGATTGACCGCGTAGGCGTTTTTGGCCACCGGATAATTTTTAAAGCTCATGGCTTTGATGAAATATTTATCAGCCGGTGCATAAAGTTTGTTACGTTGTAAGGCCAGGGCATATGTATAATTTACTTCGGCATTATCAGGCTCAATTGCAAGTGCCCGGGAAGCTCTTTCAAGTGCCAAATTATTACGGTTTTGTGCAAGGTAAGCCTGGCTGAGTTTGATATAGGTTTGCACTAGCTGATTTTGCTTTGATTCCGTCGTAGGGCTGGTCTGACAGGCGCCCAGTAAGATAGCTATGACTAAAGTTATTATTCTCACTGCAAAGTCTTGTTGCTGCGTCTGGTCTTGTCTTTTATTTCCCCTGCTAATTGCCCGCAAGCTGCTTTAATATCCTGCCCACGAGTGCGCCTGACCATAGTATGAATCCCGGCGCGCATGAGTCTTTGTTGAAAAGCTAAAATAGACTTTTCACTTGAGCTTTTAAATCTGGCGCCAGGGTAAGGATTATGTGGAATCAAATTAACTTTGGTCGGAACTTCCTGTAATAGCCTTATCAGTTCTTTGGCCTGGGTTAGGCTGTCATTTATATCATCCAACATTACATACTCAAATGTGATTTTCATTTTGGGTTTGTTTTTAACGTAATCTTTACAAGCCTGGATTAGTTCTGTAAGCGGGTATTTTTTATTAACAGGAACCAACAAATCTCTAAGCTTATCATTGGGCGCATGCAGGGAAACAGCTAGCGCCACATCAGTTTTTTTTGCCAGTTCGTAAATTTTAGGCACAATGCCTGCGGTACTAACAGTAACCCGCCAGCGCGATAAGCCATAGGCATTATCATCCAGCATAATACCAAGCGCAGATTCGGTGGCAGCAAAATTTAACAAGGGTTCGCCCATTCCCATAATTACTACATTGCTGATTCGAGGCAGGGCATTGTTTAGACCATATTTGGCAATCCATAACTGGGCAATAATTTCTGCTGAACTTAAATTACGGTTATAACCTTGTTGCGCGGTATGACAAAAAGGGCAATTTAATGTGCATCCCACCTGAGTGGATACGCATAAGGTTCCACGGTTGGTACTTGGGATATAAACTGTTTCTACTTTATTGCCATCAGCAAGCTCAAGTAAGAATTTACGCGTACCATCTTTTGCAGTCTTGTCCAGCACAATTTGCGGCAAGTTTATATTTGCAATTGTGGATAATTTCTCGCGTAAATCCATACCCAGGTTGGACATTTTGTTAAATCTGGTTATTCCATGTTGATGCAGCCATTTTAGAACCTGATCTGCCCTGAATGACTTTTCATCAAATTTGACAAAAAACTCCCGAAGCTCCTTGGCACTCATACCAAGAAGTTCATAATTGTGCAGACTTTTATCTGGTGCGAGGGCAAAGTTCATCATCAGAGAAAAAGAACTTGATTTCCTGGGCGGCAGTCTTTGGAGCATCAGAACCATGCACCGCATTTTCGTCCACAGTGCTGGCAAAATCTGCTCTTATAGTTCCTGGTTCTGCTTCTTGCGGGTTGGTCGCTCCCATGATTTTGCGGTTTAACTTGATAGCATCTTCTCCTTCCAATACTTGCACTATTACAGGGCCTGAGGTCATAAACTTTACCAAATCCTGGTAAAAGGGGCGCTCTTTATGTACTGCATAAAATCCCCCGGCCTGTTCATTAGTTAAGTGCAGCATTTTGCTGGCAATTATCTGCAAACCGGCAGCTTCAAAGCGACTTAGAATTTGCCCGATAACGTTTTTACCGACCGCATCAGGTTTTATTATAGAAAAAGTTCGTTCAATAGCCATTGTTACTCCAAAACTTAAATACAAAAACTGCGTGATTCTAGCATGAAGCTGCATAGATTTAGCTATAATTACGCAATTTTCCGCTCGTAGCTCAGCTGGATAGAGCGTCGCCCTCCGGAGGCGGAAGTCAGAGGTTCGAATCCTCTCGAGCGGGCCAGATTATGTGTTTTCAGCATGTTTGAAGATTAATTTGAATATAGTACAATCGTCAACAATAGCACCTTTTATTTCTGCGCTCTTTTAACCGGATAAACTAACTCCAAAATAGTACAATAAACCATAACATGATTCTGAGTATTTAAACATGAGCATCAGCGAATTACATGATTTACTAACCGAATTAAAGGACAAGGCCAGCGGTTTGGCGATGGAGGAAATTGAGCGGCGTCAGCATCTTGCCGAGATTATTGAAAGTCTGGAAGAGCAGATTTTGGCCGATAAAGGTATAGAGGCACATGATTCGGTGCATGAAATGCTGGAGGAAAAACTTTTACATTTTGAGGTTGAACATCCGGCTATTGCCTCGGTTCTTGGCAGCATCATGAATACTTTAAAAAGCATGGGCGTTTAATTTTTGCCATAAACTTTGGTAAGTTCCAGCAAATCCAGTATATATAATTTAATGCAGGACATGTCTGCTGCCTTGCGTACTCCAGGTATGTTAATGTTAGGTGGCGGCAGTCCAGCAATTATTGATGCGGCAGTAGATATATTTCAACATGCTCTGCAAAAAGTTGTTGAGGATAAACAATTATTTATAAACACTGTTTGCCAATATAGCGATTCGGCAGGGGATGTGCAGTTTCGGGAAACATTGGCAGATTATCTTAACCAAAAACAAGGCTGGAATTTGACACGGGACAACATTCTGATAACCAGCGGCAGTCAAAGTGCCTTCAAGATGTTGTTTGAATACTTTACTAAGGGCCGACGCAAAATAGTGTTTCCCTTGTTGCCGGATTATATTGGCTATGGGATTTTGCCTGATGAAGATATGCTGGGAATTCCAGGCGAGCTGGAGTTAATTGGTCAAGACAGTTTTCGTTATAACATATCCGCAAGACTGGAGGTAAACCTTGATGATGTCGGTGCTTTGTGCATATCCAGACCATGTAACCCTACCGGCGGCATGTTGTCTGATTTAGAACTAATCAGGCTTTTGGAGCTGGCAGAGCAACGCGGACTTAATTTAATTTTGGATAATGCTTACGGGCAACCGTTACCGAATATCGTTTTTGGTAAACATTCCTTACCTTGGGCTGATAATGCTATTTATTGCCTGTCCTTGTCCAAGCTCGGCCTGCCTGGGGTTAGAACAGGTATTGTTATTGGCAATACCAGGTTAATTACAACTTTAGCTGAGTTAAATGCCAGACAAGCTTTGGCGCCTGGAAGTTTAGGGCCTGCCATGGCAAGCGTTTTGATTCAAAATGGTGATCTGGATAAACTGCTAGACGAAATCATAAAGCCTTGGCATATCAGCCGTAAAGACCAGGTTATCGAATTTATGCAAAGACATTTTGCAGAACAAACGATACGTTATCATGAAGTAGATGGCGGTTTTTTTAACTGGATTTATTGTGAGAACACCAAAATCAGTGGACATGAATTGTACGAAAAATTTAAGACTAATCGGGTAGTAGTAGTTCCAGGTTATGCCTTTGCGCCGGGTCTAAAACATGACTGGCCGCATTTACAACAGTGTTTTCGGCTTAGCACCGGACAGCCGCTGGATATAGTCGAGCGTGGTATTGCCACCATATCCAGGGTTTTGCAAACTGTTGTATAGCCAGGCAGCAAGGAAGGTGCGTTAGTTTTGGGATTAATGGGTATTAATTAAAAACAAAAATCCATAAGCAATTGTATAATTACAAGTTTATCTTGGGAGCATATATGCAGTATCAAGCAGTGGTGCAAAAGGCGGAAAATCACCGGGGACCGGGCCTGGTTGTTGCCTGTTATGAAGATTCAGGTTTGAGTAAAAGCGCAAAAATTATTGACAAGAAATCAGGCGGTAAAATCACCGAGCTTTGGCGCCAGGGAGATCTTAACGGCAAACCTGGCAATGTTGTAACGCTGCATGGGGTTGATAGAATTCCCGCAGGCAGAGTAATAATAGCCGGTCTTGGTAAGCAAGGAACTGCTGATTTTTCCAGGCTGGCTGGCGGCATTTTGCATGTGCTGGGTAAAGCAAAGGTTAAAAATATAGCTATCGCGTTTGACGCTATTGATGATGCTGCGGCTCAGGAGATTATTGAGCAGTTTGAATATTCATCCTACATTTATACCAAGACCAAAAAAGCTAACAAGAACAAGATTAGTCTGGGTAAAGTCGAATTTTTATGTAAAGATCGAAAGACCAAAACGCAATTGGATAAGACTATTAAAACTGGCAAGGCAGTAGGCGCAGGCGTGAACCTCGCACGAGAACTTGGAAACCTGCCGGCTAATTTATGCACCCCTGGCAAACTTGCAAATAAGGCACGAGCATTAGCCAAAACCCAAAAAAAACTTACGGTGCAGGTTTTATCCGAGGCTGATATGCGTAAACTCAAGATGAATGCTTTGCTGTCTGTGGCTCGTGGATCCAAAGAGCCTGCAAAAGTAATAGTGCTAAATTACAAGGGCGCGACTACTAGAGATAAGCCATACGTTCTGGTCGGTAAGGGTATTACGTTTGACTCAGGTGGAATATCAATTAAGCCAAGCAAAGCCATGGATGAGATGAAGTTTGATATGTGCGGCGCTGCCAGTGTGTTGGGGACTTTGCAGGCAGTGGTTGATCTGGATCTAAAAATAAATGTAGTTGGTATAATACCGGCAGCGGAAAATTTACCAGGTGGTGCGGCCAGCAAACCTGGAGATGTGGTAACCAGCATGTCAGGCCAGACTATAGAAATTTTAAATACGGATGCCGAAGGCAGGCTGATTTTATCTGATGCTCTTACCTATGCGAAAAAATTCAAGCCGGCGGAGGTAGTAGATATTGCTACACTGACCGGGGCTTGTGTAGTGGCCTTGGGGCATCATGCAAGTGGTCTTATGAGCAATGATGAGAAACTTGCCAAAGAGTTGTTAAAGGCAGGAGAACAGGCAAAGGACCGGGCTTGGCAATTGCCACTATGGAATGATTACGATAAGCAGATAAATACCAATTTTGCTGATATGGCTAATATAGGCGATGGTTCGGCGGGCACCATTACCGCGGCCTGTTTTTTGGCAAGGTTTGCGAAAGATTATCGTTGGGCGCATCTGGACATTGCCGGAACTGCCTGGGATAGCGGCAAAAAAAAGGGGGCTACTGGCAGGCCGGTAAAGCTTTTGCTTAGATATCTTATGAATAAATGACTAGCATTGGTTTTTATATAGTTAAGGAAAACAAACCGGATGCGGCAAATATTCTGGTTTGCCGGTTGGCAGCAAAAGCGTATCAAAAAAAAATGACCATGTATATTTACACAGACTCGGAACATCGTTTACAAAAATTAGATGAAATGCTGTGGACGTTCAAGCAGGGTAGTTTTATTCCACATGCCAGACTTGAGGCGCATGATGATCTGGCGCCAATCAAACTGGGTATGATCGAGCCTGATATTACCGCTGATATGCTGGTTAATTTATGCGATGAGGTGCCAAAGTTTTTCTCGTCATTTCCTAAAATGGCGGAAATAGTTCCAGTTAGCAGAAAACCCAAAGGGCGTAAGCGCTATGCGTTTTATAAAGATCGTGGTTATGTTCTTAAAACTCATCCGGTTTGAGTAGAAGTTTAAAATGGATAAGCACTACGATCCGCATACGATAGAAAAACGTTGGTATGAAAAGTGGGAAGAGAATAATTATTTTGCCCCATCTGCGGCAGAAAAGCCTTATTGTATAATGATTCCGCCGCCCAATGTTACTGGCATACTACATATGGGACATGCATTTCAGGACACCATCATGGATGCCTTGACCCGTTATCACAGAATGCGGGGATATGCGGCCTTATGGCAGCCAGGGACTGACCATGCCGGAATCGCCACACAGATGGTAGTGGAGCGGCAATTAAATCGGGAAGGCAAAACTCGCCACGATTTAGGACGGGAAAAATTCATCCAAAGAGTCTGGGACTGGAAAGAACATTCAGGCGGCACTATCACGCAACAGCTAAGACGTATGGGGGCTTCGGTTGACTGGAGCCGTGAGCGTTTTACATTGGATGATGGCTTATCCAAAGCAGTTAATGAGGTTTTTGTGCGTTTGCACAAAGAAGGCTTAATCTACCGGGGCAAGCGTCTGGTTAACTGGGATCCAGTTTTACACACGGCAGTTTCTGACCTTGAGGTTATTGCAGAAGAGGAGCAGGGTCATTTATGGCATGTGCGTTATCCATTGGCTGATGGTAGTGGGCATTTAATGGTTGCTACTACTAGGCCTGAGACCATGTTGGGTGATAGCGCGGTTGCGGTACATCCTGCTGATGATAGATATAAGGCATTTATTGGCAAGACTGTGGTATTGCCCCTGGTACAAAAAGAGATACCGGTTATTGCCGATGAATATGTAGACATAGAATTTGGCTCTGGTTGTGTGAAGATTACCCCGGCGCATGATTTTAATGATTATGAAATAGGCAGCAGACATGAGCTTGAAGTTATTAATGTTCTGACCGAAGATGCCAAAATACAAAGTTTGTCTTGGATTCCGGAAAAGTATCATGGTCTTGATCGCTTTGTGGCAAGAGCCAGGATAATAAAGGATTTAGAGCAAGAACGGCTAATTGATAAAATAGAATCGCATGTTCTAAAAGTTCCTCGCAGTGACAGGAGCAATGCCATAGTCGAGCCTTATTTGACTAACCAGTGGTATGTTAAAACTAAACCTTTAGCTGCGCCTGCAATTGAGGCAGTAAAAAACAGCTCGATAAGGTTTGTGCCGGATAATTGGAAAAACACCTATTTTAATTGGCTCAATGATATACAGGATTGGTGTATTTCCAGACAGATCTGGTGGGGGCATAGAATCCCTGCCTGGTATGATGAGTCTGGTAATGTATATGTTGGACGTGATGAGGCCGAAATAAGACTTGAAAATGATTTAGCGCCAGAGATCAAGCTTAAGCAGGACGAAGACGTGCTGGATACCTGGTTTAGTTCAGCTTTGTGGCCTTTTTCTACTTTAGGCTGGCCGGATAAAACTTTTGAACTTGAAAAATTTTATCCAACCTCGGTGTTGGTAACCGGTTTTGATATCATTTTTTTCTGGGTTGCCAGAATGATAATGTTTGGCATTAAATTTATGGGGGATGTGCCATTTCGCGAGGTTTATATAACCGGCTTGATTCGTGATGCGCATGGCCAAAAAATGTCCAAATCCAAAGGGAATGTTCTGGATCCGATTGATTTAATTGATGGGATTAGTCTTGCTGACTTGCTGGAGAAAAGAACCAGGGGTTTGATGCGGCCACAAATGCAAAAGATAGTTGAAAAACATACCAGACAGGACTTCCCTGACGGGATTGCCTCATTTGGTACTGATGCTCTGCGGTTTACTTTTGCTGCTTTGGCATCCACTGGCCGTGATATAAATTTTGACCTGGGACGGATTGAGGGCTATAGGAATTTTTGTAACAAATTGTGGAACGCGGCCAGATTTGTGTTGTTGCAGGTTGAAGGTAAAACAATTGCGACCGCCAGTGCTGATTTACTGTATAGTACTGCAGACAGATGGATAAAATCTATATTGCAAGATGTCATAATCAAGGTTGAAGGGGCGTTGCGAGCATACCGATTTGACCAAGTGGCACAAAGCATTTATGATTTTGTCTGGAACGAATTTTGTGATTGGTATCTGGAATTTGCCAAGGTAACTTTAAACTCTGATTTAGATGATTCCGTGAAAGCTGCGACCAGATATAACCTGATCCAGGTTCTGGAAACGGTTTTAAGATTGCTCCATCCTTTGATGCCTTATATAACCGAGGAGATTTGGCAGCGGATTGCTAGGTTGGCAGGTAGAGAACCTGAGAGTATTATGCTGGAGGCTTACCCTGAGTATGATGAAACACTTATTGCACACGAAGCTGTGGCGCAAATATCCTGGTTCAAGTTATTTGTTTTGGGAATCAGACAAGTACGAGCTGAAATGAATATCGCCCCTGGCAAAATGTTGCAAGTTTTGATTAGTAATGCTGCCGATGATGATAGTAGACTACTGGATAAATTTAAGGATGAAATAGCAAAAATCGGTAGAATTACTTCGGTGACAAAAATGCCGCCCGGACAGGCAGAGCCAGAATCAGCGTTGGCATTGGCTGGTGATATGCGAATTTTAATTCCACTGGCTGGTCTTATAAACAAGCAGGATGAATTGACACGGCTAAATCGTGAGCTGGATAAGGTTACGGAAGAAATGAATAAAGTTAAATCAAAATTAGACAATGCAAATTTTACAGCCAAGGCGCCGGAGGCGGTTGTAGATAAAGTAAAAATGAGGTTTGCCGAATGTTTGCAGAGGCATGAACAACTTCAAGGACAAATTTCAAAAATTTCTGGGTGATAGGCATGTTAAAGAAAACTATATTTTATATATTGATAGGGGTGTCTTCGGTATCCTGTATTCTTGATAAACTAATTTATAAGTTTAACTCTGACAATAAGATTACAAATTATAAGGAGTTTGTTAATAGTGACAGGTACTCTAAGAGTTATGGCGTGTATGAAAATAATGCGCTAATGTCTATTGCTAACAAGAGTAATACCTCGATTGAAGTTGATTTAAAAAAACAGAGACTTAAGCTTTTGGTGAAAAACAAGGTTGCTTTGGATTCTCCTACAACTACTGGCAGTAAGCGCAAAAAGGACATAAATGACGGCAAAGTGGAAGATAAAAGAACTCCACGTGGCAGCTTCAAGATTATAGAAAAAAAAGAACATAAGCAGTCCACTACCTATGGCAAATTTTATAAAGATAACAAGGAAGTTTACTATGGGGACCGCAGAAAATATAAAAAGAAATTTGACAGATTTGAAGGAGTGGAAATGCCGTATTGGATGCGGATTACAGGTCCAATAGGGATTCACGAAAGCGAGGTTATCGTACGTAATACAGGCAGCAATGGCTGCATTCGTCTGCCAGCAGAGGCTGCGCTAAAGGTTTACTCCAAGGTGAAAGTTGGCACCAAGGTAAAAATTAAATAGGGGCTGACACCTAATAATTTTCATCAAAACCGCGACTTTTATTGTCGCATTAATCCTGGATAATAACAATATTTATTAGAATAGGAGGTGAATATGAGTAAAAGTCTCTATGATGCTTTAAGTAGCACTTTGGTGTTTTTTCAAACATTTGCTCTTTGTGATGCAAATTCGCGTATAATGGAATTACAGAAATTAATAGATAAATTTGTCCAGGATAAGGATGTACAACAAGCTGTAAGAAGATGGCAAGATCATGATTTGATGGACGTAGGGAGCATTAGGCTAATTCAAAATCTGGTAGGTGAGCATTATATTTTATTATCCTTTCTGCGTATTTTGCTGAAGGATAAGCCAGGAGATGATATGGATTTGCAACTTCATACATTTTATGATCAGTTTACAGAGTTTTTTATATGGCTGTTTTCAGGCGATACTTTTGACGCATGTTATGACCAATATTTATTGAATTTGGCATAAATATGGGAGGCAGGATATATACAAAATATGAGTCAAGCTAGGCATGCGAAAGGCATATCATAATTTAAAGAAAAGTAAGCTCAAATGTGAGTTTTTTGTTAGGGGATGAACTGTTTCGAGGATTTTAGAAGGAAATATATATGAAAAAATTAATCAATAAGTTTTTGATGGATCCAAATGTGCAAATGGCAATGGACTGGGGGAAAAATAGAAATGTGTTTGAAATTATGGGTATTACCGAAACATCACACTCTAAAATGCTTGCCTGGTTGTTAAACCCTCGCGAAGGACATATGCAAGGAGATTATTTTGTTAAAGGGTTATTGAGGGAGTATTTCAGAGGCAGTGAAGCTACATGTTTTGACAAATTAAATGACTGGCCACTTGATATTTATAGCTTCAATAATGCGATAGTTTATACAGAGTTAGTAGTTGATGACCAAACAAGGATTGATATAGCCATAATTGACCCCGAAAGTAAAATCGCTATATTTATTGAAAACAAGTTTGGAGTATCTGAAGGCACTATTAATGGAAAATCACAAACCAAATTTTATCGTGAAAAATTAGGATCAGACTATAAGGATTATAAAGTATTTTTTGTTTTTATGGATATTAATGGTAGTGTTGCAAAAGATAAGGATAACTGGATAAGTGTTGATTATTCGTGGTTAATTAACTCAATTGATAGCTTGTTAGGGCGTGATATATTGCCAATGCCAATCGAACATCTATTCTTAGAATATCGTAATTGCATAGATAATAATGAAGGAAAAACCCCTTATTTTGAAAAACCATATAAATTAATGTCTAAAGTTGCCAACGAACATAAAGAACTAATAGGAAAAATTAAAGAAATTAGAGCTGAGGTTGAGCCAAAAGAAATAATGGAAAACTACTCAAGCAATACTTCTACAGAAAGCAATACTTCTACAGACAAAGTTATCAAATACTTTTACTTAAAAGATAGAACCTTTTTTAATAGTTTATTTGATTATAATCAATGGGGTATTTTTAGCGAGGAAATTCAAAAAGAAATCAAGTCTAAAGTCGAGTTAGATTTTGATTTTTATGAAAAGGGATTTGATTTTGCTAATGAGTCTTGGTACGACTTAGATAATAAAGAAGCGGAGTATTGTTTTATGTATGTCAACATCAAACAACAAAAACAAGAATCTTCTAGTGTTGATGAGTACTTCGTTGTAGAGGTAATAACAAGACAAAAATACTTAAAAAAGGATTACCAAGAAGCATTTAAAAAGCTGCTTGATGAAAGTAGTTACGACAAAAGAAGGCACTATAGACCTTTTGAAAAAACAGTTCTAAAGAAGAAAATTGTGAAAACCTCAATTGAGGCGTACAAAGAAGCGAAAAAGTTATATAAGAAACTTACAAAAAAAAGATAAGATTTTTGCTTTACCCTAAACCGTTACCATGCCCCAGTCTGCATCCAACGACACAATTCTTCGCCATTGGGCGATACTGCGAAAAATTCCCTTTTATCCCAAAAGCATTAGCGCATCAGATCTTAGAGAAAAAATTAGTGACGATTATGAAGTGACCGTCCGCACTATTCAGCGAGACCTAAACAAGTTAAGTGAAATTTTCCCGCTTATCGCCGAGGAAGGAGGTAAGGCAAACCGCTGGAGCGTAATGAAGGATAGAATTATCACTATCCCTGGCATGGATGTAAGCACGGCAATAGCGTTTTACATGGCTCAAGGTCAGCTTGAAGCCATGTTGCCGTCAGCCGTGCTTGAAGATTTAAAACCATACTTTGAGCAAGCGAAACAGGTAATAAATACTACGCAAAATGGCCTTATGAAAAACTGGCCAGACAAGGTGATGGTGTTAAACCGTGGGCCACGTCTTACTACTCCGAAAATAAAAACAGAAGTTCAGCAAACAATTTATATTGCTCTACTTAAAGGTAAAAAAATTCTCGCCTACTATCGCAAGCGAGGAAAGAAAACAGCCCAGCAATATACCTTGAGCCCACAGGGGATATTTATTCGCAATGGACTTTTATATCTTGCCTGTAAGATTGCAGAGTATGATGATTTTCACTTGCCACTTCACCGTTTTGAAGAGGCTGAATTATTGGCTGAAAGGTCTGACATTCCCAATAACCTTAATTTTCACAATTTTGTTAAAGAAAAATATGACTATTCTTATCCATTAAGCGCAAAACCAATAACTCTCAAAGTATTATTTGAACGCGAAGTCGCTGAACATTTGTATGAAACAAAACTTGCGAATAATCAAATCATGAAAGAATCAAAAGACAATAGAATTATGCTTACTGCTAAAATCCCTGATTCTCTGGAGTTACGTTGGTGGTTGCAAAGCTTTGGGGATCAGGTAGAGGTGGCAGCTCCAAGATATTTGCGCAATTATTTTTCTAAACTTGCCGCAAGCACAAGAAAATTGTACTCTACAAAAGCATCTTATTAGTCCGCGCAGCAGACGGGGGTATCTAAAGAAAGGTCTAGGCATATATGAATATGTCTTGCCCGCACCTGTCCGCACAACTTTCCTGTAATTTCCCCCAAAAATCTTGTGCTTTCCCCATAGCCATCTCAACCCGTAATAAAAAGGGTTAGAGTAAAATAAAATTCTAAAGGCACAGTTTGAATACGGGGTAGATAGGCAAAGAATAAGACAGATTACGGTAAGTAACGGTAATCGTGAGACCATTTTGTATGTTGGTAAAGGTTTTGAGGAAGTTACCAGGATTGATAAAGATGGTAAAACCATAACCGAAGCCAAGCATTATGTATACGCAGGAGGTCAGGCGATAGCGATTCACATACGCACACACATAAGGACAATAAAAAGCAGGCAGATACTTTCAGGTATTTACACATAGATGCCTTGGAAAGCATATATACCATAACCGATACTTGATCTGCCCTCGCTTCACATTAGCAAAAAATAATGTCTGGGTTATAATCCAAGTTTAAATTTGTTAATTTTATTATGGACGTACTAGAACGAATAGACCAGCAAGTAAAATCAAATCCGGTAGTAATTTTTATGAAAGGCACGCCTCAGTTTCCCATGTGCGGGTTTTCCTCGCGCGCGGCGCAAGCTTTAGCGGCAACCGGGGTGGATTTTACCTACGTTAATGTGTTGGAAGATCAGGAAATCTTTGCAAATCTGCCTCGCTATGCCAACTGGCCTACCTTTCCGCAGGTTTATGTCAATGGTGAATTAATAGGGGGGTGTGATATAACTCTGGAATTGTACGAGTCAGGCGAGCTTAAAAAAATGATGAGCCCTCATTTCAACGGACAGTAGAATATTAGCATTAGACTTACCCCGTTTTAGCGGACACTTGCGTTACACTGGATAAAGCCAATAACACTGCCTCTTTTTTGGGGCAGATTACCCTACGGCCTAAATACATAAAATCATCAATGTCATGGCCTTAAATTTGTTAGTATCTCGAAATTTAAAAATATCCAGAGAAAATATATGCGAGCTTTAATCTGCGGTTCTTATGCCTATGACAACATAATGGTATTTCATGACAGGTTTAAAAATCATATTTTGCCGGACAAGGTACATATGTTAAATGTGTCGTTTTTGGTTCCTACCATGCGCAAGGAGTTTGGCGGTTGCGCCGGCAATATTGCCTATAATCTTAATTTGTTGGGAGCCAGTGCGGTGCCGATGGCGACTGTGGGTAATGATTTTGCTCCATATGCTGACTGGATGCACCAAAACAATATTAGTATGGAGGGAATTACTGAGATTAAGGATACTTTCACCGGTCAGGCTTTTATTACCACGGATATGGATGATAATCAGATAACCGCATTTCATCCTGGAGCTATGGGTTATTCTCAAAGAAATCATATATTTGACGTGAATGATGTGCAAATAGGAATAGTCTCACCAGATGGTAAAGAGGGAATGATGCAGCATGCCGAGGAATTTGCCGCGGCTGATATACCGTTTATATTTGATCCTGGTCAGGGGCTGCCGATGTTTGAGGGCGATGAATTGCAAACCTTTATTGAACAGGCAAGCTGGTTGGCGTCTAATGATTATGAATCAGAGCTTATTCAGGAAAAAACCGGCATGAGTCTGGAGCAAATCGCGCAAAACCTGGATGCGGTAGTTGTTACCAAAGGCGTGCAAGGATCAACAATTATAAGTCAGGATCAAAAAATTGATATTCCTGCATCTAAAACCAGAAAAACCTCAGACCCCACTGGCTGTGGTGATGCTTATCGGGCCGGTTTGTTATATGGACTTATGCGAGGGTTTGGTTGGCGGACTATTGGCCAGGTTGCGTCTTTAATGGGCGCTATCAAGATCGAATGCGACGGTACGCAAAACCACTCTTTCAGCCAAGGTGAGTTTGAGGCAAGATATCTGGAAAATTTCGGCGAAGCTATCAGTCTATAGACAATGCGACTTAACAGCAGTGAGGAATTAATTGCTGAGATCAAAGCCGGCCGAATGGTAATCCTGATGGATGATGAAGACCGGGAGAATGAAGGTGATTTGATCATGGCAGCTGAGGCGGTAACTCCGGAAGCGATTAACTTTATGGCCAAATATGGCAGGGGGTTAATATGCCTTACTTTATCCGAGCAACGCTGCAAACAGCTTGAGTTGCCGCTTATGGTTGGTAATAGCCAGGATTTGCACAGCACTAATTTTACCTTGTCGATTGAGGCGGCTAAAGGTGTAACTACCGGAATATCAGCAAAAGACCGGGCGGTCACTATCAAAACCGCGGTATCTGCTGCTGCCAAGCCGGAAGATATTGTAATGCCAGGACATATATTTCCCTTAATGGCACGAGCCGGCGGGGTGTTGACCAGAGCTGGGCATACGGAAGCTGGTTGTGATCTTGCGCGTTTAGCCGGGATGGAGCCGGCCTCTGCCATCGTGGAAATCTTAAATGAAGATGGCAGTATGGCCAGACGACCAGATCTTGAAAAATTTGCTAAAAAGCATAATTTAAAAATTGGCACAGTGGCTGATTTGATTGAGCATGTAATAAAACATGAAAAAACCGTGGAGCGTATGACCAAGACTCTGGTTAATACCAGGCATGGTCAATTTGGTTTTTTTGCCTACCAAGAGACTACCGGCGGGCAGGTTCATATAGCCTTGGTTAAAGGGGAGATCAGCCCTGATGAGCCGGTTTTGATCCGGGTTCATATGCAAGATACCATTTGTGATATGTTCACTATAGAATCTGATAATTGTCATAGTAGTTTGAGTAATGATCTTGTGAGAATTGCCAAAGAAGAAAATGCGGTGTTGGTGGTTTTGCGCAGAATTGAAGAGGAAGGTGATTTAATTAAAAGAATTGCCGAGCTTGATGATTCTGCAAAAATTGCAGAGGAGGCGGTGCCTGATCCTAAATTGTTTGGGGTTGGCGCGCAGATTTTGCTGGATATTGGTGTCAAAAAAATGCGGGTGTTAGGCACGCCTTTGAAATTAAATGCCTTATCAGGTTTTGGATTAGAAGTGACTGAATACGTAAAACACAGTAAAATAAGCAAGTGACCAAGAGATTTTTACGATGAGTGATACAAAGATAATCGAAGCTACGCTTGTTGCCAAAGGCGCGAAATTTGCCTTGGTGGTGGCAAGATTTAATAGTTTTATTGGTGATAGCTTGCAATCTGGAGCAATTGATTGTTTGTTGCGCCATGGTGTAGCTGACAAGGATATTGAGGTGATAAAAGTTCCAGGGGCTTTTGAAATGCCGCTGGTGGCACAAAGAATAGCCAAACAGGGCAAACATGATGCAATAATTGCCATTGGTGCAGTGATACGTGGAGGTACTCCGCATTTTGAATATGTGGCCTCCGAAGCAACCAAGGGACTTGCGCAAGTTTCAATACAGCATGATATACCGGTTACATTTGGTTTGTTAACGGTGGACAGTATAGAGCAGGCAATTGAGCGGGCAGGAACCAAATCTGGCAACAAGGGTGCGGATGCTGCCATTTCTGCTATAGAAATGGTAAATTTACTTAAAAATATCTAAGCAGATTTTGGTAAGCCGTGAGCAGGCAAAGGAGCAAGGCACGCAGGCTGGCGGCTCAGGCAATGTATCAGCATACTGTTTCTGCCACCGGAGCTGATGAGATTATCCGGCAGTTTAAAACCTATGAAACCTGGTCGAAGCTGGATGTTGAGTTTTTTACCAACCTGGTAAAAAGCGTTTGTGCCAATATTGATAAACTGGATGAGGTTTTAGACAAAGTCACGGACCGGGATATTAAAAAAATTGATCCTGTAGAGCTATCCTTATTGCGCCTTGGTGCTTATGAGCTTTTATACCAGTTTGAGGTGCCGTATAAAGTAATCCTTAACGAATATATAAATCTGGCCAAGACCTTTGGTTCGGTAAAATCTCATGCTTATGTAAACGCCACCTTGGACAAGGTCGCCAAGACTGTCAGAGAGCAGGAAATTAACTGCTGATGGATGAGTTTTCCATTATCGATAAATACTTTAAACGCAATTCTTTTATTGGTGATGATGCGGCAATAATTTCCCCGATAAGTGGCAATGACCTGGTCATAAGTACTGATTGTATGCAAGAAGGCGTGCATTTTCTTAAAGATGACGAACCGCACGCTCTAGGGCATAAACTAATGGCGGTTAATTTGTCTGACATGGCGGCAATGGGCGCTAACCCTAAGTATGTGACCTTAACTTTGGGATTGCCAACAGCGGATGATGACTGGCTGCGGGAATTTGCTGATGGCTTGTTCAGTTTGGCAAATAAGTATGATGTACAGTTAATTGGCGGTGATATCAGTCGAGCTTTACATATTAGTTTATCGTTACAGATTATTGGTTACGTTGCAAAGGGCATGGCGCTTGGCAGACGAGGTGCTAATTTAGGTGATGATATTTACATAAGCGGCAGTTTGGGAGAGGCTGCATTTTTTCTTGCCGGTAAACTTAAGAATGAAAAAAAAATCACCCCCAATCGACTTGAATACCCTGAGCCCAGAATTGCCCTTGGCCGCAGCTTGGCAGGAATTGCCAATTGCATGATTGATGTTTCTGACGGCTTGTTACAGGATTTGCAGCATATTCTTGATCTTAATCGGGTAGGAGCTGAACTTGATAGTAATTTCATACCATACTCAGCAGAGCTTAAAAAACTGCCCTTAAAATCAAAATTAGACTATGCCTTAACCGGTGGTGAGGATTATGAACTTTTATTTATAGCACCAAATTCAAGGGCACGCATTATTGAAAAAATTTCCCGGGATTTGGACATTCCACTGACGAAAATTGGCAGTATAGTTGCTGGCAAAAATGTTATTATCCGCGGCATGAAAAAAATACCTAAAATAGCGAGCAGGGGATTTAAACATTTCATATGAAAAAACTGTTTTTTATACTCTTGATCGTGGTTCTAGTCATAGCAGGAGGCGCATACTGGTTTATTAAAAGTGGTGAATATAAGCCATATATTGAACAACAGATTGAGCAGCTTACTGGCAGGCAGGTCAAGATTGGCGGTGAGGTTAATTTGTCGTTTTACCCCTGGTTGGGATTGGTCGCAAATGATGTTTCCATCTCATCTACCAGAGACTTTGCTCAGGCAGATTTTGCCAAAATCAAACATTTGCGGCTTAAAACCAGGCTGCTGGCCTTGTTAAAGCACAAAGCGCATGCCGATAAAGTTTTATTTGAAGGTTTAAGGTTAAATCTGCTTACTGATAAAAGCGATAGATCTAACTGGAGTACCGGTCAGGAGCAAACTACTACTACCGCTTTAGCCCCTGATTGGCTTAAAAGACTTACATTTTCTGAATTTAGGATCGTAGATGCCAAGATAAAATATCAGAATAAAAGCTCTAACTCCAGTATGGCGGTTAACAATTTAAATTTGTCTTTGGGTAAGTCTGAATCTGGTAAATATGTGCTTAAAAACCTTACAGGCGGCCTTAAGGTTAAGGACCTTGGCATAAATATCGTCAGCAAGCAGGCGATAACCATAGATACCAGATCAGAAACCATAGTTGCTAAATTCCTTAGAGTTTCAGGAGTTGGATTTGCTACGGATTTAACTGCGACGGTAAACAAGGCATTTTCAAAACCGGTGGTTAATGGCAGTATTTTAAAATTACAGGCAAATTTAAGAAAAACTCTGGCTGCCAACAGCATCAAGCTGGATACGGCAAATAAAAAAGCCATGCAAAGTTTGTCAGGCACGCTTGATTGTTCTGTGGTTGGAGATAAGCTTAATCTTGACAATATCAAGCTAAAGCTGGATAAGACCAATATCCAGGGCAGCGCATTCATTAATACTAAAAATACGGCGGTTAATTTTAATTTGCAGGCAGATAGCATCAACCTGGATGATTATTTGTCAGCGGCTACGGACGACAAGAATGCCCCCATACTGCCGGTAAAATTCCTTAGGGGGTTAAACTTAAATGGCAAAATAAAATTTAGTAAAAATATCGTTTATTCCGGGTTAAATTTGCTTAAGCCGTCTATGAGTATTAATGCCAAAAATAAAGTTCTCAAAATCAAACCAATCAATACCGGGGTATTTGACGGTTTATATTTTGGCGGCGGCACCATAAGTCTTAAAGGTAAAACTCCAGGCTATAGTTTTAATGAAAATTTAAAAGATATTAATACCAAATCTTTGCTGGAGTATTTAATTGGCAAAGATTATGTAGGCGGCAATATATGGCTTGAAGGTAAGGGCAATGCTAGTGCCAGGGTTAATTTATATGGCAATACGGTAAACGCGCTAATTGGCAGTTTGTCTGGAAAGATGGACCTAAGCTTAAACAAGGGCGTCATTAAAGGCATCAATCTTATGGAGGAGCTTACCAGAGCGCAGATGTTGGCGCAGAAGCAAATCCCACACAAATCTCAAGCCAAAAAAGAAACTAGAATTAATAAATTTTCGGTAAATTCCAGGGCAAAGAGAGGAATTATTTACAGTAACAAAATTTTAGCTTTAACTAATATATTTAAGGTAACCGGTACCGGAAGTGCTAATTTATTGACAGAAAAGCTTGAATACAATTTGATTTTGGAAGTGTTAAATACTAAAGCTGTAAAAAAAACCGCGGTAAAAGATTTAATAGGGTACAAGATTCCGCTTACCTTGCGCGGGTCTTTTGCTGACCCTAAAATAAACCTGGATTATAAGGATATTTTAAAGGTAAAAGCCAGGCAGGAACTTAAAAAGAAAGAGGCAGAGGCTAAGAAGAATCTATTAGAAAAGGAAAAAGCCAGGCTTGAGGAGAAACTTAAAGACAGGTTCAAAGATAAACTAAAGGATTTATTCTAATGGCAAATAGTCTGGATAGGTGGAGCAACCACGATTTACAGGTAAAGGAAGCAAAACCAAAGATAAAAAAACCACCAATGTACCAGGTGGTATTGTTCAATGATGACTACACCCCTATGGATTTTGTGGTCGATGTGCTGATCAAATTTTTTCACATGGAAAAAGAACAAGCGACCAGGATCATGATGCATGTTCATACCAGAGGCAAGGGCGTATGCGGTGTTTTTGCCAAAGACATTGCCGAGACCCGCAAAATGCAGATAAATAAATATGCCAAGAGCAATCAGCATCCGTTAAAATCAGATATTGAGAAAGTATAATTTCAACACTGCACCCAGGGTAAACCGCGAAAGCGCCAGCCACCAACACTGCTTCTGTGGTGATTTTCGTCGATCTCACCTTCAAAGCCTTCGTCGATGTTATAGACCTTTTTGAAACCGCTGGCAATTAGTGCGTTACCGGCTTCCAATGAACGTTTGCCGCTGCGGCAGATTAAGATTACCGTTGCCTGGTGTGGATCCAGATCACTTTTATGAGTTATATAAGATGCAACCTCCTCATTAAAACTTGCATTTACTTCCCAGTCCGGATCATCAATCCAGGCTACATGCGCTGCTGTGTCAGGGTGGCCGACAAACATATACTCCATACTGGAGCGAACATCAATTAGAACCGCATTCTTGTCATTATTAAGCAATTCATACGCTTGTTGGGGGTTTATCTGTTTTACTGCCATTGTAAGTTGCAGCTTATTTTGAATTTTCTATCATATATTCGACAACTGCTTTTATTTCTGCTTCTGTCAAGCTCATATTGCCGCCTTTTGGTGGCATGGCGCCTTTGCCTTTTAATGCTATGTTTAACAATACGTCCGTCCCGGCAGCAATTCTTGGCGCCCAGGCAGTCTTATCACCAAGCTTAGGCGCATTGGCAGCCCCGGTACCATGGCAGAAAAAACAGGATTTGCTATAAATCGCCTTGGCATCAATTGTGGCGGAGTTTGTACTAACAGCAACGGGTTTTTGTACATTCTGTGGGGTCTTGACAGTCTTTGGTTTGGCAGCTGGTTTGCTTTTGGCAAGATTTACCTTGCCAAGCGGGGAAATATCGGTCAGAGCCGCATTCGCATTGAATGTAATAAAAATCAAAATAGCTAAAAAGTGCTTCATGGTGTTTTATCCGGTAAAAAACGCACAGATTTTACCAGAGTCTGTCGTTAAAAAACAAACTACGGAGAATAAATTATGGACTAACAGTGCATAATACCGCTTATGAATGACAAGGACTTTGATTCTGCCCATATTTGGCATCCTTACTCCAGCTTGCCTGCCAGGGGTGAAATTTATGAAGTGGATGGAGCTTATGAGCGCAAAATAGTGCTAACTGACGGCACCGAATTGATTGATGGCATGGCCTCCTGGTGGTCAGTGATTCATGGCTACAATAATCCGGTATTGCAGAAGGCGGTTTGCACGCAGGCAAACAAACTATCGCATGTGATGTTTGGCGGGCTTAGGCACGCACCTGCAACCAGGCTTGCCAGAATGTTGGTCAAAATGACGCCAAAGGTGCTTGATAAAGTGTTTTTTGCTGATTCTGGTTCAGTCGCGGTTGAAGTGGCATTAAAGCTGGCACTACAATATCAAATTGCCAGGGGCCGGACACAGAAGACCAGGATTTTAAGTCTTGAAGGAGCTTATCACGGCGATACCATTGGTGCGATATCAGTTTGCGACCCTGAAAACAGCATGCATAGTGTATTCTCAGGTATATTGCCTGGGAATATATTTACCTTGAGGCCTTCATGCAAGTTTGCCGATAACTGGAATGATAATTATCTGGCGGATGTTACCGAAGTTATAGAAAAACGCCATACTCAAATAGCCGCTTTTATTCTGGAGCCGATAGTGCAGGGAGCAGGGGGGATGTATTTTTATAACCCTGAGTATATAAATGGAGTAAAGGCACTTTGTGACAGATATGACATAGTTCTGATATTTGATGAAATTGCTACCGGTTTTGGCCGCACTGGCAAGTTATTTGCCCTTGAATATACAGATGTAACTCCTGATATTCTATGCCTCGGCAAGGCCATGACCGGCGGTATGCTAAGCATGGCGGCGGTTTTAACTACGGCAAAGATAAGTGATGCGGTTAGTAAAAATCCACCGTATGCTTTCATGCACGGTCCGACCTTTATGGCTAATCCTTTAGCTTGTGCCGCTGCTATTGCCAGTATTGATCTGTTGTTAAAGTTTGATTGGCGTTTACAGGTGAAAACTATTGAACGGACATTACAAATTTCCTTGTTAAAATGTAAAAAACTTAAAATCGTAAAGGAAGTAAGGGTTTTAGGAGCTATAGGCGTGGTTGAGCTTAAAAAGAAGGTACAGCTTGATAAAATACAGCCTGAGTTTGTTAAACACGGAGTATGGATCAGACCATTTACAAATCTGGTGTACGTGATGCCGGCCTATACAATAACCAAAGCTGAAATAAAAAAATTAGCCGATGCAATCTATAAGGTCGTCAGTTGTCTTTGATCATTGGCCAGGCTGATCTTAAATACACAAGCATGGACCACAAAGTTAGAATAGCGGCAATATACAGCAGAACTTTACCTACTATCTCAGTTGGGAAAAACCACAAATCACTTTTGTAGAGTAAAAATATGATAGCTAACATCTGTGCCATGGTCTTGATCTTGCCGACAGTGGAGACCGCGACTTTAGCTCTGGCACCTATGTTGGACATCCATTCTCTTAAAGCTGATATGGTAATTTCCCGCCCGATGATGATTATAGCGGGAATGGTGATAACCCATGATGCATGTTCCTCAATTAACAATGCCAACACCAGGGATACCGCGATTTTATCCGCAACCGGGTCTAAAAATTCTCCAAATTTAGAACCCTGATCAAGTTTTCTTGCCAAATAACCATCAAGCCAGTCGGTAACCGAGACCATAATGAACAAAATTGTAATCACAGTCCGCTTTTCTTCATTTAGAAAATAAAAGCACAGAATAAGCACTGGCAGCAGTGCCAGCCGCAGCAAGGTCACAATGGTGGGAATATTCAGGCGTAACATTATCGTGCTAGTCTACCTTTGCTCATGTAAATAGTCATAAATTTTTTGCGCTTGTTTGCGGCTTATTCCCTTCACTTTCGCAAGATCATCAACTCCGGCCTGGGTGATTTCTTGCAGACCGCCAAAGTAGTTTAATAATTTTTTGCGCCTTAGATTGCCGATTCCGGGAATTTGCTGCAAGCTTGAAGTCCTTTGCGCCTTGCCTCGAGCCTGCCGATGTGAGCTTATAGCGAATCTATGTGCTTCATCGCGGATCTGCTGGATAAAAAGCAAAGCAAGATTATCTTCTGCCAGAGTGATTTTTTTATTATCAGGGGCTAAAAATAAAGTCTCCTTGCCCGGTTTGCGGTTTTCACCTTTGGCTACTGCCAGAATAGTAATCGGGTGAATTTGCAGTTCGGTTAAAACTTCAATCGCCTGCTTCAGCTGGCCTTTACCACCGTCAACGATAATCATATCAGGCAAGGTGGAATTTTCCTTGAGCATTCTTGAGTAACGCCTGGTAAGAGCCTGGCGCATGGCTGCGTAGTCATCCGCATTTTTGACAGCTTTAATATTATATTTTCTATATAGTTCTCTGGCCGGGGTGCCATTTTTAAACACCACGCAAGATGCCACAGTTGCCTGGCCTGCGGTGTGACTTATATCGAAGCATTCTATGGTGTGCAAGTTGCTATCAAGCTGTAGAGCGTCTTGCAAAGATTCCAGACGTTTGACCGCGCTTGCCTGTAGATTAAGTCTGGCTGTTAGAGCTATATTGGCATTTTTTTGCGCAAGCTTAAGCAAGCCTGCTTTTTTTCCACGGACTTTAGTCAATAATTTAACCTTTTTACTAGCAGTAATTCGTAGAGTTTTTGCCAATAATTCAAGATTATCAGCCTCGTTACCCAGGATTATTTCATCTGGTGCCTGCTGCTCCAGGTAATGCTGGGAGATAAAAGCGCCCAGAACTTTTGCGGCATTGGCATTATTAACATTTTGTAAGTAGAAGCTACGACTACCAAGGTTGTTGCCATGTTTAAATACAAACACCTCGGCCACGGCAATATTTTCGCCGAGGGCTAAAGCCACTACGTCAATATCCTGATTATTGCCATTTGCAAATTGTTGATTCTGAATTTTTCGTATGTGCTTTATTTGGTCACGAAAAGTCGCAGCCTTTTCATATTCAAAATTTTTCGCCGCTGTCAGCATTTTTTGTTCAAGATTATCAGTTACTCTGGTACTTTTGCCTTTTAGCAACATTTTTGTGTACCGTATGTCTTCAAGATAGTTTTTATGTTCGACAAGACCTGTGCAAGGGGCAGTACAAAGTTTAATCTGATAGTTAAGACAGGGACGTGAACGATTTTTAAAAAATATATTGTCGCACTGACGAGTTTTAAAAATTTTCTGGATTAATTTCAAACTTTCTCGCACGGCCTGGGCACCAGGGAAGGGACCAAAATATTCTCCGGTTTTAGATTTCGCCCCCCTATGGAATGTAACGTAGGGGTATTTATCATCAGATATATATATGTAAGGGTAACTTTTGTCATCCCGCAGTAATATGTTGTACTTGGGTTTGTGTTTTTTTATAAGATTATTTTCCAGAATCAAGGCTTCAGCTTCGGTATTGGTGATAATGGTTTTGATTTCATGCGTGTTTTGCATCAAGGCGCAGGTTTTTGCCGGCAGATTTTTTCTAAAATAGCTGGATACACGTTTTTTTAAATTTTTAGCCTTGCCAATGTATAAAATTTTGTCACTGGCCCCGAGCATTTGATAAATTCCTGGTAGAGAACTTAAGTTTTTTAAAAATTCCTTTGGTTCAAACTCTAAATTCATTGTTGTTCAATGAGATTTTTGATATTGTGAAAAACTTCCCTGAAACCTTGTTCAGTCAGGCGTCTGGTCTGAGTGTTATAACGGCTGCAATGATAGGAATCAACCATGTATCTGTCATCTGGCAGTGGGTGGGCCGTATTATGGGAAAATTTGTAATCCTTTTGTTTAAGCTTTAAAGCCTTAATTACTGATTTATGCGCTATAGTGCCCAAAGCTAAAATAACCGCTGATGGTTTAAGTGTTTGTAGTTCTTCGGTCAAAAAACCATTACAGGTATTTATCTCGGTACTTACAGGTTTGTTTTGCGGCGGCAGACATTTAACCGCGTTAGTGATTCTAACCCGGTCAAGCATAAGCCCGTCATTATTGTGCAAAGACTCAAATTTATTGCTAAATCTAAATTCATATAGAGTTTTGTATAGCAATATTCCGGCAAAATCTCCAGTAAAAGGGCGTCCTGATGCGTTTGCACCATGCATCCCAGGCGCCAGACCAACAATTAACAAATCAGGATTTTCAGCGCCGAAAGCCGGTACTGCCCGATTATGATATTTGGGGTATTTTTTTTTAAGTTCCTGCAGAAAATTATAAAGTCTTGGGCATTGTTGACAATCCTCGACAGGAGTTCTGATAAAGTCATATTGCTTTTGCATGTACAATATCCGGCTTTTCCTTGTTTAACGTATATGCTAGCTGAAGAAGTAAAAAAACGCAGAACTTTTGCAATTATTTCCCATACTGATGCCGGAAAAACCACTATCACAGAAAAACTATTGCTGTTAGGACAGGTTATACAAAAAGCTGGCACGGTAAAAGGGCGAGGCTCTGACCGGCACGTAACTTCAGACTGGATGGAAATGGAAAAAGAACGGGGTATTTCTGTTACTACCTCGGTTATGCAATTTCCGTATAAAGGCCGGGTGGTAAATTTGTTGGATACTCCGGGGCATGAGGATTTTTCTGAAGATACCTACCGCACCTTGACAGCGGTTGACTCTGCATTGATGGTGATTGATGGCGCAAAAGGTGTAGAGCCCAGAACTATTAAATTGATGGAAGTCTGCCGTTTACGTACTACCCCGATTATAACTTTTATTAATAAAATGGATCGGGATATTCGTGACCCGATTGAGGTGCTAGATGAGATTGAGGATATATTGAATATAAAATGCGCGCCAATGAATTGGCCGATTGGCATGGGTAAATCATTTAAAGGAATTTATGATATTGGTGCTAACAGCACTATTTTATACAAATCCGGGCAGGGCCAGATTGTAAACGAGGCTGATACAATAGCAGGGCTTGATAACCCTGAACTTGATAAGAAAATTGGCGATTATGCGGCCGAACTTCGAGAAACCCTGGAATTAATTGAGGGAGCCAGCCATAAATTTGATCTGGATGCGTATTTAAAGGGTGAATTAACTCCGGTATATTTTGGGACGGCTTTAGGTAATTTTGGCGTAAGCCGGATGTTGGACGGTTTTGTAGCATATGCTCCGCTCCCCCAGGGGAGAAAAACCGCGGATGAGAGAACTATTATGGCGGAAGATCCAGATTTTACTGGTTTTGTATTCAAGATCCAGGCTAATATGGACCCCAAACATCGTGACAGAATCGCTTTTATGCGCATTGTGTCCGGTAAATACGAAAAAGGCATGAAAATGCATCACGTCAGGCTTGATAAAAATATTAATGTAGCAAGTGCTTTGACTTTTAATGCTGGAGCTAGGGGGCTTACCGATAATGCGTATGCTGGAGATATTATTGGTTTACATAATCACGGTACTATACAGATTGGCGATACTTTTACCTCAGGCTCCAGTTTGAAGTTTGTAGGCATCCCAAACTTTTCTCCGGAGTTATTTTGCTTGGTAAGGTTAAAAAATCCTCTCAAAACCAAACAGTTACAAAAAGGTCTTCAACAATTATCTGAAGAAGGAGCAACACAGCTTTTTATGCCGCTTAACAGTAATCAGATGATTTTGGGGGCAGTTGGAGTTTTGCAGTTTGAAGTAGTGGCACACAGGCTTGAGCATGAATATAAAGTTCACGCCATATATGAGACTATTTCTTTATATACCAGTCGTTGGGTGGAAAGCTCTGATGCAAAAAAGCTGGAAGAGTTCAAAAAAAAGAATTTTGATAGCTTGGCACTTGATGGAAGTGGCTGCCTGGTGTTTATGGCCTCCAGCAAGGTTAATCTGGATTTGGCGCAGGAAAGATGGCCTGAGGTAGATTTTCTTGCTACCAAAGAGCATTAAGTATAATTATAGGGATATATAAATAATTGCATTGATATTCAATTATTCTCTTATATACTATAACGCAAACCTTGAAAGAGAAGGTTTGAAATTTAAATTTTTGGAGATATGTAATGAAAAAATTGTTAATTGCCAGCGCAGTAGTAACAGCAATGAGTTCTGGAGCTGCTTTAGCTGAATGGGATATGCCGTTTTTCGGTGATGACAACGATAGCCGTTGGGACAGCCGTAGTTCTGGTGACGGTTATGGTCGTGGTGATGGATATGGTCGTGGTGATGGCTACGGTCGTGGTCGCGGTGATGGTCGTGGTCGCGGTAAAGGTGATTTTGAAGGCGATTTTGGTTTTAATATGAACATGAAGGCCAAAGGCGACGCTGATGTTGATACCGAATGGGAAGGTGATTCTGAGTATCGTGGCGAAGGCGAATACTATGGCGATTATCGTGGTGATTACCGTGGTGACTACTATGGTGATTATCGCAGTAGAAGTGGCGACTACTATAGAGGCGGTCGTTATTATGGTGCGCCTTATGGCGGCGGTTATAACAGAGCGCCTTATAGCGGCGGTTACCAGCAGCGTGGTATGAGTGGTATGCGTGGCATGGCTCCTCAAGGCGGCGCTCAGGCTCCAGCAAAACCTGCTGCTCGTCCAAAAGCACAAGGCGGTGCTGATGACGGGTGTGTTCCCACTAAGTAATTATTGGTAAAAAACCCACTCTCATGAGTGGGTTTTTAGTTTTAATTAGTGCGATTTACAGAATCTTTGGCAATAGCAATCATTTCTTTACGGTATTCTGAAGGCGGCACAAGCTCAATTGCTGTAAGCGCAAGATCAATTTGCTCTTTGGCTTTTTGCAGACAATACTGATCAGCTTTGGTTTCAATTATTATATCTATCACTTTGTCTAATTTGTCAGATTCTGTGTCGGTTATTACTTGAGTAATAAGTTCTTTTTGCGAGTTGTTCCCCATTTTCATAGCTTGAATTAGCGGTAGGGTTACTTTGCCTTCTGCCAAATCATCCCCAATATTTTTACCTATATCTGCTTTGTCTGCCTTAAAATCCAGCACATCGTCTATAATCTGGAAAGCAGTGCCAACATGTTTGCCATAATGTTTAACAGCCTGGCGGATGGTAGCGGTACTGTCTGCAATTACCGCGCCAAGTTCGGTAGCAGATTCGAATAATCTTGCAGTTTTGCGATAAATAACTTCAAAATACTCAGCCTCGGAAATATCAGGTTTGTGGGTATTCATAAGTTGCAAAACCTCACCCTCGGAAATCACATTGGTGGTATCAGACAATATTTGCATTACTTGCATATTATCGATATCCACCATCATTTGAAATGAGCGCGAATATAAAAAATCCCCAGTTAGCACGGCAGCTTGATTACCAAAAATTTCATTAGCTGTATCTTGTCCGCGACGTAAAGAAGATTCATCAACCACGTCATCATGTAATAGAGTAGCGGTGTGGATAAATTCGATTATAGCCGCAAGTTTTATATGCTTTGAACCCTGATAACCACAGGCTTTGGCTGCCAGCAACACCAGCTTTGGTCGTAGACGCTTGCCCCCGGCCATGATTATGTATTTTACCAATTGATTTATTAAGACCATATCAGACTTTAAGGCTGATTTAATCAGGTCATCAACTTGGGTAAAGTTTTCTGTAATAGTATTCATAACAACGTAATAATCTTCTAACAGCGTATAATACCTTTGGTTTTAAGCTAGAAACATCAGATTTATGGATTTTTTACCAATTTTTCTTAAAGTACGAGACCAGGAATGCTTGATTGTCGGTGGCGGAGAAGTGGCTGCCCGCAAAGTTGAAATGTTGCTAAAAGCCGGTGCCAGAATCAAGGTGCTAGCTCCAAGTTTAAGTTCCAGCATGAGATTGTTGCTAAGTGAGAAAAAAATAACCTATGTAAAGGCAAAATTTACTAAAGATTGTATTAATTCGCAGATGTTAATCTATGCCGCAACCGATGATATTGAGACAAACAGAGAAGTTCATGCCGCTGCGCAAGAGGCAGGAGTTTTGGTTAATGTGGTAGATACTCCCAGGCTATGTGACTTTATAACTCCATCAATTATTGATCGTTCACCAGTAGTGGCCGCTATATCTACCGGGGGCGCATCCCCGGTGTTGGCAAGACAGATACGAGCCAGACTTGAATCATTAATTCCGGCAGCTTATGGCAAACTTGCGGATTTTACGGCAAGGTTTAGGGATGAAGTAAAGCGAAAATTATCGAAAGAGCAAAGAGCGAAATTTTGGGAATGTTTGTTGAACGGCCATATTCCAGAGTTGATATTTTCAGGCAAGATGCAAGAAGCGGAGGACGAAATTAGCAGAGCATTGGAAGAACCACAAAAAAATTGTAAAATTCAAGGTGAGGTATATCTGGTTGGCGGCGGCCCGGGAGACCCTGATTTGCTAACTTTCAGGGCACTGCGTTTAATGCAACAGGCAGATGTGGTGGTACACGACAGGCTGGTCGCCACGGCGGTTCTGGATTTGACCAGACGGGATGCGCAGAGGATATATGTTGGCAAGGAAAGTAATAATCATACTTTGCCGCAAGAAAAGATAAGCCAGCTTATGGTAAATCTGGCGCAAGAGGGTAAAAGAGTGCTTAGGCTTAAAGGCGGAGATCCTTTTATTTTTGGTCGCGGTGGAGAGGAGATTGATCTTTTGGCTGCCAATAATATCCCGTTTAAAGTGGTGCCGGGAATTACCGCAGCTGCCGGTATGGCATCTTACGCCGGCATTCCGTTGACGCACCGAGATTATGCGCAATCGGTTACTTTTGCCACTGGTCATTTAAAAGACGGTTCTTTTGATCTTGACTGGCAAGCACTTGCCAAGCCAAACCAAACTTTAGTATTTTATATGGGGCTTAAGGGTCTTAAGGCCATATGCGAGAAGTTAATTGCCAATGGTCTGCCAGCTGCTACTCCGGCAGCTTTGGTGCAAAAAGCTACCACTTCCGAACAGCGTGAGTTTATTGGTGATTTGACTAATTTACCGGATTTGGTTGAGCAACATCAGGTCAAACCTCCAACCTTGATCATAGTAGGCGGGGTGATAAATTTGCACAAGAAACTTAAATGGTTTGAAACTACAAATCGTAAGGAACACGAGCCGAGGATTTTTTGAGGTTAAGAACTAGTTTAGATAAACAGGCATTTACCAATAACAAAAACCAAAACCGCCCCTGCTTTAGGAGCGGTGTGGTTGGTTAGGAGGGGCCGATTTGTTTTGATGTCGGGGTGTTTGTGAGGTGTAATGTAGAAAAAATCGCTGGTATTGTGAGTGATGCAGATGCGCTTAATTTGAAGTGATATTCATTTGTATTTGCTTCATGCGCAATGTTTGTGGCAACTACTTTTGTTGTTACGTGCATTTTTGTAGCATGTTTAAAAATACGCGATGCCCTTTCTACACCATGCTCCGCCTTCCCCCCCCCACG